>Ga0153916_10003786_pt1 | contig 11331 bp, 9 predicted proteins | sample Opewatmetagenome_FD_109642 | JGI IMG/M metagenome (GOLD analysis project Ga0153916, IMG submission 109642) | Freshwater wetland microbial communities from Ohio, USA - Open water 3 Core 3 Depth 4 metaG | ecosystem: Environmental > Aquatic > Freshwater > Wetlands | place: USA: Ohio, Lake Erie, Old...
CGTAGTCTTTTTGATCGTAATCCTTGGGGATATAGGGGAGCAGGCCGGCCGTTACGATGTCGGAAAGCTTGTCCGGATACCGGCCGTATTTGGCCTTGTATTTTTCGAGGACGGATCTGAGGCCTTGGATGTCGACGGTCGCTTTGATGTTGTAGAGATGGTTGGATGCGATTTTCTTGACCCGTTCGTCCTTGGCTGTTTCATAGACCTCGAGCCAAGTCTCCCAAGCGGTTTTGACGTCCATGGTTTTAAAAGCGGCGTTGGCGTAGAGCCGTTTGGCGATGTCCGGGGCGCCCGGGATGTCCATGGCTTTTTTGTAGTATTCCCTCGCCAGAGGGAAATCTTTTTTATAGAGCTGGGCGTAATGGCCGGCCTCAAGAGGGAAAATCCATAAATCCGGGTTCTTGGCGAATCCCATGTCCAGCAATTTAATGGCCAGCGAGACGTCCTTGGTGTCGTACAGGGCAATCAGGGCCCCGACTTCGTACGGGTCGACATAGCGGGGATCCAGATCGGAGATGATGGAAAAGATATGGACGAAATGATCGAACTTGTCGGGGATGGCGAGGTTGCCGAAATACTGGATGGCCCAGATGTAGACGATGTCGGCCATGAGCGAGGAAAAACCGAACGTGGCCGTCTTCAAATACTTACCCGATGGAACGTAGATGATGCTCGAGCCCGGGATTTTTTGGCGGGAGGCCTTGTCGATCTCGAGCTTCAAGCCCATGAACAGAAGGCAGGACAAGCCCAGGATCAGGATGAGAGAGGTAGTTCTTCTCATCGGCTAAATAAAGTCTCTCCGCCGGAAGACAAGGACGGCCAAGATCAGGATGAAAACGGTGTAGAGCAAACCGTAGGCTACGGAGTACAGAAGCACCCGGGGCGGAATGGTCAGGCCGTGGACGACTTCGGTCTTGAAGTTGAAGTTCTCGAGGTCGGGCAGGATCGTGTAGACGATTTGAGCCAGGACCCTGAGGAGGCCGGCGGGGATCTTTTTGATCAGCGTTTCCAGGCTCCAGGAAAAATGACCGATGAGATAGAAACAGAGAGAGAACAGCGAGCTCAGGATGGGCGTCGAGAAACTGGAGAAGAGGATGGCCACGGCGGTGATGAGGATGAGCTCGATGAAAATATAGAGAATGGCCAGGAGCAGCTTCCATTCGACGGTCGAGGTGTGGAAAAAGACGAGGGCCAGGAAGATGACGCTCATCAGGACGAGCATAACCAACAGCGTCAGGACGAGGCCGAAGAATTTGCCGAGAAGGAACTCGTGGCGCCGCATGGGCTTGGAGATAAGGGTGAAGATCGTCCGTTTTTCGATTTCTTTGTAAACGAGTCCCGTCCCGATGAGGATGGCCATCAAGGCGCCGAAAAAGGAGATGGAGGCCAGCCCGACGTCCTTGATGACTTTCGCCCGGTCGCCGACGGTGAGAAGGGCCAGGACGCGAGAAACGAGAATCGACAGGGCTGCAAAAAACAGAAGAAGGTAGAGGATGCGGTCGCGGATAGCTTCCTTGAACGTGTTGAGGGCGATGACCTTGATCGTCATTGGGATTTCACCATTTCCACAAACAGGTCTTCCAAGGTCTGGGTCCGGGGGATGAGGGAATGGATTTTCGCCCTCCTGCTTTTAACGAGGTCCAGGATCTCCTGGATTTTTTCTTCGTCGAAGACCTTGATGAGCGTCCGGTCGCCGTGGGCGGACAGGCTCTCCCCGAGCCCGGCCAGGTCTTTAGGATCGAGGCCGGATAGGGTTATCTCGGTGAACAGGATTTTTTCCGAGATCAAGTCGATGAGCGATCCCTGGCTGAGAATCTTCCCGCCGACGATAATGGCCACCCGGTCGCAGATCATTTCGATGTCCTGAAGGATGTGGGAGCAAAGAAGAACCGTCTTCCCTTCCGCCTTGAGCCGGATGATAATATCGCGGATCTCTTTCCGGCCGAGCGGGTCGAGGCCGCCCAACGGCTCGTCGAGGAGGACGAGCGAGGGCTCATTGACGAGGGCCTGGGCGAGGCCGATCCTCTGGAGCATGCCGCGAGAGAACTTGCGGAGCTGGAGGTCACGGGCCGTCTCCAGGCCGACGATACTCAGGAGAGAGGCGATCCTCTTCCCTCGTTCGTCTTTTTTCACCCGGAAGAGCTGGGCATAGAAATCGAGGAATTCCCGGGCCGTGAGATAGTCGTAGAAATAGGGATTTTCCGGCAGGAAGCCGAGCCGTTCCTTGGCCTTCGGCTCGAGGTACGGCTGGCCGAAAATCTGGATCTGGCCCCGGTCCGGAAAGATGAGGCCGAGGATGCATTTCAGGGTCGTCGTCTTGCCGGCGCCGTTGGGACCCAGATAGCCGAAAATCTCGCCTTCGGCGACGGAGAAGGAAACGCCCTTGAGGATCTCTTTTTTCTTGGGGATGAAGCCGACCTTGAAAAGCTTATGAACGTTTTCGATGTCCAGGACCGTCTTCATTTTTTTTATATTATATGTACTTAGAACAAAGTTGGCAAATTCTTCTTAGCAAACGTCAAATATGTTTCTTCGTAAGCGAGGCGAGGGGTACACCCTGAGCCCTTTATTTCAGGTTTTCTTCGAACAGCTTGAAGATCCGCTTGTACTCGTCCGCCCATGATGTGGCGTTGGAGAAGGAATGGTTTTCGACCGGGTAGACCGCCACGTCCCAGTTCTCCTTGCCCAGCTCGATCAGGCGCTGGGCCAGCCGGATGGTATCCTGGAAGTGGACGTTGGTGTCGACCATGCCGTGGCAAATGAGGAGGGCGCCCTTGAGGCCTTTGGCGAAATAGATCGGTGAACTCCGCTTATAGGCTTCGGGATCTTTTTGGGGGAGGTTGAGGATGTCCACCGTGTATCCGGCATGATAATGAGCCCAGTCCGTAACCGGTCTCAGGGCCGCGCCCGCCCTGAATACGTCCGGCGTTTTGAACATCGCCAGCAGCGTCAGAAAGCCGCCGTAGCTTCCTCCGTACGTGCCGATCCGGCTCGGGTCGATGCCGTAATTTTCGACCAGGATTCGGGCTGCGTCGACGATATCCTCCAAGTCCTTGCCGCCCATGGCGCGGTAGATCCCCGTCCGGCAGTCCCTGCCATAGCCGGAGCTGCCTCGATAATCGACATCGAAGACATGATAGCCCTTTTCCATCAGGAAATTATGGAACATATATTCCCGAAAATAGGTGCTCCAGCCTTTGTGGGCGTTTTGGAGGTAGCCCGCGCCGTGGATGAAAATGACGGCAGGCCTGGCGGGATGCGGGCTTTTGGGTTTATAGATCCGGGCGTAGACATCGACACCGTCCCTGGCTTTGAAGCTGATCACGTCGGGCTCGGCCCAAGCATAAGAGCGGAATTCGTCCGTCGTCGAAAGCGTGATCTGCTTGGCCGCCGCCCGCGGCTGATTGGGCTGGAGGAAAAGTTCCGGTGGCTTGTTCGGTGCGGAAGACATGACGGCCAGCATCGCTTCGTCGGGAGAGAGAAAAACCTGGTTCAGTCCGACGAGGCTGGTGATTTTTGTCTTTGCCCCTCCGCCGGCGGGCATGGAATAGAAATGCGTTTCGCCGGGATGCGTTTCGCTCGAGGTCAAATAAACGGCCTTTCCGTCGCGGGAGAGCTGGGCCGCCTTTACTTCGTAGTTCCCGTTTGTCAGCTGGACTTTTTCCTTGCCGTCGACAGAGACTTTATAGACGTGGGCAAAGCCGTCTTTTTCCGAGATAAAGGAAATGTGGAGGCTGTCCGGCCACCAGAAGATGTTCGTCAGGCCGAGGTCCCCGATCCAGGCGTCGTCATGGACTTGTTCGATGAGAGACGCCTTTCCGGCTCCTGGGTCCAGGCGGAGAAGCCAGGCGTCTTTGCGGTCATCCGAGCGGGCGGTCAACAAGGCCTGCTTGCCGTCCGGCGACCAGATCACGCCGCCGGGGGAAATTTTCCGGTCGCCCTGGCCGCAATCCACCCATTTGACTTCCCCGGTCGCGGCGTCCATGATGCCGGCCTTCATGCTCGCCGAGGGATAGCCGGCCTTGGCATGCGATTCGATCGTCTCCGTGAAGCCCGAACGAGTCACATAGCTCGGAACGAAAGTCGATTTCTCATCCGGGTTGGGCTCGGCCAGGATGAACGTCACGAACTTCTCGTCGGGAGAGAGTTCGAGATTGGAGATGTTCTGATTCTCCTTGAGAATAAAAGGCTTGCGTCGGGACGCCGGAGCTTGGGCTTGTAAGCCGCCCCTCCCTCCGAGCATCCCTTCTCGCCCTCCCCTCCGGTCGAGGCCCTGCTTGAACTGCTGGAATAGTTCGGTCTGCTGGTCGCTGTACCATTTGGCCAGATCGTCGGGCTTGCCGCGGTCCGGCGGGGGCGTCCTTCGGGTGAACGAAGTCATCTGGCGCAGGCCGTGGTCCTCGAGCGAAAAGATAAAAAGGTTATCTTCGCTCGTGAAATAGATTTTTTTTTGGTCGAACGTGAAATTGACGTTGGATTTGCGAGCGTCCGTGGAGATGAGAACCCTCCTCTTCCCCGCCGCGATATCCAGCAGGCTGATGTCCCCGCCCTGCGTCTGGAGAGCCCGCTTCCTGTCCTTGTCGAACCGGGCATCGCTGCCGAAGCCCCCGAAGCCGAACATGCGGAAAGCTCCGCCCGAGACCGGAGCCGGGGGAAGCTTCTGTATCTCCTCGATCGTCGTTTTTTGAGGAACGGGATTCTGCTTGGTGATGAAATACAGCTCCGGCTGTTTCTCGCCGGGCTTTCTCCATCGGAAATAGAGTCGCTTTCCGTCCACCGACCACAGGACGGCCGAGGGCTCGCTGCCGACAAGGTCCGGCCCTCGCATAATATTGTCGATGGTCATCTTGAACGGCGCGGCCGCTTTTTCGGCGGGGGCTTGAGTTGAGCCCGGCGCCGGGACAAGGAGAAGAATCCAACAAGCGGCGACCATAACGCTTTTTTTTCGAGGATGAGACAAAGGGGCCTCCTTAAATGGTTCTTTTCCTTTTCGAATAGGAAAAATTGTTTGGGAAACGATCCAGAAACGGCTTCGCTCCCTATCCGGGTTTTTCACGCCGTTCCCGAGCCGTCCTTCTCCGCGGCGAAGAACTCGCTTCCCGGCCTTTCTATAAAGGTCAATCGTCATGTCCGCAAAATGATACATCGGATTATGCTCCTTGGAAGGATGGCAGGGAGCGAAGCTACTGTTGGAAGGAAACCCTAAGCAAGGGTTTCCTTCCAAGAGTGTCCGGCCGGCTTCTTCCGAGCCGGCTGCCTTCGAAGGAAGGCTCGGGAAGGCTAAACCCTCCATGGTCGCTTCGGCCGTCTCCGGATCATTTCCCTTCTATGCCCATACGAAACAGGATAAATCCCTTATTCGATACGCCGGATCCGGCGCCGAGGGTGTCTGAACAGTCGCCGGGCCGTTTCCGGACGATCCTCTAGTCCGGAACGACGTGTTGCAGCGCGTCCGGGTTGATGGTGACATAAAAATCGCTGCCCAGATAGAGCAGCGGTAAAATTTTGCGAACGTTCAGGATGCCCTCGGCGTTGAAGGACTTTTCTTTTTCGTGGACGGCCAAGACCTCCCCGGCGAACAAATCGTGGTCGCCAAAAGCCCGAATTTCAGCCAGCTTACATTCGAAAGAAACATAGGCTTCTTCGATGACCGGCGATTGGATGACCTTGGAGGGGGCCAGCTTGACTTGGAATTCCTTGAGCTTGTCCATATCGTAGGCCGATTTCCGACCCATCTGGGCGGAGAGCTTCACGGCCTGGAAAGGGAGAAAATTCACCGTAAATTCCCGGGCTTCGGAAATCAGCTTGTGGGTGAAGCGTTTCTTGGAGACCAGAACACCGAATAAGGGCGGCTCGAAGGACAGGGCGGTGTGCCAAGCGCAGCTCATGAAGTTGGTCTGGGCTTCCCATCGCGCCCCGACGAGGGCCACCGTGTAGGGATAGAAATACTGGAACTGTTTGAGTTGGGACGATATTTTTTTCATGGCCACCTCCGTTTGAGATGTCAGGCTCCAGCCCTAATCGAGGCCTTTGATCAAGCGGGCGTCGGCGAGCAGCCAGTCCTGGGTGAAGAGGTGCTCCCGCTTGAGAGCCAGATGGAGCTTGAGTTCGTCCTTGATCTCCCCGTCGGGCACCATGGCGATGAGTTGCTCATACAGGACGATCAGGTTTTGCTCGGCGGGGACCAGTGTTTTAAGGGAGGACAGCCGGCTGCGACCTGGATAGAAAACGGGCATGGGACACAGGCTATTTTCCTCGCCGGACGAGGCCGTCGTCGCATTCTCGATGCGGATGACGCTGCCCATCTTGATCAACAGCCCGCCATTCTTGTCCCAGTGCCGCATGTGGTCAATGGAGTTTTTAAACAGGCGCTGGCTGAGGTCCTGATGTCCGCTGAAGAGGATGACATATTTGAGATAGCGGTGCATAAGCTCGTTTTCCAGGCGCATGATGTCATGAAGGAGCGCCGCATCTTCCCGGTGGTCGACTTCGGGATTGGCTTGGACGCAGAGCGCCCCGGCCTGGTCCTGCTTTTCCAGCGTCTCGATCATGACTCCGAACTGCCTGGAATGGCGCACCTCGTCGTAAGAGATGTTCAGGATCATATTCCGGACCTTGGGGTAGACGCCCTTTTTAAACCGGGCTGTCTGATAAAGGTCGGTCACGAGGTCTTCGGTCGCTTTATCCCGTTTGAGGTTGTCGATGATCTTCGGATAGCGAATGACTTCATCGGTTTTGAAAGACGGAACGCCTCCCATTTGAGTGATGATGATGCCCAGCTGGAGGGCGTGATACATCTCGTCAATCCCGATCTGGATCGTCTGGGCCCGAATATCCGTTTTCTGCTTCATCACGGGGTCATCGTAAAAGAATCTTCCCTTGGCCATAGAATAGGCATGGAGGAGATATTCGAAGCTCACGGCCCATTCATGCTCCAAAGCGATGTTCAGGAGTCTGACGGTATCTTTGGCGGTCCCGATGATATGGCCGATTTTTTTCATGGTTTGGCCTCCTCGGATCCCATGTCCTCAAATTATAGTCGGGTTGCCGGATAAAAGCAAAGCGCCCGTCGGGATAAGGGGCTTCCTCAATGAGAAGGGGTTGCGCTAGAAAAATGCCGGGGGCTAGTTATTCCTGGCCTTTGGGGGGGAGAAAAAAGGCCTATAAATTCACCCCAAAATTGATCCCAAGAGGTGATTGATCAGCCCTTTTTCATGTGCCAGCATAGGGTCATTCGCGGCCTTACGGTGCGAGTAGACCTCATCCAAGGCTACGCCGAGGTTGTGAAAAGGGGAGAGGGCCCCCGGCCCTCTCCCAACCCCTCCTTTCAAAGGCTCCCTTGAATCAAAATAGAATCAAGGGAGTGCCTTGTCTTGCTTTTTCCGGCTGTTCCGTGTAACTAATATCCGAAGAGATGAAGCAAGAGACGGCGGAAGCCCCGATCCCAAAACTGCGGACGGATCTAGAGATCGTCCCGACGACCTACCAAGGTCAGCCCGGCTACATCGTCCGCGATCTTCTGGGCCTCATCGAGAAGCCTTTGCTTCTTCAAGGAGAAGCCCTGAACCTGTTGAGCTTAGCCGACGGAAAGCGGACCGTCCGCGATGTCCAACTGCTGCTCGTTCGCGGCCGAGGCGGCGTGTTCGTCAGCACGGCAGATATCGAGAGGCAGTTCGCCGAGCTCGACCGGATTTTCTTGTTGGACAGCAAGCGCTTTCGGGACCGAAAGCGGCAGCTGGCCGATGCCTATGCTCGATTAAAGATTCGGGAAGCCGCCCATGCCGGCCGCAGTTATCCGCAAACAAAAAAAGAGCTCGAGAGATATTTGGATTCCATCCTTGAGCTTGGCGGAGAAGGGAGCGAAGAGAAAGGGGCTGGAGCTGTCTGCGCTCTAGCCGCCCCGCATATCGATTTTTCGATCGGCGGCAGGTTGTACGGTCAGGCTTATTGCGCCGTCCGGCAGTTGCGGCCTCAGAAGATCATCGTCCTCGGCACCGGACACGGACTGGACGTGGGGTATTTTTCCTTGACCGAAAAAGATTTTGAGACGCCGCTCGGCCGGGCGAAAACGGACAGGGCTTCGGTCGAAAGGCTCAGACAGGCCGGAGGCCGGGCCGTCGCGGGCCACGACTTAGCTCACCGCCAGGAACATTCCATCGAGTTCCAGGTTATTTTTCTCCAGAGACTTTTCGGTGACGACTGTTGCCTGCTGCCCATTCTGTGCGGGTCGTTCACAGAAAAATTAGCGCGGGTTTCCCGCGCCTCAGAAATCCCAGGGGTCGGAGGATTTCTGCGGACCCTGAGCGAGATCGTCGACGAAACCGGCGATCGTGGGCTGATCGTGGCCGGCATTGATTTTTCTCATATCGGGCCCAAATTCGGCCATCGCCAGCGGGCCGCCTCGATGCTCGGTCAGGCGAAGCAGCATGATCAGGCTTTGATCGAGGCCTGTCTAAACGGAGATGCCCCGGCTTTTTGGGCGGCCTCGAAGCTGGTCAAGGACGAATACAACGTCTGCGGTTTCTCCTCACTGGCCTGTCTTCTGGAGCTCCTGCCCCCATCGCGCGGCGTGCTTCTCGGCTATGATTTCTGGGAGGAAAAAGCAACCGAGTCGGCCGTCAGCTTCGCCGCCATGAAGTTCACGAAAATATAGAAGAGACGCGGATCTGTTTGGCAAGCCTTCCGAGGGCCGGCTCCAAAAAAGGCGGCCCTCTCCCCGAAGAACGGGAACGAATCCTCTTTCTTAATTCCTGGCATTGGTCTTGGCCTTTTCTTTCTTGTATAATTAAAAAAATGATTGACGTTTCTAAGGGAGTCGACGCATGCCACAACGCCTTTTCGCTTTGATCCTCGTCCTCTTCCTCCCCGGCCCGATGTTCGCCCCATCCCCGGTGGACTTTGATACATACTTTCTCGATAAAACCATGCGGGTGGATTACTTCCACATCGGGCAGGCCAAAGAGGAGATAGTCACCCTCGACCAGGTCTATCAACAAGGCCTTTGGGCCGGCAGCAAAAAAAACCTCATCGACGGGTTCGACTTCGGCCGCTACACCGTCAAGGTCTACGATGTTGGCTCGGGAACGCTTATTTTCTCCAAGGGGTTCGACAGCTATTTCGGCGAGTACCAAACCACGGCGGCCGCCGCACGCGGAGTGAAGCGGACCTATCATGAATCCGTCCTCATTCCCTATCCGAAAAGGAAAATCAAGCTGACCATTGAGTCCCGCGACCGCCAGAATCTTTTCCATCCGGTTTTCAGCGACGAGATCGACCCGGCTTCGATCACTGTTCTCAAAAAGCCGCTGTCTTCGGGCGTGAAGGTTTTCGAGCTCGTCAAAAACGGCGACCCTCACCGGAAAGTCGATATCGCCTTTATCGCCGAGGGCTACACGTCAAAAGAAGAGCCGAAGCTCAAGGCCGACCTGGACCGGTTTGTCCAAGTCTTGTTCAAGCTGGAGCCATACAAGAGCCAGAAAAATCAATTCAATATTTGCGGCGTCTTCAAGGCTTCCGATGACAGCGGCTGTGACGAGCCGAGCCACGGCAGCTTCAAAAACACGGCCGTCAACGCGACGTTTGATTCGCTCGGCTCGGAACGCTATCTGCTGACGGAGGACAATCGGAGCCTGCGCGACATCGCCGCCCATGTCCCCTACGACACGCTGTTTATCATAGTCAACCATAAGCGCTACGGCGGCGGGGGTATCTACAATTTCTATTGCACGTTCACGGTGGACAATCAATGGTACGAATACCTCTTTCTCCACGAGTTTGGGCATTCCTTTGCCGGGCTGGCGGATGAATATTACACATCCTCCGTCGCCTTCAACGAGTTCTATCCGAAAGGCGTCGAGCCGCGGGAGGCCAACATCACGGCGCTTCTCGACCCGAAAAACCTAAAATGGAAAAAGATGGCCTCGCCGGGCATCGAAGTTCCGACGCCTTGGGAGAAAGCGGAGTTCGACGCGAAAGATAGCGCTTATCAAAAAGTCCGGCAAGACGTCAATGAAAAAATCGCCTGGCTGAAGAGAAGCGGCGCGCCAGTGGCTGAAGTGGCTAAGGCCGAGGCAGAGTCGGAGCGCCTGTCCAAGGAGCATGCCGACTGGGTCGACCAGTTTCTGGCCAAGAGCCGCTATGCCGGGAAAATCGGCGCTTTTGAGGGAGCGGGATATGCGGCCAAGGGGCTGTACCGGCCAGCGGCGGATTGCCTGATGTTCACCAAGGGAACAAAGCCTTTCTGCAGAGTCTGCCAAGAGGCCGTCCGCAGGATGATTCAATATTACTCGGAATAAGCTCATGACTTATTCCGTTTTGATTTTTTCCTTACAAGGAGGCTTCCATGACGATCAGATTTTTGCGGGCAATCGCTCTCGGTCTTCTCGCCCCCTTCCTTCTGAGCAGTCTGGTTTCCTGGGCGGCCCAAGACCGACGCGGCGTCATCTATGACCTTGGCATGGAGTTGGAACGGCTGTCCACCAGCCTGGCCCAGGAAAGCTTCGATCACTTCAAGGATTGGAACGGGGCGATCTCCGACCAGGAGCAGGCCATCTTGTTCAAGTCCGAGGCCTTTGCCGCTTCCTGTCGACTTTTCTTGAAGCTCACCGAGGCCCGCTCCGGCTATTACCGGAATGATTTTTTAAGGACGAATATCTACAACGCCTTTACGTATCTGGCCGGCTCGTTCAGCGACGTGGAAGAAGAAATGCGAAAAGGCGGCGTGCAGCCCTACTCCCTTTCCGATTGCCGTAAGATCCTCAACCGCATGGAGCGTGAGTTCACCCAGTGGCCGGCGGCCGACAACCTCGCCTTCCTGGACCAGAGATATGTCAAGGCCGATAACGACACCGTCTATTTGATCGAGCGGACGTCCGTCGGCAATTACGCCCGCCTGCCTTTCAAGAACCTGGAAAGCCTGTGGCGCTACAACTATGACCGCAACCGGGGCAAGGATCCTTGGAAGTACCTGGTTGAAGTTTCCGGCGACACATTGAACAAGATGAGAAAAGGTCGGCTGATCGACCTGAGCTTTGAAGGTCGAATGATCGTCGAACAGAGCTCGCGGCGCGACCGTCCGGTTTATTTGATCGAGAGCGGCAAGAAGCGCGGCTTGACCCGTCCCGATCTCGTCAACCGCTACGGCGGCTGGAGCAAAGTCTATGAAGTGCCGCGGGAGGTTATCACCAGCTACCCGGACGGCGAGCCGATCCTCTGAACAAAGGCACTCCCGGGCGGGGTTTGAAGTGCGGGCTGTTGTCAGCAAAAGGGGGGTTGATGATGGGAACCAAAAAGGTGGGGGCTTTCTCCAGCCCGCGCAAGAAAGCCGAA
>Ga0153916_10003788_pt1 | contig 11328 bp, 7 predicted proteins | sample Opewatmetagenome_FD_109642 | JGI IMG/M metagenome (GOLD analysis project Ga0153916, IMG submission 109642) | Freshwater wetland microbial communities from Ohio, USA - Open water 3 Core 3 Depth 4 metaG | ecosystem: Environmental > Aquatic > Freshwater > Wetlands | place: USA: Ohio, Lake Erie, Old...
AAGTTCGCCAGGTTTTTGATCGTTAAATTGACCAGCGCTTCTTCCATCGGTTTGCCGTCCCGCAGTGTAACCGCGGCAAACCGGTCGGCCTCGAACTCGTGCTTGCGCGAAAGCAAATGGATGAGCGGGCCCAGATAAAACGTGAACGGCCCGGACAGCAAAAAGAAGAGTACCAGCGCGGCGTGGTTCGAGGGCCGGGTTATCCCGAAGGCCGTGAAAAACGGCCCGTATTCCACCAACAGGCTAAGAACATAAAGCCCGGCGAGGAGCAGAATCGTCTGCAGCGTCAGCATCCGACGAATATGTTTCATCTTGTAATGGCCCATCTCATGGGCTAATACCGCCAACCCCTGCTCGATGGTCATTTGGTCGATCAGGGTATCGAACAAAACGATTCGCTTGGCCCGGCCGATGCCCGTGAAATAGGCATTGGAGTGAGCCGAGCGCCGGGAGCCGTCCATCGAATAGATGCCGCTCGTTTGAAATCCAACCTGCTCGGCCAAGCGCAGAATTTGATTCCGGAGTTCGCCCTCCTTGAGGGGCTCAAACTTGTTGAACAGCGGTGCGATCAGCGTCGGATAGATAACCATCAGCATGAACTGAAAACCAACGATGAAAAAAAATGTCCAAATCCACCAGGCGCGCCCCATCGCCTCCATCAGCCAAAGCACGGCAAAGAGAAACGGAACGGAGATCACTAGGACAAGCATGAGTCCTTTGAATTTATCAGCCACATAAAGTTTCACCGTGGTCTTGTTAAAACCGAAACGAGCTTCGAGTCCGAAAGTTGCATAAAGATCGGCGGGCAGTCCTGCGATGGAGAAGATCGCGCCGACGGCGAGGCAGAAAATCATTCCGTGCACATGCGCGATAGAAAAAAGGCGGCGCGCAAGATCCATCCCCAGGGCGTCGAGCAAGGGCAACAAACCGCTGAAAAGAATGACGAGCAACAGCGCCCGTCCGTAGAGATCGGCCCAACGTTGAAATCGCCCTTTGGCCAAGGTGTACCGGGCCGACTGGTCGTAATCGTCCGAATGAATCTTCGCACGAAAGATATCGGGTATATTCCGCGCGGCCCAGCAGGCCCGCACATGGCGCAGGTTTAACTCGTTGAGCGTGAATTCGACGAGAAACTCGAGCGCGAATAGGGCCAGGAACGACCCGATGATCCGTTGTTCCATAAGAACGAACAACGATTATAAGAAGGCGCAACCGGAAGCAATAACGCTTGGATAAATTTACGCCGGGGAGGTTTGGTACACGAAGGTGAGCCTGCCTTCGCTCTCATCGACTTCGACCTTGCCGCCGTTTTGCAATTTGCCGAAGAGGATTTCGTCGGCCAAAACTCTTTTGATTTCGTTTTGAATCAACCGGGCCATGGGTCGGGCGCCGAAAGCCGAATCATAGCCACGCTCCGCGAACCAACGGCGCGCCTTGGGCGTAAGCTGCAAGAAGACTTTCTTTTCGTTGAGCTGGTGATCGAGTTCCATGATGAACTTTTCGACGACGCGTTCGATGATCTCCGGGCTAAGAGTGTTAAACGTAACCATCGCATCAAGCCGGTTACGAAACTCGGGGCTAAACATCTTTTCGATCGCTTCCTTGCCCTTGCCGACATTGGACTGGGCGGCGAAGCCGAGCGGCGAGCCGCTCATCTCGCGCGCGCCGGCATTGGTGGTCATGATCAGAATGATATTGCGGAAGTCGGCCTTCTTGCCGTTGTTGTCGGTCAGGGTCGCATGGTCCATCACCTGGAGCAGGATATTGAACAGATCGGGATGGGCCTTTTCGATTTCATCAAGCAGCAATACCGCATAGGGATTTCGATTGATCGCGTCTGTCAGCAGCCCGCCCTGATCGAAGCCGACATAGCCCGGAGGCGCGCCGATGAGCCGAGACACGGTATGCTTCTCCATGTATTCGCTCATGTCGAAGCGCAGAAATTCAATCCCCATGACCTGCGCCAACTGCTTGGCGACCTCGGTTTTGCCGACGCCCGTGGGGCCGGAAAAGAGGAAACAGCCGATGGGTTTTTCGGGGTGACCCAGCCCCGAACGGGAGAGCTTGATCGTGCCGGCAAGGGTCTCGATCGCCGCGTCCTGGCCGAACACGACCAGCTTCAGATCCCGTTCCAGATTCTGGAGTTGCTCCTTATCCGAGGTCGAGACGCTGCGCGGTGGAATCTTGGCGATCTTGGCGACGATCTTTTCAATATCCTTGGTGCCGATGGTTTTTTTCCGCTTCTCAATCGGCTGGATTTTTACCGCCGCGCCGACCTCGTCAATGACGTCGATGGCTTTGTCGGGCAAGCGCCGGTCGTTGATGTGCTTAGCCGAAAGCTCCACCGCCGCGCGGATCGCGCCGGTACTATAGTGAACCCCATGATGCTTTTCGTAGTGGGGTTTCAAGCCTTCGAGGATTTTGTAGGCCTCGTCCTGACTAGGCTCCGGGATTTCGATCTTCTGAAAACGGCGCGCCAGCGCACGATCTCTTTCGAAGTAGCTCTTATAGTCATGGTAGGTCGTCGAACCGATGCACTTGAGATCGCCGGAAGCCAGCGCCGGTTTCAAAATGTTCGAAGCATCCATCGAGCCGCCGCTGGTTGCGCCGGCGCCGACGATGGTATGAATCTCGTCGATGAAGAGAATCGCGTTTGGACGCTTCGTAAGCCCCTTCAAGACGCCTTTCAAGCGCGCTTCGAAGTCGCCGCGAAACTTGGTTCCCGCCAGGAGCGCGCCCATATCGAGGGCGTAGATCGCCGCGTCCTTGAGCGCATCGGGGACCTCGCCCCGGTGAATTTTGAGGGCCAAGCCCTCGGCGATCGCGGTCTTGCCAACGCCGGGATCACCGACATAAATCGGATTATTTTTGCGCCGGCGGCACAGGACATGAATCGTCCGTTCGATCTCATCGTCCCGGCCGATAAGCGGATCGATTTTCCCCTGTGCGGCTTTATCAACCAAATTAACGGTAAAGGCCTCCAAAGGATTAACCCGCGAGCCGGATTTCTCCTCTTCGCCATGCTCCTCCTCTTTTTGCGGCCATTCTTCCCCGGTGGAGATTTTCGATATGCCGTGGGAAACGTAGTTCACCACATCGAAACGGGTAATGCCCTGCTCTTCCAACAGATAGACCGCGTAGGAGTCGGGCTCCCGGAACATGGCGATCAGCAGATTGCCGCCGTTGATCTCCTTTTTTTCCGCCGATTGAGCATGAATCACGGCCCGTTGCAGCACCCGGTGAAAACCGAGGGTTTGTTGGGGCTCCTGGCTTAGCTCTTCGGGAAGGGTTTCCAGCTGACCGTTAAAAAATTCCTCCAGCGCTTTTCTCAGGCGGTCAATGTCGCCGCCGCAATTAGAGATCGCGGTGCTCGCATCCTTATCTTGCAACAAGGCATAAAGCAGATGCTCCAGGCAGACATACTCGTGCCGCCGGATTTTTGCTTCCTTCAGCGCCATATTGAGAGTGCTTTCCAGTTCCTTGCTAATCATCCTAGGCCTCTTCCATCGTGCATCTCAGCGGATATTCGTGCTGGCGCGCCAAATTCTCCACCAAGGCGACTTTGGTCTCGGCAACTTCATAGGTAAAAACACCCGCTACGCCGAGCCCCTTTTTGTGCACGTGCAACATGATTTGCACCGCCTCAGTCTGCTCCTTATGGAAGACATACTGAAGCACCTGCACCACGAACTCCTTGGTAGTATAATCGTCATTGTGCAGCAAAACTTTGTAGAGGGGAGGTTTTTTTAACTTTTTCTTGGTCTCGGTGACCAAACCGGGGTCAAAATCGGCTTCCCTGCGGCTCATAACTTTCCCTGCCTTCTTATAATGTTAGAATTTAACACCCCTCCCGCAAGCTCGCAATCATCAATCGCCCCCGGTAAGGCACCCTCTTTTCTCGCCTGCGCCGTCTTGCACCTTCAACGGAAAGAAATGCTATAGTGCCCTTGGAATTTGTTCGTTTCGAAGGCTATTCGGTTTGGCCCCCGTTTAATCGAGAGGAGATGTATCATGCTTTCCAACAAAGTGAGTGAGATCATGACGACCAACCTCACCACAGCGCAGGCTTCTGCAACCATTTTTAAGGTCATGCAATTGATGGCAACTCAGGATGTGGGCCGGGTGATGATTACGAACCAGGAAGTCCCGGTGGGGATTTTCACCGAAAAGGATGTTTTAAGACGGGTCGTAAACACCAAGGTCGATGCGCAAAAAACGGTCATCAAAGAAGTCATGACCTCTCCCGTCTGCACCGTTCGCGAAGAGACTCATATCGTCAACGCCTTTGGCAGGATGTATCGGGGCAAATTCCGACATCTTTTGGTGCGCGGGCGGCGAGGGAAAATCGTTGGGATCGTCTCGATGCGCCGAATCCTTAAGCTCGCGGTCGAACTGGGGCAGGGGATGAGCGAAACAAAGACTATGGCAAGTATTACCACCGAGGCGGCCACCACGGTTGACCCGTCAATATCGGTCTACGAAACCATCGATCTGATGAACAAGAATGGAGTCAGCGCGGTCGTGGTTTCAGCCGATGGGCAGCCTACGGGGATTTTTACCGAGCGCGACCTGCTCAAACGAGTGGCCACCAAAGCCGTCAAGACCAGGGATACCGCCGTGAAGGAAGTCATGACCGCACCGATTATTATGATGCCCCATACGGCCCTCGTCGGTGACGTGCTGGCGGAGATGTACCGACGCGACATTCGCAACATGCCGGTCAGCGGCTCCAAGGGCGAATTGATGGGCATCGTATCAATGCCTGATATACTACAGTATGCTCAGGCGTTCGATATCGACGAAAAGGTGCGGCAGACATGGAAAGAAATCCAAGAGTTCCATGATTCTGAAGATCAATACACCCCGGGCTAAAACGACTAAGCTATTGTCAATTAAGGGAAATATGCTAGACTTGAGAAGCTGCCAAGAAGCCTGAAGGAGGTTATACTTTGGACACACCAGCAATCAATGATCTCAACATCTGCGTCGCCACAGAAAATGGTTCAGGGAGTGCTTCGTCGAACAACATCCTCTTCAAGGCGATCTTCAAAATGGGCATACCCTGCTCATCGAAGAACATGTTTCCGTCCAATATCCAGGGCCTGCCGACATGGTACCAGATTCGCGCCTCGGCGGAGGGCTATTTAAGCCGCAAGGATGTCATCGATGTTATGGTGATGTTCAACGACGCCACTGCGGCCAAGGACATTTACCGCGTACGGGACGGCGGCCTGATCCTCTTTGACGATTCGACGCCGCTGCCGGCCAATCTCAAGCGGGATGGTGTCCAATATGTCGGCTTCCCCGCTAACAACCTAGTCACTAAACTCGTCCCGGCGTCGCCGCTTCGGGCCAAACAGCGAAACATGGTGTATGTCGGCGCCTTGGCTTACCTTTTCGGCATCGACATGGAGGTCATCAAAGCGGTGCTGGAAGACACCTTTGGCAAGAAGCCCGCGGTCATCGAATCGAATCTCATCTGCATCGACGCCGGATATCAACATCTCAAGGAAAAAGGGGCGACTCAAAACATCGCCAGATTACAAGAAATTCCCAACGGCAACAAGGGGAAAATCATTACTGAGGGCAACACCGCCACCGCCATTGGCGCGATCTACGGCGGCGCGTCGGTCATCTGCTGGTATCCGATTACTCCGTCGAGCTCGCTCGCTGAATCCATGGAGTATTATCTGCCGCGGCTGCGTAAGCCCAAGAACGGCAAGAAAACTTACGCCATCGTCCAAGCCGAAGATGAGATCGCTTCGGTGGGCATGATCGTCGGCGCCGGCTGGGCCGGAGCGCGTTCGATGACCTCCACCTCCGGGCCGGGGCTTTCACTGATGAACGAGTCCATCGGACTCGCTTACTACGCTGAGATCCCCTGCGTCTTTTTCATCGTTCAGCGCGGCGGTCCATCAACCGGCCTGCCGACCCGAACCCAACAAGCGGATGTTTCTTTGATGTATGGCGCCTCCCATGGCGATACCCGCCACATTATCCTGTTTCCCCATGATATGAGCTCCTGTTTTGATTTTGCCCGGCGGAGCTTCGACGTTGCCGACCGATTCCAAACGCCGGTCTTCGTCGCGATAGATCTGGACCTGGGGATGAATCTCTGGTCCTCGGAGCCGTTGAAATTGGAAAAAGACCCCTTCGACTTCGGCAAACGATTGAGCGCGGAGCAACTCGAAGAGTGGAACAAAGCGGGAAAGAAATTCCGCCGCTATTTCGATCAGGACGGCGACGGCATTCCGTATCGGACCGTACCGGGCAATCAGCATCGGCTGGCATCATACTTCACCCGCGGTTCCGGCCATGACGCCGACGCGAAATATTCCGAGGATGAGAACGATTACAAATACATCCTTGATCGTCTTCGGAAAAAGCATGGGACCGCGCGGAAATTCGTGCCCAAGCCGATCATTGAAAAAGAAAAGGGCGTAAAGACCGGCATCATCTGCTACGGCTCAAGTTACGAGCCGGTTCGCGAAGCGCGCGACCGGTTAAAGGCGGCGGGGTTGAAAACCAACCATCTGTTGATCCGCGCCCTGCCGCTTGCCGCCGAGGTTAGGGACTTCCTGGCGGAACATGACACGATCTATCTGGTGGAACAGAACCGCGACGGTCAGATGGCGGCGATCATTAAGGACGAAAATCCCGAATTAGGAGCCAAGATCGTGAGCATCTTGGTTTACAACGGACTGCCGGTGACCGCCGGCGAAGTAGTGAAACAGATCTTCGACGCGGCGCAAACCGCAAAGACGGCTTAAGCAGAAGGACAAGACAATGGCGGAAGCAAAACTCAATCGAATCAATCTCTCCGAAAAAGACTATGAAGGGGCGGCCTCGACCATGTGCCGGGGCTGCGGCCATGACGCGATCTCGGCGTCGATCATGCGCGCCTATTTCGAGAGCAGCATCGACCCGCGCAAGGTTATCAAAATGAGCGGTATCGGCTGTTCCTCGAAAACTCCCGCTTATTTCCTCAGCCAATCTTTCGGCTTTAACGCCGTGCACGGCAGAATGTCGGCCGTCGCCACCGGCGCCAACCTGGCGAATCACACGCTCATGCCCATCGGCCTTTCGGGCGACGGCGACACCTCGGCGATCGGCCTGGGTAATTTCTGTCACATGATGCGGCGCAACGTAAACATCACCTATATTGTCGAGAACAACGGCGTCTACGGTCTGACCAAGGGGCAATTCTCGGCCACCGCCGATATCGGCTCGGTTATGAAGGGCGGTAAGGTCAACGATATTCCGGCCATCGATCTAGCCGAACTGGCGATCACACTGGGCGCAACCTACGTCGCCCGCAGCTTTTCCGGCGACCGCAAACAGCTCGCGCCGCTGATCCAGGGCGCTTTGTCGCACAAGGGGAGCGCTATCCTGGACGTCATCAGCCCCTGCGTCACGTTTAACAACCACGAAGGGTCGACCAAGAGTCTAAAGTACGTCAAGGGTCACCTGGATCCGATCCATGACGTCGATTTCATTCCGCCCTATGAAAACATCGAAGCGGACTATGACGAGGGCACGGATCACGAGGTCACCTTGCACGACGGCTCGCGCATCGTGCTGCATAAACTGGGCAAAGACTACGATCCTACCAATAAAGCGCAAGCCATTACGGCTATCCACGCGGCGATCGCCGAGGGAAAATTTTTGACCGGTCTGATTTACTATAATCCGAACCGCAAGGAGTTCGCCGAGGAGTTGAACCTGTGCGATATACCGCTATCGGATTTGACCCAGGCCGATTTGCAGCCTTCTGCCGCCGAACTCGATCAGATCAACGCCAACTTCATGAAGTAACAAAAAGGGCCTGGCAGAAACCGACTGCCAGGCCCTTGTCTCCCGTTTCCCCGTTCCAACGGTTTGGATTACAAGCCAGCTGCCTTTTTTTGCAGACCACTCCAGGTTTCGATAATTTCACTCGCAGAGGCCACCAGACCGAAATGTCGCCGCATGTTATCCAGCGTCCCGAGGTGCAGCTTCGCTTCGTAAGCCGCCGAGCAGTCATCGATCATGGTGACATAATAGTCGTACATGTAGGCATCGCGCGCCGTGGTCTCGACGCAGACGTTGGTCGCCACGCCGCACACCAGCACGCTTTGAATATTACGGGCCTTGAGCACGGTGTTGAGGTCGGTGTTGATGAATGCGCTGTAGCGGTGCTTGATGACGACCCGTTCGGCGGGCGACGGCGAGATTCCCTGGTAGAATTCCGCGCCCCAACTTCCCTCACGGCAGGTATTCAAACCGCTTTTCTGCGAGCTGCGATAAATCCATGAAGGAGTATCGGTCCATTCGCTGTGGGTGGTCTTGACGTAGACGATGGTGAGCCCCACGCGCCGCGCTTCGCCGATCAAGCGCAGCAGATTGGGCATCATCGCCAGCGCCGCGCTGACATCCTCGCCTCTTTTACCCGCGCTGCCGTCCGGACTGACGAAGTCATTTTGCACATCGACGATCACCAGCGCGGCAAACTTGGGATCACACCGCTCCTTAAGGGTTCGCAAGATTTCCATGTGTACCTCCCGCCTCCCCGGCATTCAGACTTTAGTGAAAACCGACCGCTGGATAGGACGCCTGCTTTAGTGGTCATGCTTGCGTTGCAGCCCGCCATGGCCCATGGCCGCGATGTCCGCTCGCGTAATTCTGTCGCCCGCCAACAATCGCGGCAGGAGAAGATCAAAGGCGCTAAACGGATCATGAAGCACACATCCGGAGAGACCCAAGATCGGCGTGTCATTCAAATAGGCCAGCAAAAACATCGAACCGGGTAACAGGGGGAAGCCGTGGGTTTCGACCCGGGCGCCGCTGCGCCGAATTCCTTCCGGCGTCTTGTCATCGGGATCCACCGACATGCCGCCGCTGACCAGAATGATTTCGGCGCCGGCCTGCTTGGCATCTTTAATATGTCCGGCGATGATATCCGGATCGTCGGGCGCGAGCTTGACCGATTCCAGATACGATCCCATCTCGCCGACTTTGCGGCTGACCACCGGCTCAAAGCCATCTTTGATTCTGCCGGTAAACACCTCGCTCCCCGTAACCACCAGATGTACGCGCTTGGGCGGCATCGGTAACAAAGTCACAATCGGTTTTTCCTTGCACAACGCTTCGGCTTTTTGAACCAGCTCTTCTTTCACCACGACCGGAATCGTGCGCGTGCCGGCAACGACGGCGCCTTGCCTTACGTAGTTATTGCTAGGCAGCGTCGCCAGCATCAGATCGCCCAGTGAATTGAATCGATAGAGGAGGTCGGCATCGATTTTCAGAAGGCCGGGTATTTCCGCCACCAAGTTGACCCGTCCCTCGCTGGGATCGGTTAGAGTAAGATTTTTCCCCGCCGCGGCTTTGGCGAGCCTCAGCGCCGCGTCTTCTTCGTGAAGTTCGTCTTTCTCCAGCTCCATGACGTAAAGATGCCGCTTGCCGACGTCCAAAAGCTTCGAAACGTCCTCCTGGCGCACGATATGGCCGCGCCGAAACGCCGGACCTTTGTGTTTGCCGGGAATGATTTCTGTGATGTCGTGGGCCAGGGGTAGGCCCACCGCCTCTTCAACAGGAATAACTTTAAGCATCGCTAGCTCCGAGAAAACTTATATATCTCTTTTTGAGATCCCGCCACAAGGAGTGGGATTTGTCCAAAGAAGCCGCCGTCATGTGTCTACTTCGCCTTGTAGCTCTTGATTTCAAGATCATCGAAAGCAGTTATGCTATCCGCCTTTGTCCATAGACCGACCTGGCCCGAGCGAAAACGCGAGTCTCGATGATCAAGCAACAGTTGCCCGTTGAGATGGGCCTGGATGTGTTCGCCGACAGCGACCACTCGTAACGTGTGCCATTGGCCAGCGCTGGTGGTGGCACTCTGGCCGTCGCAAGTTGGTACCGGCCTCGGTCATAGTAATAAAGCCTAAAGTTGTCTTCAAGCGCGTTGGCCCGGACCAAATAGTAGCGTCCCTCAGAAAAGCGAAAGACAATGCCGCCGGAAGCATCTTCACAGCCCGAGATGGGTTTGAACCGGACAGAGACGTCAACGTCACTATAGGGGCCTCCGGGGGCAACGATCACGTTAAAATCATTCGTCGCGGCACGCTGGACCAGTTCCCGCTTGCCGCTCGGCGCGTCACTGGAGTCCTCGACACTCCAGCATCCGTCCATCTTTCTCCACTCTTCAATACCCCTTTCCTCGAAGTTAAACCTCTCGACTCGCCCACCAGGTAGTTTGAGTTCGTATTTCTGCGCCCAAACTATACAGCGGTCGAGCAGCAAGATAAATCCAATTGCCAGAAGATGCGCAGTACTTTTTCGCATAGCGGCTGCTCCTTCTATCACAATTGACTAGAGACCATCTCACAAAGAAACTTCCGTACTCTGTCAGTCGCCTTTTTTCCTGAAGTACGCGTACAGGTCGTCGAAAACCGCGGCACCGCGAGCCAGGCGGGTCTCATCATCCTTGTGAGCCATTGCGATGCCAGCTATTAGCCGATCGATTCCCGCAGTCTCTTGACGGCTGTACTTTGAATCCTTGAGATCGATATCGTGAACAATTTCTGCAATCAGGCTAACGGCCGGATCATTGACCCCTGTCCGCTCAATGAGAACTTCCAAAGTGCATCGGTCGCCCTCGTGCGTGAACTCTGCCTCGAACATATCGAAGCGTAGCTCACCGGGCTGAGGCTTGTAGCCTTTCGGCGGAACAAACTTGAAGCGCGCATCGGAATCAATGAAACGACGGATAAACCATGCGCTCGCTATGCGGTCGACATGAATTCCTTTGCGCGTAACCCAGACCTTGCCTTGAAAATCCTCTCGGCGAGTGACAGCAGCGCTGACAATTTGCTTGCCAGATCTTTTTTCATGCATCCGCGCTTCAACGCTAGAAACGAGTCCCTCTGCTGCCTCACGACCGGGAGCGCCGAAAAAGTCAATGGCGACAACCTCGCCGAAGCGCCGTTTAAGCCGGGCGAGATCAATCTCTAGTTGGGAACGACGCGTTTCCTCGATCTGCCGATCCGGTAGAGGCATCTCGGCAAGGCGGCGAGCCTCCTCTGCGACCTGGCCATATTCAGTCTCTCGGGCCGTCTGAAATAGGCCCTCCACCTGAGCATCAGAGAGCCCCTCGACAAAACGAGCTTCGCACAATGATGCGTCTCCACCACCTGCAACGATTTCTCGCAACACCCACTGAAAATCTTCTTGTGTCTGATCGTTCTTGGGCAGGACATATACCGAGTTCTTGATGGCAACGGCACCAAGGCGCTGGAGCCGGCGCCAAATCTTGACTCGAAAATAATCCGGCTTCGGCGGGATTTGATGAAT
>Ga0153916_10003789_pt1 | contig 11327 bp, 9 predicted proteins | sample Opewatmetagenome_FD_109642 | JGI IMG/M metagenome (GOLD analysis project Ga0153916, IMG submission 109642) | Freshwater wetland microbial communities from Ohio, USA - Open water 3 Core 3 Depth 4 metaG | ecosystem: Environmental > Aquatic > Freshwater > Wetlands | place: USA: Ohio, Lake Erie, Old...
ACGCCGCCACCCTCTCGCTCGACCTCGCCGGCGAGCCCCTGCACCGTCGCGGCTACCGGGCCGTCACCACGCAGGCGCCGCTCAAGGAGACGCTCGCGGCGGCGGTGCTGCTCCTCGGCGGCGCCGATCCCGAGCTGCCGTTCGTCGATCCCATGGCCGGCTCCGGGACGCTCGCCATCGAGCACGCCCTCCGCGCCCGCCGCATCGCGCCGGGCCTCGGCCGCGCCTTCGGCTTCCAGCGCTGGCCCGCCTACCGCGGCGGCCCGCAGTCCGCGTGGGACCGGATGAAGGCCGAGGCGGCGGCCGCCGCGCTCCCGCGCGCGCCCGCCCCCATCGTCGCGCGGGACCTGCACCCGAAGGCCGTCGCCGCCACGCGGCGCAACGCCGCCGCGGCCGGGGTCGCCGGCGACGTGACCGTCGAGCAGGGAGACGCGCGAGACCTCGAGCCCCGCTTCCCCGCGGGCACGCTCGCGGCGAACCCGCCCTACGGCGAGCGGCTCATGGGCGGGCGAGGCGAGGCGCCCGCCCGGGACGGCGACGCGCGCGTGCAGGCGAAGAAGCTCCAGGGCTTCTACCGCGGCGTGGGCGAGATGCTCCTCCGGCACCACGGCTGGACCGCGCTCCTCCTCTCCGGGAGCCCGCTCCTCGAGCGCGCCATCCCCCTCCGGCCTGAGATCGACCACCGGCTGTGGAACGGGCCGCTCGAGGTCCACCTGCTCCGGTACCGCGTCCCCTGACGGGCTCGCGCCCGGCGGTTTGCGGCCGCGGGCCGGCGCGCCTACGGTACCGGCGTGCCGCTCCTCCTCGTGGTCCTCCTCGCCGCCCCGGCGCCCGCGGCGCTCCCCGCCGAGGGTGGGGGCTCGCGCGAAGGGATCGAGCGGCGCCGCGAGGCGATCGCCCGGGAGATCATCGCCATCGGCGCGCAGATCCGGCGCGAGATCGAGGGACACGACGTGGCCGGCCTCCTCGCGCGCGTGCCGCAGGAGGGGCTCCGCTGCGCGGATCGCGTGGTGCCGCGCGAGCGCGTGGCGCGGGATCTCCTCGACGAGCGGAGCTGGGTGCACGGCGTCCTGTTCGGCGGCCCCGGCTACGGACCGCCGCCCGGCACCGCCGCGTCGCTCGCAGCGCTCTTCCGGAGCGCGCGCGAGGTCGCCCTCGCCGTGTCGTTCGAGCCGGACCCGCGCGCCGGCCCGGACGGGCGCCCGTGCCTCGCGTTCAGGTCGAGGGAGAGCGGCACCCCCGGCTCCCCGCTCTGCTTCGAGCGGCGCCAAGATCGGTGGTGGCTGGTCGAGAGCCTGTATCCGTGCGGGTAGATCGGAGGATCATCCCATGCGCGCAGCCCGCCTGGTCGCCCCCCTCGCCTCGCTCGCGCTCGCCGCCGGGTGCTCCTTCGGCGACCTGGCGTCCGGGCACGCCGAGGCCCAGAAGGCGGTGGACGAGTTCCACGCGCGCCTGAACGAGGGCCGGGCCGGCGAGATCTACGACGCGGCCTCCGACGAGCTCCACCGATCAGCCGCACGCCAGCGCTTCGTCGACCTGCTCGAAGCGGTCCGGCGGAAGCTCGGGAAGGTGACCGGCACGAAGAACGAGGGCTGGCAGGTGAACGCACGCAACCTGAAGACGTACGTCGAGCTCACCCAGGCCACCCGCTTCGAGCGCGGCGAGGCGCACGAGAGCTTCGTCTTCCAGGTGCGCGACGGGAAGGCGCACCTGCTCCGGTACGACATCCGGTCGGACGAGCTCATCATGCGCTGACCCGCGTGAGCGGGGCGGCGGGTGGGGTGAAGCGCCCGAATTCACTTCGGGCGCGGCCCGAGCCCCGGACGTCCTGCGGATCGTGAGGTCGAAGGGGCGTCGCGCTACGAGCCCGGCGGTGCGGGCGCGGTGCGCCAGCGGCGCGTGTCGTCGAGCAGCACCACCGGCACCGGCCTGCGCCGGCCGGGGCTCCAGCGCAGCAGCTCGGCCTCGCGGCCTCGAACCTGGAGGAACGTGTACTGGATCGGCTCCCGGGGCAGGAGGACGTCGTGGGGGAAGACCGCGATCCAGGTGCCGGTGTTGAAGTACCAGCCGTCGCCGCCCGGGCGGCCGATCCGGCTCACCATCTCGTCGTGGCTGTGCCCGAAGGCGACGAGCGGCACGTCGAGGATGCGCGCGATGCGCTCCGCGGCGATGCCGAGCGGCCGCGGCGGCTCCTCGCCCGGGACGCGCAGGGCGGCGGCGATCAGCGCCGCGAGGCCCATGGCTCCGAACACGAGGTAGAGGAGGAGCGAGAGGAGCGTCTTCCACCCGAACCCCACCATGAGCGCGTCGAGCGCCCGCCACGCGGCGGCCCAGACGAGCATCGCGGCGAGCATGACGAGCGCGAAGCCGCCGCCGAGCTTCACCCCCTGCCGCAGGAGGCCGCTCGCCGCCCGGACCGCGTCCGCGCCCACGAACTTCAGCGCGTCTATCTGCCGGAGCCGCTCGCCGAGCCCGGAGCGCTGCGCGAGCTCGGCCAGCTCGGCGAGGTGGGCCCTCTCGGCTCCCCGCTGCCACGCGGTGGCAGGCGCGCGGGCGAGCCTCCGCAGGAGCTGCACGAGGAACCGGCCGTGGCCGAGCACGACGGAGAGGAGCAGGCGGGGCCGGTTCGCGAGCAGGAACCTCAGATACCGGTAGTTGGCGCGGCTGGAAGGGACGATGAAGGTGACGGAGCCGAACGCGTTGTACAGGTACTTCTGGACGAAGTTGCCGAGGGGCAGGTCGCGCTCGGCCACGGCCGCCGCCTCGGGCAGGCGGGCCAGCCGGCGCCGCAGCGGGAAGCGGAAGGCGTTCTCCGGATCGTACTGGCAGCCGTGCTCGATCCAGATCCGCCCCGGCTCGTGGAAGAACCAGGGCTCGAAGCACAGCCGCTGCAGCCCGTCGCCCGATGCGCCGCGCGCCTCGAGCCGGGCAGCCACCGCGCGACGCACCTCCTCCTGGACCGGCTCCCACTGGAGCTCGAGGTCGTGGTTCCCGGGCAGGAGCACCACGTCGTTCCCCGCGGCCAGCACCAGCGCGAGCGCGTCGGCGAAGGCCTCGTGCCCGCGGAGGATGTCCCGCACCAGCCGCGCGGCGACCGCCGGCGTCAGCGCCGGACCGAAGCGGCGCTCGATCCCGCGCGCGCCGTCCGCCGGGGGCTCGGGCTCGATGCGCAGGAGATCCAGGACGTCGCCGTTCAGGATCAGGGCGAAGCGCACCCGGCGCCCGGCCGCGTCGCGGCAGAGCCACTCGCAGAAGGAGTGGAAGTCGCCGTCGTAGAAGAAGGTCTCGAGCCGGTGCCAGCGCTTGGTCTCCGGGTCGAACCCCCGCCCCATGTGCAGGTCCGAGACGACCACCAGGTCGCGTTGCCCCGGGTCCGCTCCCCCACCCGCGCGGAGCTCCGTCACGAGGTTCGTTGTAGCAGAAAGGCGGGGCCGGGGACGCGCCAGGAGGTGGGGGGCCAGGGCGCAACGGGACGCGGCCCCTCACCGGCGCCCGCCCGGCGGAGACGGATGGCGAGGGCGGCGCAGCGCCCAGGCGTAGACGGCGACGTTCCCCGCGACGACCAGCAGCCCGAGCAGCGCGCGGGCGCGCGGGGTCAGCGGCGCGGGGTAGATGATCGGGACGAGGTAGTGCTCGATGAAGCTGCCGGCGTACCCGCGCTGCCCGCCGAGGGCGCGCAGGTGGTTCTCGAGGGGGGTGAGCGGGCAGATCCACCCCCACAGCTCGATGGCGGCGCCGTAGACCGCGCAGGGCAGGTGGAGGAGCGCCGTCCACCGGCGGCGCCGCACGAGGAGCCCGCCCAGCACGATGTACGCGATGAAGCCGAGGTGCACGACCAGCACCAGGTCGGCGAGGGCGCGGAAGGCCATCCTGGCGGGAGTCTAGCGCGGCGGCGCGGCCGCGCCGGCTACCGGAACGCCGCCGCCGGAACCTCGTCCACCCGGATGAGGCCGGCCCGGCGCCATCCCGTCGATCTCCCGCTCCGTCGTGGCGTGTCGCCGCGTGTTCGCCTCGGCGCTCTCCCCAGGGCTCGCGCGCGACGCCGGGCGCTTCCCGCCGCCCGGTTGTTCGAGCCCCGTGGACACGCGAGCGACGGAGGCGAGTTCCGGGCGGCGGCACATGGGAAGACGGCGTACGCGCGCGACGGGCCAGCGGCGGTCGTTCGCGCCGAATCACGCGCCGGGGGGCCGGCGCCCGGGCAGAGCGGTGCTTCGAGCCGCTCACGAGCGAAGGCAGGGATCGACGCAAGCGGGCACGGCCATGACAGCGCCCGTCGTCTCGTCGGGGCCCGGTCTCGATGAGCGGGTGACACTTCGCGTGGTGGAGCCCCGTCCGGAACCGAGCTCCCGGCGGCCCGACGCCTATCCTCGGATCTCGGTGGACCGTGCGGAGGGGCCCGTGATCAGCCATGTCTCACTTGGAGTGACCAGCCTGGCCTCGTCCACGCGGTTCTACGATGCTTGCCTGTCCGCGCTGGGGTACGTGCGCCTCTACGGGACGGAGAAGGTGTCCGGATACGGGCCTCCGGGCGGGGACGCGGCGCTCGACGTCTTCCAGGTCGGCTCGCAGGAACGGCTGAGCCCCGTTGCCGGCTTTCACGTCGCGTTCGACGCGCCCAGCCGTGCCGCGGTGGAGGCGTTTCACGTCGCCGCGCTCGCCGCAGGAGGAACGGACGCGGGGCCGCCGGGCCTCCGCCCGCAATATCACGAGCGGTACTTCGCGGCGTTCGTGCTCGACCTCGATGGGCACAAGATCGAGGCCGTCCATCAGGGCGAAGGTTGACGGCGCATTCGCCTCGTGGCCCCCCTTCCTCGCGCAGAGCGCGCGAGGCTCATGGGTTCACCTCTTCCCCCCTCACCCTTGACCCGCGTGTTCCATGGGCGACGCGAGGCGCTAGTCCGCCCGCGCCTCCCCCAGCTTCGCCAGCATCTTCTCCGCGCGCGCCGTGTAGCCCTTCGGCCGCACCGCCTCCGGCAGCGCGGCGGACTCCGAGAGCGCCCGCTCCAGCGTGGCCTTCGCGGCCCCGCGATCGCCGAGCGCGAGCTGCGCGCTCGCCCGCAGGACGAGGACGCGGACGCGGCGCGGCCCCTCGGCGAACGAGAGCGCGCGCTCGGCCGCCGCGAGCGCGTCCTTGGGCCGGCCGAGCTCGAGGTACACGACGCCGAGGAGCGAGGGGGTCACGTAGCCCGGGGGGAGGTCGCGATCCGACGCGAGGAGCGCCGGCAGCGCGCGCGCGGGGTCGCCGACGCGGAGCGCCGCCGAGACGCGCTGGCCGTCGAAGGCGGCGCGCGCGAGCGGCGTCCGCCCGCGCGAGGCCTCCCGCTCGAGGAAGGCGAGCCAGCGGCGCCCGAGAGCCTTCGCGCCCGCCGCGTCGCCGCGCGCCTCGCGCGTCTGGGCGAGCTCGTCGAAGAGCCAGGAGCGGTCGTCGGCGAGGAGGCCCCCGGCGGAGAGGAGGCGGGCCGCCGCGGGCTCGAGCGCGTCGAGGGCGGCCGTGCGCGCGGCCTCGCCCTCGAGGTCACGGGCGCAGGCGAGCCCCATGGCGGCCGCGCGGGCCGCGGCGCCCGGCGGCAGCGACGGGAGCGCCTCCTTCGCGGCCGCCGCACACGCGGGTGGGTCGGCCGCGAACGAGAGCGCCTGGACGAGCGCCTCCGCGGCGCGACCCCGGCGGCTCCACGCCTTGCCTCCCGAGGCGAGCGCCTCGCGGTACGCCCCCGCGGCCTCCGGGTAGCGCCGCTCTCCCATGAGCCGGTCGGCGCGCGCGAGGGCCTCGTCGGCGCGGGTGGCGTTCCGGGCGCGCAGCGTGCGCTCGGCGTCGAGCGCGAGCCTCTCGATCTCCGGCGCCGTGGCGGTGCCCATCCAGCGCAGCACCACCTGCTCCGTCGCGGGGTCGATGGCGAGGAGGGTGGGCCAGGCGACGATGGGGAACTTCTCCACGAACGCGCCGTTCCGCGGCTTCTCCGTGTCGATGTCGAGCCGGACGAACCGCCCGGCCAGCTTCCGGAGCCTCGCGTCCGGGAGGACGTAGGCCCGCATGAAGCGGCAGGTGGGTCACCAGGGGGCCCAGACGTCCACCAGGATGGGGACGCCTCGCGCCTTCGCCGCGGCGAGCGCAGCGGGGTAGTCGTCCTCGATGGCCCCGGGGGCGGCGGCCGCCGGAAAGGCGCCGAGCGCGAGGAGGGCCGCGGCGGCGAGGGCGAGGGGTCGGGGGGAGGACATACGATGGGTCATAGCGTGCGCGCCGCCGCCTCGCCAGCACCCGCCTCGCCGGCGCCCACCCCGCGCGGAGCCCGCCCGCACAGGAGCGCGTTCGCGAGGAGCGCGACCCCCACGGCGGCCGCGCAGCAGGCGACGACGGCCTTCCAGCCGGCCGCCTGGAGCGCGAGGCCCGGCAGCGACGCTCCGAGCGTTCCGCCCACGTAGTAGGCCGTGAGGTAGAGGGCGTTCGCCCCACCCTTCGCGGTCCGGGCGGTGACGTTCACGAACGCGGGCGCGATCGCCTGCGCGGTCATCGCGCCCGCGACGAGCACGGCGAGCCCGAGGAGGATGAGCGGGAGCGGGCGCGCGAGGAGCACGCCGATGCCGATCGCCTCGACGACGAGGCCGATCGTGATGAGCCGCCGCGGGGGGATCCGCGTCGAGAGCCTGCCCGCGAGCGGCGAGACGACCGCGCCTGCGGAGTAGACGAGGAAGACGCTCGAGATCGCCGCCGTCGAGAGCCCGTAGGGTGGAGCGGCGAGCCGGAACGGGAGGAAGGTGAAGATCCCGATCCAGCCGAAGAAGAGCGAGCCGCCCACGACGTACGCGCCGAGGAGCGGCGGGTCGGCGAGGTGCCGGAGCATTCCGGCCCACGACGCGCCCAGGCCGTGCCGCTCCCGCGCCGCCCCCTCCCTGAGGCCGCGAGCGAGGAGGACGGCGACGACGGCGGTGAGGGCCGCGAAGACCACGAACGACGTGCGCCAGCTGGAGTGCGCCGCGATCGTCCCGGCGAGGACCCGCCCGAGGAGCCCGCCCACGAGCGACGCGGAGATGATCCCGCCCACCACCGACGGCAGCTCGCGCGGGCCGAACCTGTCGCCCGCGTAGGCGACCGCCACCGCCGACACGCCGGGCACGAACAGCCCCTGCGCGGCGCGGAGCGCGACGAGCGCCCCGAACGTCTGGGCGAAGGCACAGGCGAGCGTCGCGACGGAGAGGATCGCCGTGGCGATCGCCATGACGCGCCTGCGCCCCGCGGCGTCGGAGAGGGGGCCGTAGAAGGGCGACGCGACGGCGATGGCGGCCACCACCACGGACACCGTGAGCCCCGCCCGCGCCGCCCCGACCCCGAACTCGCTCGAGAGCACGGGGAGGACGGCCTGCGTGATGTACATGTCCGCGTAGGCGACGATACAGCCCGCGTAGAGGGCGGCGCGCTCGCGGGTCATGGCCGGGGGCGAGGATACCCCGCGAACCTCACGGCGCGTCTACCCGCGCCGCCGCGCGCTCGCCGGTCCCTCCCGACGTCCGTGCCGGCGGAGCCCCCGGGCCCGTCCCTCTGGCCTCCCGTGCCGCGCCCTTCGCCTTGAGCGAGATCGTCATGTGGAACCGCGCGACCGGCTCGTCCCCGTACTTCGAGGGAACCGTCGCCACCACCTCCACCGGCGCGCTGACGCGCTCGCCCGTCCGGACCGTCTCGTGCACGAGGTTCGCGACGCGGCGCGGGTCCTTCGAGCGGAACACCACGTCGCCGTCGGCGCGCTTCAGGAACTCCGCCCGCATCTCGCCGAAGACGAGCCGGACGCCCTTGTGCCTCCCCATGAGCCGCGCCGCCGGCATCCCGCCCGCGAGGTCCGCGCCCGCGCAGAGCGCGCCGAAGTACATCGCGCCGATGAGGTGGTTCTTCGAGCGCCAGGTGAGCGGGATCTCGACCGCGCAGTGGTCCTCGTCGAGCTCGAGCACCCGCGGCCCCAGGAAGAGCAACGTGGGGATTCGCAGGCCGAGCAGCCGAAGGAGCGCCGTTTCCTTGAGGAGCATTCGCGGACCTCGGGGGTGACGCCGCGCATCATATTCGCTCGGGAACGCGGGCGCCGCCCCCGGCAGGGCTTTATGACATCGGTCATCCGTGCTCGAGACGTTCCACCCCCTCGTCCGGCGCTGGTTCGAGCGCCGGTTCGGAGAGCCCACCGAGCCCCAGGCCCTCGGCTGGCCCGAGATCGCGGCCGGCAAGGACGTGCTCGTCTCCGCGCCGACGGGGTCCGGGAAGACCCTCGCCGCGTTCCTCTACGCGCTCGACGGGCTCCTGCGCGAGGCGCTCGAGGGGAAGCTCCCGGCGGAGACCCGGGTCGTCTACGTCTCGCCCCTCCGGGCGCTCTCGAACGACGTCGAGAAGAACCTGGCGGCCCCGCTCGCCGAGCTCGAGGCGGACGCGCGCGCGGAGGGCCACCCCGCGCCCGGCATCCGCGTGCTGGTGCGCACCGGCGACACGCCGCAGTCGCGCCGGCAGTCGATGATGCGCCACCCGCCGCACGTGCTCGTGACGACGCCGGAGTCGCTCTACCTGCTCCTCACCTCCGAGCGCGGCCGCGCCCTGCTCGGCGGCGTGCGGACCGTGATCGTGGACGAGGTCCACGCGGTCGCGCGCGACGAGCGCGGCGCGCACCTCGCGCTCTCGCTCGAGCGGCTCGAGGCGCTCGCGCGGCGGCGCCCGCAGCGCATCGGCCTCTCCGCCACGGTGAACCCCATCGAGGAGATGGCGCGCTTCCTCGTGGGCGCGGCGCGGGTGGACCGGTCCGGCCGGCCGCGCTGCGCCATCGTCGAGGCGGGCCGCCGCCGGGCCTTCGACCTCGGCCTCGAGATCCCGAAGGACGAGCTCTCCTCCGTGGCGTCGAACGACCTCTGGCGCGAGACGTACGACCGGGTGGCCGAGCTCGTGAAGGCGCACCGGGCGACCCTCGTGTTCGTGAACACCCGCAGGCTCGCCGAGCGGGCGGCGCACGCGCTCGCCGAGCGACTCGGCGAGGGCCAGGTGGCCGCGCACCACGGCTCGCTCTCCCGCACGCGCCGGCTCCACGCGGAGGAGCGGCTCAAGGCGGGCGCGCTGCGCGCGGTGGTCGCCACCGCCTCGCTCGAGCTCGGCATCGACGTCGGCGACGTGGACCTCGTGGTCCAGCTCGGCTCCCCCGGCGCGCTCCACGTCGGCCTCCAGCGCATCGGCCGCTCGGGCCACGTGAAGGGCGGCCTGCCGCGCGGGCGCCTCTTCCCCATGAGCCGCGACGAGCTCGTCGAGTGCGCGGCCTTCGTGCGCGGCGTCCGGCGCGGCCGGCTCGAGGCCATCCGCGTCCCCGACGCGCCGCTCGACGTGCTCGCCCAGCAGCTCGTGGCCGAGGCCTCCGCGGGGCCCATCCACCTCGACCGCCTCTACGCCCTCGCCTGCCGCGCGTGGCCCTACCGCCAGCTCGGCCGCGCCGCGTTCGACGGCGTGGTGGACATGCTCTCGGAGGGGATCGCCACCGCCCCGGGCCGCACCACCGCCCTCCTCCACCGCGACGCCGTGAACGGCCGGGTGCGCGGCCGCCGCGGCGCCCGCCTGGCGGCGCTCACGGGAGGCGGCGCCATCCCGGACACCTCGCAGTTCGCGGTCGTGGCGGAGCCCGAGGGCGTGACCGTCGGCCAGGTGGACGAGGACTTCGCGGTCGAGAGCATGGCGGGCGACGTGTTCCTCCTCGGCAACACCTCCTGGCGCATCCGCCGCATCGAGGCCGGGGTGGTCCGCGTGGAGGACGCCCACGGCGCGCCGCCGGGCGTCCCGTTCTGGAACGGCGAGGCGCCGGGGCGGAGCCGCGAGCTCTCGGCGGAGGTCTCCGAGCTCCGCGAGGAGCTGGAGCGGCGGCTGGACGACCGTGCCGCGGCCGTCCGGTGGCTCTCCGAGGAGGGCGCGGTCCCCGAGGCGGGCGCGCGCCAGGCGGTGGAGTACGTCGCGGCGGCGCGGGCGGTGCTCGGCGCCGTGCCCACGCAGCGGACCCTCGTCGCCGAGCGGTTCTTCGACGAGGCGGGCGGGATGCAGCTCGTCGTGCACGCCCCCTTCGGCGCGCGCACGAACCGGGCCTTCGGCCTCGCGCTCCGGAAGCGCTTCTGCCGGACGTTCGACTTCGAGCTGCAGGCGGCGGCGACCGACGAGGGCGTGCTCCTCTCGCTCGGCCCGCAGCACTCGTTCCCGCTCGAGTCGATCTTCGAGTTCGTCTCCGAGGAGACGGTGGACGAGGTCCTCGCGCAGGCCGCCCTGCAGGCGCCGATGTTCCAGGTGCGCTGGCGCTGGAACGCGACGCGCGCGCTCGCCATCCCCCGGCTCTTCAAGGGGAAGCGCATGCCCCCGCCCATAGCGCGCATGCGCGCCGACGACCTCCTCGCGGCGGTGTTCCCGCAGCAGGTCGCCTGCCAGGACAACGCGCCCGGCGGACCCATCGAGATCCCCGATCACCCGCTCGTGTCGGAGACGCTGAAGGACTGCCTCACCGACGCGATGGACGCGCCCGCGCTCGGCGAGCTCCTGGCCCGCATCTCGCGGGGCGAGGTCCGGCTCGTCGCCGTCGACACCGCGGAGCCCTCGCCCATGTCGCACGAGATCCTCGGCGCGAAGCCGTGGGCCTACCTCGACGACGCGCCGCTCGAAGAGCGGCGGGCGCGCGCGGTGGCGCTGCGCCGGGCGCTGCCCCCCGCCGAGGCGAGCGGCGTCGGCGCGCTCGACCCGGCCGCGATCGCCGAGGTGGCGGAGCAGGTGTTCCCGGACGTCCGGGACGGGGACGAGCTGCACGACGCGCTCCTCGACCTCGGGATCCTGCCCGCGCGCGAGCGGGAGACATGGGCGCCCCTCTTCGAGCAGCTCGTCCTCGCGGGGCGCGCCGCGCGGCTCGCCGCCTCCACGCACGCCCGGCCCGGCGTGGGAGAGGGGCGCGCCGCCGACGGCTGGTGGGTCGCCGCCGAGCGGGCGGGGCTCGCGCGAGCGGCCGCTCCGGTGCTCGCGGCGCCTCCCGCCTCGACCTCGGCGGACGCCGACGTCGGCACGGTCGCTCGGCCCGAGCGCGGCGCCGCCGCAGATGCGGCGGCGGTAGGTCGAAGGGCCCCGACCCTCGCCCCCCCGCTCCAGCCGCTCCCCTCCGAGCGCGTTCCCCTCGACGAGGACGCCGCCGCCCTCGCGATCGTGCGCGGCTGGGTCCCGCGGGTGGGTCCCGTCACCGCCCCGGCGCTCGCGGAGCGGATCGGGCTCCTCCCCGCCCGCGTCGAGGCGGCGCTCGCCCGGCTCGAGTCGGAGGGTGTCGTCCTCCGCGGGAACTTCCTCGCGGACGTGCCCT
>Ga0153916_10003790_pt1 | contig 11326 bp, 10 predicted proteins | sample Opewatmetagenome_FD_109642 | JGI IMG/M metagenome (GOLD analysis project Ga0153916, IMG submission 109642) | Freshwater wetland microbial communities from Ohio, USA - Open water 3 Core 3 Depth 4 metaG | ecosystem: Environmental > Aquatic > Freshwater > Wetlands | place: USA: Ohio, Lake Erie...
ATCATCCAGGTTCAGAGCCGGCTCCCCGAACAGCCTATCGCCGCCCTGGCTTTCAAGCTCCAGGAGCGAGCGCTGGATGGTGCCGACGCTGGCCGCGGAGATGCGTCCGTATTCCGTCGTGAAGGAATCGGCGTTGTCGCCCGCGAATTGGAGCATGGCCCTCAAGTCTTTCGTGTCGAGCAAAAGGAGACCGTTGTCGTCGGCGATTTTAAACACCAGAGAAAGGACTCCGGATTGAACTTCGTTGAGGTTGAAGAGACGGCTCAAGAGCAGCGGTCCCATATCGCTGACTGTGGTCCGGACAGGATGCCCCTGATCGCCGAAGACATCCCAAAACGCTACCGGGTTGCCGGCAAAGGCATATTCACCCAAATTGAGCAGCTTCAGGCGCTCGGCGATCTTCGGTGTTTGGGACCCCGGCTGGCTGATGCCCGAGAGGTCGCTTTTGATATCGGCCATGAAAATCGGGACTCCGATCCGACTGAAATTTTCGGCCATGACCTGGAGGGAAACGGTTTTTCCCGTCCCCGTCGCGCCGGCGATCAGCCCGTGGCGATTCGCCATTTTGGGAAGGAGATAGAGTTCCTTCTGGCCTTTGGCAATTAAAAGCGGCATTCCGTTGCTCATGATTCTCTCCTTTCGTCTCTTCTTCCCTTATAGTCCCGAGACTCGACCCTGTCAAGAGCAGAAACCAAGCCTTAACATTGAGGGCGCCTTCAAGATATACTCTTATGTGGAATGGATGACAGGGAGCGTGCCTTGGTCGAACGAGTCCTGAGCGGAGACCGCGACGCTTTTGAGCCTCTCATCACCCCGTACCGGCGGCCGCTCCTCAGCCTTGCCTACCGGATGACCAGGAATTGGGAGGATGCCAAGGAAACGACCCAGGAAACGTTCTTGAGGGCTTTTAAATACTTGGCCAACGTTGATTTTCAAAAAAGCTTCAGGAACTGGATTTACCAGATCCTGATCAACACGGCCCGAAACCTCAAAAAAAAACAGGCCGTCCAAGACCGGTTGAGGCACGATGGGTTGGGGCCAGACCTGCTGGTCGACTCGGGAAACATTCCGGAACGGCAGCTGCTTGATCGAGAATTGCGGTCCCAGCTCGCGGACTGCTTGGACGTCTTGAGCGACCGGGAAAGAGAAATATTTTTATTGCGCGATATCGAAGGATGGAACATCAAGGAGACGGCGGAAGTTCTGAGGTGTTCCTCGATTTCGGTTCGGGTTCACCTGTCGGCGGCGCGGCGAAAGATCAAAGAAAGAATCAAGGAAAAATACCCCTCCTTGATGGAGGTCCGGCGATGACCTGCCGAGGAGCAAAAAGATATCTTCCCCTGCTGGCCGGCAACGAGCTCAGTCAGAAAAAATCCATGAGAGTGAAGGCCCACCTGGAGAGATGCCCGGGCTGCCGGAAAGAAGCCGAGGATATTGCGGCGGCTCTCGAAGCGGCGAAGGGACTGGCCCAAAAAGAAGCTCTTCGGGACTGGACGGACGCCGAATGGCGGCAGATCTTGAGATCGGTTATGTCGGCAGCCGTCGAAAAGAGACCGTGGGCGGCAAGGCTCGTCCAAAAACCGGCTTTCGCCTTCGGCCTCGCTCTTTTATTATTTGCCGCCGGCGCGTTGTGGCTGCAAAAAAAACTGCCTTGGCAGCCCGAAGAGCGCGACGGTCTCGAGGCCCGAACTCAGGCAGCGGCCCTGCGGCCTGGGGAACCGGCCGGCCAGGATGTCTCGTCCATGACCATTGTTTCCCAGGAGACCGGCCTTAAGATCGTTTGGTTTTTCAACAAAAACTTTGAATGGAAGGAGAATCCGCGGTGAAAAAACGTGCTGGGCTGAGCTTGATGATAACCTGTCTTGTGGTCCTGTCGGGACTGGTTTTTTCAGGGGAAGATCCTCAACAGAAGATCCCCCCTCTCCAGGTGAAAAACGAACAGGCGCTCTTCCGGAAGGAGCTCGTCAAGCTGAAATATATCGACGCCGAGGACGCCTTTCAACTCCTCCTCGCCTATCGGAGCTACGCCGGATCCATCACCATCGCCCGGGACGCCAATAAAAACAGCATGCTCGTCCTCTTCGACAATCCAGAGACTGTTGATAAGATGCTGGCCCTGGTCAAAGAAATCGACATCAAGCCGGCCGAACTCCTGTTCACAGTCCAGCTTGTCTTGGGGTCCGAATCCTCCGAGGAGAAAACGGATGAGGCCTTGAGGAACGATCCGGTGATCAGGGATATCCGGAATTTTCTAAAATATAAATCTTTTTCACTGCTCGACACAACGCTGGTCCGAACCATGGAGAGGAAGGATTCTCAAGTCCGGTTCGGAAAAAACGGGGAGTATTCGCTTGAGCTCAAGCCCAAATACATCAAGGATGAAAAGGAAGAAAACATCCAGGCTGAAATCCAGCTGAGATATTATTTCGAGCGCCCCAACCCCCCCGGACGGGTGGAAGGAAACCTCATCCGCACCACGCTGACCATGAAATCGGGGGAGAAAACGGTCGTCGGCGTCTCCAAGATGAGCGATTCCGACAAGGGCTTGATCCTCATCATTTCCGCCAGAATCGTCAAATAAGAAACCTCGGCCTTCTCAATCCCGGGCAGGGATCATGTCTTGCGTCCAACGGAAAAGGTTCGCCCAGGAAATTAATCGGCCAGAATTTTTTCCAGGATCTTCAGTCTCTTGGCGACGTTCCGATGTGTCGCGCTCCAAGCCTTGACCTCGCGATAGAGGTCGATAGCCTTCTGGTTCTCGTTCAAATCCTCATAAAGAACGGCCAGGTCATACGTCAAGACATAGTGTTGGTCTGATCCTTCCTCGGTCAGGTCGAGGGCTTGCTCCATCCAGCGGACCGCTTCGGGCAGGCTCTTCTTTTTTTTCAAACAGCGGCTGATCAGGGAAAAACAGTCCATGGCCCGTTCGGGGTCCAGAGAAGCCAGCTTGAATTCTTCGATGGCTTCATCGATCAACCCCTGCTCCATGAAGGCGATCCCCAAGCTGTAGCGCGCTTCGTAGTTGGTCTTTTCGATCTTCTCCTCGACATGCCTTCGAAAATCGAAGACAATATCCGAGAGCTCCTTCTCAACCATGCCGGCTTTCTCTTTAATCTGGCGATAGTAAACCGACTCGAGGACATCCAGCTCCTCATTGATCCGGTCTTCCAGGTTATAAAAAGCCTTGGCCTTAGCCCTGGGCGCGGCGACCGGAATGATATCGGTCTCGGCGAAGATTTCGGCCGCCGTGATCTTTTCTCCCACCGCCTCCACCGGCACCTCCTCGGCTTCTACGGCGGCCGCGACCTCGGCGGCGACAACCGGCTCTTCGGGCTCCGGGGCGATCGTCTCGGGGACAATCGGCTCAGGCATACCTATAGATTCGGCCGTTGGCCAAGGCTCCTGAGGGCGTTCTTCGATTTTCACTTCTTTTCCTTTTTCTTGAGAAGTGACCTGTTCGATGATGAGAGGTATTTCTTCATCCCCGACGGACGGCTTGGTCTTTTGGAGAAGCTCAAGCTGACGCTGGATTCTCGGCTCCTCGGGATAGAGGAGGTCCAAATTTTCCAGGATCCGGCGTGCGTTGCGGACCAGCCCCTGCTGGAGATAAAGCTCCGCTTTGGCCAGGTTGGTCTGGATGATGTCCCGGTCCTCCTCGGAGAGCAGAGAAAGCCGCTCCTCGATCTTCTCTTCTTCCGCCTGCTGGATCTCCTTGGCAACGCTCTTGTCATATTCTTTTTGGAGCGTCAGATCTTGAGGGTTGAGGTCGACGAGTTCCTGGAGGACCTGGAGCCTCTTGTCCTCAAGCTTGGCCTGCCGGTATTCATCGAGTAGAATTCTGTCCACGACCTCGAGGTTCCTGTTCTGAATGGTATTTTTATAGATGGAGGCCAACCTTTCCAGGCTGGGGATATGCATCTGGCCGGTCATCAGGATGAGACCGAGAAGGCCGATGGCCCGGTCCTCTCTGTTTTTCCCGATGAGGCTGACGATCAGCGGTTCCAGGACATCGTAGGCTCTGTCCAACTCGCCTTTCTGGATTTCGATGAATCCCAGCTTTGCCCGGACATCCACATTCTCGGGGTCTTCCTCCAGAAATCGATGGAAGAGATTCCCGGCCTTTTGAAAATCCATGTTCTCCAGATAAAGATTGGCCAGAAGAGCGATGAGATCCGTATTATCGAGATTCTTGAGATGACCGTGCTCAACGAGCTTGATGGCATCTTTGATCCGGTGGTCTTTCCGGAAGATCCGGACGAGATTGGCCAGGGTCCGGGGATCGCTATCCTTTAAGGCTCTGGCTTCCTCCAGGATTTTTTCCGCTTGCTTGAAATCATTTGTGACGAACAGCCACTCGGCCGCGTCATTGAGCTCGGCGACGGCCTTTTCCGACGCCCCCGTCTTCATGTAGATAGAGGCCAGCTTCAGCCGCGGCTCGACATCCCCGCGCTCAAGCTGAGTCAGCTTCTCGTACAGCCCCAGGAGGCTTTCGGTGTCCTGTTTTTGTTCGAGGTCTTCAGCAGCCTTGAAATATTCGGTCCTGGCTTCCGCGGCAAAGCCCAGATGGCTGTATAGGTCGCCGAGTTTGATCGTGAACTCGGTGTTGGCCGGGCTCAGTTTGCATGTTTTTTTACAGATGGCCAAGGCCTGGGAATAGGCCCCTTTCTTCTCCAGGTAGGCAATGTTGCTCTGGAAAATTTTGATGGCGGCATCGACCTGGCCGAGCTGAACATAGAGGTCGCCGATGATGTTATTGATGGGGACATCGGCGCCGCTGCCGAGGAGGAGCTTCCGGTATTCGGCAATGGCTTCCTGAAGCTTTCCGGCCTTGACTTTTTTTTCGGCGGCCTCGATGATCCTGATCCGTTCGCCTTTTTCGCTCATGGGACCTTTCCTAAGATTTTAAATGAAAACTCTGCCGATGAAAAGAGGTCTGGCCAAATTTCTGGAGAGCCCGGCAATGCTCCTGTGTCCCGTAACCCTTATTTTTAGTCAGGGAATATCCCGAAAAAATGACATCGCAACGGGCCATGATCTCGTCCCGGAGGACCTTGGCCACGACCGAGGCCGCGGCGATGGAGTAGCTCTTCCGGTCTCCGCCGCGAACGCCTTCTTGGAGATAGGGACACTCCTTGAGCTCAAACCCGTCGATGAGCAGGACGTCCGGGCGGAGGGGCATTCGATCCACGGCCCGCCGCATGGCCTCGAGGGATGCCCAGTAGATATTTTTTTGGTCGACTTCAATATTCGAGCACAGCCCGACGCCGACGGATTCGGCGCCGGCCAGAATGAACCGGACCAGTTCCCGACGCTTTTGAGAAGTCAGCAGCTTTGAATCGTTCGTCTGCCGGAGCCAGGCCGGAGACGGGGATCGGACGAGAGACACGGGAAGGGCCAAGGCCACGGCCACGACGGGGCCGCACAAGGCTCCCCGGCCGACTTCATCCACGCCCGCGATCAATCGATATCCCTGTTTTAAAAATCGCTTCTCAATCTCGAAATCGGGCACGTTGGCCTTTTATTTCTCTTCGCGAAGACGGGCCGCTTTTCCTTTCAGCTTCCGAAGATAATACAATTTGGAGCGACGGACCTTCCCCTTCCGGACTATCTCCACTTTCTTGATCGCCTTGGAATGGACCGGGAAGACCCGTTCGACGCCGACACCGAAGGAGATCTTGCGGACGGTGAACGTCGTGCTCAATCCGGTTCCCCGCTTGGCAATCACATCTCCCTGGTAGACCTGGATGCGCTCCTTGTCGCCTTCTTTAATAATGACATGCACTTTGACCGTGTCCCCGACGCCGAAGGGTTCCACATCTTTTTTCATGTGCTTGTCGTCCATCAATTGGATCAAGCTCATCGTCTTTTCCTTTCGTCTTGGATTGGGTCGAGTCTCTTCTTGTCCTCTGGAGAAAGTGTTCGACGCTCCAGGAGGTCGGGCCGGCGTTGCCGGGTTTTTTCCAGCGCCTGCTTCCGGCGCCAGGCATCGATCTTTTTGTGGTCTCCGGAAAAAAGGACGGGGGGGACTTTCATCCCTCGAAAATCCCGGGGACGGGTATACTGGGGATAATCCAGCCGTCCCTCAAAAAAAGAATCGTGCCTGACCGAGTCTTCCTTGCCGACTACGCCCGGGATAAACCGGACCGCCGCATCGACAACGACCATGGCCGCCAATTCCCCTCCGGTCAGGATATAATCGCCGATCGATATCTCGTCCGTGGCCAGGTTTTCGCTGACCCGTTCATCGACACCTTCGTAGCGTCCGCAGATGAGGATGACCTGGGAATGGCCCGACAGTTCTTCGGCGAGGCGAAAATCCAACTTTTTTCCCTGTGGGGAGAGCAGATAGACGGGCGTTTGGGGAGACCAGCGGATCCGCTCCACGGCAGCAAAGATCGGCTCGGGCTTGAAAACCATGCCTTCCTCTCCTCCGTAGGGGCGGTCATCCACCTGCTTGTGCTTGTCCGTCGTAAAATCCCTTAAATTATGCACGTGAATCTCGATCAATCCTTTCTCGACTGCTCTGTTTACGACTCCCCCTGAAAAAATGGCTTCGAACATTTCAGGGAAGATGGTGATTATATCAAATCTCATTCAAGTCTAAAAGGCCGTCCGGAGGATCAATGACAATCCTTTTTTGGACGATGTCTACGTCCGGACAGATGTCCTGGTTGAAGGGGATGAGGATTTCCTTCGCCTCGCGGCTTCCTTCCACGACCAGGAGAATCGATTCCCCGATCGGCCAAACGTCCTTGACGGTGCCGATTTTTTCTTGCCTTTTCGTCCAGACAACACAGCCGATGAGCTCGAAGGAAGCGGGACTCCCTGCCGGGCCCCGCCCGAGGCCGTCCTTCGGAACGAAAAGGCCTGCTCCGGCTAGGGCTTCCGCCTGGGATAGAGAATCTATGCCTTTGAGTTTAAGGACATGAAAACTCTTATAGGGATAAAGGGCTTCGACCTCGTACTCTCGGAAATCCCCTCTTCCTTTCAGGAAAACCTTAAAAAAAAAGCGTCCGGGACAACCTCTCCATACAGTTTAACCTTGAGTTCCCCCTTGTTCCCTTGGCTTCTCTGGACTTTCCCGATGCTCCGCAAATCAACCTTTCTCGATGATCTCGAGGTTAAATCTCCTTTTCAGCTTCATGCCGGCTGCCCCGAGGATAATGCGGATGGCCCGAGCTGTCCTCCCCTGCTTTCCGATCACTTTTCCCAAATCTTCAGGCGCAACCTTGAGTTCCAGGATGGTCGTTTGTTCCCCTTCAAGCTGGGAAACCTGCACCTTCTCCGGTTGGTCGACTAGGGCTTTGGCAATCAATTCAACGAGCTCTTTCACAGTAACCTCCTTTAAGATTTAGAATCCTGTAAGTTGGAAAGTTTTGATGGCTGGGAAAGCTTTTTCAAAAGAGACCGGACGGTCTGGGATGTTTTCGCACCCCGTTCGATCCAGAATTTGGCTTTGTCTAAATCGATTTTAATTTCCGGCGGCTCTTTGAGCGGGTTATAATAGCCGATATAATCCTTGGCCTTGCTCTCGCGCGCCTTTTTCGGGTCCATGACTACGATCCGATAGGCGGGCCTGTTTTTGGCGCCAAATCTCATCAAACGTATTGAAATCATTGTAGATTATTCCATTCTATTGAAATAAATAAAGATAATAGCCGAATTTAGCCCTTAAGTCAATACAAAAAAATGGCTTAGACTCCATCCCTTCCGTCTTTGACAAATAGCGGCTATATTGATAATGTTCTCCCGTGGGATTGGCAGACTGGATCGTTGTTTTTTTCCTTTGTCTCACATCCTTAATCGTCGGCCTTTACTTCACCAAAAAAGCGGGGAAACAGGGAGCCGCGGGCTACTTCACCGGAAACCGGAGCCTCCCCTGGTGGGCCATCGGGCTGTCCAACACGGCCACCTATTCCTCCGGAAACGGCGCGTTTGTCATGCTGATTCTGGTCCTCGGCCTAGCCGGCAACTGGATGTGGTGGGCCGCCTGGGTGATCTGGATGCCGCTCGTCGCCATCATCTGGGCCCGGATGTGGCGCCGGATGCAGATCGTCACGACGGCCGAGCTGATCACTTTGCGCTACGGCGGAAAAGCCAGTCAAGTTGCCCGCAAGATCTATGCCCTGCTGCTTTTTGGCTACGCCATTATCATTATCGGCTATATAACCGGATTTTTTGCCAAGACCGTAGCTCCCCTGATTCCGTTGACAGAAGCTCAGATCTTGCTCGTTTTTGGCGGAGTAACGGTGATTTACACGATTTTTGGCGGCCTGATGGGGGTTGTCTTTACCGATGTCGTCCAGTTCGGCATCCAGTTTTGCGGGAGCATGATCTTCTTTTTCCTGGCCGTCTCGCGGCACGGCGGTTTTGCGGCCGTCAGCGAGCGAATCCGGACCATCCGGCCGGACGCGTTCCAGCAGATTCCTCCGACGCCGCTCATCCCGGCACTGACATTGGCCATGCTGATCGTGCAGGGACTATTTTTCGCCGGCTCGCCGACGGCCGGCGAAGGCATGACGGCCCAGCGCTTCATGGGCGCCAAAAACGAACGGCATGCGATCGGCGGCCAATTATTCAACTCGTTCCTGGCTTTGTCATTCAGGACGATTCCCCTGATCGGGCTGGGAATCGTCGCCCTGTCGCTATTTTGGACCAAGGACCTCATTCAACAGGTCGGGCCGGTTCCCGCCGGCATGAAACTCCTTGAAGAACCCGCCCATGCCTGGGGGGAATTGATCAAAGCGTCGCGCCTTCCGACTGGTTTTATCGGCGTCCTGGTGGCAGCTGAAGCCGCCGCGTTCATGGGCTCGCTCAGCTCGCTCATCAACTGGGGCTCCAGCCTTGTCATCAATGATGTTTATCGGGCGCTGCGGCCGAACGAATCGCCGCGCCGGCAGGTCCTCGCCAGCCGGCTGGCGACGCTGTTTTTGTTCATCCTGGCCGCCCTGGTCGCCATATTTTATGTCAAGGGCATGGTCAGCTGGTTCCTGTTCATCAACTCGGTGATGGTGATTTTTATCCTTCCTCTCTCCTGGCTGAGGTTTTTCTGGTGGCGCTTCAATGTCTGGGGAGAGATCGCGGCCTTCATCCTGGGACTTCCGCTTTCCATCCTGATCTGGTTTATCCTCGACTTCCAGAAACGGCCGCTCTGGCAGGGCACGGGAATTCTCTTTTTCTCCAGCTGCGCCGTCCTCATCCTTATTTCACTCCTGACGCCTCCCGAATCGGAAGAAACGTTGGTTCGCTTTTTTGAACGGTGCCGGCCGCCGGGTTTCTGGAAACACATCCGGGCCAAAGCCCAGATTGTCCAAACAGGCGAGCCTTCGCTGGGACACCTTTTGTTCGACTGCCTGCTCGGAATTGCCGCCTGCTTCGGTCTTGTCCTGGCCACGAATGCCCTGTTCGCCAGAGACTGGAGCGTTTTTGCGGGGGGAATTATCGCGGCCGGGAGCTTCGGCTATTGGCTGATCAGACGGATCCTGCTTTAATTATTTTTTGGGCTGAAGGAAGGAGATCCGCTATGAAACTGAAAAATATATGGTCAACACTCATCATCACGTTTTCGATATCCCTCCTTCTGTCTCTCTCTCTGCCTTCAACGCCGAAAGCTTCCCAAAAGCAAGATCCTCTTCAGCCGACATTTCGAGTGAGCCTACCCGAGAAAAAACTCCCCTTTCCCACCCCCCTAGCCAAAGGCCGGACTGAGCCCAAGTTTAAAATCCGCGGCACGAAGGGCTGGGCTTGGACGCCGGAACAATATCTGGAAGAAATACCCTATCTCGCTGCGTACAAGATGAATTTTCTGATGAGCTGCTACACGAGTGTGTTCAGGGACATGGAAAAGTTCATCAACCGCTGGTGGGAACCTCTCCCCGAACGGACGAAAAGAGGACTAGAACAGGTTGTCAACGCCTGCCGAGAAAAGGGAATCATCTTCTGCTATGCTATGCATCCGCAGCTCTTTTCCGAGCGGCCGCTCAAGCATGACAGTCCCGAGGATTTTGAAGCTCTGTGGCAGCATTATGCCTGGATGCAGGGCTTGGGCGTAGACTGGTTCAGCCTCAGCTATGATGATATCGATACGACGGGTCAGGATCTTGCCCGGCTGGGCGAAGACCACGCCCGCCTTGCTGATAAGCTGTTCCGCCGGCTGCGGGAGAAAGACCCGCAAGCCCAGCTCATCTTCTGCCCTGTCTATTACTGGGGCTGCGGCGATAGCGGAGATGCCAACCTCTATCTGGAAGGCCTCGGCCGGGTACTGGATAAAGATATTTTTGTCTTCTGGACCGGCGATGCGGTGGTAACGCTCAAGATCAGCCGGGCTTGTGCCGAAAAGTTCAAAAACGCCGTCCAGCACCGAATCATCATCTGGGACAATTATCCGGTCAATGACCGGACTGGCGCCCTGCACCTGGGGCCCGTCTCCGGACGCGACCCGGACCTGGACGAGGTCGCCTTCGGCTACATGAGCAATCCGCATTGCCCTCAGAACGAGATTAACCGGATTCCTCTTCTCACGTGCGCCGACTACGCTTATAATCCCCGGGCCTATGATCCCGGCCGATCGATCGGTCAGGCGATCGTCCATCTCGCTGAAAGGCCGGCCCAGCGGCGGGCGCTCACAGAACTTGTCGAGATCTACCCGGGGAACTTGATCAGCGGGAGCGACCGGACAAGCTACAACTGCGTGTCGGAGAAATTCAACGCGCTGCTCAACGCGCCGAACCCCAAAGACCAGGCAAGCCGTCTTATCGTCCGCCTGGAAGAGTCTGCCTTGCAGCTACAGGAAGAATTTCCCGGCCGCTACGCCAGGACAAAGGAAACCATGGCCGGCCATATCGCCCAGCTCAAGGCTAAGTTCAAAGAACATTTTTCGGTGGGTCCTTTTTCCGGCGGGTTTATCACAATGTCCCAGGACGTTTTGAGGGACAAGATCAAAGGCGGCTGGGCCGGACAGGCCATCGGCTGCACCTTTGGCGGGCCGACCGAGTTCAGGTTCCAGGGGACGTTCATTCCTGATTATCAGCCTATCCCCTGGGACGAAGGCACCATTCTATCAAGCTTCCAGAACTCGCCCGGTCTTTACGACGATATTTATATGGATTTGTCGTTCGTTGAGGTATTCGAGAAAGATGGGCTGGACGCCTCGCCGGAAGCGCTGGCTCGGGCTTTTGCCACGGCCAAATTCCCTCTCTGGCACGCCAACCAGATGGCGCGTTACAACATTCTCCGGGGAATCCTGCCGCCGCAATCCGGGCACTGGCTGAACAATCCCCATGCCGACGATATCGATTTCCAGATTGAGGCCGACTTCGCCGGCCTC
>Ga0153916_10003791_pt1 | contig 11324 bp, 10 predicted proteins | sample Opewatmetagenome_FD_109642 | JGI IMG/M metagenome (GOLD analysis project Ga0153916, IMG submission 109642) | Freshwater wetland microbial communities from Ohio, USA - Open water 3 Core 3 Depth 4 metaG | ecosystem: Environmental > Aquatic > Freshwater > Wetlands | place: USA: Ohio, Lake Erie...
AATTTTCCTGGCACTGCGCAATAATCCTTTTGAAAGAAATGTACGCCCACTGATCTGGTGACGGGATATCAGAACTTTATAACCTAATCTATTAAGTAAACGGACCGTGGTAATGCCTATACTTGTGTCATTATAATCAGTGAACTCATCAATGAACAAATACAGGCTTCCATTTAGATTTACCACATGATCATTTAAATCATCCAGGTTTCTCCTGCACCAATGCTTAAAAGTCAGATTTTGTAATCCTGGTATACTTCGGTTATTTGCAAAACCCAATATTTTTTTCAGAGCGCCTGAAAAAAACCTGTCAGATATGATGAAATTATATGCCGCAGGAAGAAAAGATCCAATTCTCTGTAGTGATGTAATATAAGCTATTGCCTTTGTTCTCAAGGGTATTCCATTTGAATCATAGTAGTGCTGAAGAAATTCTGCTTTCATTTTAGCCATGTCAACATTGGATGGGCATTCTGATTTGCATCCCTTACATGACAGGCACAAATCCAGGACACTATAAAGTTCTTTCTGACTAAATGGATTTTTCTTTTCTGATGTACCAAGTAATTCCCTTAACATATTAGCCCTGGCTCTGGTAGTAGTATTTTCGTCGCGGGAAGCCATAAAACTGGGACACATGGTACCTCCCATTAATGCAGATTTCCTGCAATCACCGGATCCGTTGCATTTTTCTGCCATCCTGATAAATCCTCCGGATTCTTCGAAACTGAAGATAGTATGGGGTTCTATGGATACCTGTCCTGGCGAATATCTCAGAAATTTATCCATAGGAACAGGATCAACAATTTTCCCCGGATTGAATATACCTTCAGGATCCCAGGCTGATTTTATGCTTTTTATCAGAGAATAATTATGATCCCCGATTACAACCGGAATAAATTCAGATCTTGCCCGTCCATCACCATGTTCACCGCTTAGCGATCCCCTGTATTTCCTGACAAGTTTTGCATTCCTTTCTGCCAGGATCCTGAATTTTCTCACATGGTCGGGATCTTTAAGATTTAGAACAGGTTTGATGTGTATCTCACCGACAGATATATGAGCATAATAAACACTTGAAAGTTGAAGCTCCGTAAATACCTCTTCCAGATCTTTCAGATAATTCTCAAGGTTCTGAACATTAACAGAGGCATCCTCAATGAAAGAAACCGGTTTTGCATCTCCTGGAATATTGGACAGCACGCCAAGTCCTGCTTTACGAAGTGCCCAGACTTTATTTATATCTTTTCCGAAGATGCCAGGGAAACTGAAACCCAGATTATTTTTTCTTAATTTATCTTCTATACGGTCTTTTATTTCCAGTATTTCTTCTTTTGTATTCCTGGCAAATTCAATAATCAGAATTTCGCCCGGATCTCCTTCAATAAAAAACCGGTTCTTACGTTGAGAAATATTTTCGCGGGTGCAATCCAGGATTGTTTTGTCCATCAGCTCAATCGCATCAGGTTTGAATTCCAGAGCGACCAGGTTTGCCCTTACTGCTTCCATTACAGAATTAAGGTGTACGCAAATAAGAGCCTTTTCAGGAGGCGGCAATGGAACAAGATTAAGTTTAATTTCTGTCACGAAGGCGAGTGTCCCTTCAGAACCAGTTAATATTTTGCAGAAATTGAATGGATCTGTTTTACGGTCTTTACTTATTCCCTCTGAAAAGGGTTCCGAATTAAGTAAAATATCCAGTGCATAACCAGTATTCCTCCTTCTTACATCTGGATGGGGAAAATCTGACAGGATATGTTCCTGATTGTTTTTATCAGAAAGTATTTCCCTTATGTTTTTGTATAAAGAACCTTCAAATGTTTCAGAGGTACACTTTGAATTAAAATCGTCAATTGATAATGCTCTGAATTCAGCAATACTTGAGTCCGACAGTACAGCCTTAATTGAAATAACATGATCCCTTGTGGTACCATAGATCAGAGAATGCGATCCTGCTGAGTTATTTCCTACCATACCACCGATCATGCATCGATTTGAGGTGGAGGTCTCAGGACCAAAAAACAGGCCTTGTGGTTCAAGAAATAAATTGAGCTCATCCAAAACAACACCCGGCTGAATCCTTACCCATCGTTCCTTTCTGTTGAATTCAAGGATCTGGTTCATATATCGGGAAATGTCAACGACCAGTCCATTGCCAACAACCTGTCCGGCCAGCGATGTTCCTGCACCTCTGGGTATAAGTGGTATACCACTTTCACCTGCAAATTTTACCAGCGTTCGGATGTCATTCTCATGGCGCGGCCGCACTACAGCCAGCGGCAGCTCACGGTATACTGATGCGTCAGTTGCATACATTAATCGGGTAGACAGATCAGTAAATAGATCGCCTTCGATCCGGGAAGCCAGGTCTGTGAGTAATTCCTGATTTTGTTCAGATATCCTCAGGTTCATGTAATGAAATGAATTTATAATCCCCCAGCAAATTTAAGAGAAAATATATATTGCGGTTTTTCAAGAAACCAGATAAATTCCTTCTTTTTTAGATACATGATATAAATCATAACAAGAGAGGTTAGATTTATTCTTTTTTTTGCTATTTTTATGCACTACGGTTTTGCTTAATATAAATAACTGAATTACAATGGATTTACTGCAAGAAATAATACAAAAAGCCAGGGCCCTCAATCAGAGGATCGTATTACCTGAAGGGACTGAAGAAAGAACCATCCAGGCAGCGGATCAGGTTATTGCCCAGGGTATAGCCCGTGTAATACTCATCGGTTCGCATGATGATATTATGAAAGAAGGTAAAAAGTTCAATCTGAAAAACCTGGATAAGGCCACAATTGTGGATCCAAATAAGCACGATAAAATGGATCATTATATTAATATGATGGTCGAACTCAGAAAGCACAAGGGTCTGACAAAAGAAGAGGCATCAAAGTTGATCAGGGATCCTCTTTACCTGGGTACACTGATGATAAAAAATGGTGATGCCGATGGTGAAGTGGCTGGTGCCATGAATGCAACTGGTGATGTCCTCCGCCCGGCTTTTCATTATATAAAAACGCTTCCCGGGATAAGTGTTGTCTCAGGAGCATTCATTATGATTCTTAAGGATAAGGAATTCGGAAATGATGGATTAATGATTTTTGCAGACTGTGCTGTTCATCCTGATCCGAATGAGAAGGAGCTTGCGGAAATAGCTGTTGCAACTGCAAAAACAACCAGGGCGATAGCCGGTTTTGAGCCAAGGATTGCGATGCTAAGTTTTTCGACTAAAGGGAGTGCTAAACATGAACTGGTTGATAAAGTTGTAAATGCCACCCGGATAGCCAAGGAGATGGATCCTTCGCTCAAGATTGAGGGGGAATTTCAGGCTGATGCGGCGATCATAGAAAGTATAGGAAAGAAAAAGGCTCCTGGCAGCGAAATTGCAGGGCATGCAAATGTGCTTATTTTCCCCGACCTGGATGCAGGTAATATTGCTTATAAGCTTGTACAGCGACTGGCACATGCAGAAGCCATTGGTCCTATTTTACAAGGAATGGCAGCCCCTATTAACGATCTTTCAAGAGGTTGTTCAGTAAGTGATATCGTTCACCTGATTGCAATTACAGCTAACCAGGCTGGTAATAAATAATAAAATCAAAGTAATATGGCGGAATCATTGTTAGATTATGCCCTTCGGAAAAAAATCAAAGAATCCGGACAGGGCCAGTTAAAATTAGTCGGAGTCATTGGCGGTGGATCAATGGGTCGTGAAATCATTCAAATCGTCAGTCAGCGAGGGATCAATGTCGTTTTTATCGACCTCTCAAAGGAACGTGTTGAATCTATTATGAAAGACATTGACTCTGCGCTTGACGAAATAATTGACAAGTGGGGTCTTACCCAGAGTGAAAAAAGGGCTATTATGTCCCGCATAAAAGGTTCCACTGATTATAACGACCTCAGGAATTGTGAGCTTGTTATTGAATCAATCAATATCAAACAACGTAGTTCCTCAGTGAATGCACGCCAGGATGTCTTCAGAAAAATTGAGGCAGTGGTGTCACCTTCAACAGTTATTGCTTCAAACAACTCTTCACTTATGATCTCTGATCTGGCATCTGTATTAAAAAACCCTGAAAGGGTTGTTGGATTAAGTTTCATCACTCCGGCTTCCACCGTAAAGATTGTAGAGGTCGTCAGGGGGCTTGAAACCAGTGATAAAACCTATGATTTCGCTATACGTTTTGTCAAGATGCTGGATAAAAAGCCCATTACCCTGTATGAATCACCAGGCAACATAAGTACAAGACTTATCATAACGCTTATAAATGAAGCATGTGAACTGTTAATGGAGGGTGTGGCATCGGTACAATGCATTGATGATACAATGAAAATCGGATATGGCCTTCAATTCGGCCCCTTTGAGCTTGCCGACCGCGTTGGACTTGATAAAGTCCTTAAAGTAATGAATAACCTGTACCAGGAATTTGGAAGCGATAAATTCAAACCATCACCGATCATTAAACGTCTTGTCAGGGCAAATTTTTTGGGGAAAAAAGTATTAAAAGGCTTTTATAAATATGAAAATGGTAAAATAATCAGTCAGGCCATCACAGCAACAGAGTTTAGTTAAAAATCCCCATACAAAATAAAAAGTTATCAGATATGAAGATTATTGTTCTTAATTGCGGAAGTTCGTCAATAAAGTATCAGTTATTTGACATGACTAAAAAACAAGTCCTTGCAAAAGGACTTGTGGATAAGGTGGGCCTTCATGGATCATATATCAAACATGAAAGATGTGGTGAGGATAGTGTCAAGCTGGATGGTGAAATTATAGATCACCAGGCAGGTATAGAGTATGTCCTGGGTATATTAACAAGTAAAACCCGTGGTAACCTGAAAAGTTTTGACGAATTAGATGCCGTTGGACACCGGGTAGTACATGGAGGAGAAAAATTCCAGGACAGTGTTCTTATTACTACTGAGGTTATCGATAAAGTTAAGGAATGTATAGATCTTGCTCCACTGCATAATCCTCCCAACCTTAAGGGAATCTATGCTATTCAGGAGATTTTGCCAAATGTTCCCCAGGTAGCTGTATTTGATACAGCTTTTCATCAGACGATGCCTAAATATGCATATATGTATGCCATACCATATTCACTTTATATTAAGTATGGTCTCAGAAGATATGGTTTTCATGGTACAAGTCACAGATATGTTTCGCAAAGAGCCTGTGAAATTCTTAAAAAAGAAATGTGTGATCTGAAAATAATCACCTGTCATCTGGGTAATGGAGCATCAATGACAGCTGTTGATTGCGGTAAATCGGTCGATACTTCTATGGGATTAACACCGGTTGAAGGATTGATTATGGGGACAAGAACAGGGGACCTTGATCTTGGAGTACTCACACATGTAATGCAGAAAGAGGAGATCGATCTTCAGACTGCAAATACTCTTATCAATAAGCACAGTGGAATGCTGGGAATCACAGGAATTTCCTCTGATATGAGAGAAATTGAAGCAGCAGCACTGAAAAATGATGAGCGTGCAATTCTTGGACTGGAAATGTACAATTACAGGATACGCAAATATATTGGTGCATACTCAGCAGTCATGGGTGGACTGGACGTAGTTGTTTTTACAGGAGGTGTCGGTGAGAATTCCCCAAGTACGAGAAGAGAGGTTTGTAAAGATTTTGAGTATCTGGGTCTTGAGTTTGATGAAAATAAGAATAAAGACCTTAGAGCTAAAGAGGACATTATTAGTAAGGATTCTTCAAAGGTTACAGTAATAGTTGTTCCTACCAATGAAGAGCTGATGATTGCAGAAGATACCGAAAGAATTATTCATGCCCTGAAAAAAAAGAGTTGATTATTTCCCTTTGCCCGGTAAAGCAATATAATAACACATACAAATATCTGAGATGGAGCTGAAAAAGCTTGATGAACTTATTGTACTCGCCAGGAACAGGAAAAAAAGCAGGATCGTTGTTGCTGCCGCACAGGATGTCCATGTCCTGCAGGCAGTCTGCAAAGCTCATACAGAGAATATCATTGATCCTGTATTAATCGGCCATAAAATTCAGATATATAAAATTTTAAAGGATCTTGGAGTCAATCCAGGGACTTTTAAACTCATTGATGAACCAGATCCTGAATCAGCCTGCCAAACATCTGTTTCATTAATCAAAAAAGGAGAGGCAGATATTTTGATGAAAGGCCTGGTATCAACCCCACCATTTCTCAAAGCCATTCTGAATAAAGAAAACGGAATTAAGAAACAGGATCTCCTAAGCCATTTTGCTCTTGTTGAAATTTCCACATATCACAAATTGATTGGAATAACGGATGCTGGGATGAACATTAATCCTGATCTGGATGAAAAAGCAAGCATTATAAGGAATGCAATTGAAGTATACCACAGGCTAGGAATAAAAAAACCTAAGGTTGCAGTCATTGGGCCACTGGAAGTGGTTAATCCGAAAATTGAATCAACTATGCATGCATCCATGCTGACTCTCATGAATAAACGTAATCAGATAACCGGTTGTATTATTGACGGACCTCTTGCACTGGACAATGCTATTTCAAAGGAAGCGGCAGAATTGAAAGGCATCGACAGTAAAGTTGCTGGTGATGCTGATATCCTCCTGACACCGGATCTGAACAGTGGCAATATATTATATAAATCACTGATTTTCCTTGGAGGCGGCACATCTGCAGCTATCATTATGGGTGCATCCTCACCGGTCGTTTTGACCAGCAGGGCCGACTCGGAAATAAGCAAATTCATGTCAATTGTCCTTGCAGCTGCAATGGATTAATAAAAAAATCATTACGATATGTCAACATATCATATTCTGGCAATAAATCCCGGTTCCACTTCTACAAAGATTGCTGTATATATAAATACCAAAGTTATTTTCCTGAAAAGTATTCAGCACAGTTCCCAGGAACTCCAGAAATTCAAAAGGATATCAGATCAGTTTGAATACCGTCGCGATATTATCATGGATGAATTGAAGAATGCGCATATTGAGATTGATATGATTGAAATAGTAGTAGGAAGAGGTGGTTTATTAAAACCAATTAAATCAGGTGTTTACAAGATTAACAAGTCAATGAAAGATGATCTCCTTGAAGGAGTGCAGGGCCAGCATGCCAGTAATCTTGGTGGACTAATTGCGGATGATATAGCCAGGCTACTTCCAAATGCTAAAGCTTTTATTGCTGATCCTGTGGTTGTCGATGAATTGGAAGATGTTGCAAGAATCACGGGAGTTCCGAGTTTCCGCAGGGTTTCAATTTTTCATGCTCTTAATCAGAAAGCGACAGCACGATCATATTCACGCCTTTTAAACAGAAGATATGAGGATCTGAACCTCATCATTGCCCATATGGGAGGAGGCATCTCCATTGGTGCCCATAAAAACGGTCGTGTTATCGATGTTAATCAGGCCCTGGATGGCGAAGGACCATTTACTCCTGAAAGATCGGGAACATTGCCGGTAGGCCAACTTGTAAAACTTTGTTTTGAGAAAGGCATGACTCCTGAAAAAGTGCAAAAAATGATCCTTGGTGAAGGTGGTTATGTTGCCTATTTCGGGACTAATAACGCATATGAGATAGAACTAATGGCTATTGAAGGAGACGAGAAAGCCAGGTTAATTCAGGATGCTATGTCATATCAGATCGCAAAGACAATCGGTTCAATGGCTACAGTCCTTCAGGGAAAAGTTGATGCAATCATTCTTACAGGAGGAATTGCCAACAATCCTATGGTATGTGAATATATCAAAAAAATGGTCTCATTCATTGGACCGGTTATTATCTACCCGGGAGAGGATGAAATGCATGCACTGGCAATGAATGGATTGATGTTGCTCAAAGGAGAGATTGAGGCCAGAGATTATGATGAAAGCAGCATGGTAATCAGTGAAATTTAAGATTCATTCATTTCATGGTGTTGAAACTGAAACAGGTAATATCTTTCCATTAAAGTATTTATTTCCATTCACAGCAAAATCAGTAATAAAGGAAGCAATTTCTTCCGGCTTTAACTGCGCTGTATATTCAGGAAAAGCCTTGCTGAACATTTCCGTTTTAACCGATCCAAGTGCAAGACAATTGAAAGAAATACCCTTGTCACTTAACTCTGCTGCCAGACATTCAGTAAGAATTCCCAATGCCCCCTTTGCAGAACTGTAAGCGGAAAGTCCCGGAAACTTTGTACTCCCCTGTATCCCCCCTATACTTGAAATATTGACCACATGTGATTTCCCTGATTTTGCCAAAAGACCTAGTAGTGACTGGATCAGTTGCCATGGCACCATGAAATTTACCCTGAAGGTCATTTCTAATTCATCTGTGTCTGTCTGATCGAATGTTTTATTCACGAGATAACCCGCATTATTGATCAGAATGTCGAGCTTATCAAACTTATTTCGGATTGCCGGAATAATATCATTCTTCAATTTTTCAGACTGTGACAGATCTGCTGACATAATATCCAGGTTACTACCTGAAGGCAAAGTTGAACAGGATAACTTCAGTTTTTGTAGATCTTTTATACTGCGTGCAATAGCAAGTATTCTCATATCAGGTATTTCTGCCATTGATCTGACAATCTGATAACCAATTCCCCTGGAAGCACCGGTGACAATAACATTCATCTTAATCAATTTTAATATTTTGCTAAAAATATGAATTATATTTGTTTCATAAATGCACTTTTAGATAAATCATATATCATTGATAATGAATCTGGTAACAAAAAATACAAGAATAATAAAATTTTTACTTCTGTTTCTGACTTTTGTACCCCTGATTCTTTTTGCGCAACCGAAAGAAGAGGAAGAAGAACTCAGACCTGTGGACAGATTATTCTTTGGCGGCAATTTTGGACTGATGTTAGGGACAATTACTAACATTGAAATTTCTCCTTTAATCGGATATTATATCACTCCAAAACTAGCTGCCGGAACAGGTATCCGGTTTGAGTATTTCAAAGATAAGGGTTATTATGCACCTTATGAAACAACCATTTATGGAGGAAATATATTTTCGAGGTATACGATCATTAGTAATCTGGGAGAAGGACTTGATATAGGTCTTAATGCAGGGATATTTGGACAGGTTGAATATGAAGCATTAAGCCTTGAAAGAGGGTATTTCGAGCCTCCTTATACTGAAGATGGTCGCTTTATAGTACATTCAGTACTTGTAGGGGGTGGTATCAGCCAATCTATCGGCAGAAGATCTACCTTTCTAATATCTGTCCTTTACAATCTGAATGAAACCTCACGCTCACCATACAGCAATCCTATAGTGCGTGTCGGTTTTACTTTTTAATCAAACAATGAACCTGAACTTATCTGCATCCAGATAGACAGGAAATGTTGACCTGAATCTTGTGAGATTTTCCTTATTTAATGTAACAGAACCAACTGTCTCAATGTTGGCAGGAAGTTTTAGAAGCTGATTACCCTTGTAATCAAAAACCATCGATTCACCTGTATGGTTAATATTAATTCCATCAATTCCGATCCTGCTTACCCCGATGACATAGGATTGGTTTTCAATAGCCCTGGCCTTCAGAAGAGTCTCCCATACTTCTTTTCTGGATTCAGGCCAACTGGCAACATAAATTAGAATATCATAATCCATCCTGTTTCTGCTCCATACAGGGAATCTAAGATCATAACAGATCAGTGGCCTGATTTGCCATCCATTTAATTCCACTATTAATCTTTGTGCTCCAGGCTTATAATACTCATTTTCCTTTCCCATCCTGAATAAATGCCGTTTGTCATATATTTTAAATTCACCCGATGGATACATAAAAACAAGACGATTGAAATGGTTTCCTTTTTCTTTGATTATGAGGCTACCGGTAATACATGAAGAAAGGGATGAGGCCATTTTCTTCATCCACCTCATTGAAGATCCGGTCATATTTTCCGCCAATGATGAAGTATTCATTGAAAACCCTGTCGAAAATAATTCCGGAAGGACGATAAGATCTGTCGGAGTCTTTATTGCCTGTATCAGTTTTTCAAGCCTGGCAAAATTTTCTTCAATCCTCTCCCACTCCAGATCAGGCTGTACTAAAGATACATTTAAGATCATACAGGCATGTAAGATTGATAAACCTTTATTCTTTTAAAGATGCCCGGTAGTCTTCAAGTATTTCTTCCAGCAATGGCTGATAATAGGTCCAGTAAAATTTTGAAGGGCTGCCTGGTTCATCACTGTAAAACAAACCTTTCAAAAGATTAACTCCTGCAAGCTTGGCAGTAAACATTTTAACCGGATATTCAGTAAAATCACCACTGAAATAATAAAAGGGAGAGCCATTGACTGATTCAATTACTGCAGGAAACCTTGATGGAAGATTATATTGATCGAGAAGTGGTTTGCCTTCCATATTTATATGGAGTTTGAATTCTGCTACTATGTTATTCGTCTCAGAATAGGTTATTTCAAACCACTGGCAGAAATTCATATTTTCCGGAATTTTAAAATGAGACTTACCATATTCCGTCGTCTGAATTTCTGGTTCAGCTATTTCAAGGTGTTTATCTCCTTCAAGGACAATGATATCTTTCGTGATCTCGTTAACCAGCACAATTCCCGGGCCCTTGAAATCCCAGTCTGTTTGATTCTTATTGTTATATAAATCCACAATCCAGATAGGCAGAGTCTTGTTTCTCTCCATGTTAAGGTTAGCAAAATATTTGCCTGTCCATCCACTCCAACTAAGTCCAAGAAGATCTTCAGCTCTTCGCCTGACAAGATCATCGGTAGGACGTGCAAAGAAATTATATTCCGCTATAATAAGTTTTTTGAGGTCATGCATTCTCTTAAGTAACAGGTAATCATTGTTATTTAAGCCTCCCTCAATCAGAGTGCCCTTATCATTAATATTTCTCCCTCTGTACCATTCATTAAAAAATACTCCATATGTATCGGCAAAGTATGCCATATTATAATCACTGGCAAGTTCGTCTATTTCAGTCAGTTTTACCCTATTAACAACATATTTTCTTGATTTTTCGGGCCTTATCGGATGAAATCCAAAATAATCTCTGTTCATATTATATGCTTTACCATCTGGTTTTGTATACTTTTCATGGATAAGAAACCAGAATAAAGCCCGATGTTCTTTCCTTTCTAAGCTAATAACGGTTTTATTAACAATCAGGATGTTAAGCGTCCGTCCTGAGCTAAGTCCCCAGATAAGCCAACTGATAACAGGGATTAAAACCAATATGATGAGAATGATCAGAATGGTTTTTATTGTCTTCATGGGTTATGAAATTTAATTTCATCTTTAATGCTATCTTTCCTGTGAATTTTATC
>Ga0153916_10003792_pt1 | contig 11324 bp, 6 predicted proteins | sample Opewatmetagenome_FD_109642 | JGI IMG/M metagenome (GOLD analysis project Ga0153916, IMG submission 109642) | Freshwater wetland microbial communities from Ohio, USA - Open water 3 Core 3 Depth 4 metaG | ecosystem: Environmental > Aquatic > Freshwater > Wetlands | place: USA: Ohio, Lake Erie, Old...
GCTGGACATGTTCATGTAGGAGGGCGCTGCTCCCAGGGCCGAATTGTCGGTGATGTTGGCGCCATCGACGTTCCAGGTGGCGTCGCCGCCGGAGGAGCCGTGGCCGTAGTAGGACGACTGCTGTCCGGCATCGGAGCCGCCGACGTCTTCACGGTCGATCATCATTCCCGGGGCCAGGGCCATCAGGACCCAGGGGTTCCGGGAGGTCGGGAGGCTCATGAGCATCTGCTCTGTGATGTTGACGCCGACCTGGGTTCTCTTTGTGTCGATGACCGGGGATTGGCCGACGACCGTGACGCTCTCTTCGAGCGCGGCCTGCTCCATCTTGATGTCGAAGCTAATGTCGCGGCCGTAGGAGATTTGCTGCTTCTCGTGGATGACAGTCTTAAATCCCTGGAGCTCAAACTTGACGGTATAATCGCTGCCCACAGGGAGGCTGACAAACCGGAAGTTGCCTCTCTCCGAGGTCGTAACCGTCATCGGCGAGATCTTCGGGCCGGTTAAGCTGACGGATACGCCCGGGAGGGGGTTCCCTTCCACGTCCGTGACGGTTCCCTTCACGCTGCCGAATTCCTGAGCGTAGGAAAAGGCGCAGAGAAGGGCAAATAAGGAGACTAAAACAAGAGTTTTCTTCAATTCACTCTCCTTTTGCCCGCGCCGTTGGGCGGGGCGTTCCAGAAAATCCATTCCCTTGAGTGAGCTGCCTCACTCATCCTTGAAACAATCGAGAAAGTGTGGTTTCCCCTTTCTCACCTCCTTCCACAGATTTTCCATAAAGCGCCTATTTAAGATTGTGCAATAATCGTGCCAAGACCAGGGCCAGAATAAGAACATGTAAATACATTAATTTCAAATATTTAGATCAAAAATGGAGAAGGCAAAAGAAGCTGCATATCCAACTTATTGGACAGAATCCAATTATTTGAATATTTCTCAGTTCCGGCAGCTCTCGATGAGCCGGTCGAGTTTGGCCTTCTCCCCGGGGGGTAGGGTGTTACTTGCTGCTTCTTTGTAACGCAGGAAGTAGGAGAGTGCCTCGGGTTTATTTCCCAACATTAAATAGGTCAACCCGAGATTGTAGAGTGGGTAGCCAAAGCCAGGCTTGAGCTCAACGGCCTTCTTCCAAGCTTCGATAGCGCCGGCTATGTCGCCCTGGATTTTCAGGGCCGTGCCCAGACCGTTCAAGGCGGAGGCATAGCGCGGGTCGAGCCCGATAGCCTTGTTCAAGTTCTTAACGGCCTTGCCGAGATCGCCGGCGTCCTTGCTCTTGAGGTACATTGAGAGGTAGAGAGAGCCGATGTTGTTGAAGACGATGGGGTTATTCTGGTCGAGAGAAAGCGCCTTGTCATAGGCGCTGAGGGCATCGTCGAAACGGCCCACGTTCCAGTAGGCCACTCCAAGATAGTTCCAGTTCTCCGGGTCGAAGTCGATGAGGGCGATTCCGTGTTTGAGGACGGGGATGGCCTCTTCGGGCTTCCCATCCTCGACGAGAGTGATCCCGTAGGCCGTGATGATCCGGACGCTCTCGGGGTTGGCGGCCAGAGCATCCTTGAGGATTTGGACCGCCTCGGCCATCCTCCCCTCCTCTTTGAGATAATTCGCCAGGTAGGTATGGGGTAGGTCGAAATCTTTCCTCTCGGCGATGATCTCCCGGAGAAGCGTCATCGCGTCCTCGAGCCGGCCGCTCTGCTGGGCCACGGTAGCCTGCATCCATTTCTTGTGGTATGGGAGGAGCGTCTTGAGGTCATCGGCGGCGGTAAACTCGGTTTTCACCCGAGTCTGAGGTGAGGCCAGGTAGCCAAGCGAACGGAGCTTCTCCCGTGTTTCGGCGTCCATTTCCTGGCGGGCTTTTTCCGCGCCGGCAATGGCCAGGCCAGCAAAAAGCTTGTTGAAGCGGTCCCGCTGCGACTTTACGTCCCGGTCTTCAACGAGGTTCCGGGTCTCATCAAAGTCACTTTCCAGGTCGTAGAGCTCGGGCAGGGGCGACTCCATGAATTTGCTCGTCCCGGAGATGAAACCGCGCAGCGGCGCCCAGCCGCGGTCGCAGTAGGCCGTCAGGGCTTCGAAATAGATATCCCGCTCGGGAAGCTTCTTGCCCTCAAGAAGAGGGACGAGGGACCGCCCCTGGAGCGGCGACGGTTTCTTAAGATGCAGAAGGTCACAGACGGTCGGGAAGATATCGACATGGGCGACATTGGATGAGACCGTCAGGGGCTTAGCGCCCGGCCCGGCGATGATCAGCGGGATCCAGAGAGTGGCGTTATAGGCAAAGTAGCCGTGGGTCGTTTCTCCGTGCTGGCCCAAGGATTCGCCGTGGTCTCCGGTGATGACCGTGATGGTTTTCTGCCCTAATCCTTTCGCCTCGATAGTCGAAAAAAGCTTTCCCAGGGCCTGATCGACATAGGCGACTTCGCCCGAGTAAGGGTCATCCCTAAACCGGCTCAGCAAGGGTTCGGGCGGGTTGTATCGCTGGTGGGGGTCGAAGAGATGGATCCAGAGGAACCACGGCCCGATCCGGCCTTCCAGCCAGCCGACCGCCTTGTCCACCACTTCCTCGGCCCTCCTCTCAACAAAGGACATAGCCTGCGGGTCCTGCGCTCCGTAGTTATCGTCATAGAGGTCGAAACCCTGGCCCAGTCCGAAGCGGGAATCGAGCGGGAAAGCGCCAATGATCGCACCCGTCTCGTAGCCGGCCTTCTTGAGCCATTCCGCCAGGGTCGTGAATTCCTCCCGGACGATGAAGTTCGAGTTGTCGTGGACGCCGTGGGCGGGCGGAGTCAACCCGAGAAGGATGTTGACGTGCGCGGCCAGGGTGATGGGGTTGTGGGAAAAGGCCCGGCTGAACAGCGCTCCCCTCTTGGCCAGGCCGTCGATATTGGGCGTCTGGAGGCGGGTGCTCCCGTAGCAGCTCAGCCGGTCCGGCCGGATTGTGTCGATGGTGATAAGAAGAAGGTTAGGAGAATCCTTTCTTGCGGCCGGCGCCGCCGCGGGCAACAGAAAAAGAGCCGTGATCGCACCGGCCAGGATTCTTCGGGCGATTGCATCCATGAGCTTATTCTACCATTCTCCTAAGTTGGGAGAAAGACCCGCCCGGCCCAAAAAAAAGCCCCTCCCGGGCAAACCCGGGGGGGGCTGAGCTGCTGCGTCTGCGGAATGCGATTAGAACTGGATGCGTCCTCCGATCCTGATGCATCTGGGATTGAGGATGCGCATGGACGTGGAGAAGTTGGCGGAGGTCAGGGACGACTGGTAGGAGAGGGCGGTGGCGCTGTTGAAAGCGTTGAAGACATCGACGCCCAGGACCACCGACGTCGATTCGCCGAAGAAGAATACCTTTTCCAGCCTCAGATTGGCATCGAAGAAGTTGGGGAGGCGACTGTCGCCAAATTTCCCGACATCGCTCCCGCTCAGGTCATTGGCATAGACGTTATCCCAGCCAACGTTTGGCTTGTAGACCGAGACCCAGGGTAGATAGGGATAGCCCTGGCGGCCGTTGATATTGAAGCTGAAATTGAATCCCAACGGGAACTGGTAGAGGCCGGCGATCTTGAACATCCAATTGGCGGTGACATAGGTGCCGCTGTAGACCCAGCTGGCATTGGACGCGGGCGGCGCGCCGTCGAAGTATGCCTTATTGCTCAGATCGTACAAATCGTCGTTGTAGTTGTACTTCCAGCTGTCCAGGGTGAAGGAGCCGTCCAGCATCCAGCGGTGCGACAGTTTTTTGCTAAAGACGAACTGGAGGGCATAATACTGCTCGTAGGCCTTCTTGGCGTTGGTCTGGTAAGTGGCGTAGGGGCGCTCGACGCGGCCGTAGTAGACGCCTCCGGTCTGCGGTTCAATTCCGGCCTGATACCAGTTGGAGGCCGTTTCGACCGAGCCGCCCTCGAGAATGCCCTTGTACCAAAGCAGGTTGTGCCGTTTCCGGGCAACGCCCTCGACCCGGATCGCGACGTCCGTCATGAGTTCTTTTTCATAGGAGGCGAGCAATTCGTCGGTGAGCGGGACGTTGTAATCCGGATCGAACTTATTGTAGATCGTGATGGCGGTCGGATTGTTGCGGTCGAATCCCGAGTAGGAAGTCCAGCCGTCGGGATTATTCGGGTCGGTCCGCAGGCCGGTCCCCGGGTCGGTGCCGTAGAGCTCGTCCGAGGACACGCGGCCGTCGCCATTGGCGTCATCCCAGCCGAGCTGGATTTGGGTCCAGGGCACGGGGTTGAGGAACCAAGCGGCATCGTAGCCCGTCTGCGCGTAGTAGCGGGCGATGCTGAACTTGGCCAGATCCTTGCCCGTACCGAAGATGTCCCAGATGACGCCCAGCCGGGGAGAGAAGCCGCCGACGTGAACCCCGGAATCGATTTTCGGGACGGCGAGTTCGCCCAGGTAGTCGGGAAGCCACGGCGACGCAGGCTGGCTGAACGGCGAGATGGCGGAGGTCTCGTTGTCGTAACGGAGGCCTACCCGGAAGGTGAAGCGGCCGTTCGTGTACGTGTCCTGGGCAAAAAGCGAATAGCGGCTGTATTCGAGCCTGATCTCGAAGTCACGGTAGAGGGTAACCTCGGTGTAGGTTGGAGTCCTCAATTCGACGTCCAGGTTGCCTTCCTGCACGGAATAGCTGTGGAGCTTTCCGGTCAGGATATCGGCGCCGAACTTGAACTCGTGATCGCCGCCCAGCACGTTCTCGAGGAAGTAGTTTCCAGTCAGGCTATAGTCATTGGTCGGGCGTTCGGTTCCATCGTTATTGATGTTGCCGTAGGCGAAGAACGAGGGATAATACCGATGGTACTCGTAGCGTCCGCTCCCGTCGGATGTCGGCATCCCCGCGGGGGAGTACAGATAGAAGCTGTTTTTGGCCAAGAGGACCTTGGCGCTCAGATAGAGGTTGCCGAACATCTGCTCGATTTCTCCCTTGTAGTAGGGAGAGGGGCCCATCTGGTGCCACGTGCTCTCGGTGGCTTGCAAGCCGCCGCCCCAGGGCTCACGGCCTTCCCGGTCCTTGTTGTTGTAGGAATAGGCGAGGTTCAGCCGCGTGTTCTTCGTGAGCTGAGCGTTCAGCTTGCCGTATCCGGACTCGAGGAAGGTCCTGACGGCTACGCCTATGGTGTTGAAGATGCCGAGGTCCTGGATTCCGTAGGACGCGTAGAACCACAGTTTGTCCCTGAGGATGGGTCCGCCGAAGTTGACGCCATAGAGGTAGACCTTGTTGACGCCGCCGCCCAAGTAGCCCCGTTCGAGCAGGTCCGTGGGCCGGTTATCAGACTGCCAGCGGTGCTGCTCGGCGTCGGTATAGAACATCCCGGAATACTTGTTGCCTCCCCGGTAGGTGATATAGTTGAGTTGGACACCGGCGGTCGGCATGGTGATGTCGTTGCTGCCGTAGTTGATCTGGATCTCTTCGAAACCGCCCATGTCCAGGTAGGCGGGGGTTCCGCCAAGGGCACCCATGTCCGTGATGTTCGTGCCGTCGATGTTCCAGGTGCTGTCCCAGGGGTTGGCGCCATGACCGAGGTACTGAGACTGCTGGCCGCCCTCGGCGCCGCCGACGTCTTCACGGTCGATCAGCATGCCCGGGGCCATCTGCATGAGAACCCAGGGGTTCCTGGCGTTCGGCAGGGACATCATCTGGTCGGCGGTGATGTTGGTTCCGGTTGTAGTCTTTTTGGTATCGACCAAGGGCGTCTGCCCGATGACCGTGACCTCCTCTTCGAGGGTCGTCTGTTCCATCTGGACGTTGATGTCGATGTATTTGCCGAACGAGACGATCAGCTCCGAGCGGGTGTGGGTTTTGAAACCCTGGAGCTCAAACTTCAGGGCGTAGTCGATGGCATTCGGCAGGTTCAGGAAGCGGTAGTTGCCTTCCGCCGAGGTGACCAAGCCTTGGGGCGCGATCTTGGTTCCGGTCAAGGTAACCGTGACACCCGGAAGGGCGTTCCCTTCCTGGTCCGTAACCTTGCCCCGGATGCTCCCGTATTCCTGCGCGAAGGAGAAGGCGCCAGCCAGGCATAACAAGGCGAACAAAATGAGAATCCTCTTCAATTTACCCTCCTTTGACTTGCCCGCGCTCGTGCGCGCGGCATTCCGTAAAATCCCTTTCCTTGAGTGAGAGTTACCTCACCCTCTCTTGAGATAAATAGAGAAGCCATGAATTATCCTTTCTCACCTCCTTTTTCAGGTCGATGCAGACCGGAAAATTAGGCTGCACAGTTTTCCGACCGAAACAATCGTTTGGCACAATCGTTTGCATACGATTCTATATAATAATTAATAACAATCCTTGTCAAGTCCGAATTTTAACTAATTGAAGACGCGCGCCGAGCTCATCGATGCTAAATCATTGAGCAAAAATCATGCCAACCGAAACGGCCGTTTTGTTTTTTGTATTCTATTAAAAAGACATGATTTATCAGTTCTGATACTGATGGTTCTTGAGCTTTAAATCCAAAATATTGGAGCGCATTCAAAAATTTGATACGATCTCCAATCTTTTCACGAATAACTCCTGGGGCTCGCCGGAATTGCAGGCTATAGATCGGCCCTGCCCGGAAGGCCAAAAGTATTCACGGAAAGCGGGATGATCAAATGGTTATCCTCGCTCCCCGGACCGGTAATGGGAGAAAGAAGAAGACGCACCGCGGCGCCGGCTAACTCGCCAAGGTTCTGATCGGCGCTGATCAGGGGCCGGGTGCAGAGATTGCGGTACTTGCCGATATCAAAACCGGCCAGCATCAGAGTGCGTCCGTGCCGGGCTTCGAATTGATGAGCGACTCTTACCGCGCCAAAAAAAACCAGGTTGTTGACACAAAAAACGGCCTCGACGTCGCTCCGCCGGCCGAGGAGTTTTTCCATCATTTCTTCTCCGGCCTCGACCGAATACCCCTTGAAAAGAACCAGAGACTCGTCCAGGCCTCCAAAGGCCTTTATCATGGCGTTTGCATAGCCCTCGTATCTTACGCTGTTAATGTAGGTCTCCGTCTTTCCGCCCAAGAAAGCGATTCGCCGGCACCCCAGCTTGATCAACTCCCGAGTGATCTCTTCTGCCCCTTTGGTGTTTTCGCTCGTCACCCAAGGAAGCTTGGTCTCATAGAATATCCGGTCGACCAGGACGACGGGCGTCCCGTTTCTGAGGCTCTCCACTTGCTCCCATTCCCGGGTATGGATCGGAGCGATAATGATCCCGTCCACCTGCCTGTCGACGAGTATTTTAAGATAAAACTCCTCATTCTCCGGAACCTCATTGGTATTGCAAAGGAAGGTGCTGTATCCATGCTCCCGGAGAAGGCTTTCAATCCGGGAAGCGAGCTCTCCGAAATAGGGATTCTGGATATCGCTGACGATCAGACCGATACTGTTAGTTTTTCTCAGCCTCAGGCTTCGAGCGAGTATGTTGGGGCGGTAATTGACGCTTTCTGCGGCCTCCAGGATCATTCTTGAGGTCTTCTCGGAGATCCGGAATTCCTTCGCTTTTCCGCTCAGCACGCGGGAGATGGTGGAACTCGAAAACCCCGTGATATTTTTTATATCTTTAATGCTCATATGAGGACATCCTTCATAAAAAAACCCGCACGAACATAGGCCTATATGGCTTAGGCTAGTATATTGGCCCCTTTGGGGATAGAAATCAATGAAAAGATTGACAAGGAATAAGGTCAATCGCTAGACTCACTCTAGATTCGGACATCGGATGGCGCGGCTCGGAGGTGAGTGATCCCATGAGCGGACTCGGAGGGCCCAGCGGCAACTGGCGGACTCTCGAGCTTCAGGGCAAGCCGGACTTCGAGATGGCCATGAAGCGCATCTATGCCTGGTACGAACAAGCCGTTATCGACCGGCCGCCGGTCCGGTTCTCGGCCCACAACGCGGATTTCGCCGTCCCCCGTAAGATCGCTGGAAGGACCTGGCCCGACCTGAAATCGCGCTGGTTCGACGCCGAGTACCAGGTCGATTATTTTATCGCCAGTATCATGGGCCGGCGTTTCCACGCCGAGACCTTCCCGGTTTTCTGGCCGAACCTTGGACCCGAGATTTACGCCGCCTTTTTCGGCTGTGAGCTCGAATATGCCGAGACGACTTCCTACGCCGTCCCCAACGTCAGAACCTGGGAAGACGTCTCCGAACTGAAGTTCAGCCGCGCTAACCCCTATTTTCAGAAGACCGAGGAACTAACCCGCCTGGCCCTGGAAAAATGCGGCGGTCTATTCTTGGTCGGCTACACGGACCTCCACGGCGGCCTGGACAGCGCCGCTGCCTGGCGCGACCCTCAACAGCTCTGCCTGGACCTGCTGCAGGAGACCGAACAAGTCAGGCGGCTGACCGACCTGGCCATGGCCCATTTCCAGGAAACCTATGATTATTTTGACGCGCTGCTCAAGGCCGAAAACCAGCTCTCGGTGACCTGGATGGGCCTCCCCTCTTTCGGCAAGATGCACATTCCCAGCTGTGATTTCGCGGCCATGATCTCGCCGGCGATGTTCGAGGAATTCGGACTGCCGCTCCTTCGGGAAGAAGTCAAGCCCATGACCCACAACGTTTTCCACGTGGACGGAAAGGGCGTCTTGAAACACCTCGACCTGATCCTCTCCGTCCCCGAGATCCAGGCCATTCAGTGGGTCCAGGGTATGGGCCTGGACATGCCGATCCTGCAGTGGGTCCCTCTGCTTAAAAGGCTCCAGGCCGCCGGGAAATCCATCGTCGTCGACCTTCAGCTCGGCGAACTCGAAGATTTCATCGCCGCCATGGAGCCGGAGGGATTGCTCCTCTGCCTCGCCGCCGACGAGGATTTCCAGCCGGAGATCATTAAGCGGGTGGAAAAGTGGTGACCGATGCTTAAGCCGCGAGACCGGGTCGAGATCGCCCTCGCCCATGAAGTCTCCGACCGCTGCCCGATGCAGGTGAGCTTTACGCCGGAGTTTGCCGTCCGGCTCAGAGAGGACCTCAATCTCCGAACAGGCGGGAAACACAACCCGCACGGCGGAGGCAACCCGTACGACCTGGAAAGGGCCGTCGGCTGCGATATGCTTATCACGTCGATCGGCTGGGCAAACAGCTACTATCAGGCCGAACGAGACTATGTGGACGAGTGGGGCATCGGCTGGCACCTCAGCCCCTACCAAACCCCGTATGGCCTGGGGCACTACACCGAGATCACAGGCCACCCTCTAGCCGACGACAAGGCGATCGCTTTATATGAGCCTCCCGACCCGCTCAGGCCGGGTCTGTACGAGCCCGCCATCCGGGCGGTCAAAGAATTCGGCCGGGACTACTGGATCTGCGGAGCTGCTGTGACCACGATTTTCGAAACCGCCTGGGCGCTGCGCGGGCTGGAACGGCTCCTGATGGATTTCGTCCTGAATCCGGGTCTGGCCGACGCCATCCTCGACATCCCGTTTCATTATCACCTGTCCGCCGCTCAGAGGCTGACGTCATTGGGAATCGACATGCTCTGGATCGGCGACGACGTCGGGGCCCAGGACAGCATGATCATCTCTCCCCAAACCTGGCGGCGGTTTCTGAAGCCCCGCCTGGCGACATTCATCTCCGAAGTCAAGTCCATCAACCCAAAACTGAAGGTCGCCTATCATTCGGACGGAAAGGTCGACGACATTATTCCCGAACTGATCGAGATCGGGCTGGACGTCCTGAACCCGATCCAGCCTCTCTGTATGGACCCGGCCGTGCTCAAAAAAAAATACGGCCGCGACCTGTGCTTTTGGGGGTCGATCGACGAACAGAAGACACTTCCTTTCGGGACGGCCGAGGACGTCCGGCAGGAGGTGCTGCTCCGCCTGCGGACGATCGGCCGCGGAGGCGGCCTCATTGTCGGGCCGACCCATCACGTTCAACTCGACACGCCCATGGAGAATTTTTGGAGCCTGGTGAACACCGTGCACGACACTCCGTATTCAACGCTCCGGTAAAGGAAAAAAGATGACCGCTTCAAACCCTGTCGGAGCCGCCCTGAGCATTTGTGCCGGTCTCATGCTGGGTGCCTTTGCCCTGCCCATGAAAAAGGTCAAGGTCTGGGGCTGGGAGCATACCTGGCTGATCTTCTCCCTCATCGCCCTCATCGCCATGCCGTTCATCATGGCTTTCGTTACCATACCGGATCTGCCTGCAGTCTGGGCGGAAACAAATCCCCGCGTTCTCCTGGCCGTGGCCGGTTTCGCGGCCCTCTGGGGATTCGCCAGCATCACCTACGGACTCGGGGTTAAGCTGGCGGGCCTAGCCATCGCCAACAGCATCATCCTCGGTTTGAATAGCGCCATCGGGTCGATCCTGCCGATCATCCTCTATTCCCCCGACAGGTTCTTGACCGGACAGGGTATCGGCGTGACCGTTGCGGTGGCGGTGATGATCGCCGGAATCATCATGTGCGCCCGGGCCGGCTTCCTGAGAGACAGGAACCGGGCTCAGCAGAGCGGAGAGAAAGAGCAGGCCGTAAAGTCCGACGCCAAGAAGGGCCTGCTTATCTGTTTTGCCTCCGGAATCCTGGGCTCGTCGTTCAATTTTGCCATGATTAACGGCAAGCCGATCGAAAGGATCGCCGTTGCGCATGGCGCCTCCCCCTCTTATGCCACCAATGCGACCTGGCCCGTCGCCCTGACGGCCGGATGCCTCGTGGCCGTCGTTTACTGTCTCTTCCTTATGATCAAGAATAAGAACGGCCGCGACTTCCTTGCGGCAAGGACAGGCATCAACTGGCTGTACTCGTTCCTCATGGCCCTGTTGTGGTACGGAGGAGTGATGGTCTACGGGATCGCCGTGACCAAGCTCGGCGAGCTCGGAGCGTCCATCGGCTGGGCGATCCTGCAGAGCGTGACCGTGGCCACGGGCGTGGGCCTCGGGTTTGTCACGGGAGAATGGAAAGGCGCGGTCCGGAAAATAATCAGACTCCTCCTCGTGGGCCTGGTCGTCCTGATTATGGGGATCGTTATCGTCGTCAGCGTCGGGACGGTTTAGGTGAGAGTTTCTACCCTGTGATTTTTGGGCCGTCGGATTTGGTCCAAGGACCGACCTCGAGCGCCTGGACGGCGGCGTCCTTTCCCTCACAGCCGATGAAGCGGATTTCGATGGCGCCGTTCTTCGGACTGATCGCGGGAAAGGTCTTCTCCATCGCCCTGAACAGCCCGCCGGCCTCCTTCTCGACGTCGAGACAGTCCGTCATGGCCAGGCCGTTGATCAAGACCTTCAGCTTTTGATGGAAGTTGGTGTCGGCGAGGAGCAGCCGCACATAGTATTCGCCCGGCCCCACCGTCACGTTGACCCAGAACTCCTTGCCGTGAAGGCCGTAGCGATAGAGCTCTTGGTCCGCTGTCCCGCCGATAAAA
>Ga0153916_10003793_pt1 | contig 11321 bp, 8 predicted proteins | sample Opewatmetagenome_FD_109642 | JGI IMG/M metagenome (GOLD analysis project Ga0153916, IMG submission 109642) | Freshwater wetland microbial communities from Ohio, USA - Open water 3 Core 3 Depth 4 metaG | ecosystem: Environmental > Aquatic > Freshwater > Wetlands | place: USA: Ohio, Lake Erie, Old...
ATTTAAATGTCAGGTTATCATTATTGATCTTATTGTTGGGAGGATTGGCTTGGTTAGGGATAACCTCCACAGTGAGTCTCAATGCTGCTGCGCAACAGCCCACGGTTGCCATACCGACGGTTACGAGCAGCCCATTTGGTCCCATGGTGACCGTTACTTACACGGAACAAATCAATGTCCGCGCCGGTCCTGGAGCCGGTGGAGAATATCCCGTCGTAGGTGTGCTGCAACCGGGTGAGAAGGTGCCAGCTCTCGGACGATCTCCGGGAGGCGATTGGATCAAAATCGTCTACCCGACGGTCAGTGGTGGTGTGGCGTGGGTCTATGCCTATCTGGTCACCGTATCGGGAGGTGAACTTCCGATCGTCGAGCCACCTCCCACACCAACACCTCGCGTGACCCCGACCATCGACCCAACCCTGGCATCTCAATATATCATTGAGGTCGGACCGACTCGAATGCCCACCTTCACCCAGCCGCCACCGCTCTCCATCCCGACTTATACTGCCGTACCGCAAGCGAACCTGACCGGCGGATTGCCGATGGGGTTTATCATCATCGGCTTGGGTGTGGTGGGCTTGTTTGGGTTAATGATCTCGGTTTTCCGCGGTCGATAATTGTCGGGTGATTCAATCTATCCACAATCCGCGCAACCACCGGCTGATCCGCCCTCTTCACTATCGCCAGAGTTAAAGCTTTGACCACAATTACAGGTAGAATAAGAAGTGGGGTTAATGATTTTGAACCCGGCACTCGTCAGGTCATCAACGTAATCGATGGTTGCACCCTGCATGTATTTGATCGATACTTCATCAATAAGCAGCTTGATCCCATCTGTCTCTGTGACCATATCTTCAGCGCGGATATTACTGTCAAGCGCCAGGTTGTACTGGAGACCCGAACAGCCACCTCCGGAGACAAATACACGTAGTGCATACCCCTCGAGATTTTTCTTAGCTATCACATCCCTGACTGCTGCGGCTGCAGATGAGGTCAATGTAATGGTTTTCAGGGTGGATTCATCAGGGAAGGTCATTATTTGCTCCAATTTTGATTACCTGCCAATTAAATAAGCCTGATTTTATCAGGTTAGAACTTTGTGTCAATGGTTGATGTATATATTCCGGCTATAGAGATCACTCTTGCCAGGCAGAGGCTTCATCCAGGATCTTCATTTCTTCAGCTGAGAGCCTTAACCCAACCACACCCAGGTTATCCTGCAGCTGTTCCAGGCTGCGTGGACCGATGATCGGGCTGGTGATCACGGGGTTGCTCAGCAACCAGGCGAGGGAGATTTGTGAAATCGACTTACCTTTCTGGTCAGCCAGGTGCTTCACCGCCTCTTGGACCGCCCAGCTTTTATCATTGAAATACCGGCGCTTCACCCCTCCCAAGCGTGCCGATTCAGGTTCAGGCTGGTTGCGGTTATATTTTGCGGTTAAAAATCCAGCCGCGAGCGGGGAATAAGGAATGACCCCTAAACCATACATACGGCAAACATCGGCCAGCTCGCGCTCGAATTCTGAGCGGCAGACGAGGTTGTAGTGGGGCTGAAGGCAATCAAAGCGCACCAGGTGATACTGCTGGGAGGACCAGAGTGCCTCCATGAGGCGCCAGGCAGGGTAATTGGAGCAGCCGATGTAGTGTACCTTCCCCTGGTGGACCAGGTCGTCCAGCGCACGAAGCGTTTCTTCGATGGGCGTTTTGTCATCAAATGAGTGGGTCTGGTACAAGTCGATATAATCTACACCCAGCCGGTGGAGGGAGGCTTCCACGGCTTGCAGGATGTGTCGACGAGAAAGCCCCTCATCGTTCGGACCAGGTCCCATCTTGCCTCGCACCTTGGTGGCCAACACCAACTGGTCGCGGGGTATGTCAGCCAGCTTGATCCATCTTCCGATGACTGATTCCGCCACTCCGCCAGGGTTGCCTTCAGCCCAGCGTGAATAAACATCGGCGGTATCGATGAAATTGATCCCAGCCTCAAAAGCTGCGCTTAAAATTTTATGGGAAGTTTCTTCATCAGCAGTCCAACCGAATTGCATCGTGCCCAGACAGAGTTCAGAGACCTTGAGACCCGTGTGACCCAGTGATTTGTATTCCATTTATCCTCCCGTGTTGAGTAGCGTGTTTCGACGATTATTTGCCTGGTAATACCAGTAAACCTTTTTGAAGTGCTAATAATACACCCAACTGCAGTGAGCCGTCGATAATCTCTCCATTAATAATCATCTCAAGGACCTCGCGTACAGGCAGATGGACCGTCTCGAGCAGCTCTCCCGGCTCAAGGTGCTGGCTGGTTTGCACCAGGTCGGTGGCAAAATATAAGTTTGTCGCTGCCCGCAAGACACCAGGAAACTGGTTGTAATATCCCAGCTTCTCCATGTGGCGGGGGTAATATCCCGTCTCCTCTTCGAACTCACGCCGTGCACCCTGGATCGGGTCTTCGCCTGGCTCGAGATGGCCAGCTGGCAAATCGTAAATGACCTGGCGGATGGGATGGCGATATTGGCGGGTGAGGATGATGCAGCCCTGCTCGGTTAAGCTTACAGTAGCAACCGCATCCGCTGGACTGGTCAGGTAAAAGTAAAGGTGTTGCTCTCCGTTATATTCCAATGTATCGAGGATAATCTTTGCATACGGGTGATCGAACAGCGTTTCGGAACGGATTACTTTGTAATTAAACATTTATTTTTGCCCGATGTTTATATATTTTCTTGAACGATATACTTTTCAGTTTGCCAAGTATTGTAGCCAACCATAAACGTAATCGCAGGTCTGACCAGAGAGCAATTGCTCTATGTTGATCTTCCAACTGAGGGGTGTGAGGGCTGTAGACCGCTTGAGTGTAGAGATGAGTAAGTTGAGTCATTTCTTCAATGGCGCGCTCAAAGTATAAACCCCAATGATGGAGAGAGCGTAACTGTATCCCTTGCTTTACGCGGGCCGCGTATTCATAAGGTGTATCGCTGGCTTGGAAATGCTCAGCTAGTGGATGCCCGATGCGGTATAAGCGATGATATAGCTGAATGATTGTCATTGATGGAGATAAGCGCCATAAGCGCCATCGGTCACTGCCCACCCAGAATACAATACTCAATACTAATGTTCCTATACTCACACCAAAGAACACCGACCAATTCCAATTCAATGATCGAAACCAGGTAAACAGGTTGAAATGCTCTACCCGCTTAATCTGGGGTATTTCAGCTATATCAGCTGGCTGGGTCGTGCGCTGAATAGCTGGTATACCCCCAGTGGGTTCAAGCTCTACCCAGCCAATACCAGCAAGATAGACTTCAGCCCAGGAGTGGGCATTCGCTGCGCTGACAACATAACGCGCATTAATTGGATCGTATATGCCAGCCGTGTAGCCTGTGACTAACCTGGCCGGTATACCTATGGCACGTGCCATGACCACCATCGCGCTAGCATAATAATCGCAGTAGCCTCTTTTCAGGTCGAAAAGGAAATAATCAACAATATCCCGGTTAGATGGTGGAGTGGGCAGATCTAGCGTATAGGTAATCGTACGCAGGTAAGATTCGATCACTGTGGCCCGATCATAATCAGTGGGTTGATCTTCAGTCAGAGAAATTGCTAACTGGATGACCCTGCCAGGCAATTCTTCTGGCAGCCTCAGGTAGCGATCTATAATCCATGGGGGAATATTCCCAGTGGCTTTACGCAGCCTATCGGGGCTGAGTGTATTGATAAATGATTTGGCCTTATATCTACTTCCATCATAGGTGGCTGCGAATTCGTCAGCGATTTGATCCTTGTTGGTGCCATCATTGCTTACGAGAGACGGTCGCCAGGCGACTTGATAAGCTTTATCCACAGAGATCAGCTGTCCTGCCGAAAAGATTAACTTTCCCACATCTTGGGTCAATTGGATTGACTGATCGACTACCCTTAAGGTGCTGGTGATGGGAGTGATTCCTTCGATCGCAGCCTGGTTGGATGAATACTTTGTCACTTCAATGGGTGATGTCGCCCAACCATGACCAGTATAAACATCGTAAGTAGTGCTACGCCAATAATAATGTGGAACCTCAGAGGCGAAATATTCCGTTGATGCAGCGGGAGGATAGTCGCCAGTTTCTACCACCATGACGACTTCTTTTGAAAGCTCTGGTCCGCTACCAAGCAAGTGTGAGCGCGGTAAATCAGGACTTCGTATGGAGGTAAATTGATTCGCCTCCTGGGATTGCATCGATAAGCCCAATGATTTCGCGATTGAATCAAACCTGTCCTGATATCTTTGGGTTATTTTTTGACTGGCAGAAATGATCTGCCGGATGGATATCGAAGGAGCGAGTGCCGAAGTGACCATGAATCCCAGGGCGAGTAGGACGAACACCATGCTCATATCGAAACGGATATCTTCCGCATAATCGATCTTGTGGTTGATCCAATACCGTTCTTGCTGACCATAGTTGCTCACTGCGATGAGCGTAAGGGTGGTACCAACTAAAGGTAATAGATAAAGGGGATTCCCGCCCGTATAATTCAATGCGCCAGCCAGCATGGCACCCGCAGGAAGTATGGATATCAGGGCAGAGTGATGACGGGAGACTGCCCAACCTGACCATACTGCTGCAAGCCAAAAAGCCAAACCCCAGATCATGCTGGTGATCAGCACATCATGCCCAACCTGGCCCTTGCCAAGCAACGCACTCCATTGCGTAAGGCGGTTAAAAAATGTCCCGATCTGGGTGTTGAATTGGTTGACCGCCAGTTGAATCGACGATAAGTCTACCGGACCTTCTGCTGTCCGATTAAATAATCCCCCGGCAGTACTCCAGACTGCGTTGGCAAGCGCATATAGTGGGCTCATTAGCTGGGCGAAGTAAATGATTGTACCGGTGATTCCTACAAGAATAGTTAATAAAGTAATGTGCCAGTCTTTCAAAGGAAAAATCGAGCACAGCCAGCTAAAAGTCAACCCGAAGATTGCCAGGATACTCATGAAGGTCAGGCTGATTTTGGGGACGCTGATCGACAATCCATAAGCAACTGCACCGAATGCGATCAGCTGCAGCAAATACAAGGCAAAATTTCGCCTGCCAATGATGTGCCACAGCCAGCCCGTCATGACAACGCCTTCCAGGACATGTCTCCTGGTTTACGCACTAGCACAGCTCTTCCGGATGGAGTCACCCGCCATTCCCAATGCCCTTTCTGACCTGGATGGGCTGCCGGTGTATTGAGCAATTCTTTCGTGATGATATAGTGTGCGACACCTAAATCGGTTAATACATCTTGCATGGGAAGAGAGCTCAATTGCCCCCCAAATGACTCTTGATCTAACAATAAAATGGTCGGGGTCACTCCGCGCCGGATTAATGGTAATAGCGCTTCTACCCCATCACTTTGCAGGGAAGGAGTGATCAGGACAATGCTGGTTTGTGATCGGATGTCATGTTCCATGCAGTGCAGGAATTCACTCATCGGTTGGTGACCGGTATCGACCAATGCCAGCGAGCGCAGGATATCCCAGCGCTGACCTTCCCCAGCACGTGGGGGTATCCACACGACATTCTTGCCATTCACAGCCAGTCCGACTGCCCTTCTGCGATCAAGACCACGCGCAGCCAAAGAAGCTGCCAGGATAATACTATGTTCTACGGTCGAATCGCTGCCCACACCCAATTGGACTTGCTGGTCAAGGTCAAGGAAAATATGCCAATCGCCTGCCGGTGTGCCATCAAAGACACGGACGAAGGGATGGTTATGGTGAGCTGTTGTTTTCCAATGGATCCAGCGCATGCTATCACCGGGTATATATTCACGTACACTCCCGGAGCTGACTGTTCGTTCGGAAGCATTTGGTCTGGGAAATCCTTCACCACTCCGCCCACCCACGGCCACCTCAATCCTCGGCAAGGGGACAACTGGCGGCATGACCATCACAGATTGAGAACGAGGATCATGAACAAGGACGGTGAAGAAACCAAAAGGATCACCACTCTTCAGACTGGTGGGACCTAAGATGAATACCCCGCGTTGTGAACAGATACCTTGTGTATGCCATTGAGTGATTGCTTTGGCCTCCACCCCGGTTGCCCAGTTTATATGGTGATCGGGGATGGTGGAGTGATCGATTATCTCAACCCATAAAGCGGGTACCGGACCGTTGTTCTCTATCGTAAAGCGTTCTTCGAGCTGATCACCAACCTGCGCCCAACCAAAACGCATTTCACGCATCAGGTGAAGATTTTTCAGTAGTGAGCGTGCCCACAAGTAGCTGGTTATCCAGGCTCCTCCCAATCCAAAGAGTAAGATCATCCAACCACGATAGGGTTGGATGAGTTGCAGGAGGATCAATAGTCCTATGAGGAAGGGAAGGAGGCGTGAATTCAGATGGATGGAACGCGTCATGATGACGAATTATATAATCAAATCAAAAGCCGAGAATAACACATTCTGGCTTTTATGATCCATCCAATAAAAATCCGAATAATTACTTTGTGGTTGCCTGAATTGCTGCTTTGATTTGCTCCAAATGCGTCTGAAGGTGGTATGAATTTTGGTCGGCCTGAAAGGCTAGTTTCCACCATTTACCTTTGCGGGTGAGGAACTCCGCCGGGATGTGGGCCATCATGTTCAGTGTTTCCGCATCATGATTCTTAAGCTCGTTAAAAAGCTCGCCTTTAGTGGTGAAAGTAGCCACCGTCCCATCGATGCGGGCCTGAATATTACCCCCCCAGTCATCATAAGCAGCTTCGTGCCCGTCTATGATCTCGGTGACAGCATTCTGCCATCCAACCTCACTATGGATCAGGTGGGCAAGTACCTCGTTAGCACTCCACTCAGAAGGTGCCGGCTTTCGAGCACAATCTTCCTCACTGGCATGATTGAGCAGCGATTCAATTTCCCGTTCATAGCGATGGTAGACTTGCCCAATCTGTTCAGAAAGCTCCGATCCAGAGGCAGGGATCCCAGGAATCGGTCGACCGGATAAGGTCATCCGGGAGGTTAATTTTTCTGAGCAGCGGTAAAATGTAACCTCAACCACATCCCCGGCGCGTTTAGTTTCGATGTAGGCACTGAACGAGCCGGCGCCAGTGATCTCATGCCCATCCATACCGATGATAACATCATCAGCCTGCAATCCGGCTTTTTGGGCACCCATTCCTTCCACGACCCCGCTCAAGCGAAGACCTTGGCTGACAGGGACATTCAGTTTCTCTGCCACAGCGGCACTGAATTCATTGATGCTGATGCCAAGCATGGGACGGGTGGTGATGCGTAAATCGGGGCCATTCTCGAGCACAGAGGCCAGGTTATCCAAAGCCTTGGTCCATTCTTTTTCGTATTCCTGCCCAATATCTTCCCATTTTTTGCTCTTGCCAATTTTCCGGTGGGCCAGTTTGAGCAGCGTGCCACCTTTCTTCTTTTTGAGAGTCACGTCGACTCGCGTCGGATGTGGCTCGCCTCGTCCGAACCAGGTCAATGAGATTGATTTATCCTTCTCCAGCTGAAGATATTCTCCACTGGTAGAATAACCACTATTCCACCACATGTACAGGCGCCCACTGGGCTTGGGTTCGGCAGTTGCACCGTCACAAAGCCAGTCCCTTAAGGCGGTAGAATTTGTGAAATAGTGAAAAACTTCAGATGGGGAAGCCTGGATTAACTTTTCCAATTTTACGGTCGTCATAAATTACCTCCTTGTTCGATCGTTTGGTTGTTCACCCTTTACTATTACAATCGTGCTTTCACTTTAGTTCATGAGTTATACAATTTCGAGCTTCGATGAAAATTTAATATCGTAGCAGCTCATCGATCCCCTGGCGGATGCGTTCCACGCTCGGCAGAAGTGTTTCCATCAATGCAATATTGTATGGGATGGGCACATCTGGTGTGGCAATGCGGTGGATGGGAGCATCCAGATCGGTGAAGGCTTGCTCACTGATGGTTGCCACAATCTCCGCAGCGAATCCATTGGTGAGCGTGTCTTCATGAACGATTAATACCTTACCTGTCTGCCGGACGCTTCCTAGCACACCATTTTTATCCCATGGTGATATCGTACGCAGATCCAGAAGAGAAATGCGACCAGAAAAATCTTCAGTGGCTTCCAGACATCGATGGACCATGGCGCCCCAGGTGACCAGGGTGAGCTCATCTCCTTGCAGCAGCTGGGCAGCCTGGCCGAATGGCAGGCAATAATCATCGCCTGGATAGGGTCGACGTGCCTCGGTGCTATCATAGAGCGCACGATGCTCAAAGAAAAATGTCGGGTCATCCCCGCGCAACGCTGAGCGCAATAAGCCCACCGCATCCTCAGCATTGGACGGGTAAGCAATCCGCCAGCCAATACAATGTGCGTAAATGGCTTCGCCAGATACGCTGTGCCAGGGATCACCTGTCTTCTTGGCATAGCCCACGGGCATGCGTACAACCACGGGGGCAGCAAAATGGTTGGCTGTCCGCCAGCGTAAGGTGCCCAGGTCATTCAGCTGCTCGTGGGCAGGGTCAGCATATTTGCGAAACTGGATCTCAGGGACGGGAAGTAACCCTGATAAGGCCATCCCTGTTGAGCGCCCTATGATGCCATCTTCATTCAGCGATGTATCGAACACCCGATCTTCACCAAAGCGCGTCTGCATCCCCTGCGTGGTACCATGCACGCCGCCTTTCACCCCAACGTCTTCACCGAAGACCAGGATGCGTGGATTGATCTCCATCTCGACTTCCAAAGTACGCCGGACAGCATCGATGAGATTGATGCGTGCACCCTGCGGGTGAGCGACCGGCGATCCGAGTGGCAGCAGATGTCCTTCCGGGCGCAAGCCACCCTGCATCGGGCTTTTACCACAATAAAAAGTATGCAGCGCGGCATCCTCGACCGCAGGCTCTGGTGTAGCATCTGCTGTTTCCAGGGCGTGCTGAAGCTCTTCATCTACTTGCTTCTCCATTTCTTGCCAGGCGGTTTCATCGAGGATTCCCTGCTCGAGCAGGTGGGTTTTCAAACGTGGCAGGGGATCACGCGCGGCTTCTTCATTGCGCTGTTGCTCCGATTTATACGTCTGGGTATCCACGAATGTATGTCCCATCAGGCGGGGTACTCGCATGCGCAGGAGGCATGGTCCACCTTCGTCGCGTACGAACCCGATGGCCTCACTGATCGCCTGCCAGGCGGCTGATGGGTCTGTGCCATCCGCGTCCATCGTCTTCAGGTTCTCATAGCAGGATAGATTGGCCGCGATGTTACCTCCAGGGGTCTGGCACAGGGAAGGAACGGAAAGACCATACTGGTTGTCTTCGATAAAGAACAGGAATGGATACCACAGGGTGGTGACGATGTTCAAGGCAGCCCAAAAACCATTGGCCGCCACGGATCCCTCGCCGCCCATCGCCACTGCGATAGCACCATTCCATGCAGGATCCTCGAGCACCTGCGAGTGATAGCGAATGGATTGAGCCCAACCGGCGGCAGGAGAATATTGTGCGCCCACATTCCCTGAGGTCGGTAGGATGGTTAATTTGCCATCACCGGGAAGGTTGTACATCTCGCCCGTATCACGCCCCTGTGTAGGACCAGCTGCGCGGGCCATGCCAGCTGCCAATGCATCGGAGGCAGTCAGGCCACGCGCCAGTATGAAAGGACGTGAGCGATAATATATTGTGGCGCCATCATGGGGGTGAGTGAGAGTCTGGGCGAGTAACACCTGGGCTAATTCGTGCCCAGCCGCAGAGAATTGATATTTTACCTTGCCTTGCGGGGTCAGCTGCTGGACCTCCAGAAGGTCCATTTTCCGCGAGAGCAATACTGTATGCGCAACCTCAAGCCAATTGGGTGAATTTTTTTCCATTGATATCCCTCTGATTTTCCCCTGATTGTAATATGCTCGAATTGAAATAATATCATCGAAAGGTAAATAGTTAATTAAAAATTTAGGATACCCTGCATGCCTCGAAAAACCAGGAAGACTCCCAGGATACTCAAGATAATAACACTGACTATCGAAAGGGTGCGCACAATGCGCGCTCCCAGGCGGTGTGCCTGTGAAAAGATAGCTGCCAAGACCAGCATCCCACCGATCAACAAGCCGTAGAAGCTTATGATAAACATAATTCCATGGACGACGGATACGCGCAGAGCTTCCAATAGAAGGGGACCATTCACCAGGCTCCAACCCAGGTAAGGTCCCGGGCTGGAATAATTCACCAGCACCGCTTTACCAAGGTTTTGGGGTAATTTTGAAGATGTATCCAATTTGAATCCCTGGTTCTCTCGCCATCCTTGGAATAATTTCAATGCCAGGTAGATCACATAAATTCCACCCGCCAGGCTGATGATATGTAGGAATAATGCAGGTATTTGATCTAGCAACAACAAAATCGTAAGGACAAGCGGTAAGTCACTGACTAGGGGAGCAATGGCCACGATCGCGCCCCGTTTCCACCCCCCTGTCAGGCTTTGGGCGATTAAATAAAAAAATAATGGTCCTGGAGAGATGGAAGCGCTGAAGCCCAAGCTGGCGCCCTGCAATATGATCGGAAGTAGAGAAGGCACAGAATCAAGCTCCTCATCTATCAAGATACAATTTCAGCGGGAGGGATAATAATCTCGGGTTCGTCCCTCCGATGCACGGCATGAACCGCGCTTTTACTGCGCAACCATAACCAAATCGTCTGGATGAAAGTACTCAAAACGAAGGAAGCCAAACCAACGTAAAGGCCAGTTATCTTGCCATATCTCACTCCCAATAATAATGTCAGGATATTGACAATCAGGTAGATCACAACAGCTTCCGTGATACCCCGTGTTTTATGGCTGTGGAGGATGGCGCCCTGGTACCACGATTGCAAAACTGCCAAGGCAGGCAGGGGCAGGGCAATCCATACACCTCGCTGTGCTAGCGTCAGTAGACCTGCTGGTAAAGCGGAGACGGTCTGGAACCAAAACCTGGAAAATGGTGTTGCCATGATTAAGAGCCAAATAATTGTCGTCCCCAGGAGAAGATAGATCGCGAAGCGCCATAATGTCTTGGCTGCTTGAAACTCATCCATCAGTGCCACCACCACCTCGTTATAAGCGATCCCGAAGCTGCGCAATATAAAAATCAAGCCACTCACCACCGACCAGGTCGCTAAAGATTCGATGGCTTGGGGCATTCGGCTCAAGGCAGCCGCCCCAATGGGCTGGACGAGCAGGGAGATGAGCGAGGTCATGACCAGGGGAATGTAGAAGACAAAAAAACCATGCCAGGTAATCGGATTTTGGAGGGGGGGAGCTGCTTTTACTTCGTGCTGGATCACAGGCCTGGCAATCAATCCTACATATACGGCTTCACTCATCACCCCAG
>Ga0153916_10003794_pt1 | contig 11320 bp, 14 predicted proteins | sample Opewatmetagenome_FD_109642 | JGI IMG/M metagenome (GOLD analysis project Ga0153916, IMG submission 109642) | Freshwater wetland microbial communities from Ohio, USA - Open water 3 Core 3 Depth 4 metaG | ecosystem: Environmental > Aquatic > Freshwater > Wetlands | place: USA: Ohio, Lake Erie...
ATGATTTAGTGTAATTCTCCAGCGGAAACAGCATTTGAGACATGGCAGAATAGAAATGAAGTCAGCCCAAGCCAGCAAGTGGGTTAAAACACTGGCAGGATGAGATAGTCAACCTTTCCGGAATACCCTCTGGCTAGGCTCATCCAACTTGCATCAAGATGCATGGCGATTGCTCCATTGGTATATCCGGTGGTAACAGACTTGCAAGTAGTAATCGCCAGCCGTGTTGGTGTAACTTATGGCTTGTAGCTCAGTTGGTAGAGCGGATGCCTGTTAAGCATCGGGTCGCTGGTTCGAGTCCGGCCTTGCCAGCCAAAACATCAACAAGCCTGAGAATCGCAGGGTTAATTCTTCGTTGCCGCAGCCTCGTCGAATCTTGTGGTTTTCAGACTTGTTGGTGTACTTTGCAGAAATGCAAAGGATATTGCCCCGCTGTCGCTGCGTAGCCGATGGATAAGAATGTGAGGCAGCTACACCAACAACTATTTAGCATCATAACTTTCCAGCGCCGTGAGGCGTCGAGAGGCGAAAATGGAAGACAAGAAAGAATCACCAAAAGACACACCAAAGCTCGTCGTCGAGCGCGCAAAAAAGAACTTTGAATTAGCCCGCAGCGCATTCAGTCAAACTAGGCAGCTTGCCGTAGAGGATACCCAGTTTGTAATGGGTGACTCTAACAACACATACCAATGGCCGCAGGATGTAGTAACTTCTCGTAAGGGTGATCGTAAAGTAATGCTTACGATCAATCTAACGGCCCAGCACTGCAATCAAATCATCAACCAGATACGCCAGCAGCGACCAGCCTGCCGGGTTCTTCCGGTTGATGATTATGGAGACAAGAAGACCGCAGAAATCCTAGCCGGTCTTATCCGCAACATACAATCATCCAGCAACGCAGACGATGCGCATGATGTCGCTGCTGAACACGCTATCTATGGCGGCGAAGGATATTGGAGAATTATCACCGAATACGAATCTTCCAAGTCTGACAAGCAAGTAATCAAGATCAAGCCTATCAATAACCCACAACTGGTTTATGTTGACCCAGATGCGATAGAGCTGGACAAATCAGATGCCGAGTGGGGATTCGTATTTGAGGATGTGAAGAAATCCACTATCGAGCGCGAATATCCAGAACTCAAAGATGACATATCAAACTGGGGAATTGACAATAAATCGCAATGGGTAACGGAAGATACCGTCCGCGTTGCCGAGTATTACGAATGTGATTTCGTGAAAGAAAACTGCCTGTTCCTTGAAACCGGCGATGCTATGTTTGAGAGTGAGCTAGACAAAGGCATCATTCGCAAAGGGATGGAATTGGTGAATGAATACACACAAGAATCCATAGCAATTACAAGCGAGCGCGAATCTTTCGTAAAAAAATGGAAATGGTACAAGCTCGTCGGTGGTAACGATACGCCAGTTGATGAGCGTGACTTGCTCGGCGAATATTTGCCCATCGTTTCGGTGGTAGGCAAAGAAGTCAACGTAAACGGAGAAATCATCCGCAAGGGCATCGTCCGTGATTTGAAAGACTCTGCCCGCATGGTGAATTATGCATTTAGCGAGGCGGTGCATACCATCGCTTTGCAGAACAAAATACCATACATTGCAGATGCCAAAGCAATTGAGGGTTACGAAAATCAGTGGGCAACTGCGAACAGCAGCAATGAGGCTTATTTGCCGTTTAATGCTTATGACGATGAAGGCAAATCATTGCCTAGGCCAGAGCGTCAGCAGCCTGCGATTATGCCAGCCGCACAGATTCAGCTATTGCAGATTGCCACAGAAGAAATGCGCGCATCTTCCGGTCAGCAGAATGCGAATTTTGGCATTAAGTCAGAAGCATCAAGCGGTGTTGGAATTCAACGATTGAAAGCACAAGGTGAAATCGCAACTTTCCATTTCCCCGATAATCTTGCTCGCGCTTTGCGTTATGAAGCGGTATTGCTCATTGACCTTATCCAGAAATATTATGATACCAAGCGCATTGTTAGAGTTCTTGGACTGGATGGAAAACAAGAACAGGCAATGTTAGACCCAGATCATCCGCAGTCTTACTCTGAACACGATATAGGACAAGAAGATATTGCCAAAATATTCAACCCTACAATCGGTCTATTTGATGTGGTCATTGATACTGGCCCATCGTTCCAGACTCAGCGCCAAGAAGCATTTGCGGCGTTGAGCGAAATGGCTGCGCGCAATCCTGCGCTGATGCAAATTGCCGGGGATTTAATAGTAAGAGCCGCAGATTTCCCGATGGCAGATCAACTTGCAAACAGGCTGCAAAAAGCATTGCCGCCTAACTTGCAAGAGCAAAAAGGCGGAGCTGAACAGCAACTAGCCCAAGTATCTCAGCAAGCCCAGCAAATGAGTCAGCAGCTTCAAATGCTGGGGCAACAATTGCAAGAGACTCAAGCCAAATTACAACAAGCTGAAAGTGGCGTGCAAAAAGCTCAACTTGAAATGCAGCACAAGATGCAAATGGCTCAATTCGATGCGCAAGTAGAAGAATTGAAACAGCAGCGCGCGCTTGAAGCTGAATTCAAGCTAGAGGCCTATCGCGCGCAACTGACGCAGCAACAGCGCGAAGCTGAAATGCATGCTCAATTGATGCAGGCGCAGATGGAATTCAAGGCAAAGCAACAAAGCGAAGGCATGGCAATGTCAGGGGAAATGGCAAGAAGCCATCAAGAAGCTTGCAAAGAGGTTCAAATCACCCAGATGAATAATGAGAATGCTATGGAAATAGCTGAACTGAATGTCTATGCTGATTTGCTCAAGACCGGAATGCAGAATCAAGAATTGACTGCTGATGTGAACAAAGACTTGCAGGATGATAATGGCTAATGCCTTGGCACAATTGGCCGGGGGAATGAGCGATCAGGACTATGCGAATGCCCTGATACGCGCACGCCAGCAGCAAATACCGGAAGCGTTTAGGACTGCGCAAGAGCCTGGACTAGAAGCGCCAATGTTATCGCCGGAGGATTTAATAGGCAGTGGGGCGATAACAAAGGGTGCTTTGCTTGCGAAGGCGCTTGCTGCCAAAGCCGGAGGAGGAAATGCTTTGGCTGCATTGGCCGGTACTTTCATCGGCAAGAATGCAAAAACATGGAACTCTCTGGCGGCAGAAAAAGCCTCAGAAATGGAAGCGGCAGGTCATGCGCTATCTATGATGGCACAGCCCAAAACAGAATTTGAACTAGCTCACGAATTAGCCCAACGTAATGCCGCGCTTCCTGTAGAGCAAGGCGGTCTGGGTTTGCCTGCGGATAATACGGCTATGGATAGGGCGAAGGCGATGGGGTTTGATACGCCCGCTTATCATGGGACAAATTATGATATTGGAGATATAGATCAGTTTAGGCATGGATACATTGGAGAAAATTTCAAAGAATCAGCAGGCGGGTTTCATTTTGCAGGAGATGAAGATACAGCAAGATTGTATGGTGAAAATATTCTTGAGGCGCGGATAAAAAATCCATCAAACGTGATTGATTTAGAATCCGGCCATCCAAATTTTGAAACATATATGCATTCACCTGCGTCGTTTTACGATTGGAATAATTCAGATTTGGCTGATATGGTTGATAATGGCGGACTCGCTATTACAAAGGGTGATGAAGTTCAATATATTTTAAATGAACCTTCGCACATCCGCTCCCGCTTCGCCGCATTCGACCCAATGCAACGCAACAGCGCGAACATCCTGGCCGGAGGTGCCGCAGGTGCCTTAGGACTTAATGCGCTATTCAACATGGCCCAAGACCAGCAATATTATTGATGGTGTGCGCGGTCAGACTCGAACTGACAAATCAGGAGTCTTAAGCTCCTTGCCGTTACCGATTAGGCTACGCGCACATTATGGCGGAGAGTGAAGGTATCGAACCTTCGCAGCGTTTCCGCTGGCTACAACTTAGCAAGTTGACCCATTACCACTCTGGCAACTCTCCAAAACTGGCGGAAGCGGGGTAGAGTCGAACTCCCAAGGGCTTGCGCCTCGACGGTTTTCAAGACCGCTGCCGTTGCCAATCGGCTAACGCTTCCAAACTGGTGCGCCATCTCAGACTCGAACTGAGAAATTCCGGTTTCTAAGACCGGCTCCTTTACCAATTTGGACAATGGCGCATTAAAACTGGTCTGTCCCGCAAGACTCGAACTTGCATTATCTTCCTTCCAAGGGAAGCGGCTCACCTCTCACCCAGAGACAGATAAAACTTGGTGCTGTCGGCAAGAATCGAACTTGCAACCTTTCGCTTACAAGGCGAATGCACTGCCAATTGTGCTACAACAGCATGGCAGGGAAGATTGGATTTGAACCAATGATGTCGGTGTCAAAGACCGATGCCTTAGGCCGCTAGGCGACTTCCCATCAAAATACTTTTAGGGGTGGCGAATGGGAATCGAACCCATACTATGAGATTCACAGTCTCAGTTGCTAACCGTTTACAACATCGCCACACCTAAAAGCACTACAAAACAAAACGCCCCGTGGATTTTTAGTCTCACAGGGCGCTATTCATTCAGCTTACTACAAATCTTAACCCTGTGCGACTTCCTCCGGCTGATGGATGGATAATGGTGATGTGGGGTAGAGATTAAATTTCATTTTTGGATTCTAATGCAGCAAATATTATTTTGCAAGAAGAATAAGCATTACCTAATATTACAATATTGTGATAATATCCAGCCAGAATCAAACGAAAGAGGTTAATAATGGATGAAAAACTGCAAATAGATCGACGCATTCTGTGGTCGAACGTATTTTTTCTGCAATGAATAGCGATGAATCTAAGAATGTAGTCGCAGCTATTAAAACAGCAGACAAAGCATTGAAGGCGTTTGACAAGAATTTCTCCATGCAACAAGAATCCGCATGCCAAGGGAAAATTGTCCCGCATATCATCCCGGATGAGAAATAAAATGGAAAAATAAAATGTATACAGAATCAATAGAGGATCATTATGAATTTATTGATGGAGAACTGGTAAAGCGCATTCGCCCAGAGATAATAATGGATGGGGATTGTTTGAGAACCAGTAAACAAATTGCAGAGCTTGCACTTGTTTCTCTTGAAAAGATTTTGTCAGAAAAGGCTAAGTAATGGCAAAGCAAGGCGCACAACCCGGTAACAATAACTACGCCAAGGGCGCTGTGTTCAATGACGCCTTGCGTAGAGCTATTGCCCAAGATAACAGCAAGCGCATTAGGGATGCAGCCGAAAAGCTGCTTGATCTTGCGGCAGCAGGAACGCCTTGGGCGGTGAAGGAATTGGCAGATAGAACGGATGGGAAGGCGGCAATGAGTGTTGTTCTTTCTGGGGGACTAGAAATAATCAAAAAGGCAGAGGAGCTTTCCGATGACGAACTTGCAGCAATCGCCGCAGGTCACGCCAAGCGAAGCGGCAAATGAATTATTGAGGCGTAGAAGGGCAAGAGAATCTCTCTTAGAGTTCACCTTATATACTAACCCAGCTTATCAAGTTGCGGAGCATCATAGGCTAATTGCCGAAAAGCTAGAATCGGTTCTTAATGGTGAAATTAAACGCTTAATGATTACCATGCCGCCAAGGCATGGCAAGGCATTAGCCTTAGACACGCCCATTCCAACTCCTACAGGATGGATAGCAATATCAGAATTGCGTCCCGGAGATGCCTTATTTGATGAAATGGGAAAAGTTTGCCATGTAAAATCCATAAGTGAGATATGGAAAAATCGCCCAGTCTACAAAGTTACAACCGATGACGGCAATTCAGTTATTGCAGATGCAGAACACGAATGGGTTGTTAGATTATGCAGAAAACGTCCTGTCTTTAAGATAAAAACTACTGCTTATCTTGCTAATAGATCAAGTAATCGTGCGCCATTGGTCGCGCCTCATGGAATAATTGACACGCCTAAAGTTGATTTATTAATTGATCCATATGTGTTGGGCGTATGGCTCGGTGATGGAGCTTCTTCCCACGCAACTATCTCTGCAGCAGATGAAGATGCTATTATCATAAGACGGGAAATAGAACGGAGGGGATACAAAACAGCAGATCGAGCCACTAAGCAATCATTTGGCATATTTGGTTTGCTAACGCAATTAAAACAAAAAGGATTGATAAGGAATAAACATGTCCCCGCCGAATATTTAAGAGCAAGTGCGGATCAAAGAAGAGATTTACTCAAAGGGCTGATTGATACTGATGGATATGTTGCGCCTGATGGACAAATAGAATTTTGCGGAGTTAATTTATCTCTATGCGAATCTGTCAGGGAATTAGTTCATTCATTGGGATATAAAGCGAGCTTAATAGAGGGCAGGGCAACATTAAATGGTGTGGATTGCGGCCCGAAATATAGAATTATGTTTTATATGCCACATGCTGCGCATATGCCACGAAAAGCAAATAAATGCAGAGAGCCAATTCGCAAAGCAAGGTATTTGACATTTGAACCATGTGGCATAATGGATACCATATGTATTGAGGTTGATAGCCCCTCTCATATGTTTCTATGCGGGAAAGGTATGATACCAACACATAATAGTGAATTAGCCTCAAGACGTTTTCCTGCATATGCAGTAGGGAAGACGCCAGACATTCAAATTATCGCCGCATCGTATAATTCCGATCTGGCGAATGATTTTGGACGAGAAGTGCGAAATATTGTAGGATCGCCAGAATTTACCAAAGTATTTAAAACTACTTTGGCACAAGATTCAAAGGCGGCAAATAGATGGCATACAGATAAAGGCGGAATGTATGTGGCCGCTGGTGTAGGCACGGCAATTACTGGGCGTGGGGCAAATATTCTGTTGATTGATGATCCTTTCAAAGATCGTCAAGAGGCTGATAGTGAAGTTACTCGGCAAAGAGTTTGGGATTGGTATACATCAACCGCCTACACTCGACTGATGCCGGGCGGAGCAATTGTGGTGATTAATACTAGATGGCATGATGACGATCTGTCTGGTAGATTATTATCCGAGCAAGAAGACGGCGGAGACAAATGGGAATTATTAAGTCTCCCGGCGATAAATAAAGATGGAATTCCATTATGGCAAGAATGGTATCCTTTAGAAAGACTAGAACAAATTAGAGCCGTGCTACCTGCGCGAGACTGGAATGCTTTGTATCAACAAAATCCCATCCCTGATGAAGGAGATTATTTCAAAGCCGGATGGTTTGGCGAATATGAAGAATTGCCGCCAAACCTGAAATATTATGGCGCAAGCGATTATGCTGTTACAGATCAAGGTGGAGATTTTACAGAGCATGGAATCATCGGCGTGGATGGCGGCGGGAATATGTATGTTGCTGATTGGTGGCGCGGGCAAACAACATCAGATATATGGATAGAGAAAAAATGCGATTTAATCCAGAAATATGCGCCCTTTTGCTGGTTTGGTGAATCTGGGCCAATTCGTAGAGCAGTAGAGCCATTTATGCTTAGACGGATGCAAGAACGGGAAGCATATTGCAGAATCGAATGGCTTGCATCGGTGAGCGACAAGCCAACAAGAGCACGTCCGATTCAGGCATTGGCGAGTATGGGCAAGTTATATTTCCCGAAAAACTCTATTTGGAAAAACGATTTAATGATCCAATTGCTTCGCTTCCCGGCTGGCAAATTAGATGATGGAGTAGATGTGTTGAGTTTATTCGGTCGCGGGATGGAATTTATAAAGTCTCCGAAACAGAAAAAAAACGACAAGCCAATCGCAAAGCATTACACCCACGATCACGGTTGGATGGCATAAAAAACATCAAATTATTGCCATTATTTGCGTTATAATTTGCATTATTTGCGATTTATTTAACTGTGAGGATGAAATGAACAAAAAAGACGAGCAGCGGCTAGTCGAAATACTAAAAGATGCCATCATAAATTCCAAGTCGAATTCGATAGAAAATTGCTCCTTTGTGGGCGTTCAATATGATGCAAAGGCTGTGAGCGCAATTGAGACTATTGCAACCGGATTGGTTGAGAATGCTAAAGCATTGGGGGCTTTGGCAGCAATATTAAAGGCATCAAATGTTGAGTTGCAATCATTTATAAGGATTGATGGATCGGAACTTTTGAAATAAGGAAATCTCATGGAACAGCAATACACCTGCCCCAAATGTTTCAAGAACTACACCAAATACTCCATACAGGAGCATTATGATTGTGGGGTGGAACCGCTTGGAATTGTGGCAAGTGAAGAACATAAATCAGCCCAGGCAGAATTAAACGAAGCAACAAAAAATCTAATGGATGCTGCTACAAAGCCAGAACCGAAGAAGCGCGGGCGTAGACCAAAGGAAAAATTAGACTGATAGCGTTTTGATAAAATTTCTGCGATTCATTTCTTATCCTTCAATAACTCTTTAAGCTCACTATAAGGCTTCAATCCTAAAGCCACAGCAGATGATGCCAGATCAATTGATCCAGGTATTTTAGATATTCCAGCCTCATAATTGTAATAAGCCCTTGAAGAGCATCCTAGAGCCGTTGCTGTGGCCGCTTTTGATAGCTTATAGCGCCTGCGGAAGTGGAGCAGATCGGATGGGGTCATTAAATCAATTTCCAGATTTTCCCTGCCGCATCTTCATACATATCATCCTTTGTGTTTAGCCAAATTTTAGTATGATCTGCCGGATCAATCACAAATGGCTGAGAATTTTCAAATTGACGGCCAAGAGTGCCAGATACATAGTAACCAGGATGGTCATGTATGGTAGTGGTAGTTGTGGATATAACTTCATCGCATCCGCACTCTGAACAAGAATGGCACATATGATCCTTTCGCAAAATTATTGCTAGAAATATGATTACGAAAAACAAAAAAATGGCGATAAACAAGATGGCAGAAAGATGCATGAATATTCCTTAATAAATGGGTATTAAAAATACAATTAAAACCAATGCTATTATCAAAATAATTAGTACAGTCTCAACATCTTGAGAAGAATCATTTTGGATAATAACTGGTTGTGGCTGTTGTATTTGAACATCTGACGGAATTGGTTGAGCAACCATTTGTCCATTTTGCACAGGAACAAAATTCCCATTGGTATAATTGCCGACCAAATATCCTTGTTGATTAACAACTCTGCCATCTGGATATAAGAAGGCGTTGTTTGAATATACTCCTCCTCCAGTATAAACAACGGTATTCATTGGATGCATCATATTCCCAATAATCATTCCTGTTATTAGGCCATTTGAATATCCATATCCCATGCCCATTCCGCCGCAGCATCCACTATATGAGCGAACATTCCCGCCCGAATACGTTCTTGTTGTTGTGGTTGTTCTGGATGAGCTATATGATGGGCTATAAGAACGCGATCCACCATAACTTCCACTAGATGAAAATCCGCGTCCTCCACCACCAGAAGAAGAGAACCCGCCTTTTGCATAAGAGAATTGTGCAAATGCAAGGAATAGCACAACAAAAAAGATAAATTTATTCATCTAAGCCATCACTCTCGGTTTTAATTACGTTTTTCCACAAACCACCCCATTTATTATTATCCGTTTCTACTGTGCATTAAATTGCAAGCGAAGTTGGTTTAATTCTTCCCTGATTTTTTTCAAAAACATATTATTTCTCCCATAAATCCATATTTAAGGCATCGTTTAGAACTTTTGCATGGCGAGTTATTTCTGCTTGCAATATTTCTTTCGCCGACTCTTCGTCAATCTTATAGCAAATAAGTTTTTTCATTTTAAGCGATCCCAGTTAATGTTTCGCGCAACTTAAAACGCTCTGTAATATCCGCATCAGGATTGCCAGCAAAATAATTTCTAGCCTTTTTTCTCCACAATACGATATTTTCACGCACCTCATCACTTACTTCATTGTGCGCCATAAGAAGATCGCTGCATCCATCACAAAGCAAGTCGTAATTTACTGGAACAAAGTGCATTCTCCTGCATCGGGGACATTTGAAGCACCCATCAACATGGCAATTATTTTCATCGTGCTCTTTTAATGTTTGAATTAATCGCAAGCATTCCATAGCAGATTCTTTCTTGTCATCTTTTTCGGCCCATTTCCGCCATGTTTTTCCGTCCCACCATTGACCTAAGTTATTTGATGACCCGAATTGTGGTTTTATATTCATTCTCAAATAATACCATAGCTGCTTAATTTTGTGGAAAATCCCGGCACAATACGCAACTCGTTGATTATGCGCAAAAATAATATTGACAAATAAGCATATTCTGATATGCTCACGAACGAAATGCCTTATTAGTGAGGTTCACTAAGCCCTAATGCCGTGAGGCACTGGAGATTTAAATGAGCGAAGCCGCACCTGTAGTACAAGAAGTTGAAGTATTAGCGCCCGAAGTTGAATTACCTGAATCTGCACAGGCACCAGCAGAGCCGCCCGCACCTGAAACTGAGCAGGAGCCGAAAAGCGAAGAAAAGCCTCAGACAGCAAAGACATTTACGCAGGAAGAGGTAGATGCTATCGCTGCCAAAGAACGTGCAATAGCCGAAAGAAAAGCAGCAAAGAAAGCAACAAGGGAATATGAGCGCAGGCTGGAAGAGTTGACTCGTCAGCCCGTACAGCAGCAACAGCCAGCAGCAAGGCAAGAAGGTAAGCCGAAACTTGAGCAGTTTACACAAGTCGAGGATTATGTCGAGGCCGTAACTGACTGGAAATTGCAAACGCATCAGCAAGCACAGGCCCAGCACACTGAGGCACAGCGTCAAGCACAGGTAGCGCAGGAAGTACATATCAAAGCGCAATCTGTATTTGATACTGCCGAAGATGAGCCGGGATTTGATGCCGATGAGTTTAAGAAGGTGCGCATTGAGGATGCAATGGCGTTTGCTATTTTGGAAAGCGATATTGCGCCGAAAATCATGGTTCACTTGCAAAACAATCCTGCCGAAGCCGACAAGATTGCAAAGCTCTCTCCTGCCCGACAAGCGGCTGAAATTGGCAAGTTGGAAGTAAAACTTTCGACGCCAATGGTTGAAAAAGTAAAGGTGTCTAGCGCGCCTGCTCCAGTTAAGCCTGTTGGCTCAAGGGGTGTTGGGACATCTAAAAATCCGGCTGATATGCCACAAAAGGATTTTGAAAAATGGCTGTATGGCCGATAAATTTTTAATCAACTCATATGCCGTGAGGCGTTAGGAGATCAATATGTCAAACGTAATTGCAACAACCAGCGTAGTAGCCAAAACTGCTCTTGCCATTATCAAAAATAACCTTGGATTCTCCAAGAATTTTAACCGCACATGGGAATCTGAATACGGAGACAACATGGCCCGTGGCTATGCTCCCGGACAGACCATCAACATCATGAAACCGCCTCGTTA
>Ga0153916_10003795_pt1 | contig 11318 bp, 9 predicted proteins | sample Opewatmetagenome_FD_109642 | JGI IMG/M metagenome (GOLD analysis project Ga0153916, IMG submission 109642) | Freshwater wetland microbial communities from Ohio, USA - Open water 3 Core 3 Depth 4 metaG | ecosystem: Environmental > Aquatic > Freshwater > Wetlands | place: USA: Ohio, Lake Erie, Old...
CATCTCAAAGCCCACGGTGACCACCTGGTTGATTTACGCGTCGAACGCCCTTCACTTGAGGACCGGTTCCTCGAGATCACTCAACCTGAGCACTCGAACGGAGGCCAGCCATGACCGCTTTCTTCCACCACTTCATGTACGATTTCCGTATCGGTTTGCGGGAAAAATCGCTCTTGTTGATGAATTACCTGTTCCCGCTTGGTTTTTATGTATTGATGGGCTTGCTCATGACCGGGCTCAACCCGACCTTTGCCCCCACAATGACACCCGCAATGATCCTGGTGGCGATAATGGCAGGTACCTTGTTGGGTCTGCCCTATCCTGTGATTGAGTCACGCGAATCCGGGATTTTTCGCAGTTTTAAGATCAACGGCGTCCCAGCTCTTTCCATTGTAACCATCCCGATATTGAGCAGCCTGGTACACATCATCCTGGTTTCGGCTATCATCTCCGCTACTGCCGGACCGTTTTTCAAGGCCGGTGTCCCGGTTAATTGGGGATATTTTGTATTGATCCTGCTTCTGACTGCCTTTACCTTCGCCAGCCTCGGAATGTTGATTGGAGTGATATCCCCGAATTCGCGCTTGATTGTCTTGTTCAGCCAGGCGATTTTTTTGCCTTCCATGATATTGGGTGGCTTGATGATCCCTTCCAACATGCTGCCTCCCGCCATGTATCGCATCTCCCTGCTCTTGCCCACCAGCTATGCCATGAATGCCTGGCGCGGTCTGGCTTTCGGGATGGAGCCAACGTTTAACCCATGGCTGGCGTTGCTCATTTTGCTTGCCAGCGGGGTTATCGCTTTTGTGCTCGCTATCTACCTGTTCACCTGGGATAGTAAAAATAAGCTACGCGGGCATAATCCGCTGCTCGCCTTGATGGTACTCATTCCTTACATATTGGGAATGATCTTTTTAGCCAGCTGAGCTAGAACTGATTAAAAAGATTTACTCGAAAGATTCATCCTAATTTAATGTACCTTATTCGCATAAATGATGTATGATTTAGGTATCCGGGCAGCGTTGCTTGGGAAGAAAACAAAATCTTGCTAGAAGAAGGGAAAGGATAAAAACCATGGCATACAGTTATAAAAATTCAAAAGGGCAGACCTATTTCCTCCATGCCACAACACGCGTCCTGAAAAGCGGGAAAAAACAGCACCTGTATTACTTTGCAAAAGTTCAAAAGGCAGGGGCATTGGATCTTGTCCCCCAGGGTTATATGGTCACGGAAAGTAAAACTGGACTGCCCGTTCTCAAGAAAAAGTAATCCCCAGTGCCATTGGTGTGCACCAAACCAATGGGCAACCCAGTTCACGGGATGGGTTAGCTCTTAGTTATCTCGCTGGGTTGAGTATAGAAATTGTACTTGCGACGCACTTCCTCGGAAGTGTGTCGCATTTTAAACGCCATTAAGATCGCGGATAGAGGATTATTCTTACCACCTGCGGATCAAAATGCCTGCCTGATTCCATCCGAATGTATTCCAGGGCACGGGATTCAGACCAGGCAAAACGATATGGCCGGTCTGAGGTGAGTGCATCCCATACATCAACCACGGCAAAAATCCGCGCTGACAAGGGGATGGCAGTGTCTTTCAAGCCCCTCGGGTAACCATTCCCATCCCACCGCTCATGATGGCAGTAAGGGATCTCCAATGCCGGCTCGAGGTATCCGATGGTTTTCAGCATCTCATAGGCATGCACCGGATGTTGTCTCATGATTTCCCATTCATGGGGGCTCAGAGGACCAGGTTTCAATAAGATTGAGTCAGGGATGCCCATTTTGCCAATATCATGCAGCAATGCCCCTCGCCGGATGTGCTGTAACGCTTGGCCGCGTATCCCCAGCTTATCGGCAACTTGCAGGGTCATCTCGATCACCCGATGGGCATGACCAACTGTCTCTCGATCGCGTAATTCCAACGCTTTAGCCCAACCTTCCAGCGTAGCGTCATAAGCGATGGAAAGCTCAGTAGTAGAGTCTTGTAGCTGTTCAAACAGGGTTGAGTTGTCGATAGCTATTGCTGCCTGTCCTGCTAATGCCTCGAGAAATTCCAACCTATCCTGGTCAATAGCGAGATTCGAGCGCAGGAAAATTTCCAACACACCCTTTACCTGCCCTTTGGCGATCAATGGGAATCCATGATAAGCTTTAAAGCCCTCAGCCTCGATGGGCATAGGTTGCTGCGAATCTTCGCTGATCATCGACAAGTCGGAATGGTGGACGCTGCGATGTGCTTGCGCGGTCCTACCAGCTAATCCCTCGCCCATGCGGAATTTTGAGTGCAGAACGGCGCTGGTATGAAAACCACGGCTGACTTCATACTCCATAGCTTGGGTGTCCGGATGGTAGAGCAGGATCGCGGCAGCATCATCCATGCTGAGCTGTGACATGATCTCTTCGATCAAGATACCCAGGGTGAACTGCAAGTCGGGTCCGGCTGATATGGCGGTATCTATTGCCCGCAGCGCTTGAAAACGGCGCACCTGGCGCTGAATCTGTTCCTCAGCCAGTTTCCAATCGGTAATGTCGGTGATGAACCCTTCCAATAACTGCCGGTTTCCGTTATCTCCGGGCGAGCTCGCACCCAGGTCGCGCACCCATTTGATCTGCCGGTTACGGGTTTGGATGCGGTATACCAGCTCGAACGGTTTTTGCTGGACAAAGGCATTTTGGACATTAATCCAGACCATCTCCCGGTCTTCCGGATGGACCAGGTCTCCAAACGGTGTGATTTGATTCATGATCAAATCTTCTGCTTCATAACCGGTTAGAGCGTAACAGCCTTTACTGGCAAAAACCAGAGTGCGATTCCAATCACTACGGCATTGGTAGACCATGCCGGGGATATGATCAAGCAACGTATTAAAGCGGGGAGATATCTCCCTCACCAAAACCTCAGTGTCCAGGACAGCACTTCCTTAGTGAAAAGGTGGATAAAAATGCTATATAGTCGCTACTAGTTCACACGAACGAGATGCGGCACAGGCTCTACAGGTAATTTCATCCTGCTGTCCTGCTTCGTGCCCTGTTGGTAGGTGACTATGTTAGCCGCGAGGTCTACCAGGTTGGCTGGTCGCATGGAGAACAGCCAGTTCCGGTCTTCGTCGCTCAAGTTGAATGATTCGCCTTGATAACCCGAGGACACCGCAATTTCAGGATGAGACAGCAGCATTTTGCGAAAACTTATACTGACCACAGCTGCGCACAGCATCCTGTTAAGCTCATCATTGCGGGAAGGGTAATCTAGCTGTTCACTTATTTGTGTTTCAGAAGTCTCAATAAGTAACATGGGATTATCCTCAAAAAGAAATTTCATTTATAAAATAAACTGGATAGGTTCGATGGTCCAGCGGACTGGAGCAATTATCCACTTACGTCGCCGTTGATGGGCAGGCCCATAATGGAGCCACCGAATCCGATCACTGCGAGCACCATGAATGCTAAGCGGATGTAGCGGGAATCGATCTGGTTAAGCTTTAAATATAAATTAGAAAGGCAGGTGTTCATTTGAATATCTCCTCAAGGATAGAATATGGTCGTGCTTGTCCCCCTATTATTACATAAACATGTCCTCTAAACAGTCTGTTAAAGATTAATAAAAAGGCCCTTTTGGGCTCAAATCGCTGTTTTTATTCACTGATCAGCGTACGAGTTTATAAAGCTTAACTGTTTCTGGCGAGGGCTCTAAGCCAAGCTCTTCTTTCAGATATTGTTTACACAGCTCAAATTGGTTGGCTACCCCAGAACGGTCGCCAAGAGCAGCGAGGGCTTGCATCGCCAGCCGGTGGGCTGCCTCCATGCAGTGATTTTCGGCCAGGATGGATTGGCAATGACTTAATGCCATTTTTGGCTCGCCTGCCTCAAGCTGCAGCTGAGCCAGGGTCAGCAAGCAATATTCGTACATCTGGCCCAGCCGTTGGCGCTCGGCCATCACCCACGCTCCGTCGCCTTCCGGGAAATATTCTCCCTGATAGATCTGAAGACATTCCTTCAATAATTCGATCTTTCGCTCAGGGGCCTCAGCCGACTGGGCTTGTACCACGCTGTGCTCGAATTCCAGCACATCATAGCTGTAATCCAAATCGACATTGAATGTATAGCGGCGCTCAGCATTGATGATAACATCCTGCCCTAGCGCGTAGCGCAGGTAGTAGATAGTATTCCTGAATTGCAGCCGCAATTGCTCGGTTGAGCTTTCCGGCCAAAAAATCACCCCGATTTCTTCACGGGTCATGGACTTATTGGAATGCGCCAGCAGGAAGAAGAATAATTCCCTTGCTCTTTTCTGGTTGGCCCAGGTGGAGCTGGTCACCGGCTTGCCGTCCAATCTGACTTGCGATTTACCCAGCGCAAAGATACTTAATCGTGGTGGGATGAGCAGCACCGTGGCAGCATGTGGGCGTAGCCGGCGGCGCAGAGCGGTGATATGGCGCTCGAAATTTTCAATCTGGCTCAATAACCTGACAGCCGGTACGCCGAGATGTACATCTCCTTCGTAGCTTTTTAGTTCTTCCTTGACGCACCTACCCGCCACAATCAACGGCTGGTTGCTCTCCAGGTTTTGGATGATCTTAAGCGCCTGCTCCATCATGCTGCGGGCTTCCGGGTCCTTCTTGGTTATCGCATATATCCTGCTTAATAGCAAAGCGGCACTGGCAGTCTCAAGTTTCTGCCCGCTCTCCACGAAAAGATCGAATGCGTTCGTCAGGTGTTGGACAGCCGATTGGTATTTGTTTTCTACCAGGGCCAGGTTCCCGGCCTCCATAGCCCACAGGCTTTTTTCGAGATTGGACTGGCTTTTTCGGATCAACGCCTCTGCTGACCGGAGGTAGGTGTTGGCACGGGCGAACTTCCCTTCCCGACGGGCTAAAGCTGATTCGGCCAATTCGACATTCAACAGCAAGAAGTGATCTTCCAACCTCTGGCAGGCTTCGCGTGTTTTTTGAAAAGCATCCTTGGCACTGTCATTCGCTTCCAGATCAGCATATAGGTTGCCAAGATTAAAAAGGAGATAGGCTTCGCTGCGCAAGATCCCGTTGCTTCTAGCCAATGTCAGGGCTTGTTCGAATAATTTCGCCGCCTCAATATAATTACCAGACAGATGCTGCAAACTACCGAGGTTGTTCAATACGAAGGACTGGCGCGTGGTATTCCTCACCCCCTGCCAGTAAATAAGCGCCTGTTCATAATTTGTCACCGCCTGGTGTGTGTTGCCCTGGTACTGGCTGCAAACTCCCAGCTCCATGTGGATCATGGCTGTGTTTTGCTCATCCCTGATGGACTGGTACTTGATTAACGCCTGCTCGAGCGTTTGGTAGGCTTCGTCTAAACTCCCCTGAAATTGGAGGCCGATTCCCACCGCGCGGTAGGCATCAGCCTGAATGGAATTCATTTCTTCCGCCCCTTCAGAGAGTTTTAACGCCTCCAATCCATCAGTGATACAAGCCTGGTAATTGCCCAGATAGCGCTGAGCCGTGGCCCGCCTGGCCAGGGTGCGTGCCAGGTCTGAGTGGTCATGATGCTCGCGCTGGACCGCTTCCGCACGATTCAGGTATACCAGGCTCTTATCAGCCTGACCCTGGACTAATAAAATAGTGCCTTTGTGTGATAGCAACGTTGGGTGAACGTTCAAGATCTCGACGGGCAAGCTGTCGATCCATTTTGCCAGCAGGGCAAATTGAGAATTGCGGATGAGGGAAGTGCCAGCTTTCTCAATCAGGTCCGCGATGGCTGTATTGTCTTGTAGGCGACTATATAATGTATACGCCCGCCCCCATTCCTCCCTGGCCGTGTATACCACGGCGATCCGGCGTAATATTCCCTCCAGCTGATCCGATCTTTCCTTCTCGAATTGCGTGCGCAAGAACTCGCCGAAAAGGTGATGATAACGCAGCCATTTTCCATCCTCACCCACAGGCAGCACAAATAAGTTGTTTTGCACAACCTGCTCGATCAGCGCTCTCCAGTTCGCTTCCGCACCCCAGATGGACGTGCACAAGGATGCGTCGAACTCTTCTAAAAACGCCGTGCGCAACAGGAAATCGCGTATCTCGGAGGTTTGTTGATCCAGGATTTCCTGAGCCAGGTAGGTATATAGTTCAATCCCAGTCACCCTGGCGGCCCGCATCTGATTCGTCATCCCCTGGCCCATCACCTGGGCGGAAAGCATCAGACCGGTGATCCATCCCTCGGTGTCGCGTGCCAGGTCCTGCGAGGCTGAATCAGACAAAGTGACATGATAATACTGCAGCACGAAGGATTGGATTTCTTCTGGGCGGAAGGCCAGCTCCTCAAAGCCGATGCCCCCCACCTGTGAACGTGCGACCAGCAAAGGTAAGTCTGGCAGGCTCAATAAGGTGCGTGAGCTGAGGATCAGGTGGCAGTTTTCTGCCGATTCGTTGATAAAGCGGTTGATAAAAGCCTGGATCTCCTTTACATTACTCACCAGGTGGTAATCATCCAAGATGACCAGGAAATGCTCCCGGATATGCTCGTAGGCATCATTGACGATCACCGAGACCAGCTGATTCACATCTGGGGAAAAGTGGTTGAGGGCTTTTATGGCAACTTTAGAGGCTTCACCGAACTCAGGGAACCGTCTGTGCAAGGCAGCCACAAAATAGGTGAAAAAACTTTCCGGGGTTTGGTCCAGCTCATCCACTGCGTACCAGCATACCGGCAAATCGACCTGGTACGCAAAATCGATCAAAAGTGAGGTTTTTCCATAGCCAGCAGGAGCAATGACCAGGACTAGTTTTTCATCCAACAGGTCATACAGCAAGCTGATCAAGCGCTGCCGCGAGAACAGGTCTTTTCTGCGTTGGGGCAGTATGACCTTGGTTGGGGTCGGTGGTCTTGCCATAGGCTTATGAGATGACGTTGATCTTGATCCTTCACAGTATAGCATAATCCCACAGGTTTCAATCCAACTCTTGTTTCACAGATGGATAGACCTGTCAGGTGATTAGCTATCAACACATGCGAAGATACGAATCTCTTCCCGCAATGACTGAAAGTCTGGTGAATTACTGGCTTTATCAGCGCGGCACAAGTCTGATCGTCGAAGCTCGCGCCTCGTGGGTCAAAACGCTGTTGACGATGCTTGTCGCATACCGTCGATACTTGCTGCGGTAGACTGCATCGATCCGGTCGTTGATGCCGGGTTCGGCCTCCACGAAGCTGACATCTTTGTCAATGCCGCCAGCCTGGATATGGCCCTCATGACGCACCTGAGTGCCTCGGAACCAGGCACTATCACGCCCATTGACTGCCCGGACGAAAAGGTCATTATCGAGGCGGACAACCCAAATCGTCACCGGCTTGCGCAGCGTGCCGTCGCCTCGGAGTGAGGCGAGCAGCAGCTCTTCTGCTGCTCCAATCTTGTTGAGCTCGTCATTCGTCCAAGTATTCATCTATATGCCTCTTTCTTAGTACTAATCGGGATAACGACCTTATCGGCTGTAAGGGTGGTCTTGGAGATTTATGCACGTCCTGCGGCTTGCGCCAGAGGTCAGCCAGGCACATCTCATGACGATCTGCTTTCAGCGACCGGTCAGTCTTGCCATTTCTTGGAGGTAGCATATCCCATTAAACACAAGATCGGTTATTTCCTGCTTTGAGTTTACTACATCCTCTGAGAAGGTGTAGTTGATCACACCGGCAAAACTACATGCATTTTTTATTGTTTATGCCCTCGATCGAGCCTTATGCCTTTCCGTACCGTAATAAAGCTATAATTGCGCTGTTAGATATTATCCCCTATACTGCCAGGGCTGTAACTAACATTTGTGCAATGGTCTTATGGGCGACCACCTGCAATACCATAAGCAAAGCATGCTAATCATGAGTACGATGGAAATCCACCCCCATATATAAGGTTATATGAAGATTAATCACCGCCACATACAGGCGTTGGAAATCAGGGATTGCCTTACGGCATAATTCTGGTTTAGGCCATCAATGCGCCGAATATTATTCATCCTGCTGACGATATTTCTGCTCTTTTGCGTACCCACTACAGCTGTAGCTCAAAGTGAAGTTGTACATGTCTATTACGCCGGACCTGACGGCAGCTTGGTGACTGCACTTTCTCTCGATCAGGACATCCAGCTGGTTAAGGATATATCCCTGGCAGATGTATTTGTCCTTGATGGGGTCATCCCTGAGATGTCCACCATCCGCAACCAGGTCGAGCAGGGTGCGGGTCTGGTATTGATCTTGGGGCCGGAAATAGACTCTACGCAGATGGATGCCCTGCTGGGGGAAGACATACAATTAACCTCCGCGACAGATCCGCTCAGTCTAAATATTTCCCACACCACCTCCGATGCACTCTTGACGGATATCCTATGGACTAATTCTCCCCAGGTTCGCCAGCGGCTTGTAATTTCAGGTTCCACTTTCAATGCCTTGGTCGTCGGCTTTGAGGACGGCTCATTGGTCCTGGGCAAGAAGAGCCTTGGACAGGGTCAGGTTTATCTCTTTACCGCATTTCTCAACGATGAGAATCCTCAGTTTCAGGAATGGGCTTACTATAATTACCTGATTTATCACCTGGTAGAAAGCTCCGCCGGGCACATCGCCCTGGCTTTTTCCCAATATTCCGCTTCTCCTGTGCCGCACTCGCGTGACCAGCTCATCCTATTTAGCCTGTTGGCTGGATTGCTCGTACTGGCGGTTGTGATATTTTGGATAGTGCGCCGCTATAGCCTGCGCCATCCTGAAGCCCTGGAGTTGGTCGTCTCGGACCGTGAAAAATTTGCCCGTCATGAGGCTGGCACCGATTGGGAGGATATCGGTTTTCACCGACCGCTGGCTGGTTTCTTTATTGCCTTTTTCATGGGCATGCTCATCTTCATCCCTTATGTCGTCTACCAGAACTTGATCTTGCCAACGTATATCTTGCCCTCTGCACAGGCCATTGGCATCTGGGGGCGTGTGACCCAATTCTTCGGCCTGATCTGGACCTTCTTTGATATGGGCACGAGTATTGCCTTTATCAAATTCCTGTCGCAGTACCGGGTGCACGATCCGCAGCGGGCAATTTTGTATGGGCAGGTATTTGTCTGGTGGCAAGCCCTCTCCGGAGCCGTCCAGGTGGCGATCATGGTGGTCATGGCCAGCTCTTTGATGCCTGCAACTGCGTATGCTATCTACGCCTGGAGTGTTATCATCCATACATTTATCCAGATCCCTGGGTTCTATCAGGTTTTACGTCATGCTCTCACCGGCTTACAGCGTTATGATTACGCTCAAGTATTGGATCTGGCTTTGGGAGTGCTGTTCTCCATGCTTTCTCAGCCAATCCTGGTGACCGTGATGGTCATGTGGGGGAGATCCCATCCCGTTTTTGGCGCTTCGATGGGAGGGTTGCTAGGTATGGGATTGGCGGCATACGCGACTGAGCTCTTCGCTTTTCTGGTTGGCCTATGGCTTTATCGTCGCTTGGGATACAATGCCCGCTTGTTTTTCCTGGCCCACTTCGATTGGTCGGTGGTCAAAGAATCACTCCATTACGGGGTTTTCGAGATGCTCGGTTCATTAGCCTGGGGGGTAGGCCAATCGGTGGAGATCATCATCAGCCAATCATATCTGGTTAATTCTGCCGAAGTATGGGGCAATTGGGTGCTGGCACAGAATTTCGTCTTTGCCTTTCAAGTGACTTCCACCCTCTTTAACAACATCATGCCTTCAATTTCAGAGGCTTTCTCACATGGAAGGAAGATCCTCAGCCAGTATTATGCTGTCATGGGATACAAGTGGGGAGGCATGATTTGCGCCATGCTGGGTGCGATCCTGCTTGCCGTGACCGATCGCTTCATCCTTGGAGCTAGCGGTCAGGAATTCGTCCGGGCCGCTCAATACAGCACACCGTTGCTTATTTGGGGCATCATCCAGTACCCTTCCTGGGTGGGAGATAATGTGCAATTGGGAGCTAACAAACCGTGGATGAAAAGTGCCCTGGTGGGCATGGAGCAGGTCATACGCATCACCCTGGCTTTGATCTTGATCGTCCGCCTTCAGATCATTGCCTTGATTATTGCTTACTTCGTCGCCCTGATGACCAAGAACATCATCGCATACATTGCTAACCACAAGTTGTGCTTCCCCCAGCGTTTTTACTTCTGGCAGTCTTTGGCAGCTCCATTAATTGCCGGCCTGGCTCATTATGCCATCCTACGCTGGATTGGCAGTCTGATCTGGCGTGGAGACCAGCTCAGCAGCGTTATGATCCTGGTGATCGCCATCCTGCCTTCCTACCCGCTCTTTGCCTTTTTCTATGGTCTGGCGGGTGGCTGGGACGATGCCACCCTCGCAGAGGTGAAGCGGGCGGTTGATCTGAGCACCTTTATGAAACCCCTGGCGTGGCTGTTCTGGAAGTCGACTACCCTGGGTGCTCGTCTCAGCCCTCTGCATAACCACTTTCCGATCACCAACCGCCCGGCTGCCTTGCAGGAGGCGCATACCTTGACCCGTGAGAGGGTCGGCTTGTAATGAAAACGGGCCCAATATTGGGCCCGTTGTGGATCAATGCTATTCAGTTTTACTTTACTCTCAGGGTCATCCAGCCCAGGAGCAGCCCTCCATTATCATTTCCAGTGCCATGGTATGACTGCACGTCTGACGCGTCTGAAAGAAGTCACAATCGCACCGCCAGGCATTATCGATGAATTTCACCGTATGAGGGTTATTATCGCCATCGATTTTAACCTCGAGCGATTGTACATGGATGCGTTCTCGCTGTTCAGCATAGCGTTTTGCTTTTTCCCGCTTGCGGATCAGGCCTGAATCCATATCTTTACTATTGTCTCCTTTCATCATGTCTAATATTGAACAAAAAGGCACACGTCAACAAACGCGTGCCTCCGTTAATGATTACATATATTCAATTTTGAGAGAAAAACTCGCATAGCGGTATCTTCTCCGTTTGATTTCAGTATAAGCCAATTTGATAGGAAAGTCAATCGTCCCGCTTGACTTATACCCTACGATTCACCTACAATATTGTCAGGTCAATGGGGTTGGAATTTATACTCCATCCACATCAGCGTCTGATGTGGGTAAAAACCTGCTTTGCGTAACACATTTTCTGCCAACCCGGCCGGAAAATTCAGGCTTAATGGTTGAGAACGCTTGATGACTGCACGCGCTTTGGTGAAAAGCGCCAGCAAGGCCATCTCATCTAGCACATCCGGTATGGCCAGCCATACCGGGTCGGTATAGCCTGCGGTGTGCCTCCAGGTGAGCACACCACCAAGCAGGCCATCTTTTTCCACACACCAATGTTGAGGCAGCTCAATATTGAGGAACCGA
>Ga0153916_10003796_pt1 | contig 11317 bp, 9 predicted proteins | sample Opewatmetagenome_FD_109642 | JGI IMG/M metagenome (GOLD analysis project Ga0153916, IMG submission 109642) | Freshwater wetland microbial communities from Ohio, USA - Open water 3 Core 3 Depth 4 metaG | ecosystem: Environmental > Aquatic > Freshwater > Wetlands | place: USA: Ohio, Lake Erie, Old...
GAGGCCAGAATGGCACCAGTCCACTCTGACGCAGGATGAGGTCCACAGCTTCCTTTGGATCCGTATGGGGAAGAGACCCAATACAAGTCGGCAAACAGTTCCAATGCATCGCAATCCAGATTTTCGCCCCACCATAATAAACCTTCCTCGAATTCGGAACCGGCAAAGATCACGCCGATTGCTGGAGAAACGCGGACTTCAACCGAGTAGCAACTCCCGAACCGTCGGGAATTGACCTATATCGGTATGCGGCAGGAAGAGAGATGAAGAGAACTCTTCGAAAAAGGCCTGCGTGGTGCTGAGTTCTACGTATGTCATCGCATCGTAGATCGCTCTGGCCTCAACTCTTTTCTTGGCAGAGAGTAGAGTGAGACGAGCTCCTGCCAAAGCCCCGTTGCCGATGAAGAAGAATCGCTCGAAAGGGAGGTCTGGAAGCAACCCAATTACGATCGCCCTCTCCGTGTCGATTGAATTGCCGAATCCTCCAGCAATGAATATCTTCTGTACATCCTGGAAATCTAGCTTAAGGTTCTTCAATAGAACGCAGCAAGCAGCGTAGACCGCTCCTTTGGTCCTGATTATGTTCGCAATGTCGTCGTCGGTGATCACAATGTCACGGCCTTCACCCGGCGTTTCTTTGGCGGTCTCTTCGGACCATGCGACGACATATTCCAAACCATTCCCACCCTTCCTTATCCTCGAACTGGGGAGATCTTGGATGCGGCCTTTCTTGTTGACAATTCCTCGCAAGAACATCTCGGCCAGGAGATCAATTAGACCAGAACCGCAGATACCTCTGGCTTTCGCATCGCCGATGGTCGTATACCTGACTTCATGATTGTCGAGTATTCGGACCCGCTCGATGGCTCCGATCATTGCCCTCATTCCAGATGCTACCTCCCCTCCTTCAAAAGCTGGGCCAGCTGAACATGAGCAGGATACCATCCATTCATTGTTGCCGAGGACAATCTCCCCGTTGGTTCCCACGTCGATAAGAATCGCGAGATCGGATTGCATGCACATCTCTGACGCGATCAAGTCTGCGGTGATATCTCCACCGACGTAGCTTGCCCTTCCGGGAATACAATAGACTGGCGCATCGGGAAGGACGTCAATGCCGATATCCTTCGCCCTGATGATCGGCGGGATATTCACCGCAGAGACATAAGGCTCGTATCTGATGTTGCTCGGGTCAAGTCTCAGCAGAAGATGTATCATCGTCGTGTTTCCAGCGATCGACACACTTGTGATGTCGTGTCGACGAATGTTCCTACCCGAATTGGAATCGTTCCCGAAATCTTCGCACGCCTTGGAGATCAGGTCGTTGACGGTCCCGACTATCAAGTCTCTCAGTCTGTCCAGACCGCCCTCCTCTGCATAGGTTATTCTGGCAAGGATGTCCTCGCCGCACGATATCTGCCGATTGTAGTCAGAGCTCTGAGCGACGACTCGGCCATCACTTAGATCTATGAGCGAGAGAACCACGGTCGTCGTCCCGATGTCGAGTGCTATCCCAAAATTGGGGGAGGAGATGCTTCCAGGCTTTATGTCAATAAGGGTTCTCGGCAAGGAGCTGTTGTCCAAGATCGCGTTCACTCTCCAACCATTCTTCCTCGCCTCTGTGGGAAGCGCCCTCAGCGGTCTAAGAGAGCTTCTCAACTCCCCGGGCGAAAGACCCAAGGCCCGACGAACCCTCTCCATGTCGCCCAGGTTGTCTTCGAGAGTTGGTGGAGGAAGTTCCAGGTAGTGTGATGTAGAGAGCGGAGAGAGCTCTCCTACTTCACCTGAAGTGTATGTCTTGAGGATCTGATGTAGTGTGATCAGGGATTCCTCTGGAACGGAGATCTCGACGTCGCCAATAATCCTGGCCTTGCAGGCAAGACGATGACCTTCTTGCCATTCCCCCTCCTCGATAGATAAAGAACGCTCGGAATCGACAGCCCCCTCTACCCTCACGCGGCATTTGCCACAGGTTCCTTTTCCTCCACAAACGCTGTTCAGAAGAATACCAGCATTGAACGCTGCCTCAAGAATGGTCGTGCCATCTTCGACCGTCATACTGAGTGACTTCGGCAAGAACGTGACGGAGTGCTTCATTTAGCGCATAAAATCCGTACACGCGTATTTAATAATCGCCATGCAAATTGATGAACTCGACTGGATAGTCGTCTCGATGTCAAAGGGAAATGCCGAGAGAGTGAGACTGCCCAGGATTCGGTCGATCACGCCCTTCCCTCATTGTTACGGTATTAAATACCAGCATGTCCAATTGATTCACAATTCGCCTTCTCAGAATAAGGACGTAGAGCAAACAATGGAAGTGAGGTACATGGAGCCAGGAAATCCATATCAAATGGCTGTGAAGCAGGTCCAGAGCGTTGGGAGACTTCTAGGGTTGAACGAAGACACGATCGAGGGACTCTGTAAGCCCAGGAGAGAGTTGACAGTGAATTTCCCTGTGAGGATGGACGATGGTAGGATACGCACTTTCACAGGCTTCAGAGTGCAACACAATGATGCTAGAGGCCCGTACAAAGGGGGTATAAGATACCATCCAAAGGTCAACGTAGATGAGGTCAGAGCGCTCTCGATGTGGATGACTTGGAAGTGCGCAGTGATGGGCGTGCCCTACGGAGGTGCGAAAGGGGGCGTCATCTGCAATCCCAAAGAGATGAGTAAGGGTGAACTCGAAAGAATGACGAGGAGGTTCACTAGCGAGATCATGCTGATAATTGGCCCGCAAAAGGACATCCCCGCTCCAGACGTATACACCGACTCCCAGACCATGGCATGGATCATGGACACGTACAGCATGTCTGTTGGATATCCTGTTCCCGGTGTGGTGACCGGAAAGCCGCTCGAAATCGGGGGATCCAAAGGACGCGATGAGGCGACCTCCCGAGGTCTTATGTACGTCGTCCAGGATGCTGCCAGGCTGAAGAAGATCAATCTGAAGAAGTCCACCGTGGCTGTGCAGGGATTCGGAAATGTCGGCTGGCATGCAGCGAGGCTCCTCGCGGAAGAAGCGGGCTGCAAGATCATAGCATTAAGCGACTCATCGGGAGGCATCTTCAGCAAGAGAGGACTGGATCCTTACAAAGTCTACGAACACAAGAAGAAAACTGGCTCGGTTAGGAACTTCAAAGGTTCCGAGAACATCACTCAAGAGGAACTTCTTGAGTCTGATTGTACAGTACTTGTGCCAGCAGCGCTGGAAAATGTCATTGGCCAGGACAATGCGGAACGCATCACTGCGGACATCATCGCGGAAGGGGCGAATGGACCTACAACCCCAGAAGCGGACAGGATATTCTACGAAAAGGGGACGATGGTCATTCCTGACATTCTTGCGAACGCCGGCGGGGTCACGGTGAGCTATTTCGAATGGGTGCAGGACCTGCAATTCTTCTTTTGGTCGATCGAGGAGATCAAGCAGAGACTGAAGGACCTCATGACCAGATCCTTTGCATCAGTGAATGGGATCTCAAATGCGCAGAATGTCGACTTGAGGACGGCGGCATATTTGCTGGCTCTGAAGGCGGTGCTCCGAGCAAGCGAAGCGAGAGGTTTGTTCCCCTAGGGGTGATAGAAATGATGGAGGCAGTGGTCTCTCTGACGATGCCTGACAAATGGATCAAGGAGTCTCTTCTCGAGTATCCATCGGTGGTCAAGGTGATCAGCTCTAAGCCAGTCAATGGGAAATCCGTGCGAGATCTAGTGGAGATTGAGGTGGAAAAGGAGGAGGATCTCGAGAAAGTCATGCATTCGATAAAGATAAGCCCGAACGTTTTCAACGTCGACATCACTGCAATCGAGAGGGGAAGGGCGCTGGCGGTATTCACGACGACGAAATGCATCGTGTGCAGGCTCCTCGCAAACACCGATTGCTTCCTCACGTCATCCACCTCAACGAAGCAGGGGAGGATGCAGTGGACTCTGCTCGTCAGCGAGAAAGGGCCGCTGCAGCAGCTGATTGTGAATCTCGAAAAGGTGGGTGCTGATCCGAAGCTTGTAAGTCTCACCGAGATAGGGGACAAGGATGCCCTTACAGCACGACAGGAACAGATCACCAAAATGGCCTACGAGAGGGGATACTTCGATTTTCCCAGGAAAATTGGTCTTAGACAATTGGCCAAGATCTTTGGCATATCGACTTCGACACTTTCTGAGATATTGAGAAAGGGTCAGCGAAGGATAATGACAAGGTACTTCAAGGAGCACAGTTAGTTCTGATTCCATCGATCGATGTGGCTTGGGAGAATCTCATCGGTGTCCGTAAACTGGATATGCGCAGAGGAAGCACATCTCAAGAAGAATCAATTGCTAATCGACACAATTCGCCAAATTGAGTGACGCAACATGCCCCCGAAAGTGAAGGAAGAAAGCTGCACAGGATGTGGCAGATGCGAGGACATCTGCCCCGCAGGAGTGTATGAGCTGGTTGACAAGAAGCCCAATGTCAAAGACCCTGATGAGTGCACAGAATGTGGTGCATGCGTGGATATGTGCGCTGTCGATGCGATAGAAATCGAGTGAATAGAAAGTGATCGGTGAATCGAAGGTCTCATCCTGTGTAGTTCCCTAAGAAGAATATCTTGACTGTCTCTCTAAGGATCTTGTGTCTTTCGCATCCACTATTGATTCCCATTGTCCACTGTCGAGATCATGGCCAGATGTCGAGAAACATGGAAAATACTTCGAAAGATATAAATACCGTCCAACCTGTCAGTTCCATGCTGTTATAGGGGGGAGATTGTCATTGGCAGACGAAAACACAGTGTATGTTGGTAAGAAACCTACAATGAACTACGTGCTTGCAGTCGTGACGCAATTTAACAGCGGCTCGCCGGATGTTGTCATCAAAGCGAGGGGGAGAGCAATCAGCAAAGCAGTAGATATCGCTGAGATAGTCAGACACAGATTCATTCACAATGCTGTCGTGAAGGATATAAAGATCCAGACCGAGACTCTGACTGGAGAGAGTGGCAACACGGCCAACGTATCGTCGATAGAGATATACTTGAGCAAGTAGGGATCGGGTTGATGGAATAGACCGCTCAACCGTCTTGATTTCTTGGCGGTCCTACCAGTGCCTTGAGCCCGACCATCTCGATCGGACTAGATTGGTTCGCATATTTCTATTTCGAGCAATTTCAAGTCCTTTTCGTCCAGAGCGGATGGGTCAATAGGCATCAGGAGAATGGATTCAGCAAGGGTGACCTGGTCCTTGAGCATTTGCAGAAACTTCAGAACCGACTTGAAATCGTTCTGGGTGATCAAATACTCCAGTCCCTCAAGTAGAACTATCGTGTCTTTGTTCTCGGTCAAGAACTTCTTGATGAGTGTTGACAACCGGGGCAGCTCCGTTGGAGATAGGTATTCCCCGGCCAACTTGCCCTCGCGGTCAGGAGTTGATGCTACCTCTGCTTTGGTCAACCAAACCATTTCACAATCGACGCCGTATTTCTTCCTGACCATCGAAGGATGCGTTCTCAATATACAGAGACCTCTCGCTCCCTTCTGAAGCATCTTGCTGAACAATCCAAATATCGTGTCCAGGCCCCCATCCTTGATCAGATAGGTGCCGCCGGATGACAGCTTCGAGGGGATCGATGAAGCAGTGTCAGTATCTTCGATCAAGTCCAACCCTAGTTCGCCGGATATCCTCCTTCTCTTTGCCTGCACCTTTGAGTCGATCGAGGTCCGGTTGCTCTTTGCCAGAACCTGAATCTCGCGGGCGGTATAGCCCTTCAGCGTCAAAGCGATGAGCTCGTCCCATGCCTCTTTGAGACCCTCACCGTAACCTTTGAGGTAGCCTTTTGCATAAGACTCCTCTTCTGACACCGCATCCCTCTGAGTCTAATGAACCGCATTCCTGGTTATATTCTTTTGTGGACCTAAAGGATTGAATCAAAACCTTTTTATCGATACCTTGTTCCTAAGGAGCGGCATGACACCTCGCGTGAGGATGAGAGGAACGAAAACGACGCCAAAGAACTTGGAGAAGGAGTTGCTCGACAAAGCAAGAAAGTTGGCGGAGAATCCTTCAATCCTTATGCCAGTTTGCCAGGAACCGTGCAGGAAATGCGATTTTGAGGGTTTATTGAGCAAGATGGAAGGGGTGCGGAGGTTCAAAGACGATCCGGAGAAGTTGCTCTCCCTGGCAAATTGGGGGGACCAGCTTGTCAGGGCATACGCGGCGACGATATCGCTTTCCGCGGCTGGCAAAATCCCATACCTCGGTGTGATGAGTCTTCCAATCGGGGAGGTCTCCTATGCTGTTCGAGGAAAGGTCGACAAAGAGAAGCTCATAGGCGTCGAGTACTTCGATGATCCGGATCTTAGATTGCTAGCATTCTGGGATATTGCGAAGAGAAGAGACCTCCATCTGTATTCATCTACCGAGGGATTCTCTTGCTCCTCCGAAGGTCCGAGTGCGCCTGAGGTCTACGTCAAAGAGATGATTGAAACCTCCCCTTACAGATTCGATCGCTTCTACAACTGCCCTCACCCAGAGTCTAGAGTCGCACTGAGGATCATCTGGAAATCGCCGAATATCGTTGTCTCGGCATGTCAGGATTGCCTATCGGATGGGAATCTAATCCATCATCTCGCGAGCAGGATAGCGGCCAGAGATCCCACTGACGACTTCGAAGTCGAAGTGAAGTACGACCTCGAATGTAAGTCAAAGTGCTCGAGGTGTCACATAAAGGATTCCCATCAGTTGAGCTCCAATCTCAGAACCGAGTATTTCGAGGGCAAGATTGATGATACGACTTTCGTGGATAGATTTGTGAAGGAGAAGTTGGTCGGACTCAAGAGCTCTGGAGAAGAGATATTCGTAGCTGGAAGCAAGTGCTATGGGAGCGACAGGACCGCGTTTGTCGAGCAGATCCGAGGAAGCGAGACAGAGAAGATCGTTCTTTCGAAATTGCTTTCTTCTTCTAGATTCTCGATAGTCTCGGCATCCGATCAAGCGGGAAAGATCATATCTGATCTATGGGAAGAACATGGAGAAGAGATGCTGTCTGCGATTGCTTCACCACCTGTTGTCTCAAGTCTCCTTCGAGAGAATTCTGGACTCAGCCCATCACAGCTCATCCAAGAAGCTAGGAGGCTGGAGGCAGCGAGAGGAATCCACTCATCACTTCCTGAATACACAGGACTGGGGGAAGTTGGGAGATTCGCTGACAGATTGGCAAGACTCTACAAGACAGAAGGGAGAAGCTCTGTCGCCAGACTGATCGACAAGGAAAGACAAAGGGAGCACAGACTCCGGGCGGTATCGTATGGATTCTTAGTTGCGGTCGGAGAATCAGAAGGGAAATCGTGGCAGTTCACCAAGGAGGAGATGGATTTCGGATCCTATCTTTCAACCTTCGTTTCAAAGTTCCTACAGAGCGAAGGTGAGGAGTATCACGAATCCCTACAACTGCTGATACAAGCAAGTGGCTCCATTGAACGTATCGATAGGAAGGAATAGGCAATATCAATCAAGGATCCTGAAATCTACGACCACATGAGATGTCGAGGGAGCGTATGACTTCACTTCCCTAATTCCAATCGTCTCATGCTTTCTTCCAGCCGCCGCCCTGGCGACTCTAGCCAACGGTCGGTCGGGAAGCAGGTTGATCGGACACGTCTCGTGATAGTGAATCACACACCCAGGACGAGCCATTCTGACGGCATTGTCGAGGAACTTCTCCGTCGTGCCGACATATCCCATTACGATTCTGTCAGCGAATCGTTCTCCCGGAAGGTCACGGTTGTCCCCGTGGAAGGGGACCACAGTGCCTTCAACGTGATTGATCTCTGTGTTCTCTTGAAGATACCTGTGGGCAAGTGGATTGATTTCGCACGCAATCACCTTTCTGGCCCCAGCGCGGACAGCGATAGGCAAAGTGAAATATCCGATTCCAGCAAACATGTCGACGACCGTTTGTCCCCTACAATCGAGTTCCCCCATCCTTCCTCGCTCTTTGACGTTCCCCGATGAGAACATTATCTTGGCGACATCGAACTTGTAGTATATCCCGTTCTCCAAATGGATCGTCTCGGTGTCACTGCCATAGAGGACCCGCAAGTTCGGAGAGCGATAGTCTCCGGTGATTATGCCCGCCTCTTCACATACGGTCTTGGCCCCTAGAACCTCTGCGTACTTGCCTGCAATCTCGCTTTCCATATCCTTCAATCCAGCAGGTATTCGAAGGACTAGGACGTTCCCGAACATTTCCCATTTCCTCGGCAGATGAGGCTTGAGAGAACAATCTATGGCGATTTCTTCCACGATTCGATCATACGGTGACCTGCGCCAGATCTGCTCCTCGCACGAACCCTCTACGATCTCAAGACCGTATTCCCTGGAAACCCCGTCAGCTATGTTCTCCTTGATTGGAATGAAGATCTCGTCGTTGTTCTCATAGATGCTGAAATCCTTCCTCGCGGCGCCGATTGAGAACAACTTCTTTCTCAGTGGTTCAGCTCCGCTCTTTGGAACCCTTGCCAGCTTCATCCAACAAGCTCAGAAGACTGCCGGTATTTCATGTTTTTCATATGAATGTAGAAGTCATCTTCCTAGAAGAGAACCGAGGATCTGGGGAGAGAACTTCAGAAGCGAGGGCAAGCACCTTAGTATGCTAGGAGCCAACATGCTGGGATAATCTATGTCTCCTTGAGACAGTATGTCGAGTACATCCTGTCTGTCAATCATTCTGCCGATGTCGTTGATCTTGTTGTCATTGAGTCTGAGGAAGACCTTTCTTATCCTATACCCCTTGTCCAATTCCTTTCCAATCTCTGACTTCCATCTCTCTTGATATTTGGACAACATGCGAATGGAGAAATCATTGGCCTCGTACGCTTCTATAGCGGTTCTTGCGGCACATTGAGAAGCGACCATCCCGGTATACAACCCTCCTCCACTGAGCGGTTTCGCCTGAGCGGCCGCGTCACCAACCACCATTACGCGATCGGCGTAGGTGCTCGATGGTGGTCCGATCGGAATAATGCCCGAGATGGAGTTCAGACGTTCCGCATCGGCTAGACCTACCTTCTCCAGAAAGGGCGGTAGATATCTGCTCGGAGCGTCATGTCCAGTGCTCACGCAAAGACCCACCCGCGTGAAATGCCCGCACGGAATCACCCATGCAAAGAATCCCGGTGCAAGCTTCAGACCTAAGTAGACATGTACACGATTTTGGTCATCCAGCCTTCGATCTATGTCCACTTGGATTCCCCTCACCGAGTCTCTAGGCTTGCCGATACCGGCATCTCTTCCAACGCAGGACTTGTATCCATCCGCGCCAACAAGCAACTTGGCGTGCAGAATCCTCGTGTTCTTTTCCACCCTTGACTCTATGCTGACTGAGTCCGCGTTCTTTGAGAATGAACAATACTTTGCACCTAGTATGAACTCGGCGCCAGAATCAAGTGCTTTCTCATAACATTTGAAGTCAAAGGCTCTCCTGTCCACGACGACCGCCTTCGGTTCCTTCCCATTTAGCTCAATCGAGACGCCATTGGGAAAATGGACGACACCACCGCTTATCCTGTTCAGTACAGTGTCATCAGTGCCAGTCATCGCGACGACCCTGGGAGACACCAAACCAGCACATTGCACAGGTGCACCGATCTCTGCATGCTCTTCCAAAACCAGGGTCCTCATGAACCCGGCGACAAGACCGGCGACACTGCTGCCCACGGGGCCTCCCCCGACAACAATCATGCCGTAATCCACATCCAGAGGAACAATTCCGGGCTATTTGTTGGTTTGGATGTCCAGTAGGGCAAAGAATCTCCAAGAACACTTTGACGAAATCGACTACTACTGATCAGACTCCTCGACCCTATCCTTCAACCTGAACTGGTTGTCGAATAGCGCATGGACTCTCTCGATAGTGTCTGCGTCCTTCGGATCCTTGTCATGGCGTATGTTTTTTATCCTGGCAAAGCGCAGTGCCACACCTGAGGCGTACGTAGGACTCCTTTGGATTTCATCAAAAGCCACCTCCACGACCAATGTCGGTCTGACCTTTACCGTGTGTTCAGATTTGCTCACGGCAGTAGCCAACAGTCTCTCTGTCATCCACTTGAACTCCTCGTCAGTAAGGCCTTTGAAGGTCTTTCCTATCATCGCATATCCATCGCCGGAGACCGCCGCCAGGTGATAGTTGCTGAGCCATCCCTCTCTCCTCCCATATCCCCATTCAGCAGCGATGATGACGAGGTCAAGGGTCTGGCTCCTCTTTATCTTCAACCATCTCTTTCCCCTTTTCCCAATCGCATAAACGCTGCCGGTATCCTTGGCCATCAATCCTTCGTGCCCCTCGCTCAAGGCCCGGTTCAGGAAGTCTTCAGCGACATTCGAATCGTCGGTGACGATACGCGGCACGAGCAGATCGGAGGAAACCGTTCTTTCGAGGACCTTCCACCGTTCTTCACTTGTTGCATTCACTAGCGATTCATCAGCTTTCATCAGAATATCGAAGAGATAGAGTCTGACTGGTATCGTCTCTTGAAGACTGTCGACATCATGGACCCTCGTAATCCTCCGCATGACATGCTGGAAAGGAAGTGGACGGTCTCGATATGCGACGACCTCTCCCTCGAGGATGACCGTCTCGCATGGAACCGACCTTCTGATAAGATCAAGGATTTCTGGGAGGCCATCTGAGAGGTCTGTAAGTCTGCGGCTGTAGATCCTTACTTCGTTCCCTTTCTTGTGTATCTGGACCCTCGCTCCGTCGAGCTTGAACTCAAATGCTGCATTACCAAGGACAGCAATTGCCTCATCAACCGACTCCACCGATTCAGCAAGCATCGGTTTTATCGGGACGAACGCCTCAGGTCGGATCGCTTTCAAAGCCGCAAGGCCATGAAGAATGGCCCTCTCTGCGATCATGGCAATGTCTCCAGAGAGCATATAGGCGTTTCTTATCTCTTCAGGATCTTTGATTCCTGAGACCAGGGAAATCGCGTCAAGGACTATGCCTTCGCTGACGCCCGTGCGCATCTCCCCGAAAAGGCTTCTAGCTAAGTACTCCCTTTCATTCCCTGACACTCGCCCGAAGAGATTCTGGAGGAGGTGTTCCTTCAACTTCCTAGACCCTGGACCTTGCGCCTCTGCGACCTTGTTCAATATCGACATCAATTCTCCCAACGTCAGCTCCTCTCCGAAGAGAACACGCTGCTTCTGACTGGACCACGCCTTGCCAATTGTGGAATATCCTACGTCCAATGTCCTTGAATCGGATTCGGGGAAGACCCGCCCGAGCGTCAATAGAACGGCGGTCCTGATATCATCCGAATCGACGTTACC
>Ga0153916_10003797_pt1 | contig 11317 bp, 10 predicted proteins | sample Opewatmetagenome_FD_109642 | JGI IMG/M metagenome (GOLD analysis project Ga0153916, IMG submission 109642) | Freshwater wetland microbial communities from Ohio, USA - Open water 3 Core 3 Depth 4 metaG | ecosystem: Environmental > Aquatic > Freshwater > Wetlands | place: USA: Ohio, Lake Erie...
GCCGCTGCGCTCACGCCGCTCAAACCGGATTTCTCCCCTGACCCAGAGGCCGTACCCGCCCTGTTAGATTTCCTGGCCCGGCGCGGTTGCCATGGGGTGCTTCTTTTTGGCACTACCGGGGAGGGGCCATCTTTCACTCCGTCTGAACGCCTGGAGAACCTGCGCGCCGCCCTTGAATTCCGTTTGTCAAACCCTGATTTTCGCCTGCTCATCGGGACAGGCACGCCCAGCCTTGAGGAGACTGTAGAGCTAACCCGAGATGTCTTTAACTTGGGCGCGGACGGTGTGGTCGTGCTTCCGCCATACTATTATCGCAAAGTCAGCGACGAGGGTCTGTTTGCCTGGTATAGCCAGGTGATACGGCGCGCCGTCCCTAGCGACGGAGCCCTGCTTGGATACCATATCCCCCCAGTGACCGCCGTAGGGTTGTCATTTGAGCTGCTCAGCCGCTTGAAAGACGCTTTCCAAGACCGCTTCGCCGGCATCAAAGACTCGTCTGCAGACCTGGACCACGCACGGAACCTGGGAGAGCGTTTCGGCACAGACCTGCTCATCTTAAACGGTACCGACCGCCTGTTCACCCAGGCTTTGCAGGCTGGTGCATCGGGATGCATTACCGCCCTGGCAAATTTATTCTCCCCGGACCTGCGTCGTGTCTGGGATGCTCACCAGGGCGACGATGTAGATGAAACAGCCCAAGGGCGGCTGAGCGCTGCCCGCTCCATCTCGGAGAGCTACCCTCCCGCGCCCCCGCTGCTGAAGATGCTACTAGAGCGTTGGTTTGGCTTCCCCCGATGGCCGGTCAGACCGCCGTTGCTATCCATGCCCCTCGAGATTGCCGAAAAAGCTTTGGCGGACTTCGAACCCCTGCGTAATGCCTGAAACCCAAAATAACCCCGCACTGATTCGTTTTCTCCTCACCAGTCTGGGCATACTCTTTATCTTTATCCTGAGCCTGGTGGTCATCCTGGCAGCTTATCCAGCTCTTCTAGCGCCCCCGCCCACACTGACACCTATTCCCACGCGCGCTTTTCCTCCCACGGCGACCATTACCCCCTCGCCGACGATCACCCTCAGCCCGACAGTGACGCGTACGCGCCGGCCCACTTTCACACCCACCATCTCGCTTACCCCAACACGCACTCTGACCCTCACCCTCACCCCTACCCCCACCGGCCCTCCAACCCTGATGCCGGGCAGACCAGTGGCCGGGACGGGTATCTACAAACTCAGCCAGTGGGAGGCAGGTGACGCCGCCTATCTGGTGGACCTGATCAATAATTACCCAAATACCCTGCTACGCCAGCAGCGTGGTGAGAACGACGAAAGCTATTACGCTGCATATTCATACGCCACGATCGCCATTTCAGAAGCGCTGTTACGTTTCCCCGAGGCCTCTGAGGCGACTCATTGGCGATGGGAACTCGCCTACAACCTGGCGCGCACCAGCGACCCGAATGCCGGAGCCCGCTATGCTGATTTGATCGTACAGGCGTTGAATCAGGAACAAGTAAAGCCCGAGGATTTGGTCCACTGGTTCCACGAACAAGAACCGCGCCTGGAACTCACTGTAAAGCTGCTCAAGCAACCCTCAGGCTACTTGAGCGGATCCTTGCTGCAGGTCAAAGGGGCGGGCAGCGCCTTCATCCTGCTCCTTGAAACCTCCTCCGCCTTCCAGGCTCAGGTGCTCACCAGTGACTTCGATTTTGTCCACTCGCCTGAGTACGATGCCTTTGCCGCCGACCTGTCTCGGGATGGCATCCAGGAGATGGTCATCTATCTGGTTTCGCCGGTAGATACTCGCGACCTGGCCTTGCCGCACGTCTTCACTTTGGCGAGCATCCCGGCGCAGGAGCTGGCCTATAACCTGGCGCAGGCACCCTTCGCCATCGGGATGGACTATTCGATGGAGTGGGTATCAGTGCCAGACGGGACAGGCGGCTTCGACCTGCAAGCGCGTGATACCCTCTTCCCTGCGTGCCCTCTGGCGCTAAGCCGCACTTACCATTGGGATGGGGAGTTGTTACTGCCGAAATCCACAACCTACGAGGTTAATCCCGGTCCGGGTACCCTCAGCTTTTGCCACCTGCTGGCAGATCACGCTGCAAGTGTGTGGGGACCAGGGGCAGCGATCCAGATCATGCAAGCTATCCTGCCTGATTGGCCTCCGGCAGCGGATGAAAACGGCAAGCCCTTGCCTCCAGATGCCCGAGATGAGTGGCGCTATCGCCTGGGGGTCTACCATGCCCTGTTGGGCGAGCGGGATGCGGCCGTGAGTGCTTTCCAGGAAATCATCAATTCGCCAGCTATACCTCAAAGCTCCTGGATCGCTCCATCTCAAGATTTCCTGAAAAGGTACCAATCTCCCCAGGATATCTACCGCGCTTGCGTCCAATCCGAACTCTGCGACCCTGACCGGGCGCTGACCTATCTTGTTGGGAACCTGCAAGGCAATGACTCTCCACGTGCCCTAAGCTTACTGGGCCAGTCCGGGGTGGAACTGCGCGCCTCAGGGTATTTTGACTTCGACGGTGACAAAACCACCGAGGTCTGGTTCACCTTACGCCACCGACCCGGGGAAAAGCTGAAGCTTTGGGTGCTGGTTGCATACCCCAAAGGGATCCAAGAGATCCAGCTCGGTGAGGCCGAGACCAACGTGCCTGCGCTCACTTACTATGATGAGGAGCTATTGCCACCTGTTGTCTTGATCAATAACACCGTGGCAATCCGCATAGAACGTGCGCCAGGTTCACTCGAACCTTACCTGACCTACCTCGAGCTGCCCAAGTTTTATCCTGATCGCTTTAAAGACGGCGTCAAGGCAGCTATCCGAGACCTTTTCGCCGGCATAGAGCCGGTTAAGGTCAAAGACGCATTGGTCGCACTGCAGAAAACACCCGGACTGCTCTGCCGCGGCACCTGGTCCTGCGATGAATATTATTACATGCTTGGCCTAGCTTCCGAGCTGGCAGGAGACCCCGGAGTGGCGGTCAATGCCTATGTGCGCGTATGGACGGATTATGCTAAAAGCCCCTTCACCACAATGGCGCGCCTGAAACTCGTCGGTGTGCCGCATCCGGCAACCTTAACCCCAACGATGACCTTAACGCCAACCCCTTCGGCGACACTGATGGGCACGCCCCCAGCCCCAGCGGGCACAATTACAGTTACTGGCACACCGCCTACAGGAACCGTCACGCCGAGTCCCACAGGGGAGATTCCATATCCAATCTCCACTGATATTTTTAATACGCCCACAAGTTCTTATCCATAATATGACCGATATGTCTAACTTGACAGAATCAATGTGGAGAGTGTTAATCACCCCGTCCGCCCGCGGCGCCTGGAATATGGCGGTCGACGAGGCTATCCTCGAAGCGGTTGGTCGCAGTGAATCCATACCTACATTACGACTATACTCCTGGCAGCCGCCTTGCCTCTCCCTGGGTTATGCCCAGCCCTATGCCGACGCCGATGCAAGCCGGTTGGCAGCTTGCGGCTGGGACCTGGTCCGCCGTCCTACCGGTGGGAGAGCCATCCTGCACACCGACGAACTGACTTACTCTGTCATTGGCCTGCAAAACGAGCCTCGCTTGAAGGGTGATTTGTTAGAGAGCTACCATCGCCTCTCCGGGGCACTGCTGGCTGCTTTGCATCTGCTGGGATTGCCCGCGCTAGCCCAATCTCTCTCACCTCAAATCCAGGATGGTCACTCAAAGGGTCCGGTCTGTTTCGAAGTCCCCTCCAACTACGAGATTACAGTGGATGGAAAGAAGCTGATCGGCAGCGCCCAGGCGCGCCGGCACGCCAGCGTGCTCCAGCACGGGAGCCTGCCCTTGTGGGGAGATCTGCGGCGCATCACTCAGGCATTGTGCTATGATAATGAACAGGAGCGGGAAGAAGCGGCTGCCCGCCTGCTCACGCGAGCCACAACCGTGGAGACTGTACTGGGTTACCGAATCGAGTGGGATACTGCCGCCCAGGCCATGGCGGCGGCTTTTGAGAAAGAACTAACCTTGAAGCTCCAGCCCGCCAATCTCACACCCACCGAGGTCCAGCGCGCCGAAGAACTTGTCCGAGAAAAGTATGGAAATAAAGAATGGACAGAGAGGATTTGAAGGTTAAAAGGTTGAAAGTCCCCCAGAAGGGATATCTATCCTTCAACTTCCAACCTTCAACATTCAGCATTCAGCCGTTTAACCTTCATCCTCCGGCGTTGGTTGGATGAAGATGACCTCAGGGTAGCCTAAATCACGCAACAGCCGATAGAGATAGTCCTCGCCGTTCTTACGCGCCTGGTCCAGGATGCCATCATCCAAAGCAGCCTTTTCGATCTCAACCTCAGCGGCACGGCGGGCATCGGTCTCCAGGTTGATATTGCCATGCGTCAGAAGGCCGGTATCCCGGTTATAAATGTAGGATTTATCGTTGTCCAAAGTGGCAATAAAGACCTCAGGTGCGGGCATGAGCACATACAGCGCGCCTGCGCGCACTTGCAGGTTTTCGGGCGTCAGCTTCTGCATATCCACCCCGGCGATGACGATCCCGTGCGCCACCAAGATCAACCGGTCACCGAAGAGAAAACCGAACGGCCCCTGGTTCGTCTCGGCGGTAATCACCTTTTCCACGCTGTATTGGATGGTCTCCAGCCGGGCCAGCGAGCGCACGCTCTGAATGACGGTCACCGGGTCAGGCAGCACGGTAGGAGTGGGGTGCAAAAACTGGGCGACCTGGGTAGCAACGTTGCTGGTCAGATCATTCACAGGCTGGATGGCTTGCTGCGCCTGCCGGGCGCTCTGCTGCACGGTGTAAACCACGCCAAAGGCAGCCAATCCCAGGATCAGCAGCACACCCACCACCAAGACCCAGCCCCTCAAGTTATTGTCATTTGCCATAATTCTCATTATACTTGATTAGCGAGCAGCGTTCATCGTTCAACAATAATATTCGTATCACGAATCACGCACCACTCCCTATGTCCCTTGGCCTTCTCTCACTCCACCTGCTCATCCCGGCCTGCACATCTCTTAAAGAGAAGCGCCGCCGGCTGAAACCGCTATTGGCGCGCCTGCACCGCGAGTTTAATATCTCTGTGGCTGAGTTAGACCACCTGGATGCCTGGCAGGAGACCGTCATCGGCTGTGCCCTGGTCAGTAACGATAAAGGTTTCACCCAACGTAGCCTGCAAGCTATCCCGCGCTGGGTCGAATCGAACTGGCCCGATGTGGAAGTGCTTGAGAATCAGATAGAAATAATCTAATTATTTAGAACTTACGCAGTTGGTGGGAGGACGGGGGTGTTTGGGCGGGTCATGACCCGCCCAAACACCCCTAATCTTCCCCCTAAACTGCGTAACTCCTATTATTATTGTTTTTTAACAAAAAGGGGTTGATTTTTTGGCAATTTTGTACATAATAATATATGCAGTAACTGAATCTTCGTGCGGGTGTTATTAACTTAAACACTTGCAATGAGATACCAACCGATACCTGAAACCTGGACAGTATGGATACCCAACTTTGGTTGGTCATACACGATGACCAGCCTGGATGGGCAAGGATAATCGCGCGCCGCTGACGAGCTATGTTGGTGGCGTTTTCATTTCTTGGAGGTATGATATGGCTTCGCCCTTAATGGTAGAGATCGTCGCTTATGCGCCAACGGCATTTTATCATTGTACCCACTGTGAGGTTGCCTGGCGCGAGATCGGCATGGACAATCGCATTCACGAAGAACAAACAGAGAACAGCCTGCCGGCGGACCTGGCACAGGATTACCAGCGCCTCTCCGATTGGGTTCGCGATATTTTCCACCGCCACTGCGACCAGGTGGTGGTCAAAGTGATTTACGCCGCTTCAGTGGATGGTTTTTTCAAAACCCTGCGCTATAGGATCCGCAGTTATCCAGCGGTTATCATCGACGGCGAATCCCATACCGGCATTCAGACCTTCGAAGAGGCCAGCCAGGCGATCGCCCGCCGGCTAGAAGGTAAATTAGCGACACCCGCTCAGGCCATTTGACCAGGTGTAGAGAAAACGGAGGTGAAAGATCAATAACTCGCCTTTTTTCTTCCCAGTGCGTCCAATTTCAAGTAAGTTCATAAACTGTTCTACCGATAATCACGGAGGTTGACTATGAACACGTTTTGGATTGTCGTGATCGGAGCCCTTGTGATCTACCTGGCGTACAATTTCTACGCCAAGCGCATTGACAAGAACATCATCCAGGCTGACGCCAAACGAGCCACACCCGCCAAGTTGTATATGGATGGCGTCGATTTCATGCCCACCAGTCGCAATGTGCTCTATGGATACCACTTCAAGTCCATCGCCGCTGCCGGTCCCATAGTAGGTGTGATCACCGCTGCCAACCTGTGGGGCTGGTTGCCCGCCTTGCTCTGGCTGGTGATTGGCGTCTCTTTCATCGGATGGGTCAGCGACTACAGCGCCATTATGGTTTCGGTCCGCAATGATGGCAACAGCCTGAGCGCCATTTCGCACCGCCTGATCGCCCCCCGCACCCGCACTGTGTTGTTTGTGTTCATCTTCTTCTACCTGCTGCTCATTGCTGGGGCGTTTATCGGCATCCTGGCTGCGATTTTGTCGGCTCGACCCGATGTACCCTTCGGCATCATCGTATTAGCGCTGATGGGCCTGGCAGCTGGTTATATGATGTACCGCATGAAGATGGACCTGATCAGAGTCACGGTCATCGTCGTCGTCGTCACCCTATTAGCCATCGTCCTGGGGCCAGCCGGCCAAAAGACTGTGGAAGGCAAACTGGTGCAGGGCCCGGTAGGGCAAGCCATGATCGGGCTGAACGGCGCGGTCAACACCCTCTCTGGTGGGAAGGCGTTATTCGAGGTAGTCGATCCCACCGCGGCTGATCCGCGCATCCCAGCGCCTGGCGCAGATGGAAAGCGAGCGTCAACAGCCGTGTACGACGCCGAGACCGGCGCCATTAAGACCTTGCCCAGCTACTTATTCTGGGTGTTGGCTCTCTTCGTTTTCTCCTACCTGGGCGCTAACCTGGCGATCTGGCGGTTTGCCCAGCCGGTGAACTACATCGGCTTTTGGATTACGCTGATCACCATCGGTCTGAGCGCAATCGGCGCGGTGCTGGCGCCCTTAACCGGCGCTACCACGACGGTGGGCGGTCAGGTGATGCGCATTGCCGACTTTGCACTTCCAGCGAATAAAGGTCTGGGATTCGCCTATGACGCGACCAAAGCCTGGCAACCCCTGTGGCCCATGCTGTTTGTGACCATCGCCTGCGGCGCCATATCCGGATGGCATGCGCTGTTCGGCTCGGTGGGCACTGCACGCCAGCTTGAATATGAGACCGATGGCTTGCCAGTCGGCGGCGGCGCCATGTTCACCGAGAACACATTGGCGCTGCTCTCGCTGGTAGCTGTTTCGATCGCGGGTACAGGCGGCGGCGGGGGGCGCTTTGCAGCCGGAGTGGGCAGGCTGCTCTATGCAGGCACCTTTGGCCTGATTCCAGAGAACTTTGGCACGGCGCTGGGTTTTGCCTCCTTTGTAATCATCGTGCTGACGGTGACGCAATTAGTGTTCCGCGTCATGCGCGTAACACTGACTGAGTGGGTGGGCGAAACTATCCCGTTTGTACGCAATATGCACGTCTCCACTATCTTCTCGATGTTCTGCACCCTGTTACTGGTGCTCACGGGCACCTGGGTCTACCTATGGCAGCTTTTCGGCGCCTCTAACCAGTTGATGGCGGCGCTGAGCCTGCTGGTGGTGACTGTATGGCTGAAAGCGGAGAAACGCAATCCGGCATTCGCGTTATGGCCGACGGTGTTCATGTACATCACGACCCTCGCTGCCACCCTCGTCACCGCCCGCAATCTGTATGTGACCATCGCTATCAACCCCAATGTGAGCGCGCTGCCAGTAGCGGGCGCCTGGGCAATGATCCTGGTCTCCGCGTTGTTGTTCGTAGCGGCAGTCCTGATCGGCTGGGACGGTTGGCAGGCCTACCAACGCTACGGCCAGGCTCCAACCGTTAAGCCCGCTAAAGCAACGACAGGCGACTGACCGCAAGGTGGTCCGTTTGAAACAACGAGCATCCCATCTTTAATCAAAAAGGCCCGCCCGGGTGCCTGGTTGCATTCCGAGCGGGCCTTTTTCGAGCACATTACCATCATTCGCCCATCGTCTGGCGAGCTACCAAACGCACAGCCTCGAAAAACAATTGGGCATCGCTGCCATTTGGCCTGGGCATGGGGATATGCACCTCGATCTGAGGGTACTCCCGCCGGACGGAGATGCGCCAGATGGTCGGGTTCAGCTGGCGGGCGGATTCCAGCAGACGCTGGGCGTTTTGGATGGAGACGGACAGGCTGGCTTTGGGCGCGGCGAACTGCAGCTCATCTATCGGCTCAGTACCCCATTGAGCTGCGGTGGCCCGAGCCAGCGCCGATCGCCCGGTCCAGCTTTGCGGGGCGAGCATATCGTACTCCAGACGCGGCGCGGTGGTGAGACTGCCGCGCAAGATGACCATATCGCGCCGGTTGCGGAATAAAGACCACAGCCACAGCCAGGGCACATCCCGTGGCTGGAGCACCAACACCAGGGAAAATCGCCGGAAAGGTGGTTTGGCTTTTTGGATGTTTAATTCCACGACCGAGGAGCCAAGCCAGCGCAGCGTGGTTTTCTCGCCGATCATGGGAAGGCCAGCTTGCATCCAGCGCAGCACAGCGTTGCCATGGCGGATATTCCAAATCACCCCACCGCCAAATGCGCCCATTACCAGGACGGCGATGACGATAAAGATAACTTGATAGGGGTTCATGATTGGATTGTACTGTCTGCCGCCGGAAGAGTCAATTCACTATAGGCGGCGATACCAGAATAAATTATAATCAAATAGGTCACCTTGAGATTCTCAATGCCTCCAACCCAAGCGCCACGACACACCTGGATCACAACTTTACGTGAATTTCTGTATGGCTTGTTCGGGTTGGAGTTCAGCCAGCACGCCATGGAGATGCACGCCAGCGTGGAATCGTTGTTCATGCTGGCGACAGTCGGCGATATGATTGGCGTGCCGATCATGCCGCCTTATTACAGCCTGCGCTTATTACCTTTTGTCGTACCTAAAATTGCCACCTGGAAACGGCGTGTCTTGCGCACGAAAGAATTTACGGACGAGCACGACTACCACCTGCACGGACTCTAATCGACTAGTATTGAGGAGGTTAATCATGCCTGAGGGAAAGAAAAGTTTCATGCAAAACATGAAGGAAGTGATCTATGGGATGGCGGCTCACGATATGAGCCGCTACGCGATCCGCACACGCGCCAGCATGGAGCATCTGTTCATTTTGATCACCATGGGTGATATGATCGGCGTCCCCATCCTGCCACCCTACTACAGCCTGCGCCTGCTGCCGTACGTGGTGCCACAGATCGCCACCTGGAAGCGGCGCTTGTTGCGTGAGAAAGACATCTCTGATGCGATGTTCTAGGAGCTCCCATGGGCCTCAAAGCGATATTTGAACAAAATCCCGAGCGCCGCTACATCATGTTCGGTGGCAAGGGTGGATTGGGTAAGACGACTTTCTCCGCGGCCACTGCTTACTGGCTGGCCTCTCGGGGTAAAAAGGTGTTGGTCTTCTCCGTGGATCCGCAAGCAAGCCTCTCGGATATCTTCCAGAAGGATATCTTTGGCAAAGGGCCCGTCAAGATCATGGAGAACCTGTGGGCACAGGAGGTCGACGCCGACCAACATATCAAGCAGTACCAGGGGGAGATCCGCCAGAAGATCTTGGATATGTACGGCTTTGACGAAGTACCCGATGAGATCGAGCAGTATATCCAAGCCGCTTCAGCAGAACCTGCCATGGAGGAATCGGCAATTTTCGACGCAGTTGTGGATATCGTGGTGGAAGGTAGTTACGATTATTACATTTATGACCTGGTCCCCTTGGGCCACGCATTGTACTACTTGAGCATGGCCAAGGTGTACGACGAGTGGATCAATAAGATCACCAAGCTGAGGGAGGAGATGCGCGAGTATGAAGAGATGGTCTCACGCTTGAAGCGAGAGAAAGAGACTGAAGAAGACCAAATCTTAAAAGAGCTCCAGTACATCCGCACGCGTATTAACGCTTCCTCCCGCATCCTCACCGACCGGGAACAGACTGCTTTCTTCTTCGTGGTTATTCCAGAGGAGATGATCCTGCTCGATACGCAGAAAGCTGCCGGCCTGTTCGCCAAATTCGATGTGCCAATCTCGGGCTATGTAGTCAACCGCGTCGTGCCGCACGAGCTGCTACAGCAAGTGATCCCTGCCTATCTACGTAACCGTATTGAAATGCAGGATAAGTACATCCTACAGATCCATGAGATGTTCGGCAAACAGGTGGCTGCCTTCGTGCCCGAGCTGGAACGCGACGTTACCGGCCTGGGGATGATCGAAAAACTGGCGGACATTATGTATGCAGAGTGAGGAATGAAGATGGGCGAAATCGAAACCTCCATGCAAGGATACGTACAAACCCACCCAAAGATTCGCTACGTCTTTTTCGGCGGCAAAGGTGGGGTAGGAAAAACGGTAATGGCTGGCGCGACAGCCCTCTGGCTGGCCAACCAGGGAAGGCGCGTCATGCTAGCATCCACCAACCCGGTGCACAGCCTGAGCGGTTTACTGGGGCAGGATGTATTCGGCAAAGCCACCCTGGTCGAGACCACTTCAAACCTGTGGGCCTATGAAATCGACACCAAAGACACCATCGAGCGCTCCAAACAAGAGATCCGCGATAAGATCCAGTGGTTCCTTAAGTTCGCAGACATCTCAACGAAAGCAGATGATTTCGTCGAATCGGCGACGATGAACCCGGCTTTTGAGGAATCGGCCATGTTCGAGAACATGGTGGACCTGATGCTTCGCAACGAATACGACGTGTATGTATTCGACACCGCCCCCACTGCGAACGCGCGCCGGCTGTTGGGCATGTCGAAGGTCTACTCGTTATGGGTCAACAAGATGCTCAAGAGCCGAGAGGAAGCTCGGTCGCTGCGAGAGATGCTTTCTTTCACTAAGAAGAAAGAAGCCGACCCACTAATGGAATACCTGGTTTCCTTCCGCGACCGGATGGGACAAGCCCGCGAGCTGCTCACCGACCCGGAACAAACAGCCTTCTTCTTCATCACCCTTCCCGAAGCCCTACCCATCGCCGTGATCACCCGCTTTATCGGCTGGTTCCGCGATTTTGGCATCCCCGTAGGCGGAGTGGTTGTGAATATGCTCATCGATCGTTCCCAGGTGACGCCCGAATCGCCGGAGTTCGTCC
>Ga0153916_10003798_pt1 | contig 11313 bp, 9 predicted proteins | sample Opewatmetagenome_FD_109642 | JGI IMG/M metagenome (GOLD analysis project Ga0153916, IMG submission 109642) | Freshwater wetland microbial communities from Ohio, USA - Open water 3 Core 3 Depth 4 metaG | ecosystem: Environmental > Aquatic > Freshwater > Wetlands | place: USA: Ohio, Lake Erie, Old...
AGTCGTCAGCGGCGCAAACTGTTAAAGAAAATGATATCCGATGCCGGGCAAAATAGCAAGTGACCGGATTTTCAACCTTCAGCTGATCTCGCCGGTGAGATAGGCACGGGTCCGGGGGTCCCGGGGGTTGGCAAACACTTCGGCCGCCGGGCCGTGCTCGACGAGCTCTCCGAGATAGAGGAAGGCGATATAGTCGGCGATCCGCTTGGCCTGCCTCAGGATATGGGTGACGACGATCACCGTGTATTCCGCCTTGAGCTCGATCAACCGCCGCTCCACGTTCTGGCTGGACTGAGGGTCCAGAGCCGAAGTGGGCTCGTCACCCAGGATGATTTCGGGCCCGACCGCCAGCCCCCGGGCGAGGCAGAGGCGCTGCTGCTGGCCGACGGAAAGGCGGGCCGCCGGATCGTCCAGCCTATCCTTGACTTCCTCCCATAGGCCGGCCACGCGCAAATAATGCTCGACGGTCTCGTCCAGCCGCTTCTTGTCGATATGATTATGGATGCGCGGCCCATAGGCGACGTTGTCGTAGATAGACATCGGGAGCGCCTGCGGCCGCTGCGAAAGGAGCCCCATTTTCTTGCGCACCTCGGTGACCTCGGTCCGGGGATCATAGATGTCGATGCCGTCCACCAGGACCCGGCCCCCGATCCGGACGCCGTCGAGCGGGTCCAGGAGCCGGTTCAGGGACTTCAGGAGCGTCGTCTTCCCGCAACCCGAAGGTCCGATAATGACCGTGATCTTGTGATCCGGGATATCGACGCTGACGTCCTTGAGAACCAGCTGCTCATCGAAATAGACGCTCAAATTTTGGACGCTGATATGGGGTCTTGCTTCCATCGGCGTTTCCTTTTATTTGATGATATGACGGGTGTATCTCTTGCCCAGTCCGCGCGCCACCAGGCTGATGATAAGGATCAGGACGGTGAGGATGGCCGCGGAGGCATAGGCCCTCTGTTGGACCTCGGGAAAAGGCGTTCCCAGCTGGAAGAAGATCGCCAAAGGCAATGTCGCGGCCGGCTGGAAAAGCGAAGTGGGAATCCGGTCGGTGAACCCGGCCGTGAAAAGGACCGAGGCGGCGTCCCCAATTCCACGGCCGAAGGCAATCAGGACGGCAGTCAGCAGTCCGGGCAGGCACTGCCGGACCACGACCTTCAGGGCAGTCTCCAGCCGGGTGGCACCCAGCGAATACGAAGCCTCCAGCAGCTCCCTCGGAACCATCCGGATGACCTCATCGGCCGCCCGGCTCATGATCGGGAACTCGAGGAGGGCCACGGCCAGGATCCCAGCCAGGAGAGATGCCCGTAGCCCGAAGAAAATCATGATAATAAACCCGAAGGCGCCGTAGACGATGGAAGGGACGCCCCAGAGGACATCTAAGGAGAAACGCGTCAGGGAGGCCAAGCGCGATCGCTTCTTGGCATAGACATTTATATAGAGCACGACCGGAAGGCTGAACAGGATGGCCAGGACGGTCGCTCCCGAGGCCAGATAAAGAGAGCCGATGATGGCGTTGAGGATTCCGCCCTCTTTGCCCAGGTAGTAGCCGCCCTTGGGGGTTTGAGTGATCATCGACAGCTTCATGGCCGGCAGGCCCTTCCAGATGATCGTACCCACGATCAGGATCAGACAGCCGATGACCACCAGCATGGACGCGGCCATGAGGGCCCGGAAAATCCTCTCTTCCATCTTGCGCCGTCTGAGCCGCCGATTCTCAAAGGAGGGAGTCACGCCGCCCTCCTTTCGACCCTGACCAGGATCACCCGGGCCAGCACGTTGAAAAAGAGCACGACGAGGAGAAGGACCCCCGCCGCCAGCATCAGCGCCGCGTCATAGAGCGGTACCGACATCATCTCGCCATAGTTGTTGGCAATCAGCGCCGGGAGAGGATAGCCGCCGTCGAAGATGGACCGGGGCAGTCGAGGGATGTTGCCCACGACCATGAGCACGGCCATGGTCTCGCCGAAGGCCCGGGACAGCCCGAGGACGATGGCCGCAATGATGCCTTGGAGCCCCTTTTTCAGCACGACGTGGCGGACGGTCTCCCATTTCGTGGCTCCCAGAGAAAGCGACGCCTCCCTCATCGGATACGGGATGCTGGAAAAGACCTCGAGAGAGACCGAGATGATGGTCGGAAGGATCATAATCGCCAGGACGATCCCGCCGGCCAAGATGGTATAGCCGCTCGAGGTCACGCCGAAGAACGGAGCGATGATCCGTCCGACCAGGGGGACGATTAGAAGCACGCCCCAAACGCCATAGATAACAGAGGGCAGGCCCGCCAGAAGGTCGATGATGGGCTTGGTAAATTCCCGTATTGAGCGGGGCGCATATTCGGACAGGTAAACAGCGGAAAGGAGTGAGACCGGCACGGCCAGCACGAGGGAGACAAAGGTCACCCACAGAGTCCCCATGATGAAAGGGAAGAGGCCGAAGTCGCCCTTCAGCGGAGACCAGGCCGAAGAAAAAAGAAGCGAAAAAAACGGCTTCTCGGCCAGGATCGGCCGGGCGCGGACAAACAGCCCGACCAGGATAAGCAAGACCAGAAAGGCCGGCACACAGGTCAGGACGAGCATCGTCCTTCTTGCCAGCCGGTCTCTGGAAATTCTCATCGGGTATTTCTAACGGCCCTCGATCTTTTTCCACCCGTCGGCCAGCTTTTCCGGGCTCAGGCCGATATATCCGGTTTCAGCGACAAATTTCTGGCCTTCGTCGAGGACCCAGCGCAAGAACTCCACCAGGAGGGGGTTCTGCGGCCGGCCCTTGCTGACCAGGTAGAGGTCCCGCGCCGGGGGCGATGGATAAGCGCCCCGGGCGATCGCCCCAGTGATGGCGTCGCGGTCCTGGTAGAAGCTCTCTGCCGGCTCGATCTTCCCGCTGCCGTCGAGGTCGATAGGCAGGATCATGATTCCCGCAAGCGGCTTCAAGGTTTTTGTATCGTAGGCGTAGTTGATATTGTTGAACCCGATGCTGAGAGGGTCGCGGCGGACGGCCTCGGCCAGGCCCGGGTCGCCATAAACGCCGATCCCTTTGAGGTCTTCCTGCCTCTTCCCAAAAAAGGCCGCCCAGCTTTCGGCCGCACCGCAGGCATCCGACCGCGTGTAAACATGGAGATCGGTTTTGTCTCCGGTCCCCAGGGCGTCCCCCCAGGTCTTGGCCGTCTCCGTGATCCAGGCGGCGATGAAGGCCTCCTTCTTGAGGCCACAGGCAAGAATCTTGTTCAATAAGGGGTTCTTATCGCTGATCGTGGGGATAACGCCGTCCTTGACGACGGCGACCGCAAAAGCTCCTTTCTCGACCTCGGCCGGGTGAATTTCGCGCGAGACCATGCCCAGGTCCACCATCCCGGCCAGGGCGTCGGCGAGTCCTTTCCCTGCGCCTCCGGCCTGGATGTCAACCCTGACCTTGGGGTGGAGCTTGCTGAATTCCTCACCCCACTTGACGGCCATCGGATAGAGGGCCCAGGCACCGGAGAGCGAAATAGTCCCGGACAGCTCTTGAGCAGCGGGCGGGACAGAGTGGGCAAGCATCGAGATGAAGGCAATAGCAACGATTCCACCGCAGAGTCTTTTCACAGCGCTTTCTCCTTCATTAATAATATATATAATCAATCGATTTTGTCGACTATTAGCGGAAAAACAAAAGGCTTCAGGCTCCCCTTCTCCGTCCGGCCCGGGCTGCCATTGTCCTCTCGGCCAACTCCTCGAAAGTTGCTTTTTCCATTATCTGGGCGACCGCATCGCGGACCTCTTTCCAGAGACCTTTCAATCCGCAGTGAGATTCGTGGGGGCAGACCTCATGGGCGGTCACGCTGACGCAGTCGATGGGGGCAAGGGGGCCGTCCATCACCCGGATGACCTCGGCGACATTGATCTTGGAGGGAGGCTTAGACAGGAAATAGCCGCCCTTCGGCCCCTTGTGGCTGCGCAGGTAGCCGGCCCGCTTAAGCTGGAGGAGGATCTGCTCCAGAAACCTCAGCGGAATATGCTGGGCCCTAGCGATGTCCCGGATGTGGAGTGGCTTCTCCTCATAATGGAGGGAGAGCTCGAGAATGGCCCGGCTGGCGTACTCTCCCTTGGTCGAAAGCCTCAAGAATCCTCCGCTTCATAGTCGACTTTATCAATCGACAAAGTATACTTAACACGGTCCGAGCGGCCTTGTCAAGGGTTTTTTAGTTGCAAAAAAGGGGGGCGTCCCCTAAAATGAAGCGTTATCCTCCGCCTATGAATCTTCATCGAAGCGCCCAGAAATTTCTTGACCTCCCGCTGCGGATGAAATTTGTCTTAAGCTTCCTTGTCGTCATCCTTTTCGGCGGCTTGCTCTCCCTCTTTTTCGGCATCCGGCTCGAACACCGCACGATCATAGGCCTGGCCCAGGCCAAAGTGCGCCATGACCTGGCCTCGGCTTGGATGGTTTACAACGAGAAGCTCAACGACATCCGCGACATCGTCCTCCTCAATGCCGGCCGCGATTCCATTCAGGCCGCACTCCTCGCCGGTGACCGGGAAACCCTGTTCCGAAGCCTGGTTCGGGTCCGCCGGGATTTCAACCTCGACATCCTGACTATCACCGACCGGTTCGGCAAGGTGGTTCAGCGAACAAACGGCTCCGCTATTTTCGGCGACGACCAATCCGCCGACCCACTTGTGAGCCGCGCCTTGCGCAGGGAGACGGCCACAGCCACCGAGGTCGTCCCCCGTTCCGAGCTGCTCAAGGAAAGCCCAGAGTTCGCCGAGCGGGCTTATCTCAGGTTCATCCCGACACCCATGGCCGCCCCCAGGCCCGAGGACCACGAGGAGAATGGGATGATGCTCAAGGGCGCGGCCCCGGTCCTGGACGAACAGGGAAAGGTTCTAGGCGTCCTCTATGGCGGCATCATCCTCAACCAGAACTATGAGATCGTCGACCGGGTCAAGGAGATCGTCTTCAAGGGCGAGAAATACAAGGGCAAAGAGATCGGCACCGTGACCATCTTTCAGAACGACCTGCGGATCTCGACCAACGTCACCGACGCCGAGGGCAATCGCGCCATAGGAACGCGCGTATCACAGGAAGTCCACGACGCCGTCCTCCTCCGGGGCGTCCCCTGGGTCGACCGCGCCTTCGTCGTCAACCACTGGTACATCACGGCCTACGAGCCGATAAAAAACATCACCGGCGAGATCATCGGCATCCTCTATGTCGGGATGCTGGAGAAGCCCTACATCGACCTGCGCAACAGCGTCATGCTCACCTTCACGGGCATTGCCGCCCTCTGCACGCTCATCCTTCTCATCATCCTCTTCTTTATCACCTCGGGCATCACCAATCCCCTGCGTCGCATGGTCCTGGCCACCAACAGGATCGCCCAGGGAGACCTCAACCACCAGGTCCGGATCGGCTTCCGGGACGAGATCGGGCAGCTCGCCCACTCCTTTAACCAGATGACTGAGAACCTCAAGCTGGCCAACGAGAACCTCATCCAGTGGGGAAAGACGCTGGAAAAGCGGGTTGAGGAACGGACCAAGGAATTGCGGGGGATGCAGGACTATCTTCTCCAATCCGAGAAGCTGCGCTCGCTGGGCAAGATGGCAGCCGGCGTGGCCCATGAGATCAACAACCCGTTGACCTCTATCCTTATCAACACCCACCTGATGCTGGAGAAGCTCGAGAAAAGGCACGAGTTCTACGAGAACCTGAGCCTGATCGCCGATGAGACCTCGCGCTGCACCCAGATCGTCAAGGGCCTGCTCGAGTTCGCCCGGCAGAACCCGCCCCAGAAAACACATACCAACATCAATGAGCTCATCGATAGGACGACCCAGCTCCTCGAAAACCAGGCCTCTTTCCAGAACGTCCGGATAGTCAAGGAGCTGGATCCAAACCTGCCGGCCATAAAGCTCGACCGGAACAAGATTCAGCAGGTCTTCTGGAACCTGCTGCTGAACGCCTGCGAGGCCATGCCGAAGGGCGGCCAGATTACCATCAGCGACTCGCTGTCCGCGGACAAGAAGTCGATCGAGGTCCGTTTCACCGATTCCGGGGTGGGCATTTCCAAGGAGAACGTCAATAAACTTTTCGACCCCTTCTTCACGACCAAGAGCTCGGGGACCGGGCTCGGACTGGCCGTCAGCTATGGAATCATGCAGCAACACGACGGTAAGATCGAAGTCAAGAGTGAACTCGGCCGGGGAACCGTTTTTACCCTAACCTTCCCGGTCGAAGACCATCAACCGGAATCAGCCCAAAAAGGAGGCATCAATGAGTAGCCACAGCAAACGGAGAATCCTGGTCGTCGACGACGAGATCACCGTCTGCAAAAGCATCCGCCAAGCCATCCTCACCGAAGAATATGAAGTGGAGATGGCCCTGAGCGGCGAAGAAGCCCTGAAAAAGGACCAGGAAAAACCCTACGACCTCATCATCACCGACCTGATGATGCCGGGTATCAGCGGCCTGGACCTCTTGAAGAACCTGAGAGAGACCCGCCCGGAGGTCAACGTCATCATGGTCACCGGATACCCGACCATCAAAACCGCCGTCGAGTCGGTCAAGATGGGGGCCTTTGATTACCTGCCCAAGCCGTTCACCCCGGCCGACCTGAGGGGGCTGGTCACCCGGGCCTTCAAGAAGGCAGTGGAAGAGGATCGCGGCAAGGGCGCAGCAGCTGGGTCGCAGATCCCGGTTGGGTATTATTACATGCTCGGCCACACCTGGCTCAAGGTGGAAGAAAATAGCCGGGCCACGGTGGGTGTCCTCCCTGATTTCATAAAGACGGTGGGCATCATCACCCAGCTGGAACTCCCCAAGGTCAACGAGGTCGTCACCCAGGGAAACGGCTGCGGGAAGATCTCCGATGCCGACCACTTTGTCCACCGGATCTGGTCGCCGGCCTCCGGCCTGGTGATTGAGGTCAATGCCCGACTGGCCGCGGATTCCTCCTTGCTGCGCCGGGACCCCTTCCAGAATGGCTTCTTATTCCGTATCCAGACAAGCAACCTCGAAGAAGATCTCAAGGGGCTTCTCCAAGCCAAGTGAGCGTTTGGGACTCCGTTTCATGAACGGACAGATGGCCTCCGCCCGCGTCCCGCGCCCGGCCGAACTGGAAGCTGAAGCCCGGCACCTTCTCCGGGAATTCGACCCCCGGAGGCTCGGCTATCTTGACACAGGGGGAAAATGGGCCGAGAACCCGGAGGCATCGCGGGACCGGATTTCGCATGCCTTTCTCTACTATCTCCGCTTGCAGAGAGAGGAAGACCAGGGCTCGTTTTTCGTCCGGGCTTTCACTCCTTTCTTAACTGAGCACCGCTGGCCGATCGCCCAGAAAGTGGCCGCATCCCGGGCCTCCGTCCCAGAATCATCCGTTCTGGTTCTCTTCGAGACTCTCCTCTGGATTCTTGAGCACGAGGCTTGGAGGGTCAATGCCGCCGCCCTCGCCCCCGAATGGAACACCGAAGCCAGGGCCTTCCAGCGCGAAAGCCTGGCCAAACAGCGCTCACTCGAGGAGTCCATGGCCTCCCTTCTGTCGACCGAGGAGTGGAGTCAATTCCTGGAAGCGAAAGCGGAAATGATGGGGTCCGCTTCGGAGGTTCTGACTCCCCTCATCAAGCTGATCGCGGAGGAGCAAAAGCACACCGCCGCCCTGGAGCGGCTGGTCGCGGAATCTTCATCCCCGAAGCGTCGGGATGAGGCCTATTCACTCATCCTCGAGAGGATCCAGCCTCCGCTGGGAATCGTGACCCAAATCCCGCCGGCCCTTTTTTTCCCCTGCCTGCGGTTGCTGCTTGACCCGCGGATTGACCCGGAAAGCGGGATCCCTCATTTGGCCTCGCTCGTCCTGAGCGTTTTCCAGGATCCCCGGTCCTCAGAGTCGCTCCTTCAGGCCCTGGCGCGCTACCCCCTGGGCTTCACCAAGATCCGCGAGAACCTGATTTACGCACTCGGCAACCTGAAAGAAGGGAGGGCCGTGGATGCCCTCATCGAAGTCCTGGAGGCGGCGGACGAGATCAAGGAGACGGCAGCAAACCGGCCCATGGCCTGCCTCCTCCTCGAGCAGAAGGAAGAGGCCATCTGGGCGCTGGGCAAGATCGGGCTCGGGGCGGTCAGGGCCATCCCGGCCCTAGCGCGCTACGCTGACCATCCCTCGGCCAAGCTGAAGACCTACCTGGCCTGGACGCTGGGTGAAGTGGGCAAGGCCCAGAAAGGAGCGACGGGCGGCGTCAGCGCCGATGTCGTCATCGCCCTTCTCAAGCTGCTTAAAGAAAAAAACCGGCAGATATTCGAAGAGGCCGTGGCCGCCCTCCGGAAGATCGACTTGCCCGAGTTTGTTCACTCGCTCTACCTATACCATGTCGGCGCCGTCAGCATCCTCGGGCTCAAGCCCGCCCAGCGCGGACTCTATGAGCTGTCCGAGACCCTCCATTACCTGCGGCGGACTAAAAAGACGACTATCATGGCCGTCAACGGCGATTCGGGGACGGGCAAGACGTATTTCTGCCAGGCCATCGCCGCAGGTTTCTCCGGCATCCGGCCGAGTGAGATCCTCTATCTCATGCGCGATTCCAAGCGCGGGCAAAGAGTATTCAACCGGCTCCTGGGCCTCCCCTGGCTGAAGAAGCACATCGACCCCTGCTACTACCAGGACTACCCCGTATCTGAGGAGGAGGACAACCCGGAGGCCTATTTTCGCCAGTTCCTGGAAGAGAACTCCGACAAACGCCTTATCATCCTGGACGGCTGCCGCGACCGGCACTATTTCCAGAAGGTGATCGACTTCTTCTACCTCCAAGGTGAGTTGGACATAGAAGTCAACTTCCGGGCCAACTTTTCCACCCGGCGGCTGAACCTCGAAACCAGGGAATTCGCGCTGGAGAGCGTCAAGCTCCACCTCCAGTTCCTGGAGGAGCCGGCGCTCGAGGACACCTCGTTTTACCAGGAAGGCCTGGTCATCCTCTACGACCTTGACAACTCGCTCGGCTCCCGGCTGGACAGCGAGGAGACGAGGGAGCTTTTCGAGCGGCCGCGTGTCGATTCCTGGGGGGATCTCATCCGGATTGGAGACTTCCACGGGGAGACAATCACCTCCTTTTGCCAAGAAGAAAAGCTGCGGGTTGAGGAGGAGCATCTCGAGGTCCGGGAAGAGGCCTGGCCCGAAATCCCGGCCTTCCCCACGACACCCGCCGAGAAGAGGCTCAAGCCCGTCCTCAACGAGGACCTTAGGGCAGAGCCTAATTTCCTCAAGGCCATCTCCCTTGGCGATATCCGGCCCGCCCGACTCCGCTTTTACGCCCAGGACCAGGTCGCCGGCTGCGGGAAAGACGGAGAGGTGTTTGTTCTGACCTTCCTTGACAACCGCGTCTTCCACACCCGGATAGAGGGGGTTGCCGACTTCGCCCTCCTGGGCCGCACTTTTGTTCTGGCCGTCCCGGGCCGCGGTCTTCTCAGCCTGTCCTTCGAGCGCACCGAGATGGCCGAGTGGCAGGGCGGCGACATGTTTCCGCAGAAAATAGTCGGCCTTCCCCCCGACAGGTTGGTAACGGCCCATCGGGACGGAACGATCCGCATCTGGGATACCCTGGAAAAGAGAGTGCTCGCTTTCGCCGGTCGGATTCCCACCCTGACCGCTCTGGCGGTCGATCAAGCCGGACTCATCTACGGCGGCGATGCGACTGGAAGGCTCAAGCAATGGGACCTGGAGAAAAGGACAGTCCGGGATTACTCCGGCCCAGCCGGAGCCGTCCGCTTCCTCCGTTACTATCCACTCGGGAAGCTCCTGGCGGTTGAAGGCGACCGGTCCAACGGCCCGTCCTCCTGCCTGCGGATTATCGACTTCGCCGGCCTGACCGTCCGGTCCATCTCCCTGCCTCCCGGCAAGTCCGTGAACGGCATTACGGTCTATCATGACGGACGGATTATCGCCGCCGCCTCCGGAGCGACGGAGGAACAGCGCGGCCGGAGAGAAAACCTTCTCATCGTGTCGCCGGGGGACGGCGGCTGTTCCATCCTGCCGCTGAGCGGCCATGCCCTGGGGACAGATGACTGCTTGACCATGGGGCCCAAGATCGTTACTTGCGGCCGCGATGACGGAGCGAGTTCCTCTATCCGCATCTGGGGAAGCGAGTTTTTCGTCCGGACCGAGCTCAGCAAGCTGTTCATAAAACCCTAGTTTTTCCTTTTTTTTGTCGCCCTCCGTCAATATAATGGAGAGCGTCTAAGGAGAATTCCGAAAAGAGAATGCTGATGATCCTACAAAAAAAGACGAGGGCTTTCTTGCTGGCGGCGATTCTGGGAGCCTTTCTTTTTGAAAGCTGCGCGACCCTTCAAGATCTCGCCGGAGTCCTGGCCAACTTGAGACGTCTCGAGTTCAAGCTCAGCCGGGTTCAGCATTTCTCACTGGCAGGGATCACAATCGGCGAGAAATCCGCTCTGACCGACTTCTCGGTTGCGGAGGGAATCGCCCTCCTCCGGGGCTTTCAGGCCAAGCGCCTCCCGGCCGAATTCGTTCTGGATATTCTGGTCCGGAATCCGAATGACGGCACCGGAGGATCGGCCAAGACCATTTCAACGCTTACCGGTCTGGAGTCCCGGCTTCTCATTAACGGGGACCCGACGGTCTATGGAAACATCGACAGCCCGATCGAAATTCCCGGAACCGGCCAAGCCACAACGGTCCCTCTGCGTTTTTCCATTGATTTGTATGAATTCTTCGGCAACGAGGGCTACGAGGGGCTTATCAACATGGCGCTGGCCATCGGGGGATTGAAAGGGAGCGCCTCCAGGCTTTCGCTGGATGCCCAGCCGTCGGTGACGACTCCGTTGGGAGTTATCACTTATCCCGGCAGAATTATGATCGTGGACAGGGAATTCCGTTAGCGTTAGGGATAATCCTGCTCGGCCGCTTCAGGCAAGAGCTCCACAATTAAGGAGGAGGAAAGGAATGACCCGGAAAAAAACCTTAACCGCAGCCGGTTTGCTCGTCGTCTTCGTTTGGCTCATGCCTTCGCCCGTTTTCCCGCAGGTCGCCCTAAAAAAAATCAGCTACGAACAAGCTTACCTGAATAAAGAACCCTTTCTTCTTAAGCCGATGACCCCGGGGTTCTGGCTCGACGATGAGAATTACCTCCTCCAGGAGCGTGACGAGAAGGCCAAAACGATGCGCCTGATGAAGGTCACGGTCAAGACCGGAGAGAAAACGCTGTTCCTGGATTACAGTGCCCTCCAGAAAAGCCTTCCCCAAGGCGTCATAGCGGCGGCCGCCGCGGACACGAGCCCGGATTATTCCCGGTTTGTTTATCAGCATCAGAATGACCTCTATTTGTACCTCCCCAAGACGCC
>Ga0153916_10003799_pt1 | contig 11310 bp, 9 predicted proteins | sample Opewatmetagenome_FD_109642 | JGI IMG/M metagenome (GOLD analysis project Ga0153916, IMG submission 109642) | Freshwater wetland microbial communities from Ohio, USA - Open water 3 Core 3 Depth 4 metaG | ecosystem: Environmental > Aquatic > Freshwater > Wetlands | place: USA: Ohio, Lake Erie, Old...
CGCCCTGCTTGTATGAATGCTACTCGACCGCCCTGGAAGGGCTGGTGTTGCTGTTCAAATTGACCGGTGAGGCCAAATACTTGGAGACAGCCCGGCGGATTGCGACATCCAGCGCGGTCTATAAGGGGATACGCTACTCAAAAGAGCTCACCCCCGAAGGGCGGCGTTCTCCGGTTTCGGGTCAGGTGCATTGCCAGCTAACTACTGCGCGCGGCCTGCTTGATCTCTACGAGGTCACACAAGAAAAGTCCTACCTCACTCCCGTCCTTGAGCTTCACAATTACATTATGAAAGAGCTCCTGTGGGTGTCTGGCGGCATTGGTTTTTACTATTACCGGCCCGAAGAGAATGAGACCTGCGCCGATTCCGATTGGCTCCGTATGAACCTCCAGCTATGGCGCCTGACGCGGGACGTGCGCTTCATGCATCTGGCAGAGCACATCTTGCTCAACCAGATTTTCTTCAACCAGGCAGACAACGGCGGCTTTTGCTATTTGCGCGGCTTGCAGAACCGCGCCGGCGCTGTATTCGATGCCTGTTGCTCCCACCATGCGCCGCGCGCCTTTTACGAAGTGCTCCGGCATATCTATGCCACGACCGAAGAGGTGGTCTGGATCAACCTGCTTATGGGAGGCGCCGCCAGGTTAGCCCTGGAAAATGGGACCCTCGCGCTATCCAGTGATATTCAAGAGGATTCCGGAGCGCAAGTCTACTCCTTGACGCTGATAGGAGCGCCTCTCACCCCGCTCAGGCTAATGTTGCGCATCCCCGAATGGGCTGGACCAGCCTCACTGGTCCTGAATGGTCAGGCAGTCCCCTTAAACATCGAATCGGGGTATATACGCCTGGAGCGGATATGGCGGCGCGGCGACCGGCTGGTGGCTACTTTTCCAATGACCGTCAGGGTCAAACGCGGCCATGTGCTGGGCCAGCACGTTATCTTTCCCGATGAGGTGGCTGTCTTTTACGGCCCTCGCTTGTTCAGCCTGGACGACACTTTAAATCCGGATGTCCGCCTGCACCTGGTCAGGCTAAAGCTGCCTTCGAGCCTGCCGGATGGGTTCCGCGTGGCTGGTAGTAACCGCCTGCTGGCGATGGGCGTCACCCCCGACCGAGCCAGCGAACCTTTGATCTTTGCCCCACTATCCGAGATTGGTGGTACGCCCAGCGGCTTGGGGCGTATCCATACCATCCGCTCACCCTACTATAAAGTTTGGATCCCATTGGAGGTGGATATCCCGCTCCCATCGTAAGTGAGAACCTTTTGGAGGATATCTGAAATCGTCGTTTGAGACCAAGAAAAATATCCTGTTTTTACGACAAGGAAAAGGAGGATGATTATTGAGTGAGGATTGGAATGAAGATCAATCACCCCAAAGCAAGACTTATGGCTCGGGCTTTACCTCGAGCAACGAATGACCAATTTCACCCATCACGCTCACCTGACTATGGAGGATGCTCATGACTACAAAGAATAAGTTCTATCAGCAAAGATTGACCCGCCGTGAAGCGCTCAAGCTCATGGGAATGGGGCTTGGGGCGGGAGTCCTGGCAGCTTGTGCTCCACAAGCCACGCCCGTTCCAGAAGTGCCCGCCACGGAAGTGCCAAAACCTTCCCCGAAAGTGTCCCTCCGCTATCAGAACCATTGGACCAAGGAGACCGATGCCCATTACAAAGGGATGGAATGGCTTTATAAAGAATTCAGCGCCAAATATCCCAATATCACCATTGAGAATGTGCTAAACCCCGATAGCATCGAGTCCTACAAGAAGATTATCGCCGACTGCGCTGCGGGCGATTGCCCGGATATCATCCATGGGCCCGGACCAGAAATGTGGGAATCAGGCTATCTGCTGGAACTCACACCTTTCTTAGACGCCGCATGGAAGAGCAATCTCATCGAGTCAACCTTTTATTCGACTGACGGGCACATCTGGGGGCTGTGCGGTGAGTTCTCGCCCATGCCTACCATCTGGAATACCCGCATCCTGGATGCGGCAGGCGTCAGCGCCGTCCCCACCACTTGGGATGAAATGCTCTCCGCCTGCGAAAAGATCAAAGCCTCTGGGAAGCTCCCAACCTCGTGGGGTGTGGGCGGCTCACACCAGTTCCACAACCTGGTCGTCAGCCAGGAAGGCGGCATGGAAGCCCTGGCGAACAACCAGTTCGACGCGCCGCAAATCAAGGAAACCTTCACTCAACTGAAGAAATTCGTGGATAATAAGTGGATCCCAGACAATGAGATCGAACTCACCTGGCAGCAGTCGGTGGGCATGTTCGTCGCCGAGGAGACAGCCTTCTACCTCAATGGCGCCTGGACTTTGGGTAACGAGATCCGCAGCGAGGGCGCCGCTGCAGATTTGCGGGATAACGTGAAGTTTGCCCCCTTCCCGGCCTTTGGGAGCAACGGGAGCACGGTGGAGCTGAAGAAGACCACCTCCATCGGCATCGCCAAGAAGGTGGAGAGCGACCCTGCCAAGCAGGAGGCAGCCATAACCTTTTTGAAGTTCTGGTTCAGCCCCGAAGGCGGAAAGCAGTGGATCCTGCTGACCCAGTCACCCATGGGTGTGAACGTGGATGTGAACAGCATCACGGGTGTAGATCCTTTGCTCCTGGCTTTCTTAGGCGCCAAGGACCAGGCCAAGACGGTCTATGCTCTGCCCGACACGAAAGCCATGCAGGAGCGCGGTTGGGATGATAGCTGGACCGGCTTGCAAGCGCTTATGGCTGGCAAGAGTGTCGACGAGGCGGTCGCTACCTTCGTTACAGAGATGTCAAAATACAAATAGACCAGCTCGATTCTTCTATTCCTTACGGTTCCTGGCAGCCAGGTGGCACTGGCTGCCAGGAGAGCGACAGCGGAGTTTGCGATCATGAAAAGACAGGGGAGAACCCGTACGTATCGATACGGTAGCCCATGGGGAATTTTCATGTTCTTGCTCCCCGGGCTCGGTGTGTACACGCTGTTCATGCTCTATCCGAGCCTGCTTTCGCTCTACTATAGCTTTTTGTACTGGCAAGGCGGGCCAATTCGTCAGGCACCTTTCGTCGGGCTCGAGAATTTTCGCGCCATCCTGGCTGATCCGTACCTGTTGTCTGCCCTGGGCAACAATGGGCGCTTATTATTCTTGAACTGGACTATCCAGTTGCCTCTGGCTTTGTTGCTGGCATACGTATTGAGCCGTCTCAGCCGCGGGGCAAGTTTTTACCGTTTCATCTTCTACATCCCGGTAGTTTTACCTGCGGCGACGATGGCGTTGATGTGGCGTTTTATCTTCTCAGGCAATAATTACGGTCTATTGAATAATATCCTGGTCCGGTTACATCTGGAGCACCTGGTCAGGGGCTGGTTGAGTGCAGATGGCATCGTACAGTGGACTACAACCTCTCCGTCATCCTGGGTTAGCGTCGGTTTTTATATGGTAATATTCCTGGCGGCGCTGGCAGGCATCCCGGATGAATATTACGAGGCGGCTGCGATTGATGGGGCCAATCACTGGCAGCAGCTGATCTACATCACCCTGCCCAACATCCGCGGTGTTTACGTTTATTCGATGATCCTGTCTCTCCAGGCTGCCTTGGGAGCCTTTATCTACCCGTTGTTAATGACTAAGGGTGGTCCCCTTCACTTAAGCGAGACGCTCATTTCCTATTCCCTCTACCTCTTGTGGGAGAAGAAGATCTGGGGATATGGCAGCGCGGTTGCGGCCCTCTCTTTTCTATTGGGAATTTTTGCTACGGTATTGATATGGCGATTCGGGCGCCAGCGCCAGGTTGAATGGTGACCCGTCAGGGAGTAAACAGGTTATGGCTTCGATAGGGTATGACGATACTTTTCAGAAAGAAACGCCTCGGAGAATCGGGCTTGGCCCCTCCTCCACACAGGAGCAAGCCCGCCACAGCCTGTGGTACTGGCTGCGGCAGGTGCCAGTGCACGTGGGGTTGATCCTGTGGGGATTGACCTGTGTTTTCCCTTTGGTCTGGATTGTACTGTCCTCTTTGAAATCCACCCCTGAGCTTTATCGGGATCCATTTGGCATCCCGCAGGCATGGAAGTGGACGAACTACAGAGATGCCTGGGTATACGCCAAGATGGGCAGCTATTTCCTGAACAGCGTTTTTATCACCATACTCTCAACGATAGTCGTGTTGTTCCTGTCATCAACCTTTGCTTTCGTCTTAGCGCGCTTCGATTTCAAAGCCAAGGGGCCAATCTGGGCTTACGTGCTTTTTGGTTTTCTCATCCCGCATTCGATGCTCCTGGTACCCCTGGCGATCTTTACTCGCACGCTGGGTTTGTACAACCGCCTGGAAGGACTAGCACTGGTTTACGCCGCGGTGGGTATCCCATGGAACACCTTTTTTCTGAGAGCTTTTATGGAGACTATCCCCAAAGAGCTGGAAGAAGCCGCCGTCCTGGATGGCGCTGGTATGTGGGGTGTCTTCTGGCATGTCATCATCCCTCTATCACAGCCTGCCCTGGCTACCATGGCGACCTTTCACATCCTGGCTTCGTGGAGCGAGTATATCCTGGCTCTGGTATTGACCGGCACCACGGCTTCCCGGACGCTCCCGGTCGGGATCAGCCTTCTTGAGGGGCACTTCACCTCCAATGAGCCTGGCGTGGCAGCGGGCATGGTGATCACAATTGTCCCCGCGGTCATCGCCTTCGCTTTTCTGCAGAGGTACGTTATCAAGGGCATCACGGCTGGTGCCATAAAAGCATGAGCTTAAGGTACAGAACATGAACTCATTCGAGCTGCCCGTCCGCTTCTACCGATTTTTCCCGGGCGACGCGCCTCTCGGCTTCACTTACAAATCCATGCAGATGAATGCCGAGGAAACAGCCTTGCTGCTGGTCGATGTTTACCACGCTGCTGAAAAACCGGAAGCCAAAGAGCTGGTCAACACCAGGTGGGATCAGGCCTGGTGGGAGATCGTCGACGGGAAACTCGTACAAGTAATCCGGGCCGCGCGTAATATGGGCCTGCCGGTGGTCTATGCAACCAACAGCAGCCCGCGCATAGAGATACTCCGCTCAACGTTTGGCCTCCGCCTGGGCGAGAGCTTGGGCTTTGATCCGACCCACGATTTTCGAGAGAACACGGTGGATCCAATCGAGTTCGACTCTGGCGAGCCGGTGCAGCTCCACATTCCACCCCAGATCGCCCCTCAGCCCGGCGATTACTACATCCGCAAACATACGTATAGCGGCTTCTACGAGACGCGCCTGGACAGCCTGTTGCGCAACCTCGGGGTGAAGATTCTGCTGCTCGCCGGCTTTGTGGCAGATTGCTGTGTCTTATTCACCATGGCCGATGCGGTCTTCCGAGGTTACACCACGATACTGGTCAGGGATTGCACCCTGGCCGCCGAGCTACCCCACGAAGTAGATTCTTTGGTCCAAACCCAGCGCATCACGCTCTGGATGGAGAGCATCCTTGGACCCAGCACGACAAGTGAAGAAATCATTAATCTTAAGATGCTTGGTTCTGGGCAGTCCGAATAGGAGGAGACAGGCATGCCCGTTATTACCATAAAGGATATTGCTAGGCGAGCCAGTGTATCGGTTGCCACGGTATCATACGTGGTCAACCACAACCGCTACGTGAGCCCCGAGCTGACCGAGCGAGTGGTGCACGCCATCGAGGAATTGGGTTATTCGCCCAACGCTATCGCCCGCAGCTTGCGGCAGAAGAATACCCGCATGATCGGTCTGATCGTTCCTGACAGCTCGAACCCCTTCTTCGCAGAGATTGCCAAAGGGGTAGAAGATGCGGGCTACGACAAAGGCTATAGCGTCATTTTGTGTAACTCCAACGCACAAACCGAGCGCGAACTGGTATACCTGGATCTGCTCCGTTCTAAACGGGTGGATGGGATCATCTTTATTGCCACCAGCATGCACGTTGAACATATCCGGAGTTTCATCAAGGCTGGCATACCGGTCGTCATTTTCTACCGGGATATTCCAAGCCTGGATATCGATACTTTCCGCATCGATAACTTTCAGGCAGGCTATATCGCCACACGCCACCTGATCCAGCTCGGCCATCGAGAGATTGCCTGTATCCAGCCAGCATCTGCCCTCACTCCTAGCGGTCAGCGGGTGGAAGGCTATAAGCGGGCCATGGAGGAAAGCGGCCTACAATGGGATGAGGCGCTGATGCCCCGTGGCGATAACCGCGTGAGCGGCGGGAAAGACGCCGCACAGGCTCTGGTCCAAAGCGGGCGTTCATTCAGCGCCATCTTTTCCACTAACGATGCCATGGCCATCGGCGCCATGCGGGCATTACGCATTCTCGGCTATCGCATTCCACAGACACTAAGCATCGTTGGCGTAGACGATATCCTCCTGGCCTCATTCACTGAGCCGCCTCTGACGACGGTTGCCCAACCCAAGTACGAGGCCGGCTGCCAGGCGGTCGATTTCCTGATCCAGCGCATTGAGAGCGGCTATAATCAGGGACCGCGCAACATCCAGCTCGAGATTAAATTGATCGAACGCGAGTCGACCCTGCCATATCCTCAAGCATCATGAGACGGATGAGCTAAATGATTACTTATTCCAGACAGCAGTTGCTCGAAGTATGCCGGTTGGTATACGACCGTAATCTGACCAACGCCGCTGGCAGCAATTTTAGCGTGCGCGCCTCAGACCACACTTTTTATCTGACCCCAACCAACAACGCCAAAAACAGTCGCCTGCGCATGAGCCCCGACGATCTCTTGTTAGTGGATATAGAAGGGAAGATCTATGACGGCAAAGGTCAGCTGAGCCGCAGCTGGCCGACGCACCAGCGCATGTATCGTGAATTCGATTTTGTCAATGCCGTTATCCATGCCCATCCCAAGCTGGCCACCGTGTTTGCCTGTCGGCAAAAACCCATGGAACCGTTCTTGGATGCGATGAAAAAGTATGGCCCGATCCCTGTTTTGCCCCGCCCTTTGGAGGTGGATGGCCCCGAGTTTGGCCAGGCGATCGTGGATATCTTCAAGGATTGCGAGCCAAGCTTCAGGAAGTATGGACATGCTGTTTTTTACCCGTATCACGGGGTCCTGGTTGTCGGCCCAACACTGGAAGACGCTTACGATCTGCTAGAGCGGATCGAATTCAACGCAACAGCAATTTTGTACAACCGGTTGCTGGAGGGATGACTCCTATGGCGAGTGGGGGCGCGATTAATACTAACTTTGATGTCATCGTAGCTTCCCCAAATGCAGCCATTGATTCCTACTATATACTCACCCAGCTGAATACGGGCAGTGTAAATCGGGCAGATCGCGTCTTGCATACTGCCGGAGGCAAAGGGATCAACATGGCAAGAGCGGTTATCGCTCTCCAGGGTCGTGTGCTGAGCTTGGGCATCGTGGGTGGTTTTGCGGGCGAGTTCATCGTCAGTGAGCTGGAGCGAGAATGCATCCCCAGCGATATGTTATGGACACAAAACGAGACCCGCCGCTGTACCTCGCTGGTCTTCCCCGAGCAGATGCAGACCACGGTCATCCTCGATTCGGGCAGCGAAGTCAGCATTGAAGCCGGCGACGAGCTCATCCATAAGGTCCAGGCATATGCATCTCGGGCGCCCTTCCTGGTGCTCACCGGAAGCCTTCCTCCTTCATTCCCGTCCAGCTATTACGCTGATATCGTCGGGAAGGTAAGAGGCAGCCCCGGTTTACGGGTTTGCCTGGATTGCTCTGGGGAGACTTTAAGGTTAGCCGTCGAGAATGGCGCCCAAGTGATTAAGATCAATTCCAAAGAGTTCCAGGAGACATTTTCGAAGAAGGAGGCAGCCTGGGATCCTCACGATGTTTCTCGTATGTTTGCTAGCCTGACGAAAAGCGGAGTGGAGTTATTGATCATTACCGATGGCTCTCATGGGGCTTATATTTTCCCCGCTGGCGAAGAACCGTTCCACGTGGTAACCAGGGTCGATAAATGGGTAAACACTGCCGGAGCGGGAGATACATTTATGGCTGGTCTTCTGGTCGGCTTCAATCGCGGCCTTTCGATCGAGGCAGCCACCTGTTACGCCTCAGCCGCCTCCTCGGCAAAGCTCCAGCAGATTGTTTGCGGCAGCCTGGACCTGGTGGACGTCGATCGCTTCCTGCCCTTAACCCGCGTGGAGAGGATATTTTAAGGTGTAGGAAATGACCAAAAAACCGGTTCACGAACGCTCGCTCGCATTAGCCATCGATGTAGGCGGCACCAATATCAAGGCAGCTGTGATTACCCATCAGGGCAGGCTGGTTGCTGTTCAGCGCCGGAGTACGCCAGCCAAATCACCTCCGGAAAAGGTCGTGGCGCAGATGGTGAGCATCCTGCGCGATCTGTGTGACCAAAGCGACCTGGAGGTTTCCCACCTGGATGGGATCGGCGTATCCATAGCCGGTTTCGTCACCGCCGATGGCATGGTTACGGCGACAGCCCATCTTTCGCAAGAGTTTGTTGGCTTCAACCTATACCCGCACCTTTACCGCGAGCTGCCACTGGATTACTACTTCTCGCTGGATACTCCTACCCCCACGCTGGGTGAAGCCTATTTTGGGGCGGGCAAAGGTTTCGACGATTTTGCCTACGTGACCGTGTCCACCGGGATTGGCGCGGGGATGATACTCAACGGCAAGTATTACACCGGAGGGCTGGGATGGGCTGGCGGCGTGGGTCATATCATCATCGACGAGAAATCAGAGCGCATTTGCGAGGGGTGCCGGAATCGCGGCTGCCTGGAAACCTTTGCCGCCAAACAGGGCATCGTTGCTACCGCTCTGGAGACGCTCGAGACGCATCCCGACAGCCTTATATTCAAGCTGGCGCAGGACCAGGGTCAAAATATTACCCCTCGGCTGGTCTTCGAGGCCGCTCGCGCCGGGGATTTGGCTGCACGCCAGGTGTTCGAGAGTGCCGGCCATGCTCTGGGGCTGGGTCTGGTCAGCCTGGCGGATATTGTGGCTCCCTCTCGCATCATCATCGGCGGGGGGATCGCCCAGGCTGGCGACCTGCTGCTGGAGCCCGCCCGCCGGGTCATCCGTGAGCGCGCCTTCCCACCGCGCATCCGGCAGGTTGAGATTGTCCAGGCTGCCTTGGGGGACCTCTCGGCTGTTTATGGCGCGGCCGCCATGGTATTCTACGACCTGCGCATTAACAGCCCGATTGAATGATATCTTCCCATTGAAAACCATGAGCTTCTGAACAATGATACGAACAACCCTGACTTCTCGTGAGCGTGTGCTGCGGACGCTGAATCACCAGGAACCAGACCGCGTCCCGTTCAACCTCTCTTTGACGGTAGATATCTATTACCGCCTGAGGCAATACCTGGGCCTGCCCCCAGACCAAAATAAATCGATCGGTCTCTGGACAGAGGTCGCCCCCACCCTCGACCTGTTGGACGCCATGCAGGTGGATTTTTGTTACGTGGGCTTGAAGCCGCCTTTAAACTGGAAAGCCCCCCAGACCACGGACGGCTTGCGTTATGATGAATGGGGCATCGGCCGCGCCCGCGTCGAACGCACGGATGGCAGCTTCTACTATGAAATGGTGAAACAGCCCCTTGCTAATGCGACCCTGGAGCAGATCGAGAGCTACCCCTGGCCCGACCCCTATGACCCCGGGCGGGTCGAAGGTCTGCGGGCGAAGGTATTGGATATCCGCCGCCAGACCGACAAAGCCATCATGGCCAAGTTTTCGAACTCGATCTGGGAACAATCCTGGTGGCTTTATGGTATGCAAGCCTGGATGATCGACCTGATCGAAAAACCCCACATCGTCTCTGCCATTATGGATAAAGTCTGTGATGTGGCGATGGGTATGATGGAAGTCGGCATGAATGCCGTTGGGGACCTGGTGGATATTGTGCGTTTGAGCGGCGAAGATTTGGGGACACAGCTTGCGCCCATGATCTCACCTAAATTATTTCAAGAATTGGTCAGGCCTCGTTTTGCCCGCCTGTGGAATCTCGCCCGGAAAAAGCTCCAGGAGAAAAACCCGTCTGGTAAGCTTATGCTCCACTCCTGCGGCAATGTGCGCCCGTTTATCCCCACCTGGATCGAGATGGGTCTCGATATACTGGACCCCATCCAGCCTCGCGCCCGGGGGATGGAGCCAGAAGGATTGAAGCGCGATTTTGGCGACCGCCTGGTTTTCCACGGTGGTCTCGATATCCAGCATACGCTCCCATTTGGCACGCCGCAGGATGTGGCCGCTGAAGTGAAACGCTATATGAGCATCCTGGCTCCTGGCGGAGGCTATATCGTCGCCCCAGCCCACAATGTCCAGAGCGACGTGCCGCCTGCCAATTTGGTTGCCATTCGAGATGCCATCCAGGAATTTGGAAATTACCCAATCCGTCTGGAGACAGGCTCGTGAAAGACTGGATCCAGGACCTGGTTGAGCTCCTGGGGAGGCGCGCCGTGATTACCGTGGAGCGCGAATTAAAGGATTCGGCTTTCGATCTTTGGCCGGTTGCAGTCAAGTGGAAAAACCTGGGAGAGTACCCTTATAAACCAGATGCAATCGTCAGGCCGGTTTCCATCGAGCAGGTGAGCCGTCTGATGGCCTGGGCTGCAGAAAGGCGCATCCCGGTCACGCCGCGCGGCGCAGGTTCGGGCGTGGTCGGAGCGGCTATCGCCTTGCAGGGCGGCATCTCACTCGACCTATCTTCACTGGACCAAATCATCTCCATCGATGAGACCAATTTGATGGTAAAGGCTCAGGCCGGTACTCTTGGGTCCACTCTGGAGAGCGCGCTCAATCAGCGCGGCTATACCCTCAACCATTCTCCCCAGTCACTCGAGCGCTCCACGATTGGCGGATGGGTCTCGACGCGCGCCTCCGGCCAGTTCTCCTCCCGATGGGGCAGCATTGAGGATCTTGTGCTGGCTTTCACGGTAGTCCTGCCGGGTGGGGAGATTGTGTCGATTAAGCCTGCACCGCGTGCAGCCGAAGGGCCAGACCTGCGCCATCTCTTCATCGGCTCTGAGGGGATCATGGGGGTCATCGTCGATGTCACCCTGAAAATTTTTCCGTTGCCAGAATATCGCCGGCTTGAAGCCTTTCGTTTTAGCGGCTTGGAGGCAGGCCTTGCTGCCATGCGCCGTATAGCGCAGTCGGGTCTGCGCCCATTCCTTGCCCGTCTTTATGATCCCGCTGAGTCAAAGCACGTGCTGAACGAGCCTGCTTTCGATAGCTGTCTCTTGTTTTTAGGATTTGAAGGTCCACAGCTTGTAGCCCAAGCCGAATACGCTTCAAGCTTGAAGATCTGTCACACGGAAGGTGGCCAGGCGATGGGACCAGATCCTGTAGCCCA
>Ga0153916_10003800_pt1 | contig 11309 bp, 7 predicted proteins | sample Opewatmetagenome_FD_109642 | JGI IMG/M metagenome (GOLD analysis project Ga0153916, IMG submission 109642) | Freshwater wetland microbial communities from Ohio, USA - Open water 3 Core 3 Depth 4 metaG | ecosystem: Environmental > Aquatic > Freshwater > Wetlands | place: USA: Ohio, Lake Erie, Old...
CCAGCAGCTCGTCGTGCCGACCCTGTTCCACAATGCGCCCATTGTCAATCACGTAGATGCAGTCGGCGTTGCGGATGGTGCTCAGGCGGTGGGCAATGACAATAGCGGTGCGGTCCTGCAGCACTTTCTCCAGCGCTTGCTGGATCAGTCCCTCGGTGACGGTATCAATGTTGGCTGTAGCCTCATCCAGGATCAGGATGCGCGGGTCCGCCAGCACCGCCCGCGCCAGGCTGAGCAGCTGGCGCTGACCCACCGACAGGTTCACCCCGCCCTCCAGGATGCGCGTCTGGTAGCCATCCGGCAGGGAGGCGATGAAGCCGTGAGCATTGGCCAGCTTAGCTGCCCGGACGATTTCATCTTCGCTGGCCTCCGGCTTGCCAAAGCGGATGTTCTCGGCGATGGAGCGTGAGAACAGGAAGGGGTCCTGGGAAACCAGGCGCACCTGGCGGCGCAAAGAGCCTTGAGTCACCTGGCGCACATCGTAGCCGTCAATACGCACCACGCCGGAGGTGACGTCATAAAAACGCCCCACCAGGTTGGCAATGGATGTTTTTCCCGCGCCGGTTGGCCCCACCAGCGCCACTATCTGTCCCGGCTGGACGGTGAGGGTAATATCGTGCAGCACTTCCGGGGAGTCTGCGCGGTAGCTGAAAGTCACGTGCTCCAATTCCACCTTCCCGCGCAAGGCAGGCAGCTCCTCTGCCCCCTCCTGGTCCGCCACGTTGGGTGGGGTATCCAGCAGCTTGATCACCTGCTCCCCGCCTGCCATGGCGGACTGCAGCGTGGTATACAGGCGGCTGAGCTCCTGGATGGGCTGGAAAAAGCGTGTGACGTAGGACAGGAACGCCACCAGCACCCCCAGGGTCACCTCGCCGCGGCTGACCGCCAGCCCGCCAAAGCCCAGCACGATGGATGTTGCGACCATCCCAAGAAATTCAATGGACGGTAGGAAGATGAATGACAGCGACATGGCGTTGATGTAGGTATCGCGGTTGGCTTCGTTGATGCGCTCGAAGCGGGCCTGGGAGGTGTCCTCCTGGGCAAACGCCTGGATGGCGCGCATCCCGCTGAGGCCCTCCGCCAGGTCTCCCACCACCGCCGCCACGCGCGAGCGCGTCTCGCGGAAGGCGCGCCGCGCCTGGCGTGAGAACAGGTAGGTTGCCAGCAGCATCAGCGGGATGACCAGGAAGGTCAGCAAAGCCAGGCGCGCGTCCATGGAGATCATGATGAAAATAATGCCGATCAGCACCAGCATGTCGCCGATCAGCGTGATCACCCCCTGGCTGAGCAGCTCGTTGATCTCCGCCACGTCGTTGATCACGCGTGAGACGGTTACGCCGACGATGTGTGTATCGTGGAAGCCGATGGGCAATGCCTGCAGGTGGCGGAAAAGCTGGAGGCGCAGGGTTGCCAGCACTTTTTGCCCCACCCAGGAGAGCAGGAAACCCTGCCCGCTGGTGGCCAGGAATAACATAGTGTACGCCACCGCAATGAGCAGCGCCGTGCGCAGCAAGCCCTGGGCGTCTCCTGAAGTGATATCCTGGTCGATGGCGATTTTCAACAGGTAAGGGATAAGCAGCGTCATGCCGGTCTGCACCAGCATCAGCAGGAAAGCCCCTGCCATTTGCCAGGCATACGGGCGCAGGTACACCAGCATGCGGCGGATTACATTCGGGTCAATTGCCCTGCCGGCCTCGACCTCCGTATTGCCAAAAGTCTCTAATACGTTGCGCGGACCCATCCCGGGCGCCGCAGAGCCGATGGAGAAGCTCATGGCAGGCCTCCGTGTTGGTCTGGAATGCCTGCGGGCTGGTCCAGGCTGTCAGGGTTGGGCTGCGCCTCTTCCTGCGGTTTGAGCTGCTGGTGGTATATCTCAGCGTAAAGCGGGGAGGTATGCAGCAGGCTTTCATGGCTGCCGCGAGCGGCGATGCGCCCGTGTTCCAGCACCAAAATCAAGTCGGCGCGGCGCACGGTGCCCAGGCGGTGCGCAATCACGAAGGTTGTGCGCCCCTGCATCAGGCGGTCGAACGCTTTCTGGATCAGGCTTTCGGTCTCGCTGTCCACAGAGGCGGTGGCGTCATCCAGGATCAGGATGCGCGGGTCCATCAGCAGGGCGCGCGCAATGGCAATGCGCTGCTTTTGCCCGCCGGAGAGGGTGACGCCCCGCTCGCCGACCCGGGTATCGTAACCTTCAGGCATTTGCAGGATAAACTCGTGCGCCTGGGCCGCCTGGGCTGCAGCGATGATCTCATCCTGGCTGGCGTCGGGGTTGCCAAAAGCGATGTTCTCGCGCACGCTGGCAGCGAACAATGTGGTTTCCTGCATCACAATCCCCACCTGCGTGCGCAGGCTGCGGATGGTGACCCGGCGTAAATCGTGACCGTCCAGGGTGATGCGCCCTGCGGTGGGGTCATAAAAGCGGGGGATCAGGCTGATGATGGTGGATTTGCCTGAGCCGGTTGGCCCCAACAAGGCCACGATCTGCCCCGGGTGGGCATCAAAACTTACCTCCTGCAGCACCCGGCTGTATTTCTGGCTGCTGCCGTAGCTGAAGGAGACGGCTTCAAAACGCACATGGCCTTCCAGCGCGGGCAGGGCATAGGCATCCGGGGCATCCTGCACATCCGGGACAGCGTCCAGGATCTCAAAGATGCGTTCTCCGGAGGAGGCGGCAATCGCCACAGCGGGGATGATCATGCCCAGGCGGCGCACTGGTTCAACCAGTTGCGCCAGGTAGGTGGTGAACGCCACCAATGCCCCCAGGCTGAGCTCCCCGTTAATGACCAGTTTGCCGCCGTACCAGATGATGAACACGGTGCCCAGGTTGGCAATCAACAGCAGCAGCGGGGAGTTGATCGCCTGCAGCCGGGCGCCAAACGAGGAAAGCGCAAACCACTGGTTATTTTCAACCTCGAAGCGCGCAATTTCATTTTCTTCCTGGGCAAAAGCCTTCACAATCCGGCTGCCGCGCAAGCTTTGCTCCACCTGAGTGGTGAGCACCGCCAGCTGCTTTTGGATCTGCAGGGATAAGGGTCTGAAGCGGCGCCCAAAGCGCAGCGCCTGGATAATCAGGATGGGCATCGCCAGGATCACCAGGGCCGCCAGGCGCGGCTGCATCCAGAACAGAATGACAGCCGTGCCCACCAGCGTGAATGCGGCTTCGATGATGCGCAGCGTAGCCCGCCCGGTGAGGAAGCGGATGCGCTCCACGTCCTGGATGGCGCGGCTGAGCAGCTCGCCGGTTTCGGTGGCATCATGGAAGGAAAAGGATAACGAGGTCAGCTTGCGCTGGATATCATTGCGTAGATCGTATGCCACGCTTTGCGAGGCGGTTTCTGACCATTTTCCTTCCAGGTAGGTGAACAGCCCCTTCACCAGGGTGAAGCTGAGCAGCCCCACCACAGCCCAGGCCAGCAAGGTGATGTCCTGCTGGCGGATGCCGCGGTCGATGATCCAGCGGATGAGCTGGGGGGTGAGCAGGTTCAGGCCCTGGGTGCCCAGCGTGGCAATGTAAGCCCCGGCAATCAGCCGCCAGTAGGGGCGCAAATACAGGTAAGATCGCAGCAGTGTATTCTTCATGTCTATGAGAAGATCTTGGTAAGTTTCGCTTTCAGGAGGGTTTAGGTACTAACCCATTCGAATGGAATCATGTGCAAGGTGTAGAGGGTTTCTTCGACAGGTTTATTCCAGGTGTTGAAATCGCCGCAGGTTAAGATCCAGCCTGAGCGCTCATCGGGGCTGAAGAATTTGCTGGGTAAAACGGGGTTATAGAAACCTTCTTTTTCCCAGGTGTGGCTGTCGAACTGCGTCCACGGTCCCCATGGGGTGGGAGACTGGTAAAAATCCCAGGTGCACACCTGGTGATTCCAGTTTTCCAGGCTCAATTGAGGGTAGTGCCAGCCCACCAGCACATATCTCTGGAAAAAGGGCAGGTAATTCATACCGGTTTGCCCGAAATGGAAAGGACGACTCAGGATTGGGTAACAGGCTTCCAGGCCGGGCCTGCCAGCCCGCCAGAGAGGCTGTTCATCGCTCGTTCGGCAGCCGCAGAAGAATTCCCAATCATCCAATTTCAGGTTGGGCAAGTTTTCCCGCCTCACGCGCGCCAGGTGGATGGCGTTGCCGTTGTTCCAATACCCATCGTTAGATAAGGCGTATACATAACGGTCTGCCTGGTGAGGCGTGGGTTCAGGCAGCGCGCCATCCTGACCAAAATCAACGAAGAAACAGGTGGCAAACCGCGCTCCAGGAAAAAGGGGCTCCGGCAAAGGCTCAGCTTTGTATGGGTGAGGCGTCCAGGTCTGACCGTTATCCAGGCTTTTCACCAGACTGCAATGGCGGGCAATCTGGCGGTGATCGTAGGCTTTAACATGGTACCAGTGCCGGCTTACGCTGAGATAAAGCGTCCGGTCCATACTGGTTATACCGTTACCTTTCCAACACGCCCCATCTGCGCCAAGCTGACCGCCTCGCCCGTAAGCCTCCATGCCATTGATCATTGAACCGTATAGATCAGGTGGAGCGCTGTTCCCAAACGAGCCGACAGCCAAATTCCGGTTGCCGCTGGTTTGCAGGACCATCTCAAAACCGGGGCTGTCATCTATAATGGTGAAGAGTGTGCCATCAGCCCCCCACGCAGTTGACCAGGTATCGCCCATCACAGTTTTACCAGGTCGGTTATAGCGTATGGGCTGGCCTAATTTAATAGCGGTTAAATTGGGGGACATGATCGGTTCTCCTGAGATGGGGCGGAATTCATTATTACAAAAAAGAGGTAATGCGTCAAGCCGAGTGTTTCACTGGTATTTTATTCTACCCCCTCCGGCTTGCGGCCACCTCCCCCAAATGCCTGAAGATTAAGTCCGTTGGCCTATAATCTACATGGAATTTGGGGGAGGCTGGGAGGGGGTCTAAAAAGATATGCTCCCGATAAATCGCGATAAATCAGAATCATTCAAGGTAAAAAAAAGTTCTCGCAATTATAGGTTTTTCCGCTATACTTATATAACTTTTCATGAAAGCCGGGATATCGCACTACCCCATCAGCCACGATCCTGAGCCCATTCGCCTGTTCAAGTCGGATTGGATGGAATTCTTTACTCACGTCAGTCCGGTCACGGTCGTGGTGATCTGGTTACCGGTGGCGGTGTTCTTCCTGGGCCGCGCCATCCTGTCTGCAAAAGAAGCTCTCCAGTTCCCTGTCCATATCCCGGTTGGCCTTTTGCTGGGTTTGTTCTTGTGGACCCTGGCGGAGTACCTGCTGCACCGTTTTGTGTTCCATTATCGCCCGCGCACCTCCCGGCAGGAGCGAGTGGTATTCTTATTCCACGGCATCCATCACGCCCAGCCGCAGTGCAAGACGCGCCTGGTGATGCCGCCCGCGGTGAGCGTGCCGCTGGCGTTCGTATTTTATGCCCTGTTCAGCCTGGTTGCCGGGCGGCTGTTCCAGTCGCCTGCCTGGGTTGATCCCCTGGTCAGTGGATTTATCGTGGGTTATCTGGCCTACGACCTGACGCATTACGCCACGCACCATTTTGCCATGCGCCGTGGGTGGCTTAAATTATTGAAACGCTACCACCTGCAGCATCATTATAAAACTCCAGATCAGCGCTTCGGCGTCAGCTCGCCGCTGTGGGATTGGGTTTTTGGGACGCTGCCAGGTGAACGATGATCTCAAGGAGATTTTGGTGAAGAAATTTCGTGTTGCTTTACTGGCTAATTTGAAAGGTAATGCCCCCCACTTCGAGGGTATGCCGGCGGATATGTGGGACGACCTTGATTCCGAAAAGACGGTGAACGCCTTGACCGGTGCCATCCAGGCTGGCGGGCACACCTGCGATTTCCTGGAGGGTGATATCTCCCTATGGGAAAACGTGCAAAAATACAAGCCCGACATTTGTTTTAACATCTGTGAAGGCCATTATGGCGACTCCCGTGAAGCGCAGGTGCCCGCCATGCTGGAGATGCTACGCATCCCCTATACCGGCTCCAAGGTGATGACGCTGTCGCTGGCGCTGGATAAATCCATGACCAAGCGTGTGCTTACCTACCATGAGTTACCCACCCCGGACTTTCAAACCTTTGAAGAGGTGGATGAAGAGTTAGACCCGGCGATGACGTTTCCGCTCTTCGTCAAGCCCAGCCGGGAAGGTACCGGGATGGGCGTTTCGGCTAAGAGTGTGGTACACAACGAGAAGGAGATGCGCGAACGGATCATCTATGTCATCAACCGTTACAAGCAGCCCGCCCTGGTGGAACGTTTCATTGAGGGCCGCGAGGTAACGGTGGGTCTGGTGGGAAACCTGGTGCATCCAACCGCCCGCCGCCTGCCGGATGATGAAGGCTCGCCGCGTATCTTAAAAGGCCTGCGCTTCCTGCCGCCCATGGAGGTAGACCTTAAACCGTTTGAAGACAGCGATCTGGTATACGGCAACCGGCTCAAGGTAGCCCTGGCGGACCAGCTCACCTACCTGTGCCCGGCGCCGCTTTCGGAGCAGATGGTGGCAGACCTCAACTGGTGGACGGCGGCGGTCTTCCGCGTCACCGGCGCGCTGGATGTCAGCCGGGTGGATTTTCGCCTGGACGTGCACGATAATTTTAAGCCTTATATCCTGGAAATTAACCCCCTGCCGGGGCTGGCGCCGGGGATTTCGGACCTGGTGATTGAAGCGACTGCCGTGGGTATTGACCACACAGCACTGGTGAACATGATCCTGGAGACGGCGCTGCGGCGTTACGGCATGATCTGAGCCTGGCGCTCTAACAATCCCCTCCATGAGCCTGGAGACGATGGTAATAGCCAATCGGTCAGCGATTGAGGTGCTATAATCTCCTACAGGAGGAGATGCATGCGTATTCTAAACGAAGCCCAAGAAGCCCTGCTGAAGGATGAGCGCAACCTGCTCAGCGACCTGCGCGTGCGCCTGGTGGAATTTGGCGCCCCGCGCGAAGACCAGGAGACGCTGGGGCAATCCATCCGCCAGTTGGATGAGCTGTTCCTGCTGGTGGTGGTTGGCGAGTTTAACGCTGGCAAGAGCGCCCTGATCAACGCACTGCTGGGCCAGGCGGTGCTTAAAGAAGGAGTGACGCCTACCACCACCCAGATCAACCTGCTGCGTTACGGCGAGACCATCCAGCGTATGGCGGAAAGCGAGCACATCCATGTGCTGATGGCGCCGGCGGATCTGCTGAGCGAAATGTGCATTGTGGATACCCCCGGCACGAACGCCATCATTCGTGAGCACGAGCTCATCACCGCGGACTTTGTGCCGCGCGCCGACCTGGTGCTGTTCATCACCTCCGCCGACCGCCCCTTTACGGAAAGTGAGCGGGCTTTTATGAGCCTGATCCGTGATTGGGGCAAAAAAGTCGTGATTGTGATCAATAAGGTGGATATCCTGCAAACCGAGGCTGATCTGGAGCAGGTGCGCGCCTTTGTGGCTGAAAATGCACTGCTGCTGTTTGGCAGCGCTGTAGAAATCTTCCCCGTCAGCGCCCGCCTGGGGCTGCGCGCCAAGCTGGGGGAGCCGCAGGATTGGCAGGCCAGCCGCTTTGAAGCCCTGGAGAGCTACATCCGCCAGACGCTGGATGAAACCAGCCGCCTGCGCCTGAAGTTCTTGAATCCATTAGGGGTGGGCTCCAACCTGGTGGGCAAATTCCTGCGCATCGCCCAGGAGCGCCTGGGGCTGCTGAAAACAGACTTTGACCGCCTGGGCGACGTGGAAACCCAGCTTGCCCTATATAAAGAAGACATGGGGCGGGATTTCAATTTCCGCATGGCTGATATTGAAAATGTGCTCTACGAGATGGAGCAGCGCGGCCAGGATTATTTTGATGAAACCATCCGCCTGAGGCGCGTGTTTGACCTGCTGGATAAAACCCGTATTCAGCGCGATTTTGAGCAAAAGGTTGTGCTGGATGCCCCCCAGCGCATCGAGCAAAAGGTCAACGAGTTGATCGACTGGCTGGTGGACGCCGATTTCCGCCAGTGGCAGGCGGTGATGGAGCACCTGGCTGACCGTCGCCAGGCGCACCAGGAGCGCATCGTGGGCGACCCCGGGGTGGGCACTTTCCACAATGAACGTGAGCATTTAATCGAGTCGGTCGGCGGGCAGGCTCAGCGCGTGGTGGATACTTACGATAAAAAGCTGGAAGCGGAATCCATTGCCCAGGGCACGCAGGAAGCCGTGGCCGCGCTGGCGGCGGTAGAAGTGGGCGCAGTCAGCCTGGGCGCGCTGATCGCCGCCCTGGCGACCACGGTTGCCTGGGACGTCACCGGCATACTACTGGCGGGTGTGGTGGCTACGCTGGGACTGTTTGTCATCCCGGCGCGTAAGCGCCAGGCCAAAGCCGAGATGCGCGATAAAATTGCCGCCCTGCGGGAGCAGTTGATGCATTCCTTGCGCACGCAGTTCGAGCGTGAGCTGGGCCGCAGTTTAGGAAATATCGAGGAAGCTGTAGCGCCGTACACCCGCTTTGTGCGCGCCGAACAAAGCAAGATGGAACAGACCCAGACCGAGTTGGATCGTATTAGCACCGGGCTGGAGGGCCTGCGCGTGCGCATTGATGCCCTGGGTAAATAAGCCAGTCCGCGTGTTGCCAGTACAGCGCTCATCCTGGCTGATGACCGTTCACCTGCTTTGGGCTGGGCTGCTGGCACTGGTCATCGCAGGCTGCGCTCAAAAAATTTACCTCACCCCAACCCCTTCCCCAGCAGGGGAGGAAAAATCAACGGAGCTTGCCGGGGTGAGGGCAGAATCCATTGCAACAACCACATCATCTCCAACCCCTACACTAACCCTCACCCCTTCCCCTCCCCCATTGGGGGAGGGGCCAGGGGTGAGGGACGAAATTCCCCCCACCGCCACCCCCATCCCTCCCGGCGGGCTGCGCCTGTTGCAGGTTATCGAATATCCCGCCTGGGAGCTGGTGCACACCAGCGCCTGGTCCGCGGATGGCGCCTGGCTGGCCGTATCCGCCGGTGAGACGGTTTATGTGTATGACGGCGCTGCGCTGCAGCCGCGCCCGGCGCTGCATATTGGGGCCTGGGCCAGCGGTCTGGCCTTTGCCCCGCCAGGCTCATCCGCCTCGTTGCTGGCGCTGGCAGCCCGGGATGGCTCCATCCAATTATGGGATGTTTCCACAGGCCAGCAGCGGGCGTCTTTCTTTGGGCATAAGAAAGGCGCTAACAGCGTTTCCTTCAGCCCGGATGGGCTGCTGCTGGCGTCCACTGGCAATGACGCCCTGGTGTGTTTGTGGGACCTGAGCGGTTTCTGGGCGGCGTTGGAGAGTGGCAGACTGGACGGTGTTACGATCCCCCAGCAGGCAGACATGATTGGCGGCGCTTTTGCTGTGCCGGTAGTGCGCTTCAGCCCGGATGGGAGCCTGGTGGCTTCGGTGGATCTGCAGGCCATCCGCCTGCGCGACCCCGCCAGCACCCGTCTGGTGCGCACCCTGCACGGCGAGACATCTGTGTTCAGCATTACCTTCAGCCCGGATGGCCAGTACCTGGCCGCCGCGGAGATGGGCGCCACGCTGCGAGTTTGGCAGGTGGCATCCGGGGAGCAGGCCGCAGCCTGGCAGGCAGCCGAAGACCCCAAAACCTTCTTGTGGAGCGCAGCCTTCAGCGCCGATGGCAGCCGCCTGGCCGCGGTGAGCAGCCGAGGGTGGGTGTACCTGTGGTCATTCCCCGCCGGGCATCCGCTGGCGGCTTTTCAAGGCCATGCCCGCGCCGCCAGCGCGGTCAGCTTTAGCCCGGATGGGCGCTGGCTGGTCACCGGCGGGCTGGACGCCCAGGTGAAGGTTTGGGAGCTGCCTAAATAAAAAGAAAATCGGGCATCATCCCAGCGCGGGTTGAGCGCGCCGTATCAGGGGCTTAAATAGGCCAGGCAGCCGCGCCGTCAGATGCCTGGCACACGTAAATGGCTGCATCACGGCCGGTCTTCTGCTGGTAGGCCGTGCGCAGCGCCTGGACGAAGGCCTGGGCCTTATCCGCTTCCACCAGGTTCACGGTACAGCCGCCAAAGCCGGCCCCGGTGAGGCGGGCGCCGTGGCAGCCGGGGATGTCACGCGTGGCGCTGACCAGGATATCCAGCTCGGGGCAGCTCACTTCATACAGGTCGCGCAGGCTGTTATGCCCGGCATACATCAGCCCGCCAAACAGATGGGCGTCCCCGCTACGCAGGCAGCTCACCGCCTGTTCCACGCGGTGGATTTCTTTAACGATGTGCTCGGCGCGCTTGCACACCGTCTCGGGCAGGAATTCCCTGTAAGCGGCAAATTCTACCGTGGAAACATCCCGCAGGGATTTTATGTTGGGCAGGTGCTGGCGCAGCAGCTCCACCGCCTGCTCGCAGGAGGCGCGGCGCTCGTTGTATGCGGAGGTGACCAGTGAGCGGCGCACGCCGGAATCGGCGATGACAATCGCCGTGCCTGCCGGCAGGGGGATGGGCTCCCATGCCAGGCTGCGCGTATCGAAGTACAGCACGTGGCCTTTCACCCCACAGGTGCTGGCAAACTGGTCCATCAGACCAGTGGAGACGCCCACATACTTGTTCTCTGCCATCTGGCCCTTCTTCGCCAGCGCCACCTTATCCAGCTTCCAACCGCCCAGCGCCTGCCAGGCCGCGCCAAAAGCCATTTCCACCGCCGCGGACGAGCTGAGCCCGGAGCCGATGGGCACATCCGAGGTGTAAACCGCCTGCATACCGCGCACCGCCAATCCGCTGGACTGCAGCGCCCAGGCGACGCCCGCCGGGTAGAGCGCCCAGTTGGGCAGCGCTTTACCCGCCGCATCTTTCTTGCTTTCCAGCGCCTCCACGCGGAAGGATACGCTCTGTTTGAGATCGGCGGCGTATAGGGTAACAAGCCCGTCATCGTTTGGCAGGGCCGCCAGGCTGACGGCGCGGTCGATGGCTGCCGGCAGCACCATGCCGTCGTTATAATCCACGTGCTCTCCCAGCAGGTTCACGCGCCCGGGGGCGCGCGCCAGCAGGGTTGGGGCAGTAGCAAAGCGTTGGCGGAAAAGAGCAGCGAGGTCCATGATTTAAATACCTTTCTGAAGTTTCAGCGGATTAAGACAGCCAGCACATTCCCCAAAACCACCAGCCCTAGCAGGGCGATCACCCAACCCGTGGACTGGGCCACGAAGAACAGGCCTACCGGCGGCAGGGCAATGAGTAGAAAGGTTAAGCCATATGCCTGGAATTTATTCCTGGACAGCCAGTTAAGTATTGCTGACATAAAAAGAATCTCTCCGCGGATAACGCAGATGAAAACGGATGAATAAAAAGGAAATCCTAAAAAATTGC
>Ga0153916_10003801_pt1 | contig 11307 bp, 13 predicted proteins | sample Opewatmetagenome_FD_109642 | JGI IMG/M metagenome (GOLD analysis project Ga0153916, IMG submission 109642) | Freshwater wetland microbial communities from Ohio, USA - Open water 3 Core 3 Depth 4 metaG | ecosystem: Environmental > Aquatic > Freshwater > Wetlands | place: USA: Ohio, Lake Erie...
GTTCGCAAAAGCGGTCGTAAGAAATTTCGCCGGCTAAAAACTTCTTCTGGTATTCCTCTGCAAATCCATACCATGTCCCTAATTGCTTATGGATGTATTCCCAGATCGATCGCTCTTTTGTGAGGGTCCCGTCGAGATCAAAGATGACTAATTTGAAGTGTTGTGGACTTTTCCCCCGCATTTCCAATTTTATAAAGGAAAAACCTAACAAGTTCAATTGAATTTTCCCATCTTCAATCCTTCGGTTAAAGAAGAGACAAAATCACCTACCCTGTCGACTAAGTCGGAAGCTTCAGGATTCTCCTCGATGATCTTCACGATGGCGCTTCCTACAATCACCCCATCCGCAACGCGGCTCACCTCTTTCACCTGTTCGGCGGTAGAGACGCCAAAACCAACGGCTACGGGTTTTTCGCTGTATTCTTTTATTTGCCCGATAGACTGCTCCAGCTCTTCAGGCAATTTTCCTCTGGTGCCGGTGACACCCGTGATGGAGACATAGTAGAGGAACCCGCTACTGTAACGGCTCGCCAATTTTATCCGATCCGCCGAACTGGTCGGAGCGATCAGGAAGATGGTATCCAGCTTTAACGGTTTGGCTTCTCTCATCCACGGCCCGGCTTCTTCCGGGGGAAGATCAGGGATGATGACCCCATCGATTCCGTGGCGGTGACAGTCTTCAGCGAAGCTTTTTAGACCGTACTGATAAATGGGGTTGAAATAGGTCATGAGGACCAGAGGAGTGGAGATTCCTTTCAATCTTTCCGCCATGCAAAATATGTCTTTGAGGTTCACACCATTTTTCAAAGCCCGCTGCGAGGCTGTCTGAATGGTCGGTCCATCTGCGAGGGGATCGGAAAACGGAACTCCCAGCTCGATGATATCTGCACCGCGTTCAGCCATTTTGAGGACCAATGCTTCTGTTGTCTTAAGATCAGGATCCCCGGCAACGACGAAGGGAATGAAGGCTGCTCTCTTATTTTTTAACTTTCTAAACACCAACGCGTTCCTGCTCATAACCCAACTCCGATCCTCGCGGCGATGGAAAGAACATCCTTATCCCCGCGGCCTGAAAGGTTGACAACCATCACCTGGTCCCTTCTTAAAGTGGGGGCTAATTTTGAGGCATAGGCAAGGGCGTGGGCGCTCTCAAGGGCTGGAAGGATACCTTCTGTCCGTGAAAGAAGGTGGAAGGCTTCAAGGGCCTCCTCGTCCGTCACTGTCACATACTCGGCCCTCTTGTTCTCTTTGAAGAAGGCGTGTTCCGGTCCTACGCCCGGATAGTCCAAACCGGGGGCAAAAGAATAGGTCTCCAGGATGTTGCCCGAATCGTTCTGAAGGATATAACTCATGCTTCCATGAAGTGTTCCTATTCTACCCGCACAGAGGGATGCGGCATGGCTCCGGGTGTTCATGCCTAAGCCTGCTGCTTCGACTCCGATAAAGCGTACGCTGTCTTTAAAGAACGGATGGAAGAGGCCCATCGCATTGCTTCCTCCTCCGACACAGGCCACCAGATAATCAGGAACCCGGCCTTCTTTCTCCAGTACCTGTTTTTTGGCTTCCCTTCCGATGATCGATTGAAAATCCCTGACCATCATCGGATAGGGATGAGGTCCGACCACAGAGCCGATGAGATAATAGGTGTCCCGGATATTTGTGACCCAATCCCGAATCGCTTCGTTGATGGCATCCTTCAACGTCCTGCTCCCGGATGAAACAGGGATCACCTCCGCCCCCAGAAGCTTCATCCTGAAGACGTTCAGCGATTGCCGCTGGATATCCTCTTCACCCATATAAACAGCGCACTTCAATCCAAAGAGCGCGGCTGCCGTGGCTGTGGCCACCCCATGCTGGCCCGCTCCAGTCTCAGCAATCACCCTCTCCTTTCCCATTCTTTTGACCAGCATCGCCTGCCCCAGCGTATTGTTGATTTTATGAGCACCCGTATGGGTCAGGTCTTCCCGTTTCAGGTAGATCCTTGCGCCCTTCAATTCCTCGGTCAGTCTTTCTGCAAAATAGAGTGGGGTGGGTCTTCCGACATAGTCTTTCAAATGGACCCTCCATTCACTCTGGAAGCGAGGATCTTTCTTGATTGAAAGGTAAGCCGTCTCCAGCTCCTGGAGAGGGGCCATGAGCGTCTCGGGAACATACTTCCCGCCAAAAATTCCAAAATGGCCGCTTCGATCAGGTTGTTTCATCCGCTTTCTTGACCTCCTTTACAAATGCCTCCATCTTTAACAGATCTTTCCTTCCCGGAGACGATTCGACGCCCGAGCTGGCATCCACTCCCCAGGGCTTCACTTTTCTGATGGCTTCGCCCACATTGAGTGGACTGAGCCCTCCTGACAGGATGAAGTCTCTCTTCTCTTTGGCGATCACTGCAACCTCCCATGGAAACGATTTCCCCGTTCCGCCCGCTTGCCCAGGGCTGTATGTATCCAGGAGGAGGGAGAGTCCATGATATCCTTCCATTTCCTTCAGGCTTTCTGAATCTCTTATGCGAATAGCCTTGACCACCGGATGTAAGAATTTCTGACAATACTCCGGTGATTCCTCTCCATGAAATTGTAGAACACTGAGCCTGCAATATTCAGCCAATCGCTGAACCTCGCCCCATGCTTCGTTCACAAATACCCCCACCTTCAAGAGGCCGGGGGGAAGAGCCTGGATGATCTTCTTCGCTGTGTCGGGCACAACACTCCTTGGACTGGGGGCGAAGACAAATCCCAGTGCATCAACCCCCAAGGAGGCGGCCTTCAACCCATCCTCTAGGTTGGTAATCCCGCAGATCTTGATCCACGTCATATGCTTAGGAGCTCTTTTATCTTTGAGGCCGGATCAGGACTTCGCATCAAGACCTCTCCGACCAGAATACCATGGACACCCGCTTCTTTAAGAAGCCTGACGTCTTGCGAACTCTTGATCCCGCTCTCACTGATCACTTTTGCCGTTGAAGGAATCTCCTTCTTAAGACGAAGGGTCGTTCTCAAGTCGACCTCAAACGTTCTTAAGTCCCGATTATTAACGCCGATGAGCGGAAGATCGAGGCCGCAAATCTTCTGCAGGTCGCCCCCATCATGGATTTCCACCAAAGGGGTCATGTGCAGATTCCTGGCCAGGTCCACAAAATCGTTTAGTTGCTCTCCATCCAGAAGGGCAGCGATCAGGAGAATGGCATCGGCACCCGAAGCCCTCCCTTCATAAATCTGAAAGGGATCAAGAATAAAATCCTTTTGAAGGATCGGAAGGGATGTCTCCTTTTTAGCCAAATGGAGATAGGAAAGGTCTCCCTTAAAGAAATGGGGCTCTGTGAGAATCGAAATGACCGAGGCCCCTCCGTCCTCGTATTTCCTGGCAAACTGAAGAAGATCGACATTCTCATTAATCATTCCAAGAGAGGGAGAGGCCCGTTTGATCTCCGCGATGACCGCGATGGGAGAATTTTGGGAGATTGAGTCCATAACATCCCGCGGAAGAGGAAGAGAGGGAATCATCTCCTCCAACTCTCTCTGCCGGGATGGTGTTTTTTTTCTCCGGATCTCCTCTTTTTTTACCTCGACAATCTTTTCTAAAAACATGATTTATTCCTTGTCATACTTTAGCGTTTTGTAAAATCAACTGGGGGGCCCCGGCCGGGGAGGCTGAAAAAGTTTTAGGGCAGAAACCTTATACCGATTAACTCAAAAAACGGTCCCAAAAGTATTGCAGCGCCCTGATCATTCACCCCTCCGATACGATAAATATAAAAGACTGCATCCTAAAACTTTGGAAGCCTCTCCGACCGGGGCCCCAACCCTAGTCCATTTCAAAGAGCCGAAGGCTTACCGTGACTCGCATTTTGAAAAGCGAATAAGCGCTTCAAGCTTCTTCATGGCCTTTCCGGAGTCAATCGATTCCCTGGCCATCTCAACCCCTTCACTTAGATTCGAGACCTTCTTTGCGGCCACAAAGACTGCGGCCGAATTGAAAAGGACAACATCCCTTGGAGGGCCGGGCCTCCCCCGCAGGACTTTGAGGAGGATATCCCTATTTTTCTCGGGGGTCCCCCCCTGAATCTCTTCCAGCCTCGCTCTTTTTAAATCCACCATCTCCGGCTCGATCTGGTAAGTGCCAATGGATCCGTCCTGAAGCTGGCAAACGGTCGTTTTTCCGGTGATGCTGATCTCATCACAATGGTCTTCGCTGTGGACGACGAAGGCTGACTGACTTCCCAAATTTCTCAACACTTCGGCAATGGGTCGCAGCAGATCTTCGCGGTAGAGGCCTGCAAGATGGATGGTGGCTCCAGCCGGGTTCGTGAGGGGACCGAGGAGATTGAAGATCGTGCGAATTCCGATTTCTCTTCGCGGGACCATGGCATGTTTTGTCGCCGGATGGAAGGTGGGGGCAAACAGGAAGGCCAATCCATTCTCTTGCAAAGATCTTTCCGCCTTTTCCGGAGGGAGCGCAAAGCTCACGCCCAAGGCCTCAAGCACATCCGCGCTTCCACACTGACTGGAGACCGAACGATTGTGGTGTTTGGCGACAAGGCACCCGCCGCCGGCCGCCACGAAGGCGACGGCCGTCGAAATGTTGAACGTTCCTTTCCCGTCTCCACCGGTGCCACAGGTATCCACAATTCCTTCCCCATTTTTTGACCGAATCCGCACGGCTTTATCGCGCATGGTGCGGGCAAATCCAGTAATCTCCTGAATCGTTTCGCCCTTCATCCGTAAGCCGGTGATGAACGAGGCGATCTGCGTGGAAGGCACCTCTCCTCCCATGATGCAGGCCATGGCCTCTCCGGATTCCTCTTCACTCAGGTCTTTTCTGTCCACGATTTTGGAAATAAATCCTTTAAGCATCATTCTCCCTCCTTGATAATAAAATAAAACGAATGGGACCGAACGAACCGAGTTTGTACCACCTCAGCTCTTCGTAGAGTTGCCCGACAGGACACTGGTTCCTGCCAAGGGCAGGGCTGTAAAAGTTTTAGAGCGGAAACCTTTTCACGCATACGCCATGAGTCCCCAATCATATTCACCCTTTGCTAATCACAGCCATCCGTTTCCCATACCAGTAGAAACATCCGCATTCTAAAAGTTTGGAAGTCCTGCCCTTGGTGGGAACGGGTAAACCGATTCAAATCCATTTCGAAGATCCAAGAAATTTTTCAGGAGGATTTTCCCTCCCTGGGTCATGATCGATTCGGGATGGAACTGAACCCCTTCGATCGCATACCTTTTATGCCGGATGCCCATGATCTCTCCCTCCTTGGTTTCTGCAGAGATCTCGAGGCAGTCCGGAAGACTCTCCCGCGCCACGAGAAGGGAATGATAGCGAATCGCCTCGAAGGGGTTGGGAAGACCGCTGTAAATCGTCTTCCCGTCATGATAGACGAGGGAGCTCTTCCCATGCATCAGACGGCCGGCTCTGACAATGCTTCCTCCGAAGGCAGACCCGATGCACTGATGGCCCAGGCACACCCCAAGGATCGGGACTTTTCCGGACATCTCCAGGATGGCTTCCTCGGAGATGCCCGCCTCTTTCGGAGTGCAGGGTCCTGGAGAAACCACAAGATATCTGGGATTTTTCTCTTTGATTCGATGAAGATCGATCTGATCATTCCGATAGACATCGCATCGCGCTCCCAATTCGCCCAGGTACTGGACCAGGTTATAGGTAAAAGAATCGTAGTTGTCGATCATGAGAATCATAAGAGTCCCTCCTCCGCAAGCTCAATGGCCTTAAAAATGGCCTGGGCCTTATGCAACGTTTCTTCGTATTCCTTCTCCGGATCAGAATCTGCCACAACGCCTCCGCCCGCCTGGACGTAAGCCCTCCCATCTTTGACGAGAATGGAGCGGATCGTGATACAGGTATCCATGTTCCCCAGAAAGCTGAAGTATCCCACGGCTCCGGCATAAAACCCGCGGCGGGAGGGTTCCAACTCTTCGATGATCTCCATGGCCCGGATCTTGGGAGCGCCGGAAACGGTCCCCGCTGGAAAAGTTGCCCGAAAAACGTCGAACCCATTTTTCCCTGGGGTGAGCGTTCCCTGGACATTGGAAACGATATGCATGACATGGGAATATCTCTCCACGGTCATCAACTCGGTCACCTTAACCGAGCCGATTTCGGAGACGCGGCCCACATCGTTTCGGCCAAGGTCAACCAGCATAATATGTTCTGCCTTCTCCTTCTCATCGGCCAGAAGATCCTTTTCCAACACCAGGTCTTCCTCCCGGGTCTTTCCCCGCCTGCGGGTGCCGGCAATCGGCCGGAGTTCAACCTGCTTGCCTTCCAGACGGACCATCACTTCGGGAGAGCTCCCCATCAGGACCATGCCGTTCATCTTCAGATAGAAGAGGTAGGGCGAAGGGTTGATGCTCCGAAGGGCGCGATAAATATCGAAATCATCGCAATGGATCTCCTTTGAAAACCGTTGCGAGGGAACCACTTGGATGATGTCTCCGGCCCGGATATACTCCTTTGCCTTCTCCACCACTTTCATATAATCTTCCTTGCTGAAATTTGAGCGAAGGGGAGAGGGAGGAAAGGGCTTCCGGCCCGAAGAATGGGACCTCAGTTTTTGAAGTCTTGCGATGATGGATTGAATCTTTTCCCGAGCCTCTTGATAAGCCTCCTCCGCAGACTGCCGGCCGTCTAAGAACACATTGACAATGACTTTGATCTTTTTCCTTAAATTGTCGAAGGCCAGCAGGGTATCGGTGACCATCAATGAAGAGTCGTAAAGGTCGATGTCCTGTTGAAGATGGCTCGGAAGCCTCTCAAAAGACCGCACGACATCATAACTGAGGTATCCCACCGCACCCCCGGAAAACCGGGGAAGGTCATCGTGGAGAACAGGGTGGTAAATCCCCATAAAATCCTCAAGCGCCAGAAGCGGGTCTCTCACGTTCCCCTTTCGAAGGACTTCACCCTTCTTAAGAATTTCGAACTCCTCCCCTCTGCTTCTGAAAAGGTGAGAGGACCCGGAGCCCAAGAAACTGTAACGTCCCCATTTCTCCCCTCCTTCCACACTTTCGAGAAGAAAAGAGGACTTCCCATCATCGATCTTCCGAAAGGCCGAGAGGGGGGTCTCCAGGTCATAGTGAATTTCCTCAAAGACGGGGATGAGGTTGCCCTGGGTGGCCATTTGCTTGAAATCTGAAAGAGATGGAACAACCATTTTTAAACCTCCCGATTTTAAAAACGATTTGGGAAACAAAAAGACTCATCATCAAAACCCCTGAAAAGGATCTCTCGGAGATTTTCCCATTTCTACTTCATACGGATTTCTTAAATACCTGCGCTCTGTATGGGTGAATTGGATCAGTCTCTCCAATTGATGGAAGGCCTTCCCTGAATCGATGGACTGATTGGCCAATGTAATACCTTCGTCGAGATTTTTTGCCTTTCCGGCGATCATTAAGATGGCTGCCGCGTTCAAAACTGTGATGTCTCGCTTTGCCCCTCGAGTGCCTCTTAGGATCTCAACGACGATCTCGGCATTTTTTTTCTTATCCCCGCCTTCGATCTCAATCAGCTTTCCTCTTTTCAACCCAAAATCTTCAGGCTTGATGAAGTAGGTCTGCACCCGCCCCTCTCTAAACTCCGTCACCTTCGTCTTTCCGGTAATGCTGATCTCATCGAGGGTATCTTCTCCGTGGACAACGAGGCCCCTCTCAACGCCAAGGTTCTTCAGAACAGTGGCCATTGTTTCCGTCAAATTTGGTTCATAGACGCCCAAGACCTGAACCTTTGCCCCTGCGGGGTTGATCAAAGGCTCCACGAGGTTAAATATCGTCCGGATGCCGATTTTCTCCCGGAGGGCAGTGATGTGCCCCAAACCATTTTGGGTGAGCGGCTCATAAAGGAAACAGATACCTATTTCTTTGAGGCATCTCTCAAGCTGAGTCGATGTCATATCGAGATGGATCCCCAATGCCTCAATGACATCGGCACATCCACAAAGCGGATAGGTGGATCTTCTTCCGAACTTGGCCACCTTCAGACCCCCTCCTGCGACGACGAAGGCGGTTGCCGTCGAAATATTGAATGTTTTTGTCCCCTCCGTAAACCCCTTTGCTGTGCTCAGGATCGTCTCTCTTTCGACTGTGATTTCCTCACGGTCCATGCAGACGACGTCCTCCCCGGCGTCAATCATCGAGACCTTCTCCTTGATGACCCTCGCCGCCGCAGTGATCTCTTCCGGCGTTTCTCCCTTCATCCTTAATGCCGTAATGAATGAAGTGATTTGTGGGTCGGAGGCACTGCATGTTGAAATCTCCTCCATCACCTCCCTCATCTCCCCTTCGGTCAAATCTCCTTTTAAAACCACCTTGCCGATCGCCTCCTTGATCATCACCTTTCTCCTTTCATTGAGATTTAGATCGTTTTCCCTCAAAACAAAAAAAGGCTATGGATTTTTTGTCCATAGCCTTTTTTGAGCTCAATTTTGTTTACGAAGAGACAGAAACAAAAAAGGCCATGGGAGCTTGGAAGCCGCCCATGGCCTTCGCTTTCATGTCAAATCATTAATAGCAGCACGGGGCAAGCCTCCTTTATGTTTGCCCAGCACCACCAATTGCCTTGTGTCATCCTGAAAATCATCTCCACTCAGGTCCTCTTTTTCAATGTTGGTTTCTTCATAACAAATTTCCGACATACTTGTCAAGGGGTTTTTCAACTCTTCCCATCAGGCCTTCAGCATGTTTCTATTTTAGAACCTGACTTTTGAAGCGAGGCCTGGGGTCACGGTCCGGCCAGAAGTGACTTGAAGTAAATTCCCCCCGTTTCCCTTAGATCTCTAAAAAACCGCAATTCTCCTGTGACGGTCGAACTACTGAGGGCGATTCCCTTCGATAGAGGAAACTCTAAGAAAGAGTGTAGGAAATTCCTAACACTTCCAATTCCCGATAATTACAGAAGAATCGTTTTTATTTGAGATTTCTACCATTTCCTCCCGTAGGGAAACCCTCACAATTTTCATTTACCGTCTCTCCTCCCGCAAGTTAAAAAATGTTTCGATATCGAGTACATATCAAAATTGGAGTCTTCTGGCATTCTTCTTGCTCATTTTTTCATAATCAATGGTTTCCTACTATCGGGTTGACTCAGAAATATTCTTTTTTTGTGATCAACTTTTTTGATTGCCAAAGCAGAATCTCTTGTTCTTTTGATGATGTGGTGCCATAGCTCTATGAGGTAATGTATGATACTTGACATCTTCTTTAACATCGTGGCCTGTGTAGTTTCCATTTATTTATGGATAATGTGACAGAGAAGGATGGAAACTAATATTAAATCGTCGAAGAGCAACGGCAGGGTCAGAGACCGCTTTGCCTTTTCTATCTAAAGAGATCCCTATCCTCGCTTTCTATTCGTAATCGTCAACTTGCAAGATTATCTTTCAGTGAGGACTTGCGGGTGGGAATAGACATGAGCAACGACTCGTTGAAACGGGAGGTTGCATTTTTGCGTGCAATGCAAAAAATGAGAGAGGAAATGGACCTGGCGTGGAAGGACTTCTTTGAAAAGAATCGGGGCAAGAAAGAGGAGGACGTTTGGCGGCGGGTTGAGGAGCGGTTGAGAAGCAAACAAAATTCGAAGGATCAGGACAAGGGAGTTTGAGATCACGGTTAAATAAATCCATCAAATTTTTAAAAAACAGTGAAGTTAAAGGGTAAGAAATCTCATTTCCGCAAGAGCGGCAAAGAATAGCCGCCCAATCATATCACCCTATTTTAATCTTCGGCCACGAGGGCAGGAACAAAGACCTCCGCAGACCATTGACGATCTAATAATTCAAAAGGAGAATGAAAGGGAATTGCTGGATGCAAATACTGATTGACAGGATTGGCACCTCAATACCTGATTAGTTCTTCCTCCTACCATCAATTCGTAGGTGTTGTTCTCAGTTCTGAAATCTCCACCCAAACATTTTATTGACTTTCACCGTCAGTTTTATAGAATACCCTCAGAATTAAAGCCCTCGTCAGTTCCCTGAGTTAACCTAGGTATTTAACCTTTAACCATATAGGGTGGATATGGTTGCCAGGTGAATTTAGACCCCGTTTCTGAAAAAGGAATGGGGTTTCTTACGAATAGCACTTGAGATTAGAGAGGAGAACCCAGCCGTGAAGGTGAAAAATGTCGGAAAAGGAGAGGGAGTTTTTCGGAAAATCATAGGAGTTATATTGATAATCCTTGCTTTTCCCATTTCGGGAGTTTTTCGATGGATTCTAGGATTAGTCGGGGTGGTATTAATCCTTACAGCCATATTTGGATACTGACCCTGAAAAGGAATGATGCTGAAGGTCTTCAGCAAAAAAACGGTGAAAACCCACTGATCATCCATGATAAGAAATGAGCTGAGCGATACACGAAGAATTGGCAGGAGCATGAGAGGCATTCGGACGAGGATGCTGGGAGAAGGAGGTACGAAACGTGACAGAGGATGAACTTATTTTATCCCTCTGTGAGGAAAAGGATGTTGGAATAGGAGGGTCTAACGAGGAATTGATTCAGAAATTCAGAGAAACCTATAAAGATCAGGCAGACCTCATAACCAAGGCAGCCCAGAGAGATGCGAAAGCACTTAGACGGCTAAGGTGGATTTGTGGGTTAAGGGTGATTACCTAAAAGGAACAAAAGTCATGGCAATCGCCCTTGACCCCAAGCAAATTGTTTCCTTTGAAGAACTCCTCATGTCTCAGGTCTCGCAGGAGGCCATTATCCGGTTGCTAGTGGAGAAGGGAATATTCAGCAAAGAGGAGTTTTTGAAAATCGTGGAAGTAGTAAATCTTGAAATCAAGAAAATGGTATAACAAGCCAAGAAAGGAGGTGACCCAAATGAAATCATTGTGGGTGAAGGTGGGAGTTATTTTTGTAGCAGGGCTTGCTCTCTTTGGCTATGCGGAGGTGTGGGGAGCGGACTGGAAGTTATTTGCGGAGACCGATTTGTATGAATGTTTCTATGATGCGGAAGATACGACTCCCTCATCAAAGAACATTGTGGATGTTTGGACGAGATTAGAATATACAAAGGAAGGTGTAACCGGGATTGTAAAACAGTTTGGGAAACATTATGCAGATTTGAGTTATTCATTGGAATTATGGGAAATCAATTGTGCAGAACAAAAGGATCGTATTGTGTCGATTACCGAATATTCCGCAGAAGGAAGGATTTTGTACGCTAATTCAGTTAAAGGCCGCCCCCCGGCCTGGAAAATTATTCCCCGAGAATCTGTTGATGCGAGTCTATACAAAGCAGTGTGCAAATAAATGGGAAGGAAGATGACTTCATAATCTCTAAAGGCA
>Ga0153916_10003802_pt1 | contig 11307 bp, 11 predicted proteins | sample Opewatmetagenome_FD_109642 | JGI IMG/M metagenome (GOLD analysis project Ga0153916, IMG submission 109642) | Freshwater wetland microbial communities from Ohio, USA - Open water 3 Core 3 Depth 4 metaG | ecosystem: Environmental > Aquatic > Freshwater > Wetlands | place: USA: Ohio, Lake Erie...
AGCAAAAAGCTATCAGCGGTCCGGTACGCCGATGTGGCCGACCTGGTGGCGGGCATGGCGGCCGCGCCCGTCCAGGCCAACCGCGTGCTGGCGCTGGCCTCCAAGATGTTCAACTTCGCCATCGCCCCGCTGCAGTGGGCCAGGGACAATCCCTGCACCGGCGTCAAGCGATACAAGGAGCGGGCGCGCCGGCGCAAGGCCAGCCGACAGGAGATCGCCGCCTTGGTGGGCGCACTGCGCCGGGAGCTGGCCGGGCCCCACCGGGCGTCGGCTGCATTCCTGTGGCTGCTGCTGACCACCGGCGCGCGCAAGAGCGAGATCGCTGCCGCGCGCTGGGACGAACTGGATGGAAACCGCCTGCTGCTGGCCGAGCACAAGACCGATGCCGGCGGCTACGACCGCATCATCTACCTGCCTCCCGTGGCCCTGGAGGTGCTGGAGCGGCTGCCCCGGGGCCCAGGCACCATCACCGGCGTGCGCGCGCCCAAGAAGCTGTGGGATCGCCTGCGGCGCGAGGTCGGATGCCCGGATCTCACCATGCACGATCTGCGCCGCACCTTCGCCAGTGTGGCGCTGTCCACCGGCCAGGTGACGCTGGAGCAGGTCATGCAGATGTTGGGCCACACATCCGCGCAGACCACCAAGGTCTATGCCTGGCTCATGGAAGACGCTGCCACCGAAGCCGTGGGCGTGGTGGCGGATCGGTTGATGCTCACCCCTTCTTAACTCGGTGCCCCAGCACCTCGCTGGTTTTCTTCATGCCCTCAGCCGCCAGCTTGGCAGCGGTGGACTGCGACATGTGGTGCTTGGCCGCGATCTTCGGATCGTGCGCTGCGGCCTGAAACAGGCGGTATTGGGCGGGGGTCCAGGGCATGGCGGTTAGGCGGAAACGCCTTTTATGACCGTGAACCGCAGTTCAACCGCATTGGACAAGGATCCGGCGGTTATGTTCCGCAGGTTGATGAAGCAAGCACCGGCAGTAGGAGTGCTGGCCCATACGTTGTAGTTCACGGCCAGCCCCCCGCCATAGAAGATGACCATCACAAGGTCGTCTGCGTCGATGGTGGAGTTGGTGAAGGCGAAAGACACAACCGCGCCCGCGGCCAGCGCCGCTCCGTCCATGGTTATCTGCCCGCAGGCCTTATTCAGGGTGACCCCGGTGGATTTGCTGGTCGCCTGAGTTACCGTTCCGCCTGCCCCCGTTGCGTAGCCGAAGGTACCGGTGAAACCGGTGGTCCCAGAGAACGTCTTATCCCCTGCGATCGTCTCGTTGCCGGTCTTGTGCACCACCTCGGCGTCGGTCAGATCCTCGACGGTCATGGTGGACGGTACTTTTTGCGTCATGGTGTTCTCCAGATATTCATTTGATGGGCGCCGTGCACGCTTCCAGGGCGGTACGCAACTGGCCTTCGTAGCCCTCGCGGCGCTCGATCTCTGCGCGCGCGGCGCGGACGTAAGCATCTAGGGCCGGCTTCTCGGTGAATTCCTCGGTTGGCATCACTGGGCGATCGGGCACCGTCTCCCGGCACTCCACGGGTACGGACACGTAGACCGGCACCGTCTTAGGCGGGTTGCTGCCGCATGCTGTCAGCACGAACAGAATGGCGATGGCCGCCGCGATGTAGATCCAGCGCATCCAGCGGGGTGGGAGGCCGTTCATTTGCGCTTCTCCCACCAGTCATCCACCACAGCCTGGGCGCTGGCGCAGGCATCGCCCGGCACGGCCGGCGACGTGGCCAGGATCTGGTCGGCCTTGCGGTTGTGCTGCGCGGCGGATTTCCGGGCCGCTTGTACCTTCGGAGCCGCCTGTTGGCGGCGCTGCTCAGCTTTCGCTGCCAGTTCTTCGGTGCCCTTGCTGCATTCCAGGGCCACGCCCACGGCCTGCCGCTCCTCCACCTTGGCCATGGTGGTATTGTCGCGCTGGCCAAGATAGGCCCATCCAAGGGCGGCATTAGCGGCAAGGCTGATGGCCAGGATGATGTGGAAGGGGTTCATTCGAAATCTCCAGACCTGGCCTTGTTCATTTGGCGCTCGGCTTTGTGGGTACGCTTCTTCGTGTGCTTCCCCCGTTTGGGCTCAGGGTTCCGCCGCACCGGTTCCCTGGGCGAGCCGACCAGTATTCATAGCCCGGGCCTTTGCGCCCCTTGGTGGTTCTGCTCATGCTTCCTCCACGGTGTTGCTGACGTCCAGCCACACCACGTCGCCGCGGTCGATGGCCTCGCGCACCACGTACTGCACCAGCTTGACGGCCGGCCGGCTGGTGCCGCCAACGATCCCCCGGGGATCGATCTCCATGCCCAGCAGGGGGCAGCCCTCGGTGTCGGCCTCGGTGTTGCCGGCGTGCATGCGGATGTGGTCGAACCCGGGCACGTCGCGCACGGTCAGGGTGTCGGGGCCGAAGCGAGGGCTGTCCTCCAGGGTCAGGCGGTACCGGCCGGCGGGGATGGCCGTGGCGCCCTTGATCTTCCAGTCCGCCACGGGTCGGCCCGGGATCTCCCGCACCTGGTCCTCCAGGGTGTAGCAGAGCCGGTGGTCGTCGCCCGCCAGCAGCTTGCCGAACGTCCGCGAGTGGCCGGCCGGCGTGATCCGCTGCAGGTGCAGAACTAGGTCCACGTCAGACCCCATCGTCCTTCTTGAAGGCCTTGAGTTCGGCACCGAAGACTTGGCCGCTATCGGTCAGGATGACGATGATGTTGGGGTCTTCCACGTGCGGGATCCAGCAGCCCAGCACCGGGCGGCCATTGAGCACCATCCAGGCCTCGTGGAACTTGTCCTTGAACTCGGGCTTGATGTTGTCCGCCACTTCGGCGGGGCACACGTTTTCGGTCAGCGTGATGCTGACCTCGTGGGTGCGCATCACCAGGAAACCGGCATGCGCGACAGTGGCGGCAAACAGGGCCGCGGCGATCAGGGACTTCTTCATGGGTCACTCCTTGGGGGTTTGGTCAATGAATCGGCCCAGGGTGCCAAGGATCAGGATGACGATGGCGATGGTGAGGACCGCAGAAATGGGCACCGCGTCTTGGAACTTCTCCGGGAGCAATGCCCACGTCGCCAGAAAAGATGCGTTCACGGCGTTGGCCTGAACGCTGAACCACTTCCACCCTGCGCGCCAGTCCGGCACGAGAGCGGGCTTCTTTATCTTCTTCATCGCCCCAGCTCCTTCGAATGAAGATCGACTTTCTGGGTGATGCCGGCGCGCGCCAAAATGAGTTCCATGTATATCTCAACTCGCTTGAGCGTGTCAATGGTAACCATGTTCCCCTCCACGCGGGCGACATCCTTTTCCAGCTGGGATACCCGCAAATCCGTGGTGCTGATGCGTTGCAGGAATTGGTTCTGAGCCTCGTACATCTTCCAGACAAAGACACACGCCGCCACGATCAGCAACCTGACCGCCCAGTCAACGAACTGAACCAGCCACTGCTTGAACTGATCGCGATTGTGGAGGGTCGTTCTCATGGGATCTCCTGGAAGTGGTCGCCACTGGGGGCGAGGATGTTGAGCAGATACGCAATCCGGCGCGCGATGTTGCCGCGCCAGCCAGTGTCTAGGAGCATGCCGGCAATCTGCCGGCTGACGAAAATCTCGCCCTTGCGGGGCTTCCTCCACATCAGCAACGGGAACACCGTGTGCGCTACCAGCATGTTGAACGGGTAGAAAATCACGCACACTAGCCAGCAGAAATCCCACCACCCCGCACGCTCGTGCTGGATGAACACTGCGTACAGCGCCAGCAGGATTGTTGGCATTGCCAGCATGGCTGCGAGCAGGATACCCATTGATCCGAGGAAGGCTTCTAGGGCGTGCATATCAACCCAACAGAATTGTTGTCAAGGCATCGTCCTTGTAGAAAAGGACTTGTGTACCCGTGTAAATGGTCATCGACTTGTAGATCGAATTACCATTCGTCCCGTCATTCAGCGAGTTGTTTATTCCACCTGGGAACCATCCAGTTCGGTCGAGGAAATAAAACCCAGTATTGCCAGAGAACTTCAGACCAAATGGAGCGGCCATATCTGCCGTTTTGTAATTTTGGATGTACCAAAGGTCATTTCCCGTTGCCGTATACGGGGTGGCAACTGCTGTTCCTATGCCGGTGAAAGTAGAGAACAAGTACGCTGCGCCACGTACCTTGTTGTTATTGAAATTTATTTGATTGCCAACACTAGGATTAGCGTCGAAGATAACTAGAGGCGCATACGTATTCATCACCGTTGCGCCAGTGAATCCAGCTTCGGTGAACGGTTTAGCGTCGAAGGTGTTCTGATTTATGCTAATGTTACGAACAAGAGCCCCAACTACATACGCACCTATTTTGTAGTTGCATACGTTGTTGTTGCTGAAACTCACATTCTCCAATTCGTAATTTGGGAATAGCGTACTAGACGCGCTGCTATACACGCGGAAAGCAATCTCAAACAAACCAGCCGAGGCCGCAGCAGTAGGGTATTGAATGGTATTCCCACTGATGGTGATGTTGCTCATCGTGTCCGAGGTGTTGAACCAAGGACGCGGCGGGTAGTAGTTTTCAAGCCCTTGACTATTCACCATGAAGGTTCCGGCGCCTACTTGCGATGCGTCTCCCTGGGGTGCGTAGACTGTGTTGCCGGTCACATTCACATTGAACGAGGGAACGTCCACGTTGACCGCAAATGCGCAATTCCCGAATACATTCCCAGTGACTTGGGCGTTGCGGGAACGGATTTTCACAGTGTCCTGAATGCAAATCGTCGGCGCGTCCGTGTAGAAGAAATTATTGCAAACCTCTACATCTACGCCGGCTGCGTAAACATCATGTTCCGAAGAGTTGTAGCAGATGTTGTTGTTGAATTTCCAGCCACGGCCGGCGCGTTTTACAGCACCGAGCGCCCAGCCCGGATAAGTCGGTGTCCAGGTATTGGTTTCAACTTGGCTCGGAAGCGAATACGCACCCTCACCTGCGACACAATCATCGCACCACTCGAAGTAGTTACCAGATACTTCACAAAGATCAACCCCGCTCCACACCACCGCATGGATAATGGCGCGAGCGACGACGGCATGCGATTGGGCAACGCAGGTATTGTTGAGGAATTTTGTGTTGTAGCTTTTCGTAGTGTTGTAGTAAACACCATTTGCGTTATCCGCCATCGCTGGGAACTGGTAGAAGATAACCGCCGAGTCAATGTTAGAGAAGATATTTTTCTGAACAACAAGATTTTTGGTGTTTTTCGCCTCGATAGCGTTGCGGAAGTCATGCACCACGTTACCTGCGAGTGCGTGTTGGGTATTGTTTCCAACGAACCAAAAATCTTCGATGGTGACGTTCTCTGTCGCTGCGGCCACGTTGCTGTCGGGAGTTCCGACAAACATGATCGGATACGCAAGGGCATAAGTGCTGATGTCACTATTGAAGCGCGTCAACTTGGCGCCATTGCCGCGTAGTTTGACGTTACTCTTGGTAATGTTGATGCCCCAGTGATCATTTACGCCAACACGACGACTGATGGCATAGGTTTTCCCCGGGGTGCCACAGATAACCCCTCCACTAGCAGGCAGTGCGGCATGGGCCTTATCAAAGGCTGCCGTATCATCAGCTACGCCATCGCCTACGGCTCCAAACTGCTCAACATAAACAGTTCTTTGCAATTCAGCTTGTAGCGTAGTAGCAACTGCTCCCGTCCCAGCCTGAATAAACCCAACTACCGAAGCCCCAGCACTCGACAGAATCTTGTTGATGAAGCCTTGGACTGTGGTCCAGAGAGTGCCGCTGGAGCCGTCCACGGCCGCCACCGCATTTGCGTCCATCGAGTTCACCGCGCGCGACATCGAGAAGTTCTGCACCAAGATGTTGTCACTGCCCGTGACGGGCGCCGTGGTGAAGGTGAGCGTGGTATTGGCCACGCTGAAATCCACACCAGGCCGCTGGGCCACGCCGCCGATGGACACGATCAGGCCGGCCGAACTCCCCGGGGCGCCGCTCAACGTGAACGCCACCGTCGCGCCGTCGCCACTGAAGGTCTGAGTCTGCGGGGAGAACGTCACCGCCACCGCGGACAGGTCGCCCACGGTGGGCTCGCCATTGGCGTCCCAGTACCACACCTTGTTGCGGCGGGTTTCGAGACTGGGTACGAACTCGGACGGGCTGCCCGCTTCATTCTCGGGGTACTTGAACGACCGGTCGACCTGCTCCTGGTACTGCTGATCGATCATGGTCAACTTGTCCAGCGCTGTCTCGTGCGATTCGGCGGGGAAGGCATCGTTGGCCACGTAATCGGTCAACTGCGTCAACGGAACGTTGCGCAAGATCGAGATGCGGTGACCGGACGTGGGCGCGATCAGCATCGTCAGCGTGCCGCCACTGGCTCCGCCGGCGCCGGCCACAGTGTAGTCAGTGGTGATCGCCAGGGTCGAAGAGACGCCGGTGCTGATGACCGTGCGGATGACCTTGATGTGCGCGTTGTCCAGAAATCGGAAACCGATCGTGAACGCAGTCGTCACGCCATTGCCGGTGTAGTCGTTGCGCAGAGTGGTGGTGCTGACGGTCATGTGGGCCTCGCAATCATGTGATTATCGCAATTGTGGTTCCGATAGCAAAGCGCTATTTCGGCTGTAGGAGCTCGCGCAGCCGGGCGCTGCGGGTCTGGATCTCTTGCTTCAACTGCTCTGGCGTGAACACTTGGCTCTTGGCGAATTGCCGGCCCGCCTCCAGGGCGTCCTGCATGATCTGGCGCTGCACAAGATCGGGGGTGCTATCCCAGCGCGCGCTGTTCACTACCGGCTCGGCAATGCGGTAGGCCAATTCCCCGGCGTCCCGTGCGAATTGGGTCTTCTGCTCGGGGGTGAGCTCGACCATGCCGACGCGCCCCGCGCTGATGCCCACGTCCACGGTCTTGGGGGGCTTGGCCGCCCCCACGCCCAGACGCGCCGCCTCGTTACGCACTTTGTCCTCGGACTGCTTCGTTACCTTGACCGGGGCGATGAACAGCGGCCGCTCGACTTCCAGCACCTCCTGGCCCCAGGCATCCAGCCGCGGTTGGTTCATCTCGCGCGCGCCAGGGACCTTCATGCGAATCGAATCCAGCATGCCGTAGACTTCGCGCTGGTATGGGTCCTTCAACGCCGCGATCTGGCCCAGCATGCCGGATGCCGGCACCAGGCTGCCCGCGGTGCTGTTGACCCACTTGGCCAAGGAATTCTCGTCGTCCATGGCCTTCAGCACATTGGTGATGCCGGCCAGCATGGTCTGGTTGGTGACCGCGTTCTTGAAGGTGAGCATGCCCATCTTGCCCAGCTTGTATTGCTCATCGGGCTCCATGTAATCCGAGAGCTGTACGATGTCTGCGGCCATGCCAATCATAGTGCCCATGGTCGGAGCCAAACGCACCAAGGGGATGTACGCGCCATCGTCGGTCACGTAGGAGTAAGGCTGCTTGCCCGCCTGCATTTGAACCGCGCGTTTTTTCGGGTCCGGGTCCAAGCTACCCGTAATCTTGCCCTGACTGGCCAACAGTATCGCGGCCGTAAACAAGGCCGTCCCCACCGCCATCTCGGCCACCGCCTTGTCGCGCGCCGCGCCGCCCTTGGCTACATCCGCGCGCCAGCCCTCCACCAGTGGGGCGAAGGGGCTGTTGCGGAACGTCTCCTTAATGATGTTGGTCGGCGTCTGTTGAAATGGCACCACAAATCGGCCGATCTTGGAGGCATCAGCAAAGGCTGCGAACTTTTTGCCCAACTCGCCCATGGGCGTGGCGAATACCGCGCGCTCGCCGGCCTTGCTGGCGACCTCCAGCATGGCATCAGTGGGGTTCTCGACCCGAGACTTCACCTCGCGGAAGAAATCCATCGTGCCCGGCTCATGGCCCTGCTTGATTGCGTCTTTCGTGGCCAGCGAATACATCTCACCCTGCTCGGTGAGCGTGCGGAACATGGCATCGAGCATGCTGTTGGTGCCATACACCGCCTTGGTGAACTTGCCCACCACCCCGACGTTCACCACCGGGCCGGGGGCTACTTCCTGCCCGGCCTCCCAGGCAGCCAACGCCGGACCCTTCCAGCCTTCGTTCTTGATCGCGCGCGCACCCGCCTGCACCATGCTCATGGGCGCCACGATCAGCGACCCATACCAGCGCGCGGCCACTTCGGTAGCCGTCACCCGATCGGAGGAACGTGTGATCGCCCCCACCAAGGCAGCGCCCGGCTCCACCAGGAAATTGCGCTGGGCCAGAAAAGTAGCATTGCCCGCCACGTTGTAGCCCACCGTCAGAAACCCCGACATCAGACTGGCGCGGTAGAACTCGATGAACTTCTGCCAGCTGGTGGCCTTGCCATATTCTCTAACCAGGCGGCCCAACTGCTCGGGAGTTTGCGCGTCTCCAAGCATTTTCAGCAAGGTGTCGGGGTCCCGGCCGTACATCTCGTAGAGCCGCGCGATGTCCGCGCCCTGGTCGCGCAGGCTCTTGACCGCCTTCATCTGCTGTAGCGCCCGGCCAGCCTCGGCCGCAGCGCCCGTCAGTAACGCCTGGATCATGGACAACTTGTGCACCGACTCCAATGCCTGCGCGCGCAGTTCGGGGCTGGCGTCCGGACCCGCCTTGCGCAGAGCCTCCAGCCGCGCGCTGGTGTCGAGCGTAGCCTGCATCAGCAGGTCAGAGCGAATCTTGATCTCCACGTTGCTCACCGCATCGCCACCCTCGCGGCCGGCCAGGATGCGCTGGGCATCCGGCCCCAGCATCTCGCCAAGTTGCGCGCGCGCATCCGCCGCCGTCTGCTCCCAGGTCTTCGTGCCGTTGCGCTGCGCGTCGATCTCTCCGCGGTACACCTCGGACATGCGGGTCAGCAGCGCCTGGACATCGGATGGCGCTTCCACGTAGCGCAGATTCATCTGGTGTGGCAGTTTGGCCTGCGGCAATTCCGCCATGGGCGAATCCACCACCGTGCGCGCCTTGTCGCCAGGAAACGCTTCTTGTGCCGCCATGTCGGCGGCCTGCTGCCGGTAGGCGCGGGGAACGTCGTCCTCGCCCAGCAACTTTCTGAGCTCGGCCTCGGCAGCCAGGGTTTCGGCAGATTTGGGGCGCTTGCCAGTCGGCCCAAGCATTTCGGCCTTCATCTGATCGAAGGACAACACTTGGCCATTCACCACGTACTTCAGCTGGCGCGGGTCCGTATGCGGATCGACATGCACCTCGCCGGCCAAGCCGGACGCCGTGGTGCGATCACGCGGAACCACGTAGCCCGAGCCCGCTCCGTAGGCTGCGCCCTCAAACTCGCCGCGGATGACCGGGGTGGCCGAGATTACAGCCTCCCCTTCCGCATTGCGGCCGATAGGCAACCGGCCGGTCTCGGCGATTTCCTGGAGTTCAGCCACCGACAGCCCGCGGAATGCCGCCTGTTCCGGGATGCCCCCAGCGTCGAATTCCTGCTTGACCGCGATCTTGGCCGCTCGTTTCCCCGCCTGCACCGCGGCGGGCTCCACTGCATCAACCGGGGGTTTCCACGCCGGTTCCGTGCCAGGGATGTCGAAGATACTCAGGTCCATCGACGCCGGGTCGATCTCTTGCACGTGTACGCCCTGCTTCTTCATCTCAGCGCGCAGTACCGTTTCCGCTTCGGTCCCGCGTACCAAATCCTGAGTGATGGTGGGGTCGCCGGCCGCGTCACCCAGCACTTCGGCCGGGGTCTTGCCCGTCTTTTCATACACGTGGGACAGCCGGCGCGCTATGGCCGGCGCCGAGTTCACCGCCTTGAATCCAGCCACAATCGTGGCCGCATCGATGAATTCGTGCGTCTCGGGCAGCCGTCCTTCCAGAGCCGCGGGAACGATGGCCGCGGTACCAATCTCCGCCGCGATAGTTCCTCCCACCTTGACCGCGGTGGATGACGTGACCTTGCCGATGATCGGGCCGGTCACCTTGCCCACGCCACCAAGAGCAGCGCCGACTGCCGCCTCTTTGCCAGCCTGCTTCTGCACTTCCGCCGTGCCAGCGCTTCGCAGGGCAATGCCGATGCGGCTCATCCAGTCGGCCTTGGATGTGATCTGCCCATCACGGATGGCCTTGGCGTAGGATTCTCGGATGACGGCGGGAAGATACATCGAGCCCGCACCGCCAGCTATCACCGCCCCCACCGGACCGGCAGGAGAACCCGCCATCGCCCCCAACATCGCGCCTGCAATGCCTTCGGGAGCCTCATGGAACATGGTCGCTACGTTGGCTGCCCAACGTTCCTGCCACGGATTTTCTTTCCCGTCGATGACGATATCCGGCAGAGCATTGCGGTCGATCAAACCCGCCAATGATCGCTGGTAGCCCGCTTCCCAGGCCTGACCCATCCCGTGGGCACGTTTCGGCTGCTCCAGCGCTGGCGCCACGCCCAGATACTGCGTCACTTCCTGCGTGCTAAATCCGGCCTCCGTCAGCGCTTTTGCCTTGTCCCCGACGAACGTGCCGATCTCGGCATCGTCGAAACCCGCGGCCTTCAGATCATCGACCGCGGCCATTATTTACCCACCCGCTTGAGGTAGTCGGCCGGGCTTTCCCCGGGCATGCGCGGCGTGGCCGCCGGCGCCACGCGCTGTTGCGCTGCACTCGCGCCCATCGTGCTGGTGGCGTCATCTAGGTAGCTCTGCATGCGCCCGCCGCCCAGGAAATAGTCCCGGGAACCCGGGGTCAGCAGGTCCCGGGGGTTCTTGCCAGCCTGGCGATATTCCTCGATCTTGGCGTCCAGGTCCGAATTGAACCGCTGCAACGCAGCCGGGATGATGTCCGCGGATGCCCGAGACATGCCGCGCACCACGGCGTCGGACAGCATGGCCTTCTCCACCGTGGCACGGAACCGGCCTACTTCTTTCTGGAAGGGCGATTTGTCGGGACTGCGCAGGTTGTCTACCTCGCGCCGGATCATCTGCATTTCGGCCGTGGAAATCTTCCCTTGCCGGTAGGATTCCATGGCCGCATCCATGCTGTAGGTTTTCTTGGGATCGTCCTCACCCCGATACACGTCGGTCAGCAATCGGCGCACCTCGGTAGGATGTTGCTTCGACGCAACACCTTCAGAGCGCTCACGTTCGAACCGGTACATGTAGTCCACCAGGTGCTGCTTCTGGTTCGATTCCAGTGTCGGATTCGACATGATCTCGCGCGCAGTCGGCCGCGGTTGGCCCGTGGAAGGAGTGATGATGCGCGTGAGCATGCTGTTCATGACTCCTTCCTGCGCCTCTTTTTTCTTGCGCTCTTCCTCCATGCGCTGCCGGTTGTTGTCCGTGTCGTAGGCGTTCTTGTACTCGCGCGCCTGCTTGACCAACTGGAATTGCTGATCGGCCGGCAG
>Ga0153916_10003803_pt1 | contig 11304 bp, 10 predicted proteins | sample Opewatmetagenome_FD_109642 | JGI IMG/M metagenome (GOLD analysis project Ga0153916, IMG submission 109642) | Freshwater wetland microbial communities from Ohio, USA - Open water 3 Core 3 Depth 4 metaG | ecosystem: Environmental > Aquatic > Freshwater > Wetlands | place: USA: Ohio, Lake Erie...
GCCGGAGCTCCTGCCCCTCGCGGCGGCGCTGGGCCGCGTCCTGGCCGACGATGTCCGCGCCGAGATGGACGTGCCGCCCACCGACAACTCGGCCGTCGACGGCTATGCCGTCGCGTCGGCCGATATCCCAGGGCCGGGCACGCGAGCGCTCGTGATCGTAGGCGAACTGGCCGCGGGATCCGTCTTCGCCGGTACGCTCCGCCCGGGCCAGGCCCTCCGAATCATGACGGGAGCGCCCATGCCCGCCGGGGCGGACACGGTCTATCCGCAGGAGGTCGTAGAGCGCCGCGGCGGCAACGTGATCGTCGGACCTCTCGCGGCTCGCGCGAACACCCGGCGTCGCGGCGAGGACGTGCAGGCGGGCGCCGTCGTGCTGTCGGCAGGCACCGTGCTCCGCCCGCAGGAGATCGGCGTCGCCGCCTCCCTCGGCCTGGCCCAGCTGCTCGTGCGCAGGAAGCCGCGCGTGGCCATTCTCTCCACGGGGGACGAGGTCGCCGAGCCCGGAAGCGTCCGCAAGCCGGGGCAGATCTACGACTCCAACCGTTTCTCGCTCCGCGGCCTCGTCGAGGCCGCGGGCGCGGCGGCGGTGGACGACGGCATCGTACCCGACCAGCTCGACGAGCTCCACGCGCGCCTGCTCCGCGCGGCCGAGCACGCCGACGTGGTCCTGACATCGGGCGGTGTCTCCGTCGGCGACTACGACCTCGTCAAGGCCGTGCTCCAGCAGGCGGGCGGAATCGACTTCTGGCAGGTCGCGATGCAGCCGGGACGGCCGCTCGCGGTCGGACGCATCGGGAGCGCGCACTTCTTCGGCCTGCCGGGCAATCCCGTCGCCTCTATGCTCACGTTCCACCTCTTCGTCCGCCCCGCGCTGTGGAAGCTCGCGGGGCGGCGGGAGCTATTCGTGCAGCCGTTCCGCGCCACCGCGGTCGAGTCCATGCGAAAGAAGGCCGGCCGGCGCGAGTTCAAGCGCGGCATCCTGACGTATGCCAACAACCGCTGGGAGGTGTGCACCACGGGCCCCCAGGGCTCGGGCATCCTCAGCTCGATGACCGCCGCCAACTGCTTCGTCGTCATCGAGGAGGACCGGGGCGACGTCGCCGCAGGTGAGCCGGTCTGGGTCGAGCCCTTCCAGCCTCTCTGAGCCCGGTCCCTTCCATGCCCGCCTCCATCAGCACCGATCTCATCCAGCACGTGGCGCCCATGGTGCGCGACCTCGTCACCTCCCGCGCCCGGTCGCGCTCGGGCCTCCGCTACGCCGACATCCGCCTCGAGGCGATCCAGGGCAAGTATGCGGCCGCGGAGAACGGCGAGTCCAAGGGCGCCGGCGAGGACGCGACACTGGGCTTCGGCGTGCGGGTGCTGGCGGGCGACGGCATGGCCGCGCCCGGCTACTTCGGGCGCGGACTCGGCGAGGCCGATATCCCGCAGCTCGAGCGGATCCTGGACGAGGGGCTCGACGCCGCCTACCGCCGGGCCAGGGCCAATGCCGAGTGGAAGACCCAGGCGCGCGGCAAGTTCGGCGCGCTCGGCGAGTCCCTCGCCGACACCCGCCTGCACCCGGTGCGCGTGTGCCAGGACGTGGTGCCGGCCGTCTACGAGAGGGATCCGCGGAACGTAGACCTGGGCGAGATGGTCCGCCTCGCCCGGGACGTCTCGCGCCAGGTGAAAGCCGCGCATGCTGCGCTCGGCTACAACTACATATCGGCCACGACGCAGCTCGCGCGCGAGCTCTTCGCCTCCTCCGAGGGGGCGCTCATCGACCAGGCCGCCGCGCTGACGCAGGGCATGTGCTACGTCATCGCCAACGGAGACGGCAACAGCCAGGAGATCTACGACGTCCTCGGCCACCAGCGTGGCTGGGAAATCCTATTGAACGGCGTGGACGACCCGCTGATGGCCTTCCCGCCCTTTTCCGAGTTCGCCCTCGCCATCGCGCGCGAGGCCGCCCTGCTCTGCCAGGCGCCGACCCTGCCGTCCCGCGACGACGAGGTGACGGTAGTCACCGACCCCCACTACAACACGCTCGTGTCCCACGAGATCATCGGCCACCCGGTGGAGCTCGACCGCGGCCTCAAGATGGAAACCGCCTACGCGGGGCGCTCGTGGCTCTTGCGCGGGCTCGACGACACGCAGGTCGGCAAGCGCGTCGCCTCGCCACTCGTCACCGCATACTCGGACCCGGCCCTGCCGGGCTACGGCCACTACACGTACGACCACGAGGGAACCCCGGCCGCGCGCGTGACCCACATCGACGGGGGCATCTTCCGGGGCTTCATGAACAGCCGCCAGACGGCCGCCATCTTCGGCGGCGAGCCCAATGGACACTGGAAGGCGACGGAGGCACCGCTGGTCCCGCTGATCCGCATGTCGACGACCGTCTTCGACGGAGGCGACCGCGACCCGGCGGACATCATCAGCGAGGTCGATCACGGCTTCTACCTCGTCGGCCACAAGACGCCTTCGATCGCCGAAAGCCGGGAAAACTTCCGCATTTCGGCACGCAAGATCTTCGAGATCGAGAACGGCCGCCTCGGGCGGCTCTACCGGGACGGCGGCATCATGGCCGACAGCCGCGACTACCTCATGAAGGTGGACGCGGTCGGACGCGACTTCCGCCTCTACCCCATCCCCAACTGCGGCAAAGGGCAGCCCATGCAGACCAAGAGGCTCGGCAACGGCGGCCCGACCATGCGGAGCCGCGCCGTCATCACAGGGGGGCAGGCCCGATGAAGCGCCTCGTCACGATTTTCCTCCTCGCGTCCGCCATGGCGTGGGCCGCTCCGGCGCCGGCCGGAAACCCGGAGGTCCCCGAAAAGTTCATCTCTGTGGACGAGGCCAAGTCGCTCCTCGACAGGCAGCGGCGCATCACGTTCATCGACGTCCGCGAAAAGGCCCAGTACGACGACCTCCACATCAAGGGCGCGATCAACATCCCTCTCGGCGTGCTGCCCGCGCGTCTGGCTGAAGTCTCGCGCACGGAGTTCATCGTCCTCTACTGAGCCTGCCCGCACGCACTGGCCCGGGGGGCCAACGAGATCCTGTACACCGCGGGCTACCGGAACATGGTGATCCTCGACGAGGGCATCCCTGGCTGGCACCAGAAGAGGTACCCGACGGCCGTGACGGCGATCCGGCGGGAATAGTGCCCGGCGCCGCCCTACTCGGCCACGCGGTACGCGAGGGCCTGGCCTTCGTCAGCGCGCAACCCGGCGTGAGGGAGGCCGAGGTCTTCGCCGCCGACAACCGCACGCTCCTGACGCGACTCAACTACACCTCCCACATCCCCTGCAACGGCGTCGAGGAGCCCAAGAGCGCGGAGACCTATGGCATCGGCATCCAGGTCGCCTTCGACCTCCCCGAGGGAATCCTGCTCGGCTTCGGATCGGAGCCCAGCGATCTCTCGATCGCCGGGGTCGCGCGCGCCCTCGCCAAGGCGCGTCAGGGGGCGATCCGCGACCCCGAGTTCCGCTCCCTCCCGAAACCGGGAGCGGCGCGTCGCGAGCTCGTGGACTATCACGACCCCGCCCTGCTGGACATCAGCGACGCGCAGCTGGTCGGGGCGGGTTGGAAGGTGCTGCAAGGGGGTCTCCACGCCTTCCTCGCTTCCTCGAGGCTCGCCGAGCTCGCCGGTAACGAGGCGGGGCTGCGGGCTCTCGGGCTCATCCTGGGCGGCGACGTCACGATCGTCCAGGAGTCCATCGCCATCGCCTCGACATCCATGCCCGAGCCGCAGACCGACGTCTCGACGCTGCTCACGAGCTTCGTCACGGGCATGGTCGAAGCGCAGGACGCCAAGGGCTCGGGGTGGTCGACCGCTACGCGCCTCTCGCATCTCACCGAGGAGGCGGGCGCCGATGCCGCGCAGCGGGCCATCGAGGCGATCGGCGGAGAGCGCGTGCCTTCGGGCGACTACACGGTGATCTTCGGCCGGCAGCCGATGGCCGATCTCATGAACAACCTCGTCATCCCGTCCTGCCAGGCCGGCGCCTTCTACTCATCGAGCACTCCCTTCCTGGGCAAGCTCGGCAAGCCGGTCGCCTCCCCGCGCCTGAGCGTCTGCGACCAAGGTGCGTTACCCGGGCTCACGGGCTCCAAGGGCATCACCTGCGAGGGGCTTCCCACGGGACGCACCGACCTGATCAAGGACGGTGTCCTCACGGGAGCGCTCACGAGCTGGTACGAGGCCCAGCGCCTTCTCCACGACCCCGCGATCAAGGAGAAGCTCGGCGTGGAGGCGGCCGCCGCGGCGCCGGCTCTCGTGGCCCGCAACGGCTTCCGCTTCTCCGGAGGCGGCGGGCGCGCCTTCGACACCCAGCCCGAGACCGCCGCCTCCAACATCGTCGTCGAAGGCGCCGGGCCGGTCCCGATCGAAGAGCTCATCCGCGGCGTGCGCCACGGTCTCTACATCGGCCGCATCTGGTACACGTACCCCATCAACGGGCTCCGCGCGGGCGACTTCACGTGCACCGTGGTGGGCGACTCCTTCCTCATCCGCGACGGGCGGCTCGCCGCGCCGCTCAGAGCCAACACCGTGCGTATCAACGACAACATCACGCGGCTCCTCGCCAGCGTGGTGGGTGTCGGCAAGGACGCCAAGGGCACCGTCGTCTGGGGCGCCGACGAGGTGGTCTACACGCCGGAGATCGCAGTCACCGGCGTCCACGTGGACGCCATCGCCGGCTTCATGGAAACGCTCGACTGACCGGTACCTCGAGCCTTCAGGGCTCGATGGCGGCCTCCGGAGGCAGGAGGCCACGCCGGGCGAGCCAGGCGGCGAGCCACCCGGAGACAGCGCCGATCAGCTCCGCTTCGTCCGGCTTGACGTGCTCGCTTCGGATCCACAGGAGCTCCTTGGGCTCGCGCGCCGCCCCGAAGAGGGCCTCCGCGTTGGCCCGCGGGATCAGCGAGTCCCCGGTGCCGTTGACCATCAAGACGGGCCGCGGCGCGATGCGGGCGACATAGCGCGTGGGCTCCAGCGGCATCAGCAGCAGCGCGAGCCCGCGGCCCACCACGGCCGCCTGCCACGCAGGCAGGGCCTCGTGTCCTCCCTGTCGAAGCACGTGGCTGAGGAGGCTGCCGACGTCACCCCCGCCGTAGAGCGCGATCACCGCGGCCGGACGCCGGTCCACGCCGCCCGCGATGACCACCGCTGGCGCGCCAAAGCTCGATCCCACGAGGAAGATGCGAGCGCGCGCCACGTCGCGCCGCGAGACCAGGTAGTCCACCTGAAGACCGATCTGCGCCACGAGGTCGAACACCGCGGAGCGAAGGCGCGGGGCAGTAGCCAGCAGGCCGAACCCCTCAAGCGATCGGCGATCGACCTGGATCGGATAGTCTGGGGAAACGATGACTGCGTATCGGGCGATGGCGTCGAGCCCCTTCAGCGCGGCCACGCGCCGCCCGATCTCCATGCCGTCCACGAGGACAACCGCCGGGTACGGCGCAACCGCACCCCGCGGCACCCGGACCATGGCGCGAACCACGCTCCCGGTGGAGCTTTGCAGCACCAGGTCGAAGAGGTCGGAGACGTTGTCCGCGCCCGCCGGATGGAGCGATGCCCGGAGCAGCTGCCCTTTGCGGCCCTCGAGCCCGGCCGCCGATCCCTCGTAGAGCGCCCAGCCCACGCCGGCCGCGAGCCCCACACCCAGGACGAGCGACACCACCAGCGCCCGCCTCAGCATCGCCCGAGTCAGCGGCCGAGCAGGAGCCCGTCGACGAAGCCGATGTGGACGGCGAGGTAGAGCCCGAAGCCGAGCGAGAGCAAGCCGGTCCCGAGGGCGAGCGCGCGACGGAAGCGGAACAGGATGGGCAGGCGCGCCGCAAACGGCACCGACAGGAGCGCCGTGATCGCGGTCATCCCGGCGATAGTTCCCAATCCGAAGACGAGCAGGTACACCACGCCCGCATAGGGGCTCCGCACGGTCGAGAGCACCAGGAGCGCGACGGCCGCGCTCCCCGCCAGGCCGTGGACGAGGCCGGTGAGAGCGGAGCGGGCCGCCTGCGCCGGCCCCAAGGTCCGGAGCACCAGCCAGAACCCTGGCGCGTCGTGCCCGTGTCTGTCCACCGACTGCTCGGGCGTCTCTTCCCGCTCGCGCATCAGCCTCAGGATCCTGGCCACGCCCAGCGCCATCAACATGAAGGCCACGGCGAGCTCCATGGACAGCCCGGCCCTCGGGGTCACCGTCACGTTGAAGAGCACGATGGCCATCCCCGCCGCGGCGATGGTGACCGTGTGGCCCAGGCCCCAGAAGGCACCGACGAGCGCGCCCGAGGCGAAGCGGCCCGTCCGGCTCACGATACTCGCCACCGCCACCACGTGGTCGGCGTCGGTGGCGTGCTGGAGCCCGAACACGAAACCCAGCGCGATCGCGCCCAGGCTCGAGTCCATCTAGCCCAGATACCCCTTGGCCTTCAGCGTGGCGTCCACCTTGGCGCGGTGGTTCTTCTCCCAGGCCTCGAGGCTCAGCTTGCCGTCGGCCTCGGCTTTCGCCTGCGCCTTTTTCAGCACCTCCGGCGCCTTGGCGAGCGGCACCACGACGATGCCTTCATCGTCGGCGACGACGATGTCCCCTGGGTGGACCACGACCCCGCCGCATCGGATCGGATGGTTGATCTCGCCAGGCCCCTCTTTCGCGGCCGGGATCGGCGAGCGCCCGCGGGCGAAGAGCGGGAAGCCGTTGGCGCGGCTTTCGCCGATGTCGCGGATGACGCCGTCCACGATGAAGCCGGCAACGCCGCGCTTCTGGGCGATGGCGCAGACGTTCCCTCCGGCCACCGCCATCGAATCATCCCCCGCCTCCACCACGATCACGTCCCCCGGCTCGGCCCGGTAGATGGCCGCGTGGAGCATGAGGTTGTCGTGGTGGGCCGTCCGCACCGTAAAGGCCGGGCCCGCGATGCGCGGGATGTCGGGCCAGAGCGGGTGAATGGCGTAGCGCATCACCGAGCCTATATCCACGATGTCCGAGATCGCCGTGGTCGCGAGCCCCTGAAAGCCCCTCACGATCTCGGGGGCGGGGCGCGGGATGTCCATCTGTATCGCCTGCGAGGGTTCGGTCATGGCGTCACTCCGAGAGTTTGAGGAGAAGCCCGGTGCGCCGCGCACGGGTGATGGCCGAGGCCAGCGCCCAGTGCGCGAGCACGACGTAGAGGCCGGTCAGCGCGAAACCCTTGAGCCAGGCGTGGGCGAACTGAGCCTCGAAGCCGTAGCCCTGGCGGAAGGCGTCGAGGAAATAGGTCAGCGGGATGCCGGCGGCGACGGCCTGAGCCCATTCGGGCAGCACGGAGACCGGGTAGTAGATGCCCGAGAACATGACCGTGAAGTTCACCGCCGCCCACGCCGAGGTTTCGGCGCGTGTCCCGAAGAGCAGGACGAGGCTGCAGACGAAGAGCCCGATGATCAGCGAGCAGAGACAGCAGCCCAAGAGGAACAGCGCGAGCGAACCTGGACCTCCCCCCACGAAGTCGAAGCCGAAGGCCCACGAGCCTATCGCGGCCATCAGCGCGAAGACGGTCACACCGCGCGCCACGCCAACGAGCCAGGACCCCACCGCCATGTGGCGGATGCCGATGGGCGTGAGGAACTGGTGCTTCATGGACTTGGACCAGATGTCGAAGAGCACCGCGTAGGCGACGTCGAGCTGGCAGACCTGCACGGTCGAAAGCGCCACCGTGCCGACGAGAATGAAGGCCGTCATCTTCGCGTCGAGGACCAGGAAGCGCGTCAGGAGGCCGTGGGAGAGCATGGCCACGCCAGGCCAGAAGGTCAGCTCGAAGACGAAGAACACGTTCCGCCGGGCCATGATCACGTTGCGGCGGGCGAAGGCCCAGGTTCGCACCACCTCGACGAACCAGGTCTCCGGCACGCGCGCCGTGGCAAACACGTCAGCGCGCGAGCTCAACGAAAACCTCCTCGAGCTCGGGCTCGTGCACCTGGCAGTCACGGACCAGCACTCCCTGTTCGTAGAGCCACCGGAGGATCTCGGGCAGCCGCTTGTCCACGGCGTCCACCGTGCAGTCGACGTGCTCGCCGCGCGCCTGCAATTGTAGAATGCCAGGCAGCTCGCCCAAACCGCGCGGCGCCGCGGGATCGAGCCGCAGCGCGATGACGTCGCCGATGCGGATCTGGCGCTTGAGCTCGTCCGCCGTGCCCTGCGCCAGGATGCGCCCGGCCTTGATGAAGGCGATCTCGTCGCAGAGCTCCTCGGCCTCCCGCATGTAGTGCGTCGTCAGGATGATCGTCGTGCCCCGCTCGCGGCGGAGCGCGGCGATCTGGGCGCGCAGGCGAATCGAGACGTCCGGGTCGAGGCCCAGCGTCGGCTCGTCCAGGAACAGCACCTCCGGATCGTTGAGCAGCGCCTTGGCCATCGCCAGCCGCTGCTTGATGCCGGTCGAGAGCGCGTTGTACTCGGTCTTGGCGTACGGTCCGAGCTCGCACTGCTCGATGAGCTGATCGACCTTCGTTCGTAGCCGGCGGCCCGAGAGACCGTACAGGCCCCCGTAGAAGCTCAGGACCTCGGGCGGACGCAGGCTCCAGACGAAGGAGGCGTTGCCGCTCGCCATGTTCAGCCGCCGGCGTATGGCGCCCGCCTCACGAACCACGTCATGGTCGAGTATGGTCGCCGAGCCCGAGTCCGGCAGGAGCAGCGTTGCCAGGATGGAGAGCAGCGTGGTCTTGCCCGCGCCGTTCGGCCCGAGCAGGCCGAAGATCGCCCCTCTCGGGACCTGGAGGCTCGCGCCGCGGAGCGCCTCCTTGCGCCGGCGGCCGAACCAGCCGCTCCGAAAGGTCTTCCAAAGGTCTTTCGCGTCTACGGCGAGCATAGCCCATGAATCGTACCACGCCGGCGGCGACCGGGAACGGGACCGCGCCTTGAAGAGCCGCAGCTGTTCTGGTAGAAGCGACCCGTGGAGCCCGCCGCCGAGGAGCCTAGCGTGTGGAGCTGCGCCGCCGACACTCTCGGCCCCGGACAGACGGCGAGGTTCCGCCTGTTCCGGCGGGGCAAGTCCGTCGAGGCCTTCATCATCAACGCGGACGGCGTCTACCACGCCTACGTCAACCGCTGTCCCCACGCCGGCACGCCGCTCGACCTCTGGCCAAACGAGTTCCTCACCGAGGACGGCCGCCACCTGATCTGCTCCACACACGGCGCCATCTTCGAGCGCCGCACCGGTCTCTGCGTCGAGGGCCCCTGCCCCGGCGCGAGCCTCGAGCGCCTCGCCGTGGTGGCGAACGGGTCCTCGCTGGTGGTGCGTTGCCCGAGCTGACGGCCGACGAGGCAACGACCGAGATCGAGGAAACGAACGAGCGCTTCCACCGTGCCGTCGAAGGCCGGGCAATGACGCCTAGAGACGCCGGAGGAGCAGGTGCGGGCCCTTCTCGGCGGCCACGCGATAGCGATATGCGGGCCCTCCCGCGCCGTTCGTGATCGTCACCGTGTCCCCTTCCCGCTTCATGGTCACGTCGGGATTCGCCCGCCACGGATACGTCGACACGTTCACGAGAAGATGATCGGCCTTCTCCAGCTCCTCCGGGAATACGAAGACGAGCCGCCTCAGCGACAGGTGGGCGACGTAGCGGTCCTGGGCCGACACCGCGGCGCTTGCCGGCACCTGCGCCATCACGTCCCAGGCCTGGCGGTGCTCGGGCTTCGGCCAGAAGCGCTCAACAGACAGGTCGTTCACCGTCCTCGAAGACAGCACCAAGCTCGCCATCAGCGCGACGACCAGCACGCCCTTCGGCCACGGCCCCGGCCGCCTCAACGCCACGCGGTCGTAGCCGGCTATCGCCGCCGCAAAGAGAAACGGCAGCACGAAGGACTGGTACTGGGTGCGGTGGTCGAAGAGGATCGGGTCCCGTCCCAGGAGATTCTCCAAGAGCGAGGGAGCCAGCCCGAGGAGCGTTCCGGGCGCCAGCAGAGGCAGTAGCGCCAGCGGACCAAGGAGCGCCCCGAGATACACGAGCCGCTTCCCGGTTACGAGGCCGGCCAGAGCGCGGAGGGGATGCAGCAGCAGCGCCGTCACGATCTCGGGTACCGAGCGCCCCAAATGCGCGTAGCGTCCGAGATGAGGGTACGGCGCTCCACGGAAGTACGGCATGAGCCACCGCGTGTCCGCCAGCAGGAGCGCGAAGGCGCAAGCCGCGGTGACGGCCCCCCAGCGCCAGCGGCGCTTGGCGAGCGCGAGCCAGATCCCCAGGCCAACTACCGGAATCGCCGCGTCCTCCCGCGTGGCGAGCGTCAGAAGGACTGCCGCCGCGAACAGCCAGGGGCGCTCGGCCTCGGCGAAGTAGATGGCCGCGAGGAGTAGCGGGATGGCGAGAGCGGCCGCGTGGAAATCGCGCACGTTGATACCCTGAAGCGAGGGATTCAGCAGGTAGAGGAGGGCGAACACGGCCGCCGGGCTCTCGTCGCCCAGCCGCCGCGCCGCCATCCCGAACACGGCCAGCGCCACCAGCGCCAGCGCCGCCGACTGGAACACCAGGAGCACGACCGCTCCGGGCGCCACCCGGAAGAGCGGCACCATGAGGTACAGGATCGGAGAGAAGTGGTCGCCCCAGGCGTGCATCTCCGGCAGGCTCACGTAGGGTCCGGCGCCGCGGGCGAGGTTCCACGTCAGCTGGACGTAGTAGCCGAGGTCGAGCGCATGAGTCTGGAACGTCAGGTGCCGGCTGACGGTGATGAACGAGAAGAGGGCCGCGTAGAGGAAGATGCCGCTGACGACCACCCGGCGGGGCCGGAGCGACAGCAACGGAACCCCTCCAGCGGCGAATCTGACGGCGAGCACGCCGAGCAACACGAGGAAGATCTCCTCGGGGCGCCACCACCAGTAGACCAACGAGGAGAGGACGGCCAGGCCGCAGAGGACGGCAGCCGCGTCGAGAATACGGAGCAGTCTCAACTTCCCGGCGACGTCCCGGCCCCCGGACCGAGGCGGCTGTACCGCCCGCGCAGGGTCTGCAGCCGCCGTGAGCGCTTGAGCCCGAAGCGGTCCAGCAGGTAGCGCGTCACGACCCAGAGGATCTTGGCTCCATAGCCGCAGGAGGCGAGGAAGCCGGCCGAGGAGGCTTCCGGGAAGTAGCGGACGGGCACGGCGATCTCCGCGATGCGGAAGCGCGCCGCCACGCACTGGGCGATGATCTCCTGATCGAAGACGAAGCCGTCCGAGTTCATCCGGAAGTTTACCGCGTCGAGCACGTCGCGGCTGAAGGCCCGGTAGCCGGTGTGGTACTCGGAGAGGTCGAGGCCGAAGGACAGATTCTCCACGCCCGTGAGAAAGCGGTTGGAGACGTACTTCCACCACGGC
>Ga0153916_10003804_pt1 | contig 11300 bp, 8 predicted proteins | sample Opewatmetagenome_FD_109642 | JGI IMG/M metagenome (GOLD analysis project Ga0153916, IMG submission 109642) | Freshwater wetland microbial communities from Ohio, USA - Open water 3 Core 3 Depth 4 metaG | ecosystem: Environmental > Aquatic > Freshwater > Wetlands | place: USA: Ohio, Lake Erie, Old...
CGCCTTGCTGATCTTCGCCGGGCCGCTGACGGCGCTGCCGCTCGCCATGTTCGCGGCCGGCGCGCGGCGCGTGCGCATGTCGACGCTGGGTTTCCTGCAATATATTTCGCCCTCGATCACGCTTCTGCTGGCGACCTTCGGGTTTGGCGAACGGTTCACTGTCGTCGATGCGGTGACCTTCGCCTGCGTCTGGACGGCACTCGCCTTCGTGGCCGCGGAAGGCCAGATGGGCCGCCTTCGCCTGCGCGCTCTCGGCGGGAAGTGATCAGGCGGCTCCGATATCCTCGTTCCAGATCGCGGGCCGTTCGCGGATGAACCGGCCCATAAGCTCGATGCAGCGCGCATCGTCGGCGACGATGAGTTCCACGCCCAGCCGGCGCAGGAAATCCTCGTTGCCGCCGAAATTCCGGTTCTCGCCGATGACGAGGCGCGGAATGCGGAATTGCACGATGGTCCCTGCGCACATCATGCAGGGGCTGAGCGTGGTGTAGAGCGTGGTCCCGGCGTAGCTCTTTTGCCGCCCGGCGCTGCGGATCGCGTCCATTTCGCCGTGGGCGATCGGATCGGATTTCTGGATGCGCTGGTTGTGGCCCTGGCCCAGCACCGTCTCGCCGCGCGCCAGCACCGAGCCGATGGGAAGCCCGCCTTCGGAGAAGCTCATGGCGGCGAGATCATAGGCGCGCGCAAGATGTTTTTGGTCGGTGTCCGTCATCGCCGAAGCCATGCTCAACCTCCCCGGGCCAGCCCTTCGTCGATGGCAGCCATCGCCTCCTCAGGCGTTGCCACGAAACGGCACAGCTCGAGGCTCTCGGGCTTGGCAAAGCCGTGGCGAACCACATGCTCCAGCAGCGCCTTGAGCGGTTCGTAGAAACCGCCCGTATTGATCACGACGATCGGTTTGGCGAACACGTTTAACTGCGCGGAGGTGACGACCTCGAAGAATTCGTCCAGCGTGCCGAGCCCGCCCGGCAGGACCACGAAGGCGTCGGCCAGAGCCAGCATGCGGCGTTTGCGCTCCTGCAGATCGGCCGTGATCTCCACGCGCTCGCCGTCGATCAGCGGCGGTTCGAGGTGGCGCAGGAATTCGGGCAGGATGCCGGAGACCTTCCGCCCCGCCTTGCGCACGGCACGAGCCGCTTCGCCCATCAGGCCTATATCGCCCCCGCCGAACACCATTTCCATCCCCGCTCGGCCGATCAGGGTGCCAAGCTCCCGGGCGGCGGCTTCAAAGGCGGGATGGGCGCCATAGGACGAGCCGGAGAAAACCCCGATCCTGGCCGCGCGTACGGAATGGGCATTCTCCGGTCTATTCATGGGCAGCCATCGCTTGCATTGCACACCCGTTTTGCGGCCCATGGGGATTGCGGCGCGGGCCCGGGCTTCGTACACGAGTCGCAGTCTGCCATTGGAGGTTAGCCTTGCCGCGCTGGCTCGTCATCCTGTCCGTCGTCGCCATTCTCGCCCTGATCGCGGGTTTTCTGGCATTCGGCGGCGGCAATATGGGAAGCGGCGGATGAGCCGCCCCCTGACCGAAGAAGGCAGCGGCGTTCCCTCGCTGCGCCCGCTCTGGATGCTCATGCCCTATCTGTGGCCGAAGGGGCGGCCCGACTTGCGCCTGCGCGTGGTCGTCTCGCTTTTTTGCCTGGTGCTGGCGATCCTGGCCACGGCGGCCTTTCCGGTCATCATGGGCTGGATCACCAACAGCCTGGCGCAAAAGCCGGCGGCCGATATCGCGCTGATGACGGCGCTTGGGCTGGTCGGCGGCTACGTCTTGGCGCGCATTCTGATGCAGGCCTTCGCCCAGCTGCGGGACGGGATCTTCGCCAAGGTACAATACCATGCGCTGCGCGAAGTCGGGGTCTCCACCTTCGCCCATGTGCACACGCTGTCGCTGCGCTTCCATCTGGAGCGCAAGACCGGCGGCCTCAGCCGCGTCATCGAGCGCGGGACCAAGGGCATCGACACGCTGCTTTCCTTTGCGATCTTCAATATCTTCCCGACGCTCTTCCAGCTCGCGCTCTTCACCACGATCATGATCGTGAAGCTGGATTTCCCCATCGCACTGGCGACTCTCGCGATGGTCGCGGCCTATGTCTGGTTCACCTTCGCCATCACCCGCTGGCGCATCCAGTTCCGCCGCGACATGAACCAGAGCGACCAGGACGCGAACACCAAGGCGGTCGACAGCCTGCTCAATTACGAGACGGTCAAGTATTTCAACAACGAGGCGCACGAGACCCGCCGCTTCGACAAGTCGATGGAAAAATACTCCCGCGCCTCGATCCAGGCCCAGACCTCGCTCTCCGTCCTGAACACCGGTCAGTCGATCATCGTGGCGTTGGGCATGGGCGCGGTCATGGTGATGACCGCGATGGGCATCAAGGCCGGCCGTTTCTCGATCGGCGATTTCGTGATGGCCAACGCCATCCTGATGCAGCTCTACCTGCCGCTCAATCTTCTGGGCACGGTCTATCGCGAGATCACCCAGGCGCTGGTCGACATGGATGCGATGTTCCGCCTGCTCTACCAGCCGCAGGAAGTGCAGGACAAACCCGACGCGGCGCCGCTTCAGGTCTCCGGCGGAGAGATCCGCTTCGACAACGTGGTCTTCGCTTACGAGCCGGAGCGCACGGTGCTGAAGGGGATCAGCTTCGCGGTACCCGCCGGAAAGACGATTGCCGTCGTGGGCCCGTCGGGCGCGGGCAAGTCCACGATCTCGCGCATCCTCTACCGCTTCTACGACATCAGGTCCGGTTCGGTAACGATCGACGGGCAGGACATCCGCGACGTCACGCAGGAATCGCTGCGCGCGGTCATTGGCATCGTTCCGCAGGACACCGTGCTTTTCAACGACACCATCCGCTACAACATCGCCTACGGCCGGATCGGCGCCAGCGAACCGCAAATCAAGGAGGCGGCGCGGATGGCGCAGATCGACCGCTTCATCCATGAGCTTCCCCTCGGTTACGATTCCATGGTGGGCGAACGCGGCCTCAAACTGTCGGGCGGCGAGAAGCAGCGTGTCGCCATTGCGCGCACGATCCTGAAGAATCCGCCCATTCTCCTGCTCGACGAGGCGACCTCGGCACTGGACACCCACACCGAACGCGAAATCCAGAGTGCGCTCAAGGAAGTGTCGCGCAACCGCACGACTTTGGTCATCGCGCACCGGCTTTCCACCGTCGTCGATGCGGATGAGATCCTTGTCCTCGATCATGGCGAGATCGTCGAACGCGGCCGTCATGCCCAGCTCGTCGCCAGGGGCGGCCATTATGCCTCGATGTGGAACAAGCAGAAGGAAGCGGCCGAAGCCCGCGAACGTCTGGAGGCGGCCGCGGCCGATCCCGAAGTCAGCCCGGATGCCGCGCGCGTGGACATCGTGCCCGCGGCCGAGTGATCATTCGGCGGCTTGCGTCTCCGGCCCGTGCTTGCGTCCGCGCAGGCGCGCAATGTTCTGGCCGGCCCAATGGAAGGGCCTGCGGGCGGTGTGCCCCATCGCCCGCCACACGCTGCCGTGCCGCTCGCGGATGCGATAGGGCAAGGCCAGCATCGCCGGCACCAGCCCCAGCGTGATCATCTTTGAAAACGCCAGGCCGAACACGATCGCGGTGGAGAGCTGCACCCACATCAGGCCGTTGGGTCCCCCGATCGTGACTTCGCGCGTGGCGAAGTTGATCTCGATCGCGAACATCATCGGCAGCAGGCCGCCAATCGCGGTGATCGTGGTGAGAAACACCGGACGCAGTCGCTGCGCGCTCGAACGGATCACGGCCTCGACCGGGTCCATGCCGGAATCGCGCAGGCGATGGAACGTGTCAATCAGGACGATGTTGTGGTTCACCACGATACCGGCCAGCGCTAGCATGCCCGTGCCCGACATGATGATGGAGAAGGACTGACCCATGACCAGCATGCCCAGCATCGATCCGATCATGGCAAGCACCACTGCGATCAGGATCAGTGTGGCGTGATAGAAACTGTTGAACAGCGCCAGCAGCACGATCGCGATCAGGAATAGCGCCAGGAACGCCGCTTCGATCAGGAATGCGCCGGATTCGTTCTGCTGCTGGGCGCCTCCCGTGAAGCTCACGCGCACGTCGTTCGGGAAGCTCTGCGTTGCGATCCAGGCCTGGATCTTCGCGACTTCCGCATTGGTGTTGATGCCCGGCTTCACGTTCGCGCGCACGTGATAGACGCGATGGGCGTCGACGCGCTCGATCGAATTGACCTGCTGCGCCGGCACCATGGTGACGAAGTTGCTGATCGGCACCATGCTGCCGTCATTGGCGGCCACGCGCAGGCTGTCGAGTGCTTGAATTCCGCGGTACTGCTTGGGGTATCGCACGCGGATGTCGACTTCATCCTGGGAATCGTCGGGCCGGTACTTGCCGACGAGGATGCCGTTGGTCACGAGCTGCACGGCCGTGCCGATCGATTGCGCATTCGCGCCGAAGCGGCTCGCCAGCTCACGATTGATGGCCATGTCCCACTCGATGCCCGGCAGCGGGCGGGTGTCTTCCTGGTCGCGCAATTCGGGCATCTGGTCGATATGCCCGCGGAGCGCCGCAGTGACTGTGGCGAGGTTCGCGTAATCGTCCGAACTCACGTCGATCATGACGTCCTTGCCGGTGGGCGGGCCGCCTTGCGGTTCGCGCACTTCGATGTGCACGCCCGGAATATTGGCCGTCTTGCGGCGGATTTCCTCTTCGATCAGCTTGCTGGACCGCCGCTCGCGATAGTCCTTCATCTCGATGCCGAGATGGCCGATGGTGTCGACAGGTTCGCCGCCCTGGCTGTTGAGGGACATGCTCTGCCCGCCGGACGAAGCATAGACGGCGCGGATGCCTTTTACCGTCTGGGCGATGTGCGACACGCTCATCACGATGTTGCGTTTCTCTTCGGCCGACAGGTTGCCGCGCGCGGAGATATAGACGCGCGCATAGCCCTGATCGGTGTCGACGAAGAATTCCGTGCCGTGATTGAAGATTGCAAACAGGGTGATCACGGCGAACACCATGCCGACGGCGCTCATCGCCACGCGCCCCGGCTGGCGCGTGATGCGCTCGGCCAGATGCGCATACCAGCCTGTGATCCCGGGAATTTCCCGCCAGTCGCCGGTCTCGGAGGCCGCGATCGCCTTTTCGTGCTCCGCGTCGTGATGGCTGGCCTTGCCGAACATCCCGCCCAGCACGGGCAGGAAGATGAGCGCCACGATCATCGATGCCGACAGGATGATGATCAGCGTGATCGGAAAGTAGCTCATGAACTTGCCGGCAATTCCCGGCCACAGCAGCATCGGCAGGAAGGCGCCTATCATGGTCGCCGTCGCGCTGACCACCGGCCAGAACATGCGCCGTGCGGCTTCGGCAAAGGCATCCTTGGGCTGAAGGCCTTCGATCATCTTCCGGTCGGCGTATTCGACGACGATGATCGCGCCATCGACGAGAATGCCGACCGCCAGCAGCATGCCGAACATGATCATTTCGTTCAGCGACATGCCGAGCCCGTTCAGCGCCATGAACGCCATCAGGAACGAGGTCGGAATCGCCACGCCCACCAGGAGGCCGGCGCGTACTCCGAGCGCCGCCACGATGATGATCATCACCAGAACGATTGCCAGGATGATGGAATCGGACAGCGAGCCGAGCATGTCGTGGATGTCGGTCGATTCGTCGAACAGATAGGTGACGTGGATCCCCGGCGGCCACTGCGTCTGCGCTTTGCCCACGATCGCCCGGACTGCCTGGTTGTTGGCGATGACGTTGGAGCCGATGCGTTTGGAAACGTCCAGCGAAATTGTCGGCTGGCCGTTGACCCGTGCGAAAGTCGTCGGGTCATAGAACGTGCGGCGCACCTGCGCCACGTCGCCCAGTCGGATCGTCGAGTTCGGTGTGGAACGGATCGGCAGCGTGAGCAGGTCGTTGGCGTTTTCGATGACACCGGGGACCTTGACGGCGAAGCTGCCGCGGCCTGTGTCGATCAGGCCGGCGGCAATCAGCCTGTTGTTGTTCGAGACGGCAGCGAACAGTTCCTGTTGGGTGATCCCGTAACTTTCCAGTTTGGACGGATCGATCAGGATCTCCAGCATTTCCTTGCGCTCGCCGTCGATGTCGACGTCGAGCACGCTGGGCACGGTCTTCAATTCGTCCTTCAGATTGCGTGCGAGTGTCAACAGCGTGCGGTCCGGCACGTCGCCCGACAGCGCCACCGAAATCACCGGCTGAAGCGCCGTATTGAACTCCCGCACGGTGGGCGGGTCGGCTTCGGCCGGAAGCAGCCCGCGGGCCTCGTCGACCTTGGCGCGCACGTCCTCGAGCGCCTTCTGTTTCTGGAAATTGACGTCGAATTCGAGGATGATCACGGCCATGCCCGAATAGGCGCGCGCCGTCATCGTCTTGATGCCCTCGACCGAGCGCAGCGCGGTCTCGAGCGGCTTGACCAGCAGGCGCTCGCTGTCCTCCGGGCTGATCCCGGGATAGGTCACCTGGACCATGAGCACCGGGATCGGGATGTCGGGCTGGGCTTCCTTGGGAATTGTCGAGTAGGCGATCACGCCGGCGACGAGCACCACGGCGATCATCGCAATCACGATGCGCGTGTTGTGAACCGCCCAGTCGACGATGCGGATCATGATTGCGCTCCGCTCTTGCCGGAGACTGCCTCCACGCGCTCGCCGTCGTTGACGAACTCCTGTCCGACCGTGATCACCGTCACCCTGGTTGGCAGGCCCGAGACCCACATGCCGTCCGGCCCGTCGGAGACGATATGGACCGGAACGAAATGCACGATGCCCTTCTCCACGGTGCGGACGCCGACCGTGCCGTTGTCGTCGAGCACGAGGATGCCCGGGGAAATCATTTGCGCCTTCAGTTCGCGCACCGGAATGCGGATATCGGCGCTGACCCCGTCGCGAAGCTTGTTGTCGGCATTGGGCAGCTCCACCTCCACGCGGAAAGCGCGCGTGATGTCGTCTGCCTTGTTGGCGACGAAGCGAACCTTGCCGGCGACCACCTCGCCGGTCACCAGCGTGGCGGTCGCGGGATCGCCGACATGAATTTCGCCGACTTCCTGTTCGGTCACCGTACCGACCGCGAGAAACGGCTCCGGCGCGATGATCAGGGCGCACTTGTCGCCGACCCGCATATAGTCTCCGACGTCGACATAGCGGTCGTCGACGAAGCCGTCGAAGGGCGCGCGCACCTTGGTGTTCTCGAGGTTGATGGACATGGTGCGCATCGACGCCCTCGCGGCTTCGAGCGCGGCGGCTGACTGTGCCACCTGCGTTTTCGAGCGGAAGCCGTCTTCGGCGAGTTTCACGTCGACCTCATGCTGCTTGGCGGTCTGGGCCACGAGCGCGCGCGCCTGATCGAGCTTGGCCAGGCGGTCGTTGAGCTTGATCTCGCACAGGACATCGCCCTTCTTGACAGAGTCGCCCTTCTCGAAATGGAGCGCCTGGACCACGCCCTCGACTTCGGACTTCACGTCGACGGCGTGCAGAGACTGCGTCCTGCCGCGGACGGAGATCGTGGCGTTGCGTTCGGTCGCATTCAGGAGCGCGACCTGAACGCGGGGCGTCGTGTCCGTTTTGACGTCTGTGCCTGCGTCGGTCACGCTGTGTGTGGTGCCGGTGATGAAGCCCGATCCGATCCAGAGTGTCGCGAGGATCGCGATGGCGCTGGCCCACTGGTAGCGTGGCTTCATGCGGCGCCAGAACTCGGGCTGGTTCCGGTCGTACCAGCGGAGCAGTGTATCGATCAGGTTGCGAAACATGCGGTATGCGTCCCGGTCATTCGGCGGCCTGGGCCGCGCGGTGTTCAAACTCCGCACGATGGCTGCGCAGGTAGTTCAGCATCGCGATATAGACGGCCCGTCCGTAGCCGATCACGAAGCGCTCGCCCGGCGTGGTTGCATCGGGGTCGGCGGCTGGAAGCTGCGCGAGGTTCTCTTCGCTTTGCTGGATATAGTGATCGACCATCGACAGGACGTGGTCTTGCGGCAACAGGTGCGAGAAAAGCATCGCAAACAGGAAGGGCGAGCGGTGCTTGTCTTCGGGCAGGGGCTTCATCAGGGCACGGACGACGGCTTCGCGGCCCGCCGCCGTCAGCGAATAGACCTTTCGGTCCGGCCGCTTTTCTTGTGCCTCGGCCCGGACCGAAACCAGTCCGTCCTGGGTCAGCCTGCTCAGCGCCGGGTAGATCGAGCCGAAACTCGCCTCGACGAAGTGCTGGTAGCCGCCGGCCTCGAAGAGCTTCTTGATCTCATAGCCGGTGGCGTCACCCCGGGTGAGGATCCCCAGGCAGATCGTACGAACGTCCATGCTCGAGCCCGTCTATATTGATCCGATATAGATCAGGGCTATATAGGTTCGGGATTAAGAATTTCAATAGAAGCGGCTCAGCCCTGAGCGCAGGGCTGGATTGCGGCGCAGGAGCAGGTGCCTACTAGGGGTGTTCAGACCAGGTCGATCCGGTCGACCTCGACGCCCTTCATGCCCTGGCGGGTCGAGAAGCGGATCCGTTGCTCCGGGGCCAGCGCGGTGATCCCCGACCGCCGGAGCGCGCTGGCGTGGACATAGACATCGCCGCCGCCGTCTTCGGGCACCACAAAGCCGAAGCCTTTCTGGTCATTGAAGAATTTCACATGGCCATCGACCATGGGGCCGCTCGGCCCGGCCTCGCGCATACCGCCGGGGCGGGGCCGGCGCGCCGGCATCGGATCCGCCGTGCTCGTGTCCAGGCTGTGAACCGTGACCACCTGCAGTCCGCGCGGGGATTGCTGGAGGTCGCAGACCACCGTGGCCCCTTGGGGCACGTTCGGCGTGCCCAGATTTGCGAGGGCGGAGGCGTGGCAAAAGGCATCCCCGCCCTTTTCCAGCGTGATGAAGCCATAGCCCTTGGTGGAATTGAACCATTTGACAGTCCCCCTGGCCGAAGCCTGCGCAAGGGGGGACGAGCCGCCACTCTCGAAATTAGCCATGATGCAGCCGATGCAATCCGCCGGGTGCCAATCCAGGGCCGCCCCCGCCCCTCCGGCCGGAGCCAGGCGCGACAATGTGCATCATGCCTAGAAGATCGCCCCCTCTGCAACAGGGGGAATACCAAGCCGTAATCTTTTCGCTTCCCGGCCCGTGCGCGCTTCTAGGTGCCGCTGGCATCATGACCATGCGGGAGGCCTTGTGGAGACCGGCACGCTCATGCCTTTTCCGGGCAGGGCGGCGATCCTGCGCGCCGCGCGCTCGGGCGCTGGTGTGCCCTCGAGGACCGGGCCGCCCGTACGTCTGACTGCATCGCGGAGGCGATAGCTTGCTGGTGATCTACGTCGATGCCGATGCCTGTCCGGTCAAGGACGAAGCCGCGAAGGTTGCCCGGCGCCATGGCCTCGTCGTCCACATCGTCAGCAACGGCGGGCTGCGGCCCAGTCGCGACCCCGGAATTCAGACGGTCATCGTGCCCGAAGGGCCGGATGCAGCCGATGACTGGATTGTCGAGCATATCGGCGAGGGCGATCTTGCGATCACGGCGGACATCCCGCTGGCAGCGCGGTGCCTGAAGAAGGGCGCGCGCGTGCTCGGCCCGGCCGGCAGGGCGTTCACCGAAGAGAGCATCGGCATGGCGCTGGGTATGCGGGATCTGAACCGGCATCTTCGTGAAGCGACGGGAAAGCAGACCTACAACGCAGGCTTCGGGCCGAAGGACCGCTCACGGTTCCTGAATGCGATGGAGAACGAGGTCCAGGCGATCCGCCGCGTGTACCTCACTCGATGAATTCCGCTTCCGGGGGCGGCGCCATGACCGTCATATCCGGTTTCGGAATCAGGATAAGCACGAGGAACGTCGGTAGGCTGAGAAACAGCATCAGGTAGAAGACGTCGGAATAGGCCACGATCAGGGCATTGCGTTCGATAATGCCATTGAGAAACATAAGTCCGAAGGGAAGGTGGGCATTCCACAGGATACCCGGTGCATTCACGTCCAGCGCGCGGTTGAACGGGCTTGCATAAGCCGCGAGTGTCGCATGCACTGTCTGTATCGCGTTTGCCAGAACCGTCGTGGTGATCGATACGCCAATTGCCGAGCCGACATTGCGCGCAAGGTTGATCATTGCCGATGCGTCGGTTCGCAATTCGGCCGGCAGCGTCGCGAATGCCATGATGTTGCTGGGGATGAAGACCAGTCCCATGCCGATACCCTGCATGAACGTGATCGCGCCGAGCGTGAATGGCGTGACGCTCGGCGTCCATGTCGACATTTCCCACAACGACCATGTCAGCAGCGAGCACCCGACCGCCATTGGCAGACGCACGTCGATCTTCATCACGATGCGTCCGATCAGCAGCATGGTGAGCATCGTTCCGACTGCGCGCGGCGCCAGCATCAGGCCGGTGTCGAGGACCGAGTAGCCTCCGAGATTTTGCAGATATGGCGGAAGCAAGGCCGTCGTCGCAAGCATCAACAGGCCGATGAAGAATGTCAGCGTCACGGCCGACACATAGTTTCGGTCCCTCAGCAATCCGTGCGGGATAAAGGTGCGCTTGGCCGTAAAAAAATGAACAATGAAGAGGTATGCGCCCATGCCGGCCAGCACCGCTTCTATCACGATCTCGCTCGACGAGAACCAGTCCTTGGTCGTGCCGCGATCCAGCATGAACTGCAATGCGCCGATCGCCACGGCAAAGAAACCAAAGCCTGCCCAGTCGAAGTTCAGAAGCTTGTCGCGCTTGTCCTCGGCAAGGAAGACGATCAGGCCGATGACGGCCAGAATGCCGATCGGAACGTTTACATAGAATACCCATCGCCAAGTGTAGTTGTCCGTCAGGTATCCGCCCAACGTCGGCCCCACGATCGGGCCGACCATGACGACCATTCCCCACAGTGCCATGATCCTTCCGCGCTGCTCCGGCGGGTAGCGGTCCATGACGACGGCCTGGGAGAGGGGGGACAGCGCCGCCCCGAAAACCCCTTGCAGCAAGCGGAACACGATCATCTGTTCGAGGGACAGCGATGCTCCGCACATGGCGGACGTGATCGTGAAGCCTGCCATGGTCACGACAAAGTAGTTCTTCCGTCCGAAGCGCGACGCGATCCAGCCGACGGGAGCGGTCATGATCGCCGACGCCACGATGTACGACGTGAGGACCCAGGTGATCTGGTCGCGGGAGGCCTGCAGGCTCCCCTGCATATAGGGCAGGGCCACGTTCGCGATCGTGGTGTCGAGCACCTGCATGAAGGTGCCCATCATCGCGCAGACCATGGCGATGCGCAGACCCATTGGTGTGTCGCGCATGTGTACGCGGTGCGGAA
>Ga0153916_10003805_pt1 | contig 11296 bp, 21 predicted proteins | sample Opewatmetagenome_FD_109642 | JGI IMG/M metagenome (GOLD analysis project Ga0153916, IMG submission 109642) | Freshwater wetland microbial communities from Ohio, USA - Open water 3 Core 3 Depth 4 metaG | ecosystem: Environmental > Aquatic > Freshwater > Wetlands | place: USA: Ohio, Lake Erie...
GTTGACAACCGTAACACATTCGTTATCTTTATATACTTGAACGTGCTAGTATTATGTTTGACTAAGGAGATAACGAAAACATGAAGTTCGACCCAGTTGAAGTTTGGCTCAGCAAGGTAGCGAAAAGGCACAGTGGATCTAAGCAGACAGAGAGCATGTATCGGTCTAGTTTCATGCGGTTCTGCCAGTTCATCGAGTTAAGCCCTGAGAAGATTCTTGAACAATGGGATTCTGCTAGGTTTGACCTGGCAAGGCGAGAGCAATTCGTTGAAGACATGCTTCAGAAAGTGGATTTCTACGAGAGTTATCTAGGCAAGCAGGGCTGTGCGCGCACAACAGTTGCAGCTCACCTAGGCACTTTGCAGAGTTTCTTCAAGCACATGCGTCTGCCTGTTCCAGTTCAAGGCTTCAATGCAGACCCAGTTTTCCATAACCGCGACATCTCAAAAGAAGAGATCAAGCGCATACTTAACAACAGCGCGCCACGTGACAGAGCCTATTTCTTGATGATGCTGCAGAGTGGCTTAAGACCGGTTACGCTTGTGCAGCTCCGCTATGAGCAGTTGAAAGAAGACTTCGAGTCAAGGAAGCATCCTTCAGTCTTGATCAACGTCTCGAAAGAGATAACCAAGGGTGAGTATTGCGATCACATCACGTTCATAGGTCCTGACGCAGTGAAGGCTCTGCAAGACTATTTCAATGAGCGCGGCAAGCCACAAGATTCAGAGACTATTTTCAGGGAAAGTGAGCGAGCAAAGAAGGCTGGGACAGAAGGCTTGCAGACTAACAAGTTCAGCATGCGCTTCAAATACCATGTTGAAAGCCTTGGTCTAATCCAAGATAGGCGACCTAAGGGGCAGCCTCAACAGCTCCGGCTCTATTGTCTGCGCAAGTATTTCAGAAAGATGGCAGCGCCAGCAGGACCCGACTTTGTGAATTTCTGGATGGGCCACACTCTAGGCGTTGACGATCACTATTTCAGCAAAGACCCAGAGTTTCAGCGCAAACAATATGAAGAGAAAGCCATGCCTAACCTTCAAATCTACGAGCCTTCACCACTTGAATACACTGGCGAGCTTCGGGAGTTGCGCGCTAAACTAGATCAGCGAGACCTGGAAGTTCAAAAGCTGAAGGCTAAGTTAGACGGTGTTGAGAACACAGGTAAGAGGCTTGAATCTCTGGAGAAGGAACTCGAGGAAATGCGCGGCTTATTGAAGAGCTTGCTTAAGAAACAAGCTTGAAGCGTCATGCGGTTCTTGTATGATTGTTTTGTCATAATAGTGTGCAAAAAATATAAACATATCATGGCTTGTATGGATAACATTGAATCAGTCATGTTTTCTGAGCGAATTGTTGCTGAGCGAGAGCGTGACGAAAGGCGTTTCTTAATACTAACGAGTTGTGGGAGAGAGCTGAAATGCGAGCATGTGAAGCTGCTAACTGGGACCTTCAGCGCGAACCCTGGCAGAGTAATGTGCCCGGACGATCTCTCTGTGGACATTGTCATCCAATGAAGTATCAGCCAGAGCTTCTGTTGAAGCATCACAGCGTTGAGAATTTGGAGTTGTGGAGTTGTCATGGTTGCCAGAGTTTTCTCATAAGAGTTGCTAGAGCTGATTCCACCATGCTCTCCAAGACTTGATGTTGCTCAGGTATTTTCCGTACTGTTTTTGCAGATATCCAAATTCCTCTTCAATGTAGGCTCTGATCTCAGCATCTTTGTGAAGAGCAGTCATATAGTTGGTCCATTTTTCGTCAGTTTTGGTCTCGTATCCTAGTGGTGTTGTAAATCCGAAAACTATGTTGAGGAAATCATGCTTTGGGTCTCGCCAGTCTTTGAAGAGATGCAAGATCGGCGATGATGTTTCCTTGAACACAGTCCGTTCTTTACGAAACACTTTTTCTCCTATCTTTGGACCATAAAGCGCACTGTAAAGCTCCTTTCCTTTGCTGATTGCTTCCTGATCGTCTTCTGGTCTGTTTTCATACGTGTTCTTCGCATGCTCAAAAGCAGCCACTTCAGCTCTCCACGCTTCATCAGACATTTTTGTTCTGCTCGCAATACTTAGGTTTGCCAGAACGGTTGATTTGATGCCTTGCTTCTCGAAGAAGGCCCATTTCCCGAACACCAAAGGTATCAGATCGCTGTGTACTTGAGCCACAGTGTCGATTTTCTCGAAAATGTAATCATCCTTTGCTAGAAGGGCAATCACACCTAGAGGCGTGATCTCATATTTCTTTCTTGGTCTGCCACGATGCTCCCTATTTCTTTCCTTGACGCGTGCTAACCCTTCCTTCTCAAGTTCAGGCAGATACCTCAAGACAGTGCGACGCTTTCCGCGTATTTTTGGAGCGAGATTAGACAGCCAAACGTCTTTTTCTAAAGCTATGACTCGCAGTATCAAAAGCGCTGGGTGGTTTTCCATTCTGCCTCACATCCAAATGTGCAGTTTTCAGTGAATTATTGTCACGAAAAGTGTCTTTAATTCATACAGCATTTATGGTTTACGGTTGAAAACAAACGGAGACACATGTAAACATGACTGAAAGAACAACGGAAACCACACCGGTATCCACGCGGATCACGAAGCCAATGCACAAAGCAATCTTAGTCATACTGGAGACAAACGCTCACGTCAATGTTGCTGACTACCTTCGAGACCTGATCAGAAAAGACCTTGAAAAGAAAGGCGTACAATTCGATGAGAAGGAGTCGCAGAAAAAATGAGCGATGACATGGTTCAAGTCAGTCGAAAAACTCTGGACAAGCTGCTTTCCAAGGTTGAGTCGATGCTTGAGGAAGTGCGCCAGCTTAAGCAAGGAGTGAAGAAGGCATGAGCAGTGAACAAGATCAGGAATATGCTGCAAAGTTAGCCTTCAAACGCGATCTCCACCAAATTCGCGAAGAAACGCATAGAAAATTAAGAGAAATTATCGACGCGGAGATCAACCGGATCGGTCAGAAACAGGGGTTTTCCGAGACTGGAAGCAGAGCCGAGCAATCTGTAGCTGAAGCTTGCAATAAAGAGGCGTGGGAGCACCGAACAGGTGACAAAGGTCCGTTTCAAATGCTACGGAAGGATAACTGCAGGAATACCGAACTCTTCAACCATTTGGACAACATGTTGAAAACAAACAAAAACAACATCACGCTTGGCGATTTTCACTACTGGGCTGGCGAAGTTGGTTTCATCTTTAGACGGAGTAAGAAGGCAGACAGCAAAAGTTGACAGTGTGCGGAGACTGCGTCAAATTCCACACCAAACTCTGCTCCTTCGGATTCAGCAAAGTACCCATAAACCCGAAACCTAAGGCAGCCACTTCAATGAGCGACTTCCTCAGACAGCTCTACGACTACACAGAAGAACCGTATGGATACTACCGGCTGGAGTCCAACTATTCCATAATTCTCCCGAACGATGTAGCATGCACCGCGTTTGTGCAGAATCCAAGGCGACGGAGACGCTACTATGGCTAAGTGCGGAAACTGTCAGTTCTTCGGTACGGCTGCATGCAACCAGAACCAAAAAGACAGAAACAACGAATCATGCGGCGACTATGAGCCAGTTCGAGGAAGAAAAGAAGACCAGAAACCCAAGCCACTTCAGAAAGTGTGTGGAATAACCGAGAGCGGCGATCCTTTTGAAGCTGTGTTTCACAATGGCAAACCCATGTTCTTGATAAAGACAAACAACGGCTTCCACTTGACTGAGACAGTCATCAATGAAAGCCATGAATGCGAGCCTAACGTCAAGAACATTCCATACGAAAACTACAGCTACAATGGTCCAAACATCCCAAGCAGAGAAGATTTGTTCTGGCAAGCGCGAAATGAATTTGACCTTTTCCTTGACGTTGAGAGCGAGTACAAGGAATACCTAGCCGCATGCGTTCTCTTGAGTTACCAGCAAGAGAAAGTCAGAACCGTACCCTACCCCTACTTTGTCGGCGATAATGAATCTGGAAAATCCGTAGGTATGCAGCTCTTAGCAAGCTTATGTTATCGCCCTTTGTTTGGCATCACAATACCGTCAAGCGACATTTACGGATACCTAGAAGACACTGACTCTCCAGGCGTCATACTTGAAGACGAAGCCCAAGGATTCGACAGAGACTTGGACAAAGTCAAGGTGTACAAAAGTGGCTACAAGCGGGGCGCTGTAGTTCCACGATACCGAGAGGGAAGAGAAGGTTTAGCCATGAAGTATTATCGCTGCTACGGTTTCAAAGCCTTCGCTAGCGAAACCATGCCACAAGTCAAAGGCTTCATTGAACGCTGTGTTTTCATTCCCATGATTGAAGGTGTGCCAAAGAAAGACTGGGCCGACGTGAATAATGAAGACGAAGCAAGGCTTCAACAGATCCGCAACGACTTGCTCAAGTGGCGTCTGGCTACTCGGATCGGCTGGATTCTCCCTGAACCAAGCATGGAAGGCATACGCGGGCGAGTGAAAGAATTGTGGAAGCCGGTCTTGCAGATAGTGTCCGGCTTGACTGTTGAAGACTCATTTCGCAAGTTTCTGCAAGCCAAGCAGAGAGAACGCCAGGAAGAGAAGGAAAACACCTTAGAATACCATGTAGTTAAGGCTGTCAAAGAACTGTACGAAGACACTGGCAATCTGGAAATGGTTTTTGAAGCTGTCTGGAATGTGCTTGAAAGCGACTTGAGAGGAACCGTAGATCAGAAAAAGCCTCATGTCATGCAAACGCCCGAGTTTGGCGATGTGACAAAGACTCGAATCGGCTACCGGCTGCGCGAGATACTGAGCGGAAAGAGAACAGTCAAGAGAGAAGGAAAAGCCACTTTCAGAGTTTGGCAGTTCAACCTTGTGAAGCTTCTGCGCATGGTTCGCAAATACGGCTTAGACTATGATCCCAAACTACCATGTTACCAAGTTACTAATGTTACTGTTTCTCAGAAGGCAGAGACGCCTAAGACAATGGAGAAAGGCATGGGAAATAATGTTGAGAACAAGCCTTCTAAGACCTCTACAACCAGTAACAACGGTAACACGGTAACAAGCGTTTCTCTAGATGATTTGGTGTCTGTTTCTTGGAGCGACTCCTTTCTCAGTGAGCATGAATGCGGTGTGTGCGGCTACAAACGCATGACTTCTTGGCAAGGTGAAACAGCCAAAGGCGTCAAGATCCCTGTCTGCGAAGGTTGCCAGCGAGAATACGAGAAGAAGAGAACGGAGGTTCAGTAGAATGAACAAGAACACGCTTGCAGCAATAATCAGCCTAATTTTCCTAGCGATTTACACCTATGGAATGTACAGCTTCCAGGCTGTCTCGTTCAACACAACCCTGCCTCTTCTTGGTCCTCTAGCCTTCAACTTCAACGATTATGGGCAGCAGTTCGTAGCTATCGGCTTGGCACTTGCATTCATTCTCTTCTTGATCATTCGGCGAGAGGAAAGCGAAGACGATTCCAGCGAGGCGACTAGGTAGTGGAGAGTCTAGGTATTCGGATTCTGAAGCTGAAGCTTGTGATTCTGAGTCAAAACACCTACCCAAACCACTACAAAAAGCGTGAGCTTTTCATGGAGTCTTCCCAGTCTGGTTTCAACAAGACACCTTTGTTCTGTTGTGTTTGTTCCATTGTTTTGAACGTTCACTGCGGAGGGATTCAATGAGCAGCGACTTAGCTAAATTGAAAGAACGATTCTCTAGGCTAGAGCGTAAGGTCAGACGGATAGATGAGGTCTTGGCTCTGTTGCCAGAAAGCATTGATCCCTTAACATGGAAGAGCTTGGACTCTCTGGACAAGGAGATACTCAGCTTGCTACTGCACAAAGACACAGCTCTCTCGACTACAGAGCTTTCAGACAAGATTCCCGGCGTTCACCGAACTAAGATTTGGCGACGCATGAAGAAGATCAGCCGAGCGAGCAGGAAGCTGAAGGGCGACTCCATCATAGTCTTTGATCCTTCATCTAAGAAGTGGAGTCTTAACACAGAGGATTTTGACTTCAAACAACTGGAGGAAAAACCATGAGTGAACTAGCTTCAAATGTTCAAGTCTTCGTTGAAGGCAAAAGCGAACAAACCAAGCAAACGTATCTCAGCCTAGCCAGGTCACTTGAAACCTACCTCTCACAGAAGCATCTCACCTTAGACACTTTGAAACCTATCCACATGAAGGAATTGATCTATCAACAGAAAGCCATGAACAGCCGGTTCTTGTACAAGATCTTCCTCAAAGCCTTCATGCGAAGCCTAGGGCGAAACGACCTAGTTGCGTACATGAAAGACAATCTGAGAGAGATCAGGGAAGAAGGAAAATTCAAGGTCGACCTGACTCTCGAGGAAGTCTTTGACCTCATAGATGTAACTGAGCAGCCGCTTCTGAAGCTAGCGTGGGCGCTCATGGCCTTCGATGGACTGAGACCCGGGGAAGTCTTGGGTTTGCACTTTGAAGACTTGGACACTGAGAAGGCGAAGGTGATTCTCAGAAGACGCGAAGGTGAGAGATACGGACCCAAAGCTAAGAAGCCGACTGACGAAAGCAAGGCGATTCCATTCAACCCTTTGAGCATGAACCTGTTCAAGCAGATTCCTCAAGGCAGAGGAAGAATACTGCCCATAAGCTACAAGACCTTCAGAAAATGGTTCAACAGATACGTCAAGAAAGCAGAGATAACAAGAGAAGCCTATCCGGTCACGATGCACAAGCTCAGACACTTCTTCGGACACTTCTACCGCAAGCGACACGGAGACATACGGATCTTGAAAGAGATCATGCGACATTCTAACATCAAATACACGCTTTTGTACACGGCTCCAAGTGATCAAGAGGTTGAAGAGGACTATAGAAACGTGTGGAAAGGAGTTCACCATGAAAAAGCTTGATCGCCCTACTATAGGGCTATGTTTGTTTGTTCATTCACCCACCGCGAAACAACACCAACAAAGCGAGAAAGACCTGAGAGGTGAACAGTTTGATGTTGAAAGTAAGGTGTGTTATCGGCTCGATAAGGAACCACATGAAGAGGTTGAATCTCCATGAACAATGAAGCAAGCCAACCCAAAGACTCAACCAAAGAAGAAGACCAGATGCAAGACTTTGTTTCAAAAGCGTTCCAAACGCCCTGGCAGAAGGCACTGGCTGAACAACTGATCTGCCAGCATCTAGCTCAAGCCACGTACAGCCACAAGCCGGAGACAGTGATTTATCACACTTGTGCGGCTGCCCTGATGTATGCGAAGGCGAATCCAAACAAGAAGGTTGAGGACCTAGATCTTGACTTGCTCAAGCGCCTAATGAAGGTTCACCAAGCTTTAACGAATCCTTGCATCCTGCCTTGGAAGCATTGGCTCAATAACTATGTGTATGAAGACAGGAAAGCGTACCGAGTCTTATGGGGCTTCCCAACAGATAACGAAAGCTTCTGTCAGTTCATTCAGCCTTGGCTTCAAGGTGGCTTTGCCTTCTGGTCTCAGTTCATCAAACTCAACCGAGAGTGGCGAGTGCATGTCACATGCAGTTGCGGAGCTGTGCTGTTCGATGAGTCAAAATCCAAGGTTGAGACCGACCACATTAACATTGAAAAGTGGCTGAAAGAAAAGCATGGAGTGAAGAAGACCAGGCGAATCAAGAGAGAACCTCGCAGTGGCGAAATAACCGAGCTTTATGATGCTTGGGATAGCCGATGCAGACAGAAATATGGCTACGACACTTCAGCATATTTGGCAGCACTCTTAAAGGGTCCACCTAGTCTAGTGGATGATTGGTCAGGTTTTGACCGAGTACCTCTCGTCATTGAAAATAAGGAATATCTTGTTGTCAAATGTGCTAAATGTGGCTTTGAAGCTCCTGCAGAAGAATGGAAGTCTTGCCTTTACGAGACAGTCATGCAGGACCCGTACTGGAAATTCTTCTTTGAAGCCACAAGAAACTTGACAGTCGATGGCTACACTTCCCTAGTCAACCAGCTCACAAACTACGCAACGCCCATAATCCATGACGCTCGGGCTTTGCTCTGCACGTTGATGTCGCCAAACGTCTTGACTGACGTTCTAGCCTCATTCACTAAGAAACAGAAACCAAGCGAAGAGGAATCAGCTTTTGAAAGTGATATGGAGACGGGGCGGCGAGACACCTAGCTTCACACGGCCTTCAACGTGGTTCACTATTGGTTTGAGAGGAAGCGGAAAATCAAGCTTCCTAGAGAACCTTGCGTTGCTCTATATGCAGAAGGGTGCTGTGATCTTTGACTTGTTCGGGTCCAGAGACGGAGAAGGCTTGGCTTGGCTGCGCTCGCCCTTGGTTAAGGATAAGAAAGTCTTGTTGTTGAAGGGTCCAAACGTGGATGTTGACTCAAGCTTTCCCTGCAAGAGCGTTGAGAATGTGTCCTTGGATGATATTAACCGCAGCGACTTGGTGATTTCTTCCAGTCCACTGTATCTCAGCCCTGACCATGAGTTCTTTTTTGCAGCCAAGCTGACTGACTTGCTGTACAAACGCTTTCACTGGAACCGGCTTATCTTCTTGGTGTGCAGAGAAGCCGCGAACCTTTTCTATTCTAGGCTGAAGATCTCTGAGAACCAGCTTGACTCAAAAAGCCAGATGATCTATATGATAAGGGAAGCTCGACATATGGGCGTCGCTTTGGGCCTAGACTCGGTCAGGTTCTACGCTGTCGACATTGACATAAGAAACCTATCTGACTACATCATTCTGAAAAGCCAAGGGATTCAGGGACTAGCGAGCGATATGCGCTGGCTCTACAGCTTCTTCAACCCTTCAGTCATACGCGATATGAAACAGAAGTACTTCATTATGCTAACCCGGAAGGGTGGTCTAGGCTTGGGCGAGTTTCCGTGTCCACCTTGGCACAAAAGCGAGAAGGAAGACATTCTTGCAGCTTGCGGCTTGAAGGTTGAGTACGGAGAACAAGTGGAGCTTGGCAAAAGCCGAGGCGCATTCAAAACCATAGGCGACTCCGAGCATGTGCGAATCATTGAGCTTTACCAAAGCAACAACAGCATGGAGAAAGTAGCTACAGAGCTTAATCGATCTCGAGCGTCAATCTTCAGCCAGATTCACAGCCATGACGATGCTGTGAAACGCTCCGGATTCTGCCCAAAATGCCGGAGAGCAAGAGGTAAGTCTGAGGGAAGCGCAATTATGAAGGAAGTCGAGGAAGCCATGAGGTGATTAGGCTTGGAAAAATGAGATACTGAGAAAATGAAGGCTCTGAACGAAGAAAGAAGAGAAGAATTCATTGAATTGACGAAGAAACTGCACAGTTTATGCGTTGATTTCTGTTTGAGAGCTGCAGAAATCTTCGAGGTAGGTCACGGATCAGCTCTAAACGTAATTCAGACGCAGCAAATTGTCATTTTCGAGTTGGAAGCTATCAAGAAACAGATCTCTGACTTGCACTTTGTGGAATTAGTGAGCAGAAAAGTTGAAGTGGACCTAGCGAAATCAGAAAAAAGAGAGTCTAGTAACTAGTTGAGAACATTTCTTCATGTATCACAGCCAAGTTTGAAGGCTTTTCCTATAGGTCTGTTGTCTAAATTAGAATTGCCTTTTCCTTGCTTTCGGGTTCCTTGATGAATTTTTGAGTGCGCTCTCTTCGCTCTTTCAACCAACAAATCAGGGCTGACAGAGCAAACGAGTACGCCATGATCGAGAGAAAAAAGAGCAGGGAGAAGCCTAAGATCCTAGCTAGCACATCAGCGAAAAACATGCTTAGAAACAGCCACAAGGGATTCAGTTTCAGTTTCTTCACAGCTCCTAGTCAAACAACCTCGGTTTCTTCCACTTGGTTCGTTTCTGTTTCTTTTGTTCCCATTTCACGCCTGTAGGCTTCGGAGCCTTCCAAGTCATAGGAGGCTTGCTCTGGCAGCCCAAAGAAGTTGAGAGCGAGCGCACAAATAACTACTAGCGCAATGCAGCCAAGGAAAATCCATCGGTCAAAAGACAGAGGCCACTCCGTTATGAATGCCGCCTCCTCTTGCCCTTTCGTAGCACATACCACAACAGGAGGAGAGAGAAGCCAGCGCCAATCCAAGCATACGTGCTGTACTGATAGAAAAAGCTTAGATCCATGATGAGACGCGCCTCACGTTTGGTGTGACGTGCCTACTGAAAGAACAGAAAGGTTCAGTTGTATTGGCTGTTCGGCGTAGAACAATACCGGACTCCCGACTTAGGCTACAAAGTCTTAGAGCTTTTCTTCCAGTTTCCAAACGCAAGGCACGCCCAAATAAGCTACTTCGCGGTTTCTGAATATATCGTTTGCTGTCCTTGGCTGTCTATAGTAACCGTAGGGCATATATTGAAATGTATCACATTCTCGAACAAGGGTTGAGGAATGACGAAGTTCATGCAGTCAGTCAGTGATGGAACCTACCGGAAGCTTGAGGCAATAGCAAAAGAGAGAGACATCACAATCCAAGAACTGATCAGAGCTGTCGTAATCCCTGAGTGGTTGCTTGAGAAAGAGAAAAAAGGAAAGAGTGAAAGACCAGTCAAGTTGTGACGTTGTACTTCTTAGCCAGTTCTTTGATGGCTTCGCTGACTACTGTTGAAGGCGTTTTTCCCTCTTTCCTGGCGACTTCTTCAACCAAGGGCTGAAGGTCTGCGTCGATCTTGATTTCTGGCATGGGTTTTCACCTAGCTTATAGAATACTGTGTCGAAAGATTTAAATCTTACGTTACCGTAAGAAAACGGTAATAAGGAGGTAATAACACGGTAAAAAGAATCATGCTCACACTAGATGACGATCAATACCGGATTCTCCAAGGACTCATAGGCTTCGGCTCGAAGGATGCTGAGAAGGTTAAGAACGTCTTTCTCGCGTACCTGTCTGAGAAAGGCTACTTGAAGCAAGCTCAAGAATCAAGGAAGAGGCCGTAGGTGGTTGGCGCCAACATCTCCTAAGAGTACGTGTCGCCACGTTGTGTCGCCTAGACGTATATAGACGATCAGCGCGTTAGAACTCAGATTTCTCAGTAGCCTCAATCTCCTGGTGTAATTGATATATAGGGAAGCAAAAGAAGGCTGATTCAGGTCTTCCCGGTCAGAAAGGATGGTCTTTTACTCATTACTTCACTAACAGGTAAGCTGTCTTGTACGATGCTCGTAGTAAGTGCTTCGGCTTCTAGGTTTCTTGAGGCTTCAAGGAACATGGTGTCTTTTGTAACGAAAAGGTTAAAGTAGTTGACAACCGTAACACATTCGTTATCTTTATATACTTGAACGTGCTAGTATTATGTTTGACTAAGGAGATAACGAAAACATGAAGTTCGACCCAGTTGAAGTTTGGCTCAGCAAGGTAGCGA
>Ga0153916_10003806_pt1 | contig 11295 bp, 8 predicted proteins | sample Opewatmetagenome_FD_109642 | JGI IMG/M metagenome (GOLD analysis project Ga0153916, IMG submission 109642) | Freshwater wetland microbial communities from Ohio, USA - Open water 3 Core 3 Depth 4 metaG | ecosystem: Environmental > Aquatic > Freshwater > Wetlands | place: USA: Ohio, Lake Erie, Old...
ATCACCCGCCGCCAGCGCCTCGGGAGTCAGCACGAACCCGGCCAGGATGTCCACCTTGTCGCGCACCACCAGTTCCTGCGCGAGCCGCTTGGCGGTGTCGGGCGCGCCGACCGAATCCTTGCGGATGAACTCGATCTTCTTGCCGGCCACGGTGTCGCCATTCTGTTTCACGTAGAGCTTGATGGCGTTGTCCATCTGTGCGGCGGGATCGGCGAACTGGCCCGAATAGGTCATGATCAGCCCGATTTTCACCGTCTTCTGAGCCAACGCGGGCGATACGAGCAGGGCGGCTGCCAGACCGCCCAGGAGCATTCGTTTCATGTTGATTCTCCTTGTGTACATGCGGGCAATACCACGGCGGGCATTCTAATTACAAAGTCAGAAACGCGGGCCCGAGTCACTTCATCCTGGCCTTGACCGGATCCTTGACCATATCGATCTTGTCGAATTCCACGTTCATGAGCCGGCCGCCGACTTTGTCGACCCTGCGGATGTAGACGTTTTCCACCACATCGCGGGTCTGCGGATCGATCATCATCGGGCCGCGCGGGCTTTCCCATTTCATTCCCTTGGCGGCGGCGATCAGCGCGTCGCCGTCGGTGTTCCCCTTAGTCTTTTTCAGCGTCTCGTAGATGAGGTGCATGCCGTCGTAGCCGCCGATGGAGAAAATGTCCGGGTTGCGCTTGTACGCGTCGTTGAAGGCTTTAACGAAGGCCTTGTTGAGCTTGGAATCGTGGTTGAAGTCGTAATTGGCGACGGTGACAAAGCCGAGCGAAGTCTCCCCCATGCTCTTCAGCGCTCCGTCGTCGGTGAGCACGTCCTGGCCCATGATCTTGACCTTCTTGGCATCGATGCCGCGCTCGGCGAAAGCCTTGCCGACGGCCGCTGGCTGCACGCCACCGGGTACCCAGACATAGATGCCGTCGGGGTTGGTGTCCTTGGCGCGCTGCACGAAGGCGGAGAAGTCGGGATTGGCGACCGGAAAGCGCACCGAACCGACGATCTGGCCGCCGGCTTCCTTGAACGCGCGCTGGAATCCCTCCTCGGCATCGATTCCGGGCCCGTAGTCGGAAACCATGGTGAACACCTTCTTCACTCCGTTCTTCGCGGCCCAGGCGCCGAAAGACTCGTTCAGCATCGGCGTGGTCACCGAAGTGCGCGCCATGTAAGGCGACTTGGTGGTGATGATCGAAGTGGCTGCGTTCATGATCACGGTGAACTTCTTCGCCTCGGCGGAAACGTCCCCCACCGCGAGCGCATTGGGCGTGAGGATCAGCCCGCCGATGATGTCCACCTTGTCGCGCACCACCAACTCCTGCGCGAGGCGCTTCGCCACGTCGGGGGCGATGCCGCCGGAGTCCTTGCGGATGAACTCGAGCTTTTTGCCGGCGACAGTATCGCCGTGCTGCTTCACGTACAGCTTGATGGCGTTGTCCATCTGCGTGGCTGTGTCGGCGAACTGTCCCGAGTAGGGCATGATCAGACCGATCCTGACCGTTTTCTGGGCCAGCGCCGGGGATGCGAGCAGGGCAGCGGCGAGACCGCCCAAGAGCATGCCTTTCAGCTTCATTTTTGATGCCTCCTCCAGAGGTGCGGGCGATACCGCGCACAAATTCTACTGACAAAGACAACGGCGCGACAGAGCCCGTACGGAAGGGGCAACGATTCCGAGCGTCACCAGAGAAGCCTCCTCGAGATAGAAGGCAAACTCCGACTCGTTGCGGTTGCGCCCTCGTCGATGAGCCCCGGTAGATACGGATGACCTCCAGTGCTTTTTCGCGCAGGTTATGCGCCTTCTCGGTATTGAGTGCGAGGATCTGCCAGGCCACCTCGCGCCTGGGAACGACCAGCGCGGTAATCGATTTGGCGCCCACTTGGCCGGCTTGCCAGCTTTGGTTCTGGCGGCGGTGGCCATGGTTCGATCCGTATAATGGCAGAAAGGAGGCGGTCGTGAAGCGCTCCAGCGAGACCATCCTCACCACGCACGTCGGCAGCCTGCCCGAGATCGTCGCTCTCCAGGCCGAGGCGCCCGATTATGCGCACCAGCTGCGCGAGGCGGTCGCCGCGGTGGTGGCGAAACAGCGCGACATCGGACTGGACCTGATCAACGAGGGCGAGTACACCAAGGGCGGCGACTGGCTTTCCTACGTCGAGGAGCGTTTCGGCGGTTTCGAAGCCAGAGAGCCCGACGGCGCCAAACCTCTCATCCAGCAGGGCAAGGACCGCGAGGCGTTCGCGGAGTTCTACCGGTACGCCAGCGAGCGGGGCACGCTCTTTTACCTCCCCGGCATGCAGATCCGCCAGAAGCGCCCGATCTGGGTGTGCACCGGGCCGATCACCTACACCGGGCAGGCGGCGCTCCAGCGCGAGATCGCCCTGCTGCTCGAGCGCGTCGCCGCCGAGGACGCTTTTCTCACCACCACCGCGCCCGCCAGCCTCGAGGTCTACCGGCGAAACGAGTTCTACAGCAGCGAAGAAGAATTCGTGTACGCGATTGCCGAAGCAATGCGCGTCGAATACGAGACCATCGCAAAGGCAGGGCTTCTCGTGCAAGTGGACGATGCATGGCTGCCAGCGCTTTGGGACCGCATCGGTATGGCAATGGGCCTGGAGGCGTTCCGGAAACGCTGCCTGGTGCGCGTGGAAGCGCTCAATCACGCTCTGCGCAACGTACCCGAAGCCCAGGTGCGCTACCACTTGTGCTGGGGTAGCTGGCACGGCCCGCATGCCTACGACCTGGAGCTTGTGCACCTCGTCGATATTCTGCTCAAGGTAAAGGCGCAGGCCTATCTGATCGAAGGTGCGAATGCGCGGCATGAGCACGAATATGCCGTGTGGGACGGTGTGCGGCTGCCCGAGGGCAAGATCCTGGTGCCCGGGGTCGTTACCCATTCGACCGACGTGATCGAGCATCCCGAGCTCGTGTCGCAGCGCATTCAGCGCTACGCGCGACGCGTGGGCCGCGAGAACGTGATCGCGGGCGCGGACTGCGGCTTCGGCGGCCGCTCGCATCCACAGATTGCCTGGGCGAAGCTGAGCGCGCTGGTCGAGGGCGCCAGGCTCGCATCGCGCGCCCTCGGATACCGCCAGTAGCCCGGGCAGGGCGGCCTGGGGAATAAACCCGGCGGCCTCGGGGTCTCGAAGTGAGCCTCCCCCGCGCACAGGATTTTTCCTTGGGCGACGCCTATCGCATCGGCATCAGCGGTTCGTACAGCGGTCTCAATCTGGGCGACGAGGCGATCCTCAAATCGAGGATCGTGCAGTTTCGCCGCGACGTTCCGGACAAGGTTTAGAATCCGCGCTCTCGCACAAAAAACATGTGGCAACCCCGCGACGACGAAATCGAAGCGCTGCTGAAGCGCGACTTGCGCACGAGCCTACCGTTCCGGCGCCTGCTGCTGCTTTATCTTCATCCGTTTGCGCTATTCAAGGACGCGTCGAGCGGCCCGCCGGTGGCAAGGCAGCGCGCGCTGTCCTATAACCGCGCCATGCGCTGGATGCTGCTGCCTTATATCCGGCGCTGGATCGCGATCGCGGTCGCGCTGTTCCTTTGCATCGAGCCCGCCCAGGCGCTTGCGGCGCAGGCGTCGCTGTTCATCATTCCGGCGTCGGCCTTTGCGGTCGGCTGCTGCATCGCCGTGGTGGTGATCGTGCTCGCCGCGTGCACCTACTTGATGCTGGGGCGCGTGCAATTGAACTAGATGCTCTGGTTCAGAAGCACCTGAAGCACGTCCGGATTTACGGGCTTGGTGAGGTGGTAATCGAATCCGGCCTGGCGCGACCTCTGGCGGTCGTCGTACTGGCCGTACCCGGTAACCGCGACGATCGGCGTCTTCCTGAACTGCGGCTGCTCGCGCAGCTTGTGCGCGAGCTCGTAGCCCGTCATGCCCGGCAGGCCTATGTCGAGAACGAACACATCCGGGTGGTAATCGTTTGCCGCATCGAGGGCCGTCGGGCCGTCGTACACGCACGCAGCCTCGTATCCGGATAAGCGCAGGACGAGCGCGATGCTCTCCGCCGCATCGACGTTATCGTCCACCACAAGGACGCGCCGATTGCGTTTGCCGCCCAGAATCCGCGGACGGTAAGTCATTCCCTGGCCGGCGCTTGCTGCCACCGCGGGAGTCTCGCCGGGCTGCTCCGTCATGGCCGGGGAAAGGGCGGGCAGACGCACGACGAATTCGCTTCCCTGGCCGTGGCCCGCGCTCCATGCCGATACGTGCCCGCCATGCATTTCCACCAGGCGCTTCACGAGCGTGAGTCCGATGCCCATCCCGCCCTGCGCCCTCGCGAGCGAATGGTCGCCCTGAACGAACAGATCGAATATGCGCGGCAGAAGCTCGGTTTCGATGCCGATTCCCTGGTCGCGCACGCGCACCACCGCTTCGGCGCCCTGCTGTTCGAGGTTCAACCAGATGAGACCGGGCTTGTGGCTGTACTTGGCGGCATTGGTCAACAGGTTGGCGATCACCTGGGAGAGGCGGATGAGGTCCGCTTCGACGCTGATGGGCCGCGACGGCATGGAAACCTTTACCTCGTGCCCGTGCGCGTCGATCACCGGCTGCGCCGTTTCGAGCGCCCGCTCTACCGCCGCCGTCAGGTCGATCGGTTCTTTTCGCAGATCGATCTTGTTCCTGATGATGCGTGAAACATCGAGCAGGTCGTCCACGAGCCTCACCAGGTGCTCGAGCTGGCGGTCCATCATGGAGCGCGCCTCGTCCACCATTGCCGGTGTAGCGCCGGGCATTTTGGTCAGATGAAGCGCATTGCGCAGCGGGGCAAGCGGGTTCCTCAGTTCGTGCGCGAGCATGGCGAGGAACTCGTTTTTCTGGCGGTCGGCTTCGGCGAGCTCGTTCAGGCGCTCGCGCAACTCCTGTTCCAGGCGCTTGCGGTCGGTGATGTCCCGTACGATGCCTGTGAAGTAAGGCCGTGTTCCGAGGCGGAACTCGCTCACCGCAAGGTCCATCGGGAAGGTGGAACCGTCCTTGCGCTGACCTACGACCTCGCGCCCGATGCCGATGATCTTGCGCTGGCCCGTTTGCAGGTAATTCGATACATAGCCGTCGTGCTCGTGCCGGTAAGGTTCGGGCATGAGCATCTTGACGTTCTGGCCCATCACCTCGGAGCGCTCGTACCCGAATATCTTTTCGGCCGCCGGGTTGAAGGAGGCGATCCGGCCCGATTCGTCGATGGTGATGATGCCGTCGATGACGTTGTCGACCACCGAGCGCATGCGCTCCTCGGCCTGCCGCAGCTCTTCCTCGGCGCGCTTGCGCTCGGTAATGTCGCGCACGATGCCGGTGAAGTAGCGCTCTTTTTTCAGCTTGAAGACGCTGATCGCGAGATCCATCGGAAAAGTGGAACCGTCCTTGCGACGCCCCACCACCTCCCGGCCTATACCGATGATCTTGGCCTCGCCCGTCCTCAGGTAGTTCTCGATATAGCCGTCATGCTCGCTTTGATACGGCTCGGGCATGAGCATCTTGACGTTGCGTCCGATCACTTCCGATGCCGGGTATCCGAACAGCCGTTCGGCTGCTGGATTGAACGTCGTCACCGTCCCACGCTCATCGATGGTAATGATCCCGTCGACGATATGGTTTATCACGGAGAGCATGCGGTCTTCCGCCTCTCTGGGTTTGTTCGGCCTCTGCTTGCCCGCTGCCATGTAGGTCTCAAAATGCCGTTCGATTCTCACCCTGCCCGGGATGCAATGCCAACACGATAGCGCTGGAGCAATTGCATCCTCGTCAGCAGGTTTTCAGTGCCGGCTCCATGACGGGCCGGCCGCCCTCGATCACCGACTGAAGTTCACGCGGGTCGGCGGGCTTTAGGAAGTGACTGTCAAAGCCGGCCGCGTACGCGCGCTCCCGGTCTTCTTTCTGACCGTACCCCGTGACCGCTATCAGCAACACATCCCGGGTCTCCTCGCGCTGCCTCAGCCGCCGCGCCAATTCGTACCCGTCCACGGTGGGCAAACCGATGTCCAGCACGACGACCTCGGGAAGAAACGCGTGCGCTGCCGCCAGCACGCTCTCGCCGTCCAGCACGATCTTCACTACGTGGCCCTCGAGCTCCAGATAGGACGCGATGCTCTCCGCGGCGTCGGCATTATCGTCGGCGACCAGCACGCGGCGTCCCCGGCAACTCGGCACGGCGGCGGCGCTCACCTGGGGCTCGTGCGCGTGCACGGCGCGAACGCAGGGCAGCGTTATCATGACCTGCGTCCCCATGCCCGGGCCGTCGCTCGAGACCTCCACGCGGCCCTCGTGCAGCTCGACGATTCGCTGAACCAGCGTGAGACCGACACCCAGTCCGCCCTGCCGTCGGTCAAGGGAGCGTTCCCCCTGCACGAACAGCTCGAACACTTTAGGCAGCAGGCGAGGATCGATGCCGCTGCCGTTGTCCTTCACCCGGATGACGGCCTCGCCCTCGCTCGCGGTGGCCCAGACTTCGATGCGGCCTCCTTCCTGGGTATATTTGGCGGCGTTGTTGAGCACGTTGCTGAGCACCTGCGCGAGCCGGGCAAAATCGCCGGACAGGCGCACCGCCGCCTCGGGCAAGTCGACTTCCAGGCGCTGACCCCGCATTTCGATCAGCGACCGCTCGGTCTCGATGCCGTGCCTGATCACCTCGGCGAGCTCGACCGGCTCCTTCCTGAGCAGGATTTTGCCTTGGCTGATGCGCGATACGTCGAGCAGCTCGTCCACCAAGCGAGCGAGGTGTGCCACTTGCCGCTCCATCACATCGCGCGCCTGGGCGAGCATCGGTTCGGGCAGCGCGATCCGGCGCATCACTTCCACCGCGGTGCGGATGGGCGCGAGCGGATTCCTCAGCTCGTGCGACAACATGGCGAGGAACTCGTCCTTGCGCCGGTTGGCGTCCTGGAGCTTTTCTTCGGCCTGCCGGGAGCGTTCGATTTCGCACTGCAGGTTGCGATAGAGCATCGCATTGTCGAGCGCCATGGCAGCCCGGATCGCGAGTTCCTTAAGCATGAGCAGATCGCGCGCGCTGAAAGGCTGCGGACAGGCCTGCGTTGCAAGCAGCAGCACGCCGAAAGTACGCTCACCGGTCCGCAGCGGAAGGGCCAGTGCGAAGCGCGCGGGCCATGCCGGCCCGGACGTAGAGAAGCGATCTCCGTTCGCCGAAGTCCACTCGGCTTCGACCGGCTGGCCTTCCGCCAGCGCCTGGCGCATGGTCCGCGCGGCGGCATCGGGCAGGTCGTTCAATGATTCGACGGCCGTCGTATTGGCACCCTGCCCGTCGTAGATGCTTCGCATGAAGAGGTGGCGACGGCGCTCGGTTTCCGTATCGAGCAGCACGATTGCGAGTTCCGCGAGCTGAGGTACCACGAGCTCCACCAGCCGGCGCATTCCCTGCTCTACATCGAGCGAAGCGCCGAGCTCCCGTCCGGCTCGCGCGAGAAAATTCGAACGGCGGGTAGTCTCCTCCGCCGCGTTCCGGGCGGCTTCCGCGCGTGCGAGCGCGATGCGTTCCTCGGCCATGAGTCGGGTGCGCTGCTGCATCTGGTACAGGTCGACGAATACGCGCACTTTGCTGCGCAGCACGTCGGGCACGATGGGAGTGAGGATATAGTCGAACGCGCCCAGCAGGTAATCCTGCGCCGCCTGCATTTCGTCGGCATGCGCGGTGATGAAAACGATGGGAGTGTGGGCCGATGTCTTGTACTGGCGGATCAGAGCGGCCGTTTCCATGCCGTCTACCTCCGGCATGTCGGCGTCGAGCAGGATGACGGCGAATTCATGCTGCAGCACCTGGTGCAGAGCCTCCGCCTCGGAGTGTGCCGTCACCAGGTTGTGCCCCAGCTCATCCAGGATGTTCTGAAGCGCCAGCAGCTTTTCCGGCAGGTCGACGACCAGGATGTTGGCCCTGCCGGAAACGTCCGTGTTGCCTGCAGGGCTCATCGTTGGAACCACTCGTGCGAAAAAACGCCGAGTAGAAGCACGCGGACCGCGGGCTCGGATAGCCGGGGCCTGGCGGCGGCCTCGATCCGTTGCGCGCGGTCGTCTTTCATCACGTCTGCGATGATAGGCAGGCCCTTTCCGCAGGACAACCTGCCGATCTTTCGATCTCGTGCAGCGGAATCTTCACGCGCGAACTCCTTGAACGTTCAGGCCGTGCGCCACTTGGCGCGTTCTGCGCTGCGCAATTGTCGGCGTAAGGAGTTACGATGAATAGTCAATCGGCATCGACTTTGTGTCGAGGATCGTCTACGCCGAGGCGGTGTCAGAACTAACGCTTATCCCAGAAATGGGAACGATATTCTGGAGAAAACGGCCGGCCGCGCCGCCTTCCGTCAGGACGACGCGGCGATTAAGCGCTTATCGGGCCTCAACCCTGCAGATCGATGATGCGCACATTCACCTGGCGCTCGTCTTTCCCCCGGCGCACCGTGAGCGTCGCCTCGTTGCCGATGCCGATGTGTTCCAGGCCGGCCGCGAAATCGGACAGCGTGTCCACGGGCTTGCCGTTCAGGGCCACGATGATATCGCCCGGCTGATTGCTGCCCGGCACGAAAGGTTTCAAACCCGCCCGGTCAGCGGGGGAGCCACGTCCGACGCCCAGCACAACGACTCCGCGGATACCGAGTTGTGCCGCCACTCGCTCGTCGGCCGCCGCGATGCCGATGCCCGGGCGCGGCGCCCGGCCAGTTTTGATGATCTGCGGAACCACCTTTTTCACGAGGTCGACGGGAATCGCGAAGCCGATGCCCGCGGAAGAGCCGGATTCGGAATAGATGGCGCTGTTCACGCCGATGAGCCGCCCCGAGCTGTCGAGCAGCGGCCCGCCGGAGTTGCCTGGATTGATGGCCGCGTCCGTCTGAATAACGCCGCGCACTTCGCGCCCTTCTGAAGTGGGCAGCGTGCGCTCGAGCGCGCTCACGATGCCGGTCGTAAGTGTGCGTGTAAGGCCAAACGGGTTGCCGATGGCATAGGTTGCCTGTCCGACCTGAAGATTCGACGAGGATCCGACGCTGATCGGGTGCAGGTTCTTCTGCCGTTCCCGCAACTGCACCACCGCGATGTCGTAATCGGGCGCTCCGCCGATCACTCGCGCCGCAATCGGCTCGCCCACATCGAGTTGCACGTACACGGTGTCCGCGCCCTCTATGACGTGATAGTTCGTGACGATGCGGCCCTCGGTGTCCCAGACGATGCCGGAGCCCGCGCCTTGCGCCACCTGGACACCGACGAAAGGATTGAAGCGCCGCGCCTCGGTGGTGATGTAGGCAACCGAGGGCGAGGTGAGCCGGAAAAGTTCGGCGTTGCTTTTTTCCCAGTCGCTCAGCTTGCCTTCCGGGGTGACGAGCGGCTGCGAGGCGGGCTGGGATGGCGGGGGACCCTGGTCCGTTGGCGCCGGTGCGAACAGCCGCCCGCCCAGCCACAAGGCGGCAAGCAGCAGCAGGACAATCAGGACAATTCGCGAAATTGAGCTCATCTTGTGCACGTTCGTCTCAAGGCCGATGCGGATTTCCGCAAGCGCTCCCAATACACCCAATCAGGCATCGCCTGCCAGCAGGCGTTCCAGCTGGTCGAGCAAGGAAGCCTGTCCGGGCAGGATCTTTCGCCGCGCCTCGTCCATTTTGAACCATCCGGCCCGGTCGACCTCGGGAAATTCACGCTGGCGTCCGGACTTGGGCGGCCATTCCAGCGTAAAGGTATTGCTGTGGATGCGCTCGGCGTCGCAATCTCCGTCCATCGCCCAGGCGAGAACCGTTTTGCCGCCCGGCTGGCGGCAAGCCTGCAGCGCCTGCATCGCTCCGCTCACCACCTGGCCGGTTTCCTCCTCGAATTCGCGCAGCGCCACCGCCTTCGGATCTTCGCCCTCGCCGTATTCGCCCTTGGGGATCGACCAGGAGCCGTCGTCCTTCCTAACCCAGAACGGACCGCCGGGATGGACCAGGAAAACTTCGCGCTTACCGTCTCGCAGACGATGCAGCAGGATTCCAGCGCTGGTCTTTGACGCCATAAAATTATTCCAACACGGATCAGACCGGGAAGCGCGAACCGCCGCAGTATACGACAGCAGGCTGGGCTAACATTCCCGTCATGCCCGAAACGTCTCGACGCCCGGACGCTGTAACCATCGCTTCCTGGGTTCTCTCCGGCGCGGCGCTGCTGCTCATCCTGGAACTGCGCCTGCTTTCGGCCCTGTTCGCTGGGCTGCTTGTCTTCGAGCTGGTGCACGTGCTCGCTCCGTTGCTCCAGCGCCGGCTCTTCAGCGAACGCTCGCGGCTCGCCGCCGTGGTGGTGCTTGCCACGCTGATCGTAGGCATCCTCGCCCTCGCGATCCTCGGGGCGGTCGCGTTCTTTCGCAGCGACGCCGGCAGCCTGTCGGCGCTGCTTCAAAAAATGGCCGACATTCTGGATAACGCGCGCGCTTCGCTGCCTCCCTGGCTGGTGTCGCGCCTGCCCACCGACGCCGAGGACCTGCGCAACACCATCACGCAGTGGCTGCGCAGCCACTCGCCCGAGATCCAGCTCTGGGGCACGACGGCGGGGCGCGTGTCCGCCCATATCATCATAGGAATGATCATCGGCGCCATGGTGTCGCTGCGGGAAGCAGTTTCTATCCGCTCGCCCGGGCCGCTTGCGCGGGCCCTCCACGACCGCGCCGTGCGCGTCGGCGACGCCTTCCGGCAGGTTGTGTTCGCGCAAGTGCGCATCTCGGTCATCAATACCGTATTGACCGCGATCTACCTTGCCGTGGTCCTGCCTTTGTTCGGCGTGCACCTGCCGCTAAAGACCACGCTCATCGGGGTCACTTTCGTCGCGGGTCTGCTGCCCGTGGCGGGAAACGTGATTTCCAACACCGTCATCGTAGTGGTCAGCCTGCAGTACTCCGTCTCCATCGCGCTCGCCTCGCTCGCTTTCCTGCTTGTGATCCACAAGCTCGAGTATTTCCTCAACGCGCGCATCGTCGGGACGAAAATCCACGCTCGCCCGTGGGAGCTGCTCACCGCGATGCTCGTGATGGAGGCCGCCTTCGGCGTTGCCGGCGTGGTGGCAGCGCCGGTCTACTACGCTTATCTGAAGCGCGAGCTGGTCGACCGGGGGCTTATTTGACCGCCTTTAACACAACCGCCCCGCTCGCCTTTTGAGCGGGGCGGAAGCAGTCTGCTAAATCGAGAGCGTTGCGAGATTCCAGCATCGCGTTCCCCCCACTTGCAAGCAAGTGGGGGGTTGAGTTAAGGGCACTTCGAAATAAGAGACGGAGGTTTATTTACTGCCTTTACCACAACCGCTCCGCTCGCCTTTTGAGCGGGGCGGAAGC
>Ga0153916_10003807_pt1 | contig 11293 bp, 4 predicted proteins | sample Opewatmetagenome_FD_109642 | JGI IMG/M metagenome (GOLD analysis project Ga0153916, IMG submission 109642) | Freshwater wetland microbial communities from Ohio, USA - Open water 3 Core 3 Depth 4 metaG | ecosystem: Environmental > Aquatic > Freshwater > Wetlands | place: USA: Ohio, Lake Erie, Old...
AGTTAATTGTTGGGGTTCAACCCAGTATTGTTGACGTTCAAATGGGTAAGTGGGTAAAGGGATTCGATGACGTCGTTCATCTTTATAAAAGCCAGGCCAGTCCACCTCGACTCCCGCAAGCCAAAGTCGGCCCAGACTGTTCAAAATAAACGTAACATCTGATTTTTCCTCTTTCGGATGACGCAAAGAAGAGAGGATGACTCGGCCTTTCGATTGATCGGGATGCTGTCTGACGAATGTGCTCAGGGTCTGCCCCGGCCCCACTTCCAAAAATATTCTATCTGAGCCCTTCAATAACTCCTCCAGACAATTCGAGAAGCGAACTGTTTGGCGAAGGTGTTTGGTCCAATAACTCGGGGTTACCGCTTCCTCTGAGGTGATCCATGTGCCTGTGAGATTGGAAACAAATGTGATCTGGGGAGGGCTCAGCTTCACCTGTCTTATTTGCTCATTAAAGGCATTTAAAATTGGTTCCATCATCTTCGAATGGAAGGCATGCGAGGTATGCAAAGGGGTAAAGGCAACGTTGCTTTTTCCCAGAACATTTTCCAATTGTTTGATGGCTTCTGTTTCCCCTGACACAACACAATACGAAGGTGCGTTAACTGCCGCAAGAGAAAGTCGTTGGTTCAAGAAACGCTCAATATCCTTTTCTGAAAGTTGAACTGCGAGCATTGATCCAGTCGGCTGTTGTTGCATCAACCGCCCCCGGGTGGCTACTAATAACAGTGCGTCTTCAAGGGAAAATACCCCAGCTAAACAAGCGGCCACATATTCACCGATGCTGTGGCCTACCATTGCTGCAGGATGCACTCCCCATGACATCCAGAGCTTTGCCAGAGCGTATTCAATTACAAACAGCGCAGGTTGGGTAATAAATGTTTGTTTCAACTTCTCCGCTGTAGCCATCACATTTTTCTTGTCCGGATACAGGATATCCCTTAAATCCAAGGATAGATGGGCCTTAAGGATTTCAGAGCAGCGATCAACTTCCTCCCGAAATATTGACTCAGTCTGATAAAGCTCTAACCCCATATTCACATACTGCGCGCCTTGACCAGAAAACATGAAAACGATCTCCCGGTTCACCGGTTCTTGATACGAACTTAGTACAAGTCCTGAATGAGGAGTCTCGAGACTCCTCATGGCATCGTCATAATCCTTGCAGACTACCATCCGACGATAATTGAATGCTTTTCGACCCACTTGGAGCGTGTAAACGACATCCGACAGGTTCTGGTCCGGATTATTCTTCAGGTGTTCAACCAGGTTCGTTGTCGCTTTCTCCAATGCACTGCTACTCTGAGCTGAAATGAGAAGCAGTTGCCACGGTCTCGATCTTCCCGAAGGCTGACCCGCTGGAGCTTCTTCGAGAACGGCATGTGCATTCGTACCGCCAACACCAAATGAGCTGACCCCAGACCGGCGTGGGGAGTTATCTGCCTTCCATTCGGAGAGCCTGGAATTCACATAGAAGGGACTGTTTACGAAATCAATCTTGAAATTAGGCTCTTCAAAGTTCAAGCTGGGTGGAATCATTTTGTGCTTGAGCGCCATGACCGTCTTGATCAAGCCCGCTATCCCTGCTGCCATAAACATGTGGCCAATATTTGTTTTTACTGAGCCAATTGCGCAGAAACCATTCTTCAGGGTGCTGACACGAAAGGCCTGCGTGAGAGCAGCTATTTCAATAGGATCTCCCAGCACCGTGCCAGTTCCGTGGGTTTCGACATAGCTGATCGTTTCGGCATCGATATCAGCCATGGCGAGAGCATCGGCGATCACATTCGCCTGGCCTTCAACACTCGGCGCTGTGAAACCTACCTTCGCCGAGCCGTCGTTATTGATGGCGTAGCCTATGATCACGGCATAAATGTGGTCGCCATCTTCGAGTGCATCAGCAAGGCGCTTTAGCACGACAATGCCAATTCCATTTCCAAAAACGGTGCCCTGCGCCTTTGCGTCGAATGCATGGCAATGCCCATCAGGTGAGGAAATTCCACCATCTATATATTGATACCCTTTCTTTTGAGGCAGATTGATGGAGACTGCGCCCGCTATAGCCATATCAGCTTGACCACTCGATAGGCTCTCGCAGGCCATATTCACGGCCACCAGCGAGGTAGAGCAAGCTGTTTGCACAGTAATACTGGGACCTTTTAGATTCAACTTGTATGAGACGCGCGTTGCGAGGTAATCAACATCATTGCTCGTTTCGAGTTCGAGCTTGTCGACGGATCGTACAAGGTTAGGGTTGGAGTAGATGTTCTTCAATAAGTAGTCGCTGCTGCTTGCACCAGCAAAGACTCCGATGAGTCCTGGGTATGTCTCTGGGTTGTATCCAGCTCCTTCCATGGCCTCCCAGGCACATTCCAGAAAGAGGCGATGTTGCGGGTCGATGAGATTGGTTTCCCGGGGACTGTAGCGGAAGAAACGCGCGTCGAACCATTCGATATCCTCCAACACTCCACCCGCTTTGACATAATTCGAATCGTTCAGCAGAACAGGATCGATACCCGACTCCTTCAGCTCCTCATCAGAGAAGAATGAGATGGATTCGGCACCATCCTTTAGGTTTTGCCAAAACTGTTGTACGCCTCGGGCTCCTGGGAAACGGCAGCTCAAACCAATGATGGCAATAGCATTTTGATTCTTTAGCACATCCAAGTTATTCAATGTGATCTCCTTACTTCTGCCTATTATTAATATTAGTTAGCGGCGGCCTCGCACTGGGGCGAATGCGCCGCTCCCTCGACAGTCGTAGAAGTTCGTTTCTATTGTGATTTCGTCGGAGCAAGGATTGTTTACCTTGCTCCTGGCTAAGGTGTTGAGACAGCGAGAGAATTGTGGGATATCTAAAGAGGTCAACAATGGGGATATCTCGCTTCAGGAGTTTTTGTAACCTGCCATGAGCTTGGATAATGTGTATGGATCGGCCCCCAAGGTCAAAGAAATTGTGATAGATCCCTATACTTTCAATCTTAAGTATCTCTTGCCAGATGGAGGCAATGATCTGTTCTAGCTCGGTCTGGGGCAACACCTTCGGTGCGGAATGTCCATGGTTAAGGCCATCGGAGGCAGTGAGATCTTTGTTTGCTCCACGGATCGACCGGGCGTCATTCCATGCCTGGATCAACTCACCCTGTTCGCTCTTGGTCAAAAAAGGTAAAGAAGCAAGACCCTGCTCTGGGTTCGTGACAACACATTCCAGTAAGGTCCTGAAATGGGTGTAGATGCGGTCAATGGTGACCCTATCGAAAATCCTCGTGTTATACTCCAATAAGCCGGAGAACGGGCCACTCGCACCCGTTACGACGTGAAGACTCAGATCGAAGCTGGCCGCTCCCCGCTCGACAGGGAATTTTTTCAAGGTGAGGCCTGGAAGTTCCAATTCATCTTTCGGATCATGATCGTGCTGGACGAACATGACTTGCAACATAGGCATAGAGGATATCTCGGGATCGGTTGATAATTCCTCTAATAACTTCTCGAAGGGAAGATCCTGGTGCGCCAGGGCGTCCGCAGTGACTTCATGGCATTGCTGCAACAGCCCTCGAAACGTCAAATCGTCAGACAGTTGGGTGCGCAGGAGCAGGTTGTTGGCAATATACCCGATCAGCCCTTCCAACTCACTCTGGCCTCGATTCGAGACCGTTGTACCAACGATGAGGTCCTTCTGTCCTGTTAGCCGATACAGGAGCGTCTTGAGAGCTGCCAACAGCACCGCAAAGAGGGTAACTGCTTCCCGACGGCTGAGGAGACGAATCGACTCGGACAATTCCAGGGGAAGGGAGAAATATTTTGTCTCTCCCCGGTACATCGGGGCGGTGGAATGCAAATTATCAAGCGGCCACGGCAGCATTGAGGGGCTGTTCCTTAGCTGCTTCTTCCAGTAGGCTAATTGGGATGCGAAATGCCCGCCATCGAGCATCCGGCGCTGCCAGGCACTATAATCCACGAATTGAATCAAATGCTCAGGTAGCGGTGACGCCTCACCCATTGAGAACGCTTTGTAGAGCTGGCCAAGCTCCCACATGAGGATGCCGTGAGAGTAACCGTCTGCCGTGAATGTATACATTGTCAAGATGAACACGTATTCTTCATCATCTACCCGCAGCAATTTCGCCCGTAGGAGGGGCGCCTGGTGGAGATCAAAGAGCTGTTCGGCTTCTTGCAAGGTGAGTCGCATGACCTCGCTTTCTCTTTCATCGGCAGACAGATCTCTTAGGTCTACACTCGCAACAACCACGACACAGCTTGGCATGACAACCTGGGTAGGTTCCCCGCCGACAACCGCACAACTCGTTCGAAGGATCTCGTGTCGGCGCACGATTTCATTTAGGCTGCGTTCCAGAACAGCGACATTAAGGGGGCCCCCAATTCGAATTGCGATAGGGTGGTTGAAAGGGGGGCGGTCCGTCGTCTGGGCCATCAGCCACAGACCAAGTTGAGCATAGGATAGAGGTAGTTCTCCATCCCTAGAAGTTGGTTCCAGGGGAGGAAGAGAGGCGCTGGTAAATACATTGCTCTGGCACAGGTTTGCCAGAATCTCCTGTTTGGATTCAGTTAATTCAGCAAGCATGGCTGGAGTAAGTATCCCTTTGGGTGCCTTATAGCGCAGTCGGTCACCATCAGCCCATAGCACCACACCTTGCCCACGGAGATATGCCAACAACTCAGCCGGGGTCATAGTTCACCTTCCTCTGTCATCTGGTTTTGCTGCAGGTGTTTCTCGTAAGACTCGGCCAGTCCCGATACGCTTGGGAGCCGATAGAATTCATTCATTTTTGGACGAAAGTTAAGCTCTTTCTCTAACAGGTTAGCAATCATTACTATTTGTATGGAGGTTGCGCCAAGATTAAATAAGTTATGGAAAGGATTTATTTTTTCAATCTTTAATACGCTCCCCACAATTTGAGATATTTTATCTGCTGACGGGCTCAGATCACCAGATTGTACTGCCTGATCATCAGCCCCTGCACCATCTTCAGGGATTGGCAGCGCCTTCCGATCCACCTTTCCATTAGGGGTTAGAGGTAGACTATCCAAAATAACGATATTTGCCGGCACCATATATTCAGGCAACTTTCTTCCAAGATATTGCTTCACTTCGTTTATGAACGCCTGGCGCGGATTCTTAATTGCAGCTGCCGCAGATATTTCTTGCAAGAATGAAAAAATCCTAGTATGGCTTGGATCAATTGCTCCTCCAATAAACCCGTGTAGGTAAAGATGGCTATCTTCCAAATCGAAATATTTTCTTATTGGTTCAAAATCTACGCCACCGACAGGGCATAATCCTATCTGGTTTTCCTGTGCCGATGTCATCAGTAACTGCCCCATATATCCCGCTTCTAACATGCAGAAATCTCTTGAGACATCTTCAGCGCTTTGTTGCCTCATTCTGAATAACATCATTTGCGCGGCTGTTACGAGAGACTTAAAAATAGAAGACCCCATTCTTTGCGTTATGGCTCTTAGGCCGTAAACGGGAGCAATTGCATTCATCTGGGCTACCAAGTATATGGAAAATGCTGATTCCTCGAAGATCGAATAATTGTTGATGGTGTGAATCGATTTCTTTATCTGCGCGTTTGGAGATAGGAGTACCAGCTTGTGATCTCTTGGATGATAATAATAAGTTCCACCTTCAACATTCTCTATCTTGTTTGGTTTTACGTAGAGATAAACCTGCACAGGATATAAACTCCCTGCAGAGGCGTATCTGTACTTTGGAAGTGGAAGATCATCAATATTAAGCTGGTTAAGGCAACTCAAAAATTCGCTGAATTTAATCAATGAGATTTTACCATTGCCTTTTGAAAACTTCCTGTAGGTTTGGCGTGCCAGGTACTTATCTCTTAGTTTATTGTCCACTATGGGTTTGATCAAATCTATCGATTTCTTGTCATCATCGTTTTGCCTCAGCTCCAGATGTTTTAGTTTTAATTCCATTTTTTCGATATCGCTTAGCAGCGAACCGCCCCGTGCAGATTGGTCTTCACTCTCAACACTCTCTTTAACTTGCCTCGCTTCCTCTTTTGTTGGTTCCTCGAACTTCTTATTAGGAACAACATACCCAATGAGCCGTTTGTTTGTTTGCGAGTCACCGGTGGCTATGACTACTGAATCACGCACTTCACCATGCCCATTCAAGATTGTTTCAATTTCACTCAGCTCAACTCTAAGTCCCCGTATTTTAACTTGAAAGTCTCTCCTCCCCGTAATCTGGATATTACCATCAGGCAAAAAACACCCTATATCTCCACTTTTATATAGCCTTTCCCCGGTAACAGGACGATAAGTGAATTTTTCCTTTGTCTTCTCTTCATCCTTCCAAAATCCTCTGGCGAGACCAACTCCCCCAATACAAATTTCACCGATGACGTAATCAGGACATTCTTCCAGGTTATCTTTCATGATATAATACTTTGCATTCGTCATTGGCTTTCCATACGGAATGCTTTTCCAATTGGGATCTACTTGACCAATGGGGTAATAAATATCCCAGACAGTAGTTTCCGTAGGACCACCAGATCCAATAATTTCCACATCAGGAACAAGAGATCTTAGTCTGTCTGGTAAAGAAACCGGGATCCAGTCTCCGGACATTACAACCATTCGTAATGACTTCGGTAATACATTCTTATCTTTATTGGCTTCAAGATAATCCACATACATCTCCATAAAAGCCGGTACTGAATTCCAAAATGTCACACCTTTATCTCGGATGACCTCTGCCCAATGAGCCGGGTCCAGTCGTTTGTTCCTTTCAGGAATGACAATAGCACCCCCAGCCATCAGCATTCCAAACATATCGTATATAGATAAATCATGTTGCAAGGCAGTTAGTCCAATTGCACGATCCGTTGCTTTAATGCCGTAACGTTCATTGACATCAAGCATTCTGTTTACGACACTTCTGTGCTCAATCATTACTCCCTTAGGGACACCTGTTGATCCCGAGGTGTATAAGACATAAGCCAAGTCATTCAGTTTCTGGACCGGCTCTAACGGAGCAGGATCTTCTTCAGTAAAATCATCATTGTCGATGCTGAGGCATTTAATATTTCCCGGCCAGTCCATTTTTTCTTTGATCCAACTCTGAGTCAGTACGATCTGAACCTCTCCATCTTTCAGCAGCTGTAAAATTCGCTCATTTGGAAAGTCAGGGTCAATGGGCAAGAATGCAGACCCGGCCTGTAAGACTCCATATACTGCAGGTATCTGTTCCCAACCTTTATCCATGACGATAGCAACCAGCTTGTTGGGTTCTGCACCCAGCTTTCTGAGTCGTCTCCCTATTTTATTTGAGAGATCATATAATTCCTTGAAGGTAAGATTTCTTTCATTCGAAATTACTGCCAGAGCAGTTGGTTGCTCATTAACTTTTTTAGCAAAAAGTGAATGCAGCAATTCATCCGGAACCTGTTTATTGGTTTCATTTATTATCTTTCTACTATATGCCTGTTTTTCAGGGAAAAAATAAAAGGATTCATCCTCCCAGTTCTCTTCTCTCTCGACTAATTTCTTGAGAAGATTGACATATGTGGAAAGCATATCATCGAGAACAGATGGCTCGAAGAGCTCCTCAACCGCATCAAACTTGATAATGAGCGATCCTTCCACTTCATCAACGTGTAAATCGAACCAGACGTATGCCGTTTGGTTTACACTATCTACAATTTTACCGATCTGGCTTATGCTTTCCGTAAACCCATGATCAAGGAGGCTGGTGAAAACAACCGGAATCCCTTTTCCGAAATCATCGCTATTTATTTTTGAAAGCTCTCGTAACAAAGTAACCCCGTCAAAATACCGGTGATCCAAATCGGCCATTAACTGCCTATGAATTTTTTTTGCCCTCGCAAGAAACGACTCTTTTTCCGTTCTATCCACCTCAAGTATTTCGACGGTAGTGAAATCTCCTATGATTTTATTTACATCGGGATGCAAAGGGAGCCTGTTGAACAGAGGAATATTAATAGAGAAGCGTAAGGTCCTGCTCCACAATCCTAAGGTTTCAGCATAAGCAGTTAATAATAAAGCTGTTGGGGTGATTCCTTCTCGCGTCGCCTTTGTTTTTAGCTCCCGCCATTTATCAGCATCAATAGATTGTATTCGCCTCGTAAAGTAAGGTTTTTCAACATCTGCAGGATTTTTTCTTAATGGGATATCCGGAGCGGGAGGAATGGTGGATACCCTGTTTAACCAGTACGTTTTTGATCTTTCATAAAACTCGGTCGCCTCAAATTTTTTTTCTGCTATTAAATAATCTCTGTACGATAATTCTAATGATTGCAGCTCCTTGTCTGAATCATGATAATATTCTTTTAGTTCATTAAACAATATGGAAATACTACCAGCATCGAAATTGAGTAAATCTAAAATGAAATGGACGTGATTTAATCCATTACTTATCTTGGATACCTGAACTTCAAACAATGGCCAATCTTCGGTATTCTTAACAGTGTGCAGCATACTCTTTTTGATAGATTTTAACTCCTGATCTTTTGACGCAGCATCTTGATCTCTTAAATCGTTTATCTTAATTTCGAATTCGGGGATTTTAGTCAGAATCTGTTGTGTATAGTTGTTATAAACCACTGACCGCAGCATTTTATGTCTGTTGATTAGTCTATCCCAGGCTTTTTTGAATCGATTCAGATCCAAATTTTTACATTCCAATTCTACATACGCTATGGAAGGAATATTGCCCATTTCAAAAGCATTTGAACGCCCTATCAAATAAGCCACTTGAAGGTTATTGAGCGGAAAGGGTTCAAACTGTTCTTCTGTATTGGCTACAATCTCCGGCAGTGCAACCTTAGATTGTCCCTCTTTTGATCTATCTTCACTTAAGCGTTTTAATAAAAGAGCTTTCTGTTCCGGGGTTAGGTTTTTAAGGCGTTCTTTTATATCCACTCTTTCCTCCCTTGGTTTAAGATCTCACAGGATGACACAGTATTTTTTTGACTTCTCCCAAGTTTACAATTGGGACATCCCTTCAATCTCATTGAGCAGCTTTTCCAAGCGTGCCTCATTTGTACTTTCGACCAATTCTGACTCCACTTTTTTCGATAACCCGGCAATTGTTGGACGATCGAATAGTTCCTGTAATGGGATGTTTATCTTTAGATTCTTCTGCATTTGAAAAGAGACTTGTATCGCCGCCAATGAGGACCCACCCAAATCAAAGAAATTATCATCCATTCCAATTTTTTGTATCTTCAATACATTTACCCAAATATCAAGAAGCATTCTTTCAATTTCTGTTACAGGTTCTTTGTATTCAGATCTAATTTTTGAAAAACCATCAGCTGCTTCCGGTAACCCTTTTGGGTCCTTCATACTTTTAGGGGCCACAAGAATATTAGCGGGAACCCCCATGACCGTCGCGCCTGAGGGAACGTCCTGAACTACCGCGGAGTTTGCACCAACAGTCGCCCAAGCGCCAACAATTAGGTCCGGCAAAATCGAGGCGTTCGTACCTATATAAACCCCATCTCCGAGCTCGACTCGTGCGTTGATCACGGCACCAGGGGCTACGACACAGCACCGCCCAAGACGACAACCATGTCCCACAATCGCCCCTGCAAACAACACGGATCCTTCCTCCACTGTAGCATTCGCACAAAAGAGAGCATTCCGGTAGACCATGATATCCTTGCCAACATCAACCCCTGTCATGTCCACGCCTGGATCGATCAGCGACGCAAAAGGGAGACCGTATACCACGATCTTGCTCAGAGCTGACTGGCGCTTGCTCGTCGTCCGTGCCACCAAGTTCACAACCTCAGCTGAAGCCGGATCGGCCTGCCCGAGCATGCTGAACGGACCCGCTATCTCTACACCGAGAATTGACTGACCGTGTTTGGAAGGATTATCATCCAAAAGAATCATCCGGTCCCACCTCTTCTGGACCTCGTTGATCGTAAGGGCAAGCCTCACCCCTTCTGGGTTCCCAGCACCGCAAAGGTAAAGTGTCTTCATACTATCTCCCTCTCGCAACTTAGGTCTTCCGGTTAACAAGTTTCCGCCTTTGCCTGGTGTTGGTCTTGTTCTTCCGACGATGCATCAAACAAGCCTCGTGAATGGCTGATCCTCTCAGCGGCACCAGTCATCCAGTCCTTACAGGTCTGGCATCTTTCTGGCAGTTGGTCAAAGTGATGTTCCAGGTGCTTCTCACGAAATTTGCCCAGACGCTCCCAAAGAACAACCAGGGGTTCATCCCAAGCGTTTCCGACACCCTCTTCGCCCTCGGTATCCCCCGGGCACCGGGGCACCCGGCCGTCCCAGAAGACATGCATCATGGTCATTGCCCACGGACATGGAATGCGATCTTCCTTCGGGACCTTCAAAGGAGTCTCAAAGGACCCCCCCCAACTCAACTTCTTGCGCACCTTTAACGTGGCGCCTCGGCTTAGCCAATGAGCCATAAACTCATCGATTTCATGTTCGTTTTCGTCCATCTCGATGAATTGGACCTGGATCTCTGGCCCGCTGCGGCGTGCTGCCCGCGCCCGTAAGAGATTCTCAACATTTCTATAGACGACATCCCGGTCAGCACGTACGCGAACCTTCTCGTAGACCTCTTTAGAGAGTCCGTCGATTCCAAAAACGACAAGATTGACTCCTGACTCCAAAATCGGTTCTATGAGCTCCGGAGTGAGAAGCATACCGTTTGTGTTGATATTTAGCGACTGAAGTCCCATCGCTTTCCCATAGGAGAGCATCTTGAGTAAAAGCTCGGGTTCGAGGAGAGGCTCGCCGCAGAACGAGAACCAGCATTGGGTATCAGGCGAAATTGCGGCGATTTGATTAGAACACCTTTTCCAAAGTTCAAAGGGCATCCGGCCTTTTGGCCTCCGCATATTCGGGTAGTGGCACATCGAGCATGCCAGGTTACACTCGGCAGTAACTTCTACCGCGAATCTTGTTGGAAAAGGGAGGGGACGCAACCTTTCGGCTATCTGCGCAAGCGTTAGACTACCTGTTTTAAAGAGATCCATTTCCCTATTGCTCCTCTCTATGAAATGAAAAAAATGATATTTTATAGCTGACTTCGTTTCTCATGATTTATAGTTTCACTTGATTTGATAAGCTAGTTTGACCATTGCCAGTAACGGAATTCTAAACTTTGGCCTTCAAAAGCAATGGCAGCTGTGAAACCTAAGGCTGGTTTTAACTCTTGGACGGACCATCGGAATGCTGGATTTGAATCTTCGTCTATTCTCAATAGTCTTGCTGGCTCACCTCGCCCAAGGGTCACGTCAAAACTGTCAAGGGGTCG
>Ga0153916_10003809_pt1 | contig 11292 bp, 9 predicted proteins | sample Opewatmetagenome_FD_109642 | JGI IMG/M metagenome (GOLD analysis project Ga0153916, IMG submission 109642) | Freshwater wetland microbial communities from Ohio, USA - Open water 3 Core 3 Depth 4 metaG | ecosystem: Environmental > Aquatic > Freshwater > Wetlands | place: USA: Ohio, Lake Erie, Old...
AGAAGCTCACGCCCGCCCAGAGCGTCTCCGTCGCCCAGCGCGCAGAGGGCTGGCGGCAGAGCATCTGGGCCGACATGCTGTCGTAGAGGGGGCCGGCGACCATGACGACCTCGCCCTTCGCCGCCGCCCTCGCGGCGGCCGTCTTGGTCTTCACGGCCGGACCCGGCGCGGCCCGCTCGGCCGGGCCGCTCGACGATCCGGCCTTCGCGAAGGTCATCACGTGCGCGGCCTGCCACGGCGCAAACGGGAACAGCAGCTCGGACATGATCCCGATCATCGCGGGGCTCGACCCGGCCTACTTCAAGCGGCAGATCGAGAACTACGCCGCCGGCAAGCGCCCGTCGCCCGAGATGGAGCCCTACGCGAAGGAGATACAGTTCCTCGGGCTGGACCAGATCGCCGCGTACTTCGCCAAGCAGAAGCGCCTGCCCACGCCCATCCGCGCGTCGGCCGAGGCCGCGGCGAGAGGCAAGGCGATTGCGGCCCAGTGCGCGATCTGCCACGGGCCCGACGGCAAGCCTGAGGTTGCGCGCGTGATCCCCGGCATCGCGGGCCAGCCGCCCGGCTACCTCGTTCAGCAGATGCTCCTCCTCAAGGCGGACACGCGGGACCCGGGCGACCCGCTGCTCGCGGCCAAGAACGCGCTGATGAAGATCGTCCCGGACGGCCAGCTCGCCGACCTGGCCGCGTACTACTCGAGCGTGCGATAGACAGACAGATCGCCGGCCGATCGGCGATCCGTGGCAGAATCGGGCGGGAGGGTTTTCCGACTCGTGCCCGAATGGTTGTGGCTGGTTCCGACCGGTCTGGTGATCGGCGCCTACGGCACCATCATCGGCGCCGGCGGCGGCTTCATCCTCGTCCCGCTGCTGCTCCTCCTCTATCCTCGCGAGAGCCCCGATGCCATCGCCAGCGTGTCGCTCGCCGTGGTCTTCTTCAACGCCCTCTCCGGCACCATCGCGTACGCGCGGCTCAAGCGCGTGGACTACGGCTCGGGTCTGCTCCTGTCGGCCGCGACCATTCCCGGCGCGATCGTCGGCGCGCTGACGACCGGCCTCATCCCTCGCCGTCCCTTCGACCTCATGGTCGGCGTGCTCCTCGTCAGCATGTCGGTCTTCCTGGTGGCGCGGCCCCTCCCGGACGCGGGCGGGCACTGGGGCCGCTTCCGCTTCCAGCGGCGCATCGTTGATATGAACGGGAGGGCCCACGTCTGGAGCTACGATCCTGTCCTGGGCGTCGGCGTGAGCGTCGTCGTCGGCTTCGTCTCGAGCCTGCTCGGCATCGGGGGCGGATTCATCCACGTGCCGGTCATGGTCAACTTCTTGAGTTTTCCCGTTCACATCGCTGCCGCGACCTCCCACTTCACGCTCACCGTGATGACCTTCGTGGCCTCCGGAGTCCACCTGCTGAACGGGTCCCTGGCAGGGACCGCCTACCGCGTCGTGCCCTTGGCTGTAGGCGTGATGGTGGGCGCGCAGGTCGGGGCCAGGCTCGCCCAGCGCATGCACGGGGTCTGGATCATCCGGGCGCTCATCCTGGCTCTGGCCTTCGTGGGGCTCCGTCTCATTATCAAGGCGCTGTAGCAGGAAGGCGAACCGGGCTATCATCAGCAGCCGCATGGACACAGACCGCTCGCCGAGAGGACCCAGGTGCGCTACGGCTTCGTGATCGATCAGCGGAAGTGCATCGGTTGCCACGCGTGCACCGTCGCCTGCAAGGAAGAGAACCAGGTGCCGCTCGGCGTCAACCGCACCTGGGTCAAGTACGTCGAGAAGGGCACGTTCCCCGACACGCGGCGCTACTTCTCCGTGCTGCGCTGCAACCACTGCGACAACGCGCCGTGCGTGACGATCTGCCCGACCGTCGCGCTCTACCGGCGCCGCGACGGCATCGTGGACTTCGACGGCGATCGCTGCATCGGCTGCAAGTCGTGCATGCAGGCCTGCCCGTACGACGCGCTGTACATCGACCCCGGGACGCAGACGGCGGCCAAGTGCCACTACTGCGCGCACCGGGTCGAGGTCGGGCTCGAGCCGGCGTGCGTCATCGTGTGCCCGGTGCAGGCCATCGTCCCGGGCGACCTGGACGACCCCAACTCGGGGATCGCGCGCCTGGTCGCCTCGCAGCAGGTTGCGGTGCGCAAGCCGGAGCAGGGGACGCAGCCCAAGCTGTTCTACCTCGGCGCCGACGAAGCCGCGCTGACGCCGGCCATGCAGGAGAGCGGCGACCGCTATCTCTTTTCCGAGGCGAGCCGCATCCCCGTGCCGGGCCGTGCCAACGTCGCCGGCGGGGCGGCGACCGTCGCCGGCGACGGCGTGGACCTGCTTGGCATGGCGCGGACGGTCTACGACGTGGCGCACCCTGAGCGGCCCTGGGGGTGGAAGGTCTCGACGTATCTCTGGACCAAGTCGGTCGCGGCGGGCGCGCTTGTCGTCGCCGCGATCGCGGCGATCGACGGGCTGTCCTTGGCGGGGCCGGTGGCGGAGCTCGCGGCGCCGCTGATCAGCCTCGTCTTCCTCGCGCTGACGACCGCGCTCCTCCTCCTCGACCTGAAGCGCCCCGAGCGCTTCGTCTATCTCCTCTTCAGGCCCAACTGGCGCTCCTGGCTGGTCTGGGGAGGGTGGATCTTGATGGCCCACGGTCTCCTGGGCGCCGCCTGGCTCGCCGCGGGCTGGACGCGGAGCTCCATGGCGTTCTTCGCCCTGGGCTGGCCCGTGCTGCTCGTGTCCGTAGCGTCGGCCGGCTACAGCGCCTTCCTCTTCGGCCAGGCGGAAGGGCGTGACTTCTGGCAGAGCCCGCTCGTGCTGCCCCATCTCCTCGTGGCCGCCGTCACGGCCGGCTGCGCGAGCCTGCTGGTCGCCGCGCTCGCCGTCAGCAGCGATCCGCGCGTGGCCGAGGGTCTGCGCATGGCGCTGTGGTTCTCGCTCGCTTTGAACGGCGGCGTGCTCTTCGCGGAGACTTTCACGGCCCATGCCACCCAGGACGCCGCCCGTGCCGCGCGGCTGATCACGCGGGGGCCGTACAGCGTCCGCTTCTGGTGGGGCGTCGTGCTGGGCGGCACCGCCGTGCCGCTCGTCCTGCTCCGGATCTCGCCGCTAGGGTGGGCCGCCGTCGCGGCGGCCGTGCTCGCGCTGGGGGGGCTCTGGCTCTGGGAAGACATCTGGGTGCGCGCCGGCCAGGCGCTGCCGCTTTCGTGAGGACGCCCACATGACCGCCGAACCGCTTCACCCGCACGCCCGCGACCTCGACCCGCCAGCGCCCGGGCTCAGGCGCTTTCCGCCCGTCGAGCGGTGGGACGACTGGGAGGAGTACGACTCGAAAGCGTGGCCGAGGCGCGTGCCGCGGCGCTACTCGCTCATCCCCACCATCTGCTTCAACTGCGAGGCGGGCTGCGGGCTCCTCGCCTACGTGGACAAGCAGACGCTCAAGATCCAGAAGTTCGAGGGCAACCCCGAGCACCCGGGCAGCCGCGGCCGCAACTGCGCCAAGGGCCCGGCCACGCTCAACCAGGTGCAGGACCCGGAGCGCATCCTCCACCCTCTGAAGCGCGCGGGCAAGCGCGGCGAAGGCAAGTGGGAGCGCGTCAGCTGGGACGAGGTGCTGGACGACATCGGCGGACGCATACGCAAGGCGCTCGTCGAGGGCAGGCAGAAGGAGATCATGTATCACCTGGGCCGCCCGGGCCACGAGCTCGTCTACCTCCAGCGCGTCTTCCACGCCTGGGGCATCGACGGGCACAACAGCCACACCAACGTCTGCTCGGCGGGGGCGCGCGCCGGCTACGCCTTCTGGCACGGGTTCGACCGGCCGTCTCCGGATCACGGCCGTGCGCGCTTCATCCTCCTCCTGTCCTCCCATCTCGAGGCGGGGCACTACTTCAACCCGCACGCCCAGCGGATCATCGAGGGCAAGATGGCGGGCGCCAAGGTCTGCGTGGTGGACACGCGCCTCTCCAACACCGCGTCGATGGCGGACTACTGGCTGTCGCCGTGGCCGGGGACCGAGGCCGCGATGCTCCTTGCCTTCGTCCACGTCCTGCTGCGTGACGGCACTTGGGACCGCGAGTTCGTCCGCCGCTGGGTCAACTGGGAGGAGTACCTGCTCCACGAGAGGCCGGACGCGCCGGTCGCGTTTGAAGAATTCGAGCGGGCGCTCGGCGAGATCTACGCGGCGTACACGCCGGAGTTCGCCGAGGCCGAGACCGGCATCCCCGCAGCGCGCATCGAGGAAGTGGCGCGGGAGATTGGCCGCTCGGGCGGCGCGCTCTCCAGTCACGTGTGGCGGAACGCGGCCGCCGGCAACCTCCACGGGTGGGAAGTCGCGCGCGCCCTCGAGCTGGTGGTGGTGCTCATGGGCGCCGTCGCGGTTCCCGGCGGCACCGCCCCCAGCGCCTGGAACAAGGCCGTGCCGGCGCCGCCCATGATGCCGCCGCCCGGGAAAGTGTGGAGCGAGCTCCTCATGCCGCGCGAGTACCCGCTGGCCTTCTTCGAGATGAGCTTCCTCCTGCCGCATTTCCTCCGCGAAGGCCGCGGCAAGCTCGCCATGTACTTCACGCGCGTCTACAATCCGGTCTGGACCAACCCAGACGGCATGTCGTGGATCGAGATGCTGACGGACGAGGCCAGGGTCGAGCGGCACGCCTGTCTCACGCCCATCTGGAGCGAGACCGCGTGGTTCGCCGACTACGTGCTGCCGATGGGGCACGCCTCGGAGCGCCACGACCTCATGAGCCAGGAGACCCACGCGGCGCGCTGGATCGGCTTCCGCCAGCCCGTCCTGCGCGTGGCCCTCGAGCGGCAGGGCAGGAGGTTCGACCTGACCTGGCAGGCCCACGAGGCCGCGGGACTGGGGCAGGTGTGGGAAGAGGACGAGTTCTGGATCGAGCTGTCGTGGCGCATCGATCCCGATGGGACGCTCGGCATCCGGAAGTACTTCGAGTCCCCGTATCGCGCGGGCGAGAAGCTCAGGATCGAGGAGCTCTACCGGTGGATCTTCGAGCACAGCGTTCCCGGGCTGCCCGAGGCCGCGGCGCGCCAGGGCCTGACTCCGCTCGAGTACATGCGCAAGTACGGCGCGTTCCTGATCGAGGACCACGTCTACCGCACCCACGAGACCCCGCTCTCTCCCGCGGAGTGCCTAGGGGCCGCGGTCGACCCCGTCACGCGCGTGGCGGTCAAGGGCGGGAGCGCCGTCGGCGTCGAAGTCGACGGGCAGCTCCGCGCGGGGTTCCCCACGCCCTCGCGGAAGCTCGAGTTCTATTCGAAGACGCTCAAGGACTGGAAGTGGCCGGAGCACGCGGTGCCGACGTACGCGAAAGGCCACGTGCACTGGTCCCAGATCGACCCGGCCCGCGGTGAGATGCTGCTCCTGCCGACCTTCAGGCTCCCGACCCTGATCCACTCGCGGTCGGGCAATGCCAAGTGGCTCTACGAGATCTCTCATACCAACCCGCTGTGGCTCAGTCCCGGGGACGCATCACGGCTCGGCGTTCGCACGGGAGATCTCCTGAAGGTGGAGACGGAGATCGGCCACTTCGTGGACAAGGTCTGGGTGACCGAGTCGATCCGGCCCGGCGTCGTTGCCTGCTCGCATCACCTCGGCCGTTGGCGGCTGCAGGAGGAGGCGGGCGGCGAGCGCTGGTCCACGGCCCTCGTGGACATGGAGCGCCTGGGCGAAGGGCAGTGGCGGCTCCGCCACATCCACGGCGTGAGGCCGTTCGCGAGCGATGACCCCGACTCGTCGCGCGTCTGGTGGGAGGACCCGGGCGTCCACCAGAACCTGACGTTCCCGGTGCATCCGGACCCCGTCAGCGGCCAGCACTGCTGGCACCAGAAGGTGCGCGTCGTCCGCCCGGGAGCCGACGACCGCTACGGCGACGTCGTCGTGGACACCAACCGGGCGCATCAGGTCTACCGCGAGTGGCTCGCCATGGCGCGGCCGGCGCCGGGACCCGGCGGGCTCAGGCGTCCCCTCTGGCTGCCGCGCGCCTTCAAGCCCGATGCATCGGCCTACCGCCTCGAGCCGTGAACCTTTGACTTGGCCCTGAGGCGCGGCATCGTTGAGACATGGCTCTGCAGGGGGTGACCAGGAGAGAGGTGTTCAGGGGAGTCGCAGCGGCGGCAGTTGCCGCCGCCTGCCCGTACAGGCGGGCGCGCGCCCAAGGCTTCCTCGCCTACCTCGCCCCCGAGGAGCCGATCGAGAAGACCCTGCAGCGGCTCTTCGGGAGCCGCCCGATCAAGGACGGATCCCACCTCGTCACCCTCGATTTGCCGCTCATCGCGGAGGACGGCGGCAACGTGGCCATGTCGGTCGTGGTCAAATCGCCGATGACGCCGCAGGGCCACGTCAAGGCCATCTACGTCCTGTCGGAGAAGAACCCACGGCCGCTCAACGCGAAGTTCGACCTCACGCCTGCGTGCGGTAGGGTGGCGGGCTCGATCACGCGCGGTTTGGTGGCGCGGGTGCGGGCGCTCGTCATCCACCCCAACGAGCGGGTCGAGCGCAAGGACGGGAACTCGGTGGAGAGGAGCTACCGCTTCGTCACCCGCGTCGTCGTCAACTACCCCGGCCGTGACATCGCGGAGTTCGACACCGCGACTTCGATCGGGGAGAACCCGTCGTTCGGCTTCGCGTTCAGGGTGACGGAGCCCGGGAGGCTCAAGGTCGCCTTCTTCGACACCCACGGTGCGCGCTTCGAGGGCGCGGCTGAGGTCAAGCCGGCGTGACCGCATCCAAGGTCAAGGTGGCGCCCACGATCTACCTGATCGGCCTAGAACACAAGCTGGTCGGCCGCGTGACGGGCAGGGGCTCGTGGGACCAAGGCCCGACCCGCGAGCTCCTCGACTACCTACTCAAGGCGCAGGCCCGCTGAAGGGGCTTCGGCGGATTGCGCCCGGACCCGGCCCGGCGCTATAGTCACCGCGGAGCGCACCATCGACATCCTCGAGACCGACCTTTTGATCCTGGGCGCCGGCGGCGCCGGGCTTTGCGCGGCTCTGCACGCCGCGGACCGCTCGCCACACCTGTCGGTGACCGTCGTCGTCAAAGGGCTGCTCGGCCGCGCTGGCTGCACGCGGATGGTCCAGGGCGGCTACAACGCCGTCCTCGCCTCGCCTGACTCCCTCGATGCGCACCTCCTCGACACCCTCGCGGGCGGCGGATGGATCAACGACCAGGAGCTCGTCTGGACTCTCGTCACCGAGGCGCCGGGGCGCGTGCTCGAGCTGGAAAGTCGCTACGGCTGCTTCTTCGACCGCCATCCCGACGGCCGCATCCACCAAAAGCCCTTCGCCGGCCAGACGCACGACCGGACCATTCACAAGGGAGATCTGACAGGCATCGAGATCATGAATCGGCTCACCGAGCAGGTGTGGATTCGCAGGTCGGTCCGCGCCCTCGAGGAGCACCGTGCCGTCGAGCTGCTCAGCGACGGCGCCGGCCGCGTTGGCGGGGCGCTCCTGCTCGACATCCGGCGGGGGAGCTTCACCGCGGTGCGCAGCCGCGCCACCCTTCTCGCGATGGGCGGCGGGCCGACGATGTACCGCGTCATCGCCTGCTCCGCGGACAAGGCCGCCGACGGCATCGCGCTGGCGCTGAGCGCCGGTGCCGCCGTCAAGGACATGGAGATGGTGCAGTTCCATCCCACGGGCCTGGTCGTGCCCAACTCGCTCATGACGGGCGCGCTGCTCGAAGAGGGGCTCCGAGGGGCTGGGGGCAGGCTGCTCAATGGCAAGGGCGAGCGCTTCATGTCGCGCTACGACCCGGGCCGCATGGAGCGCTCCACGCGCGACCTCGTCGCGCGCGCCTGCTTCACCGAGGTCCAGGAGGGCCTCGGCAGCCCGCACGGCGGCGTCTGGATCGACGTGTCTCACCTGGGTGCGAAGTTTGTCGAGACCAACTTCCGGGGCATGGTCAGGCGCTGCCGCGACTTCGGCCGGGACCTGGCCCGCGAGCCGGTCGAGGTGGGCCCGACGGCGCACTTCATGATGGGCGGGGTGGTCATCGACGCCTCCTGCCGGACCGCCATCGAGGGACTCTTCGCCGCCGGCGAGGATGCGGGCGGCATCCACGGCGCGAACCGGCTGGGGGGCAATGGCGTGGCCGACTCCACCGTCTTCGGGGGGATCGCGGGCGACGTGATGGCGGAGTGGGTGGTGAGCCGGTCACTGCCGCGGTTGTCCATGCACGCGGTCGAGGCGACGGCGGCCCGCATCGTCGAGCCCCTCGGGCGTGGCGAGGGCGAGGGTCTCTACGCGCTCCAGCAGCGGTTGCGCGACATCATGTGGGAGCAGGTGGGGCTCGTCCGTCATGCCTCGGGCCTCAAGGTGGCGCTCCGCGAGATCGAGGATATCGGCCAGCGCGCGCCGGGGGCGGTCGTGCCGGGGGGGGCGACCTACAACCTCGCGTGGCAGGACTGGCTCAACCTTCAGAACCAGGCCGCCGCCGCCTGGCTCATCGCGCGCAGCGCGCTCGAGCGCGCGGAGAGCCGCGGCTCGCACTTCCGGAGCGACTTCCCGGACACGGGCGCCGAGCTGTACAACATCCACGTCGCCGGCGGCGACGGGACGGGCCTGCGCGTCTGGAGAGAACCCACGCGGCTCTCCCGCCTCGCCCCCGACGGCTCGCGCCAGCCGGCGGGCGTCGAGGTCGGGGATTGAGTGCGCGGCGCGTCGAGCCGGTGCGTGACCGGAAGATGCTCACGCGCCGCATGGGCTCCGCCGAGGCGTGGCGGGACACCAAGATGGGCATGTGGGCGTGGCTCCTCCAGCGCGTCGCGGCGGTCGGGCTCCTGGCGGTGATCGCGGTGCACCTCAAGAACCCCTTCGCGCGCCCCGTCCAGACGGCACTCCTGGCCCTCGTGCTCCTCCACGGCCTGCTCGGCGTGCGCGCGATCCTTCTCGACTTCGGCCTGCCGGCGCGCTGGCACCGGCTGCTTTTCCTGCTGGCGCTCCTCGCCGGCGTGGCCGCCTTCACGGGTTTCTGGAGGTGGCGGTGGTACTGAAGGTTTTCCGCTGGGGCCCGGGAGCGCGCGAGCGCCTGCAGAAGTACTGGGTCAAGGCCCGCCAGGGCATGACAGTCCTCGACGCCCTCGTCGAGCTCCAGCGAAGCTCCGACCCGACGCTCGCCTTCCGCTACGCCTGCCGCGTGGGCATGTGCGGCTCCTGCGCCATGGTGATCAACGGCCGCGAGCGCTGGGCCTGCCGGACGCTCCTCTCGGGGCTCGCGCGCGGGCCGGTGACGGTCCGGCCCTTGTATCACTTCCCCTTGATCCGCGACCTTGTCGTCGACATGGCGCCGATGAAGACCAGGATGCTGGACATGAAAGCGGTCTTCGTCCCCGGCCACCGGACGACGGACGGCGACGGCTTCGCCCAGGTCGGCTCGCGCTCGCGCGAGCGGCGCTCCATCGACGCCGCGATCGAGTGCATCGGCTGCGGCATGTGCGTGTCGGCCTGCACCATGGTCAGCCACGACGCGCGCTTCCCCGGGCCCGCGGCGCTCAACCGCGTCTTCACGCTCCAGCGCGACAGCCGCGACGGGGCTCATGCCGATCGCAGCGAGGCGGTGCTGGCCGAGGACGTGTTGACGCGCTGTCACGGCCAGGCCAACTGCACCGCCGTCTGTCCCATGGAGATCTCGCCGACGGGCTCCATCCTGGCGCTCAGGCGCCGCGCCGTGCTCCGCCTCTTCGGTATCGGCCCCCGCTGACCGTCCAACCGGTCTCGCCGTCCCTTGATTTCACGGGGGCGCCATGCTAGCGTCTTGCTTGGAATTCACCCGTCGCCTCTTGCCCTGATGGGTGGGAGGCGATGCGTCTGTGTACGCTCGTCATTTCGGATAGTTGGCGGTCGAGGAGGCCCACCATGGCGGCTGACCAGATCAAGCGGCTCTACGAGTCCATGCCTTCCAAGCTCGATAGGGCCCGGAAGCGCTTCGGCCGGGCGCTGACTCTCGCCGAGAAGATCCTGGTCGCCCACGCCGACAACTTCGACAAGCAGGAGTGGAGCCGCGGCAAGGCCCAGCTCCGGCTGCGCGTCGACCGCGTCTCGCTGCAGGACGCCACCGGGCAGATGGCTCTCTTGCAGTTCATGCAGGCGGGCAAGAAGCAGGTGGCTGTGCCCAGCACCGTGCACTGCGACCACCTGATCCGGGCGCAGAGCGGCGCCGCGGACGACATGAAGCGCGCCATCACCGAGAACAGCGAGGTCTACGAGTTCCTCCATTCGACCTCGCGCAAGTACGGCATCGGCTTCTGGAAGCCCGGCGCCGGGATCATCCACCAGGTGGTCCTCGAGAACTACGCATTCCCGGGCGGTCTCATGATCGGCGCCGACTCTCACACGCCGAACGCGGGCGGCCTTGGCATGGTCGCCATCGGCGTGGGCGGCGCCGACTGCGGCGAGGCTATGGCGGGGCTGGCGTGGGAGGTGCTCGACCCCAAGCTGATCGGCGTCCGCCTGACCGGGAAGCTGTCGGGCTGGACTTCGGCCAAAGACGTGATCACGTATCTCCTCGGCGTGCTGACCGTGAAGGGCGGGACCAACAAGATCGTCGAGTACTTCGGCCCCGGGGCCGAGTCCATCAGCGCGACCGGCAAGGGCACCATCTGCAACATGGGGGCGGAGCTGGGAGCGACCACGTCGCTCTTCCACTTCGACGACCGGATGGCCGCTTACCTTCGCGCGACCGACCGCGCCGACGTGGCCGGGCTCGCCGAGCAGTACCGCGAGCACCTGGTGGCCGACCGCGAGGTCCTGGCGGATCCGAAGAAGCACTACGATGAGATCGTCGAGATCGATCTCTCCGAGCTGGAGCCTCACATCGTCGGGCCTCACTCGCCCGACCGGGCGCGTCCAATCTCCAAGCTCGCAGGCGAGGTCAAGAAGGAGGGCTGGCCCGCCACCATCACGAACGCGCTGATCGGCTCCTGCACGAATTCTTCCTACGAGGACATGAAGCGCTCGGCGCACGTCGCCATGCAGGCGCTCAAGGCGGGGTTGAAGGCGAAGACGCCGTTCCTGGTCACGCCGGGCTCCGAGCGCATCTACCAAACGATCAAGCGCGACGGCATCATGGCGACCTTCGAGCAGATCGGTGGCACCGTGCTCGCCAATGCCTGCGGCCCGTGCATCGGCCAGTGGAAGCGCTCCGACGTGGGCAAGGACGAAACTAATACCATTGTGTCCTCGTTCAACCGCAACTTCCCCGGGCGCAACGACGGCAGCGCGGCAACGTTGTCCTTCCTGACGAGCCCCGAGATCGTCACCGCGCTGGCCTTTGCGGGCACGCTCG
>Ga0153916_10003810_pt1 | contig 11292 bp, 8 predicted proteins | sample Opewatmetagenome_FD_109642 | JGI IMG/M metagenome (GOLD analysis project Ga0153916, IMG submission 109642) | Freshwater wetland microbial communities from Ohio, USA - Open water 3 Core 3 Depth 4 metaG | ecosystem: Environmental > Aquatic > Freshwater > Wetlands | place: USA: Ohio, Lake Erie, Old...
GAATGAAGCACCCTCTCCTTGAGCACGGAAAGGGTATTCTTTGGAAACATGGGAGAAACAACCCCGGCGTCTCGCAGCGTCAGATCTGGCGTGGGCATCTGTGCTGATGTCATCGGTGAACTGCCCAGATAGAGATCCAGGTATCTCGGCTTGTGTAACCAGCGCGCCAATCCGGGTAACGCAATACCGCCAGCATGGCCGTCCCCGATCTTCTGTGCCGTCCCAGGGCGGTAGGCACAGCGATTGTTTTCGCCCACGACCACAACGCCATCATCGGCAAGCCATAAAGGGATCTTTTGGGCCAGAGACTTCAACAGCGCCGTGGCATCGCTGCCCCACTGCCCCGTCATATCCTGGCTGGGACCGTAAAAGATAATGGCCTCAAAACGCTCGCCGCCCACATCCAGCTCTTTGTGAGGGTCAGAGATAACGATGCGGATGTTATGAATCCGGTGCCTGTCGATATATTGCTGGGTAATGGCTGCCGCACTCGCCGAGGCATGCCATGAGAATACGGTTTTAAAATGTCCCGACAATCTTCCACTCAGCGCGCCCAGACGCGTCTCCAGCACTAACGCGGCGCCTTGGCCCCCAGACCTACCGGCGAGCAAGCCTTTCCAGAAGACCTGATCTGCCTCAAGCGTGTGAGCCACCGCGACATACTCATCAAATCCCAGCCGGGCGGCAAGGATTTCCCGTGTGTCTGCGAACACCTCGCCCAGATTGAGATCGGCAAGAGAAGTGTGGGAAATTGGCATGTGCGGTTTGTGGCCTCTGCGGTAGCGGGCAGTTAGTTAAAGGCTCAGGAATACAACCCGGGCAAGGCCAGCATACACTGGAATTCGTGCCGCGAAACATCGCGCTCTACATGCAAGCGCCGAAGCCGGAACATATCCAGATTATTTGTCGCATTCACCCCCGAAATGTAACTGACCCCGATCCGATAACCTGCCTCGCGGGCCGCCGCGATCACATTTCCATTAAATGCAAAATCATGACCAACCGGGTAGGCCAGCGCGTCCACAGGACGACCGAGTTCCTGCTCAAGACAGGCCTTGGAAACAGTCAGTTCGTCACGCAGCTGGGCGCTGCTGGTATTGGCCAGAATGGGATGAGTGACGGCGTGGGATCCGAATTCGATTCCGTGTGCAGCCATCTCACGGATCTGGTCCCAATTGAGCGGGCGGCTGGCGGTAAATCCGCCCTCCGGATATGTGACGCCCATCTCCTGCTCGACATCCATCAGGGCGCGACGGAGTCTGTCGTCCGGGAGCCGTTTGACATAAAAGAACATGTTGGCGATCTCCTGATGCCGATGCGTACTGTTACGGCTGAAGGAGAAAACCTTCCCGTCAAGGCGAACGGGCTTCCCTGCCACAGCCGCTTTGTTGCACAGGTACACCAGCCAATCAAACCAAAAGGTACGTTCTCGCCCGATATAGCCGGTGGAGATGAAGATTGTGGCGGGAATGGCCAGCGATTTCAAGACAGGAAAAGCGTGCAGGTAATTGTCATCAAAGCCATCATCGAAAGTGATCAGAATAGGTCGCGGAGGGAGCGCCTGCTTCCCGGCCAGGTGATCAAGCAGATATCTGAAAGTAATCGGGGTGTAGTGCTTGCGGACATAGCGCATCTGCCATTCGAACTCTGGCGTCCAGGCGCTGATCAGCTCGGGATCAAACTCGTAATCCTCTTCATTGACCCTGTCCAATATGCGATGGTAGGCCAATATCGTAATCTCTGAATGCAGCAACGAGCGCAAGCGTGTCAGCATCGGTGATAACCCGGCTGCTGTGATTACTCCAGTTAGAATGGCTTTCTTGCCTGGCATCTGAATCGATCTCTAGATATTGTCTCAGTATAGTTGCATCAGCTTCAACGCTCGCCACCCGGGCGATGGGCAGGAGTTTCTCTCGCAGAATAACCTTCCTATGCCGAGCGGCTGGCTCCTGAATCTTGCCGGAATACCCGTCTGGTCCGTCTGTGTCTGGCGCCTGTGTGATTTTCCCCTGATACGTCGCCATATCACCCTGAGTCGCGCCTGCCAGTCCAGAAGGCTTCCCGTGAAAGTGCGACAAGACATTTCCACTTCATACACGGGGCTTTCATTGCAGGCAAATTCTGACTTGTACGACACCGTACCGCCTTTCATAAAATCATACTTCTTCATCCCCTGACGGATAGCGTCCTCAATAGCATAATTGTGTGCCACGATGCCGGGTGAATACCTGGAGGCATTACCGGTGTCAAAACCCGCTTGATAAAAGTAGTCGGTGCCGCCGTAACGAAAATTGTATAGCGCAGAGATGGCAGCACCATCGAAAGACAGCAAACGGATATTCAGCATTCCGCGCTCAAGCAACCGGTGCATGAGTTTTTCATGGAATGCCACAAAGCGTTCGCTGGCGAAAACGCCGCGCCCACCCCGGCTGATCCAGCGCATGGTGTGCAATCGAACCAGATCCTTGAAGGCCGGCCCAACATCTTCCGGGCTGGTAATACCTCTCTCCTCAACATGGCCTGCTTTTTCCAGCTTTCGGCGCTTGTACTGAAAGCGTTTGCGCGTTCCGGGTTCGAGCATGTTGAGATATGCCTCCCATGAGGAAGGCAGGTCGATACAATAGCGAGTACCAATCTGAATTTGCCGTGGGCGCATACCGGCCTGGAGCATCCGTTCCTTGAGATGACTAATCACCAGGGAGTCACCCATGACATCGTTAAAGACGATCTGATCCCATTGACGGGAACAGGATTGAAGATGTGACCAGACGCGGTCTGCCACAGGCTTTTCATACCCGCCGGCCGCAATCACATCCAGATATTCCGATGCCGTCTCTTCCCATTCGGGCTCCCCCGTGCCGAGAAAACGCAGCGTACGGACTTTAAGCAGCCCGCGCTCTCTGTGTGTGATTACGACAAACGGGGCGATACCGACGAGCCTGTTCTCGGCCCGCAACAACAAGACATACAGCTCAAGACCCGGCCCGCCGAATATTTCCCACCATGTACAGACCCATTCCCATGTCAGACAGATCGAGCCCGTCCGTGAACCCAGCAGAAGTTGATCCCATTCTTCCCGCAATGCGCCCAACTCGGCTGCGTCGGTAACAGCCCTGATCGTCAGTAATTCGTTTTTTGTCATGGGCGGATTCGAATGCCAGATGCGCAGATAAAGAAGAACACAAATTCCAGGTGCAGCGCACAACCACTACATGCATGCCAGAATCTTTTCGGCTGATTTTTAATATTACCCGAGGGACAGTCGAATCACGAATCGCAAATGATAACGCTCAATGGCCTGGGCGTAGTCCACGATACCGTGTAACCCTGCGCCACAACCAATAATTGGTCGCGCCAGTCTGCACACCCGGACAAACCATGGCATCTCTCGCAGACCATCTCCCATTTCGGATTAGGGGAGCAACAACGATGCTATTTATCTTGCCCGATACGCTTTCTTTTAGTGGAATCGGTCTCGTGTCGATCACCCTCAAGCGACTCAGCGATCCGCTTGAGCAACGACTCAATGCTGGCCATTTTTGTGTTCATGGAAGACAAAGCAGGAGTCAGGGAATCAAGTCTGTTGATCTGATTGCCAATGTTCGCAAGCGCCTTGGTGGTGTCGCGAAGCAGACCCTGCGCCTCCGTGCCGCCTCCGCCGCTGATATCTACTTTGCGCCGACTCATGCGTTTGGTATAAGGGAGCCACTGTAACTCTTCTATTGCCGAGTTCAGGATATTCAAGGACACCGAATGCACATTGTCCGCAAAAGCACAGGTCAGGCAGGTATCACATAGGGTATTGATCAGGCGCGGGATGCCGCCGGTGTATTTGTAAATGACAGGCACGGTATCCGGACTAAACATGCTCATCGGATCAGCTATACCCGCCACCTTCAGGCGGTGGAAAATGTAATCGCGTGTGTCTTCTTCTGACAATGGTTTCAGGTGGTAGCGCAACCGCACACGCTGCTGCAATTGCTCCATCTCCGGAGAGTCCAGCAGGTCATTAAGCGGGGGCTGACCGACCAGAATCACATGAAGGACTTTCTCCTTGCGGGTTTCCAGCCCTGAAAGCATGCGAATCTCCTCCAACACCTTCATGCTGAGGTTATGCGCGTCGTCGACCACAAGCAGCAGTTGCTTGAGCTGCAGGAAATTCCCCACAAGAAAGGTATTAAGCATATCGAGCAGCTCAACCTTCTTGGAATTAAACGGGTTCAGGCCGAATTCGACCAGTATCGACTGAAGAAATTCCACCTCGTCCAGCTGCGTCTGGAATATCTTCGCCACCAGGACGCTCTCATCCAGCTCGGACAACAGTTTTTGAATCAGTGTTGTCTTGCCGGAGCCGATTTCCCCCGTGATCACCACGAATCCTTCGCGATTCCACACGGTGTAGTCCATGTACGCCTTGGCGCGCGAATGTGCCCCGCTCATGTAAAGGAATTCAGAATCCGGAGTAAGCCGGAACGGGAATTCCTTTAGTTTGAAAAATTCAAGATACACAAATCATCTCCCCAGAGTGGGTTTGTAAAGCGGGCCACTTGCATAGGCCAGGGTGAGAAGCGCGCGATTCTCGACAAAATCCAGTGTTGATATCGTACTTGACCGGATGATGTGACGCGCCTCGGCGCCGAATGTCACGTTTCTGCCGACGAGATAGGCAAAGCGCAGACCGGAATCCTTGTCGGTGTCTTCCCGTACGAAATTCAGATACTCGGTTTTGACGAAGTCACTGAACAGGGACACCGTGGATGTTCCAAAGTAGGCGTAGGAAAACTCCACGTGTCCGCCCTTCTCCCGACGATCCACCGGCGTCAGCTCATAATCAATTTCTCGCGTAAACACCGACAGGGTTGTTCCAAACTGACTGCCCTGGTGGCTGTAGCGTATTTCGCCGCGTTTGGCGATATACACGTCACTGGTAACCACATTCTGTGCCATCGATGGTGGCGCTGCGGTGATGGGACTCCCCACGCCCGTGCCTGCGACGGAAGTGGCCGTACCGGAAGACGCCAATACATCAGACCCTACATCGGTCACTTCCTTGCTTAAGAAAACACTCAGCGCTGACTCCGGTGTCAGCTGGTGCAACCAGGTAAGCCTGGCAAGGCCGTTATCCGAATCCTTGCCGCGTACCGGATGGATATACGTTTTACCCAGATCCAGCGTAAATTCAGACCGCGAGGGACGTGTCCTGGCGCGGACATAAACATCCTGGCGGGTAAAATCCGTGTTTATCGTATCGTTGTCGTAATTGACCTTCAACGCCTCATAGTTCAGCGAATACGTCGTGATGGCGGTTGACTGGTATTGCCAGCTGGCGGTCCCCGACAGACGATTGTTGTCGATGTCGCGACGCGAGGTGTAAAAATTGCCCGCACGGGCACCAAGCGCCAAACTGTTTACGGGCGAGAAACGCACAGTAAAATCCGGCCCCGTGCTGAAGGTATTGGTATTCGTGCGGTTCGCGGGCGTATCCGCGGCGGTTGCGTCCACCAGCAACTGTGTATAGGTATCGTCCACCGACCAGGTAAACCGCTGCGGCGACAGGATCCAGATAGCGTTGGCTTTGGCATCAAACAAGGTTTCGTCACTATAGACATTCTTGCTGTAATTGCGATACTCCGCCTCGGTGATCACGCGTGCAACAACCGATGGCGTGTTTACAGCATACGCAAACCCGCCAAATGCCGAATTTATCCATTCGCTCTGTTCATTTACCGGCACGCGCGTAATATTGCTGCTGTAAGTACCCGCGTAGCCGAGGCCGTAGGCAAAATCAGCTGCGTAGGCCGGCTGGAAACACCCAGCCGCGAACAATGCCGCCCAAAAGGGATTTTTGCCGCACTTACCGACACGCCTGCAATGATGTGCTTTCACGTAGCCTCCGCTCTTGTCGTTTTTCTTCTACTGATTGAACGCTCGTGCAATGAATGCCAACGGATTCCTGAGGAGATTTCGCCAACCTAGATCCGGTGGCACTCGTTCATTATTGAAAACAACACCCAGTAGTTTCTTCTCACCGATAGCATGGGCGCAGGCGTCTATTTGTGCGTCTGTCACCTGGCCATATGGCACCACCAGCAATACGTAGTCGCACAGGTCCGCGATGATCTGTGTATCAGCCGACTCCGTCATCGGTGGCGCATCGAGAATAATGTACCGCTCCCGGTAACGTTGGCGGATGCTGTCTAATAGGCGTTTCATCTTGATGGACGTGAAATACTCGGCCGGTATTTCACGCCGTCCACCGGATGGAACTACTCGCAGCCTCTCAATCCCGACGGGATGGATGATGTCGGCAATATCTATATCGGTATTTTCAAGGTAATCCGTCAAGCCATGGAGCGGTTCATTTCTTGCCGTGAACAACTTGTGCAGGAATGGATTCCTGAAATTGCAATCCATCAAAAGCGCGGTCTTACCGGCGTCAAAGGCGAACGCGGCGCTCAGATTCAGCGCGACAAAACTGCTCCCCCCTTCGCCCGTGACCGAGGTCACCATGATGATGCAGTTCCTGCCCTGCGTTTTTTGTATAATTTTGGTTCTTATCTCACGGAAGGCGCGCACCGTGCCGTTTTCTCCCATCTCGGGGTGTATCAACCGGTTCTGCGTCAGAGCATGCCTGTCCAGCGGCGCGATCTCCCGCATGCGGGCGATCAGTGCACTGGCACTCACGCGCTGTTCGATATCGTTCGCCGATACCGGCATGGAGGATGAGGATGTGGTTGTGAGCTGCTTATCCCCTTCCGTCTGATCGCTGTGTGGGGAGGCGATCCTAAGGCTTCCCGTTGCCCTGGCTTTGTTCAGCGCTTTCTCAATCTTGCTCATGGCTAGATCACCTTCACTAATCGCAGGACCGAGACCGCGGCGACAACCAATACGGTTATAGAGGTTGTCAGCGTCAGCCAGCCAACTTCTCGCCGGACCGCCTGTATGTCTGCCGGAGACCACATATGCGGGATGATGGCGAGCAGCGGCAGCTTGTGCTTTTCGGAAATTAGCTGGCCAACGTAGATTCTTGGTTCCGCCTGTAGCTTGGCGTAAATTAATCCGATCGGCAGCAAAATACCCGCCAGCAGGCCGCCAACAACAAAGTGGATAAAGCGCAAGCCGGTCGGCTCCAGCGGAAGCAAGGCGGGTTCCTGAATCTTGAACGTCAGACCCTGCTTCTCTCTGTCCAGATTCATCGAGACACGGGCATTTTCGCGCCGCTTCAACAGATCCTGATATATATCGCGGTTAACCTGATAATCCCTGGTGAGTTCCGACATGGTGGCTTCGCCTCCATGGACACGCTTTCCGCGTTCCAGCTCTTGCTGCAACTGTCGCTTGGCTTCGCTGATGCGCGCGTTCAGTGTATCGACGGTGATCTGCGCCTGTGAAAGGTCGCGTTTTAACTGTTGATACATCGGGTTGTTTACCACACTATCGTCAACAGTCACCCTGCCCGTCGCCTTGGCGGCACTACGCGCCTTTCGGTCCTCGGCGATTGCTTCATTGAGGTCTTCGATCTGGTGCTTGATTCTGACAATATCAGGATACGTTTCCAGATAACTCAGACGCAACGTTTCGAGTTGTGACTGGAGCTCTGCAATCCGTGTGCGGTATTGGCCTTCACGGGAAAGAACGTTGGCCACTTCGGCTTCCCCGGAAAGCTGCTTTTCAAGCGAGGCCTTTTTGACTTCGGCCTCCTTCAGATCCTGAGCTGATTGCTCGATCCGGGTCTGTAGTGTGTTAAGCCTCGTGCTGATATCGACATCGCTGCCGGGCCGTGCGTCGAGGTTGGCGGTGCGGAATTCCTTCAATTGCTCTTCGGCCTTAAGGAGCTTGTCGTGATACTCCTCCGTTTGTTTGTCAATGAAGTCAAAAGCGGCCTGGCTCTCGGCTGCCTTGGCGCCGAGACTCTCGGAAATAAACAGTTCAGCCAGTTTTTTTGTTGTTTTGAACGCGCGTTCTGCGTCGTCATCGCGATACTCAAGCTTGATGATGTCCTTCCCGAGGCTTGCAATGCTTGTTCTTTTTCTAATTTTCTCAACAATCTCTCCCACTTCCTCAGGGGTCCGCTTGACTGCCATCCAGCCGGTATCCTCCAGAACCTGATTCATGATTTTTCGCCCAAAAATGACCTCGCGCGCAAGTCTCGCACGATCAGCCACCTCGGTCGCTACGGCCGCACCCTGCATCAACGGCTGAATGATTTTTTTATCATCGACAAGAATCGTTGTGGACGAACTATACCCCTTGGGCCACACCAGGCCGAGAATCAGGGCGACAACATTGACGACAACAAAGAGTCCCACCACTGCCCTGCGGTAATTGAAGACTTCATTGATAAGCACCTTGAGGCGATACTCTGGCTTCAAATTCATTTTCGCTTACCCCAAGGCTAGAATATTCTTTCCGGCACCGTCACTACGTCGCCCGGCTTGAGTTCCACATTCGTTTCAAGCTTCCCTTTGGTCAGTATATCGCCCAGATCAATATCAAGCATTTCGGTTTTCACTTTCTGCTTGCGATAAAGTTTGGTCCGATTTGGCGCGGCAAAATCATTAATGCCGCCAGCCTCCAGAACGGCGTCAAGCACCGTCATGCCCTGACGATAAGGCATCGACCTCGGGGTGCGGACTGCTCCGGTGACCCGAACCCGCGACAGGAATTCATGGCTGCGCAACTCGGTTAAAATGACCGCCACGTTGGGTTCGCGGATAAAGGCGGCAAGCTTATCCTTGATAAGGGCAGCAACCTGCGTAGGGGTATTGCCCCCTGCCTGGACATCACCGATAAGCGGGACTGAAATCTTGCCATCGGGCCTTACCGGCACCGTGACAGAAAGCTCGGGGTTTCTCCATACCGTGACCTGTACACGGTCATCTACGCCAATACGGTAGTCACCGTCGACATAGGTGGCAAAACGGGTCGATTCTTTCTTGTCAGCCCCCTCTGCTGTCTCCGGGGGCGAGGCACAACCCCCGACAATCGCTACCAATCCGAGCACTGCCAAAATGCGAAACAAACTCATTTTTTCCTCTTTTCTAGAAATCTGCTATTTTTGCTGTTGAATAACCAGTGCCAAATGCCAAACTGCTATGACGGCGATATTCACTACTGGTCAATCACTTTTCGGCTAATTTCAAGTCAGTCTGGAATCATGTTTGCCTGTCCTTCTTACAGAAACCTTGGCTGGAATGGGCGTGTCGACGAGTTATGGCATACCTCATGCCAGCTTCAGCAATTAGTGAGAAGGATTATACAGTTAAGACATAAAATGTGTGCGCACTGTTTTTCGACGCCGATATCATACAAAATCACAAGGTGAAACATGTGCTTATATAGGCTTAAATGAAATGAATTGCTTGGTCGCCGATATTGCTGAATTTAATAAAATGCTTGAAATTCACGCATTGTCTCCGCTACTGGCTTATTGGATATCTGTTAGCAACCACCGAACTTATCGGTCAGCGCCTCATTAATTCGCCACACCGCAGGCCTACGATGGCCTGTTGACATTAGCGCCTCATGATCCATGAAAGATAAATATATCAATAACTACAACACGCTAGGAATCCAGCCGGGTGCAAACTGGAAGGAATTACGTGACGCCTATAAGAATCTGGTGAAAACCTGGCATCCGGACCGATTCCAGCAGGATGCAAATCAGAAGAAAGTTGCCGAAGAGCGGACCAAAGAAATTAACAAGTCGTACAAGGAATTGGCTGAGTACTACAAGAAGCACGGCGCCTTGCCAATCAATAACGAGCCCCCCCTGCCCAGACACAACGTGGTGGTGCCGGACAAACCTGAACCATCCGGAAAACCTGCGCCACCATCTACTAATGCCGCAAGCCCCGCTCACGCCGAGCCTCCGGCAAAAGAAAAACTGCCACGTTTTTCCAGAATGGCCATCCTACTTGGCCTGGTCGGGGCGGGATATATCGCATGGAACCTGACAGACACTCAACCGCCCGGCAAAGCCCCACAGCGCGAGGAAACCCGACTGCAAATGCTGAATACCATGGATCTGCAGAATGGCCAAGAAGGAAGCTCGATTGCCAGCAAGGAAAGATTCTTTACCTATGGCACATCTCTAGGTGAAGTCATCGCCATTCAGGGGGTGCCCACCAGAACTGAAAATGATGTGTGGTACTACGGCAAATCCAAGATCTATTTCAGTGAAGGCAGTGTCATTCGCTGGGAAGAAAGTCCCGAATTCCCCCTCAAGGCTGAGATCCGGACGGAATCGTCACATCCCAAGGCAAATTTCTTTTCCACAGGCTCAACCAAGGCTGAGGTCATGGCAGTACAGGGAGCACCAGAGCGCGACGCTGGCAATGTCTGGGATTACGGGATGTCACGTGTCTACTTTGAGAAAGACCGGGTCACCAAGTGGTATGAGTCGCCCCTTAACCCTCTCAAGGTGCACCACTGAGTCAGACTCCTGACAACCCCACGCAGCCGGCCAATCAACGCGCCCCTTTGCCGAAAAGAATAACCTGGGCGGTCTGAAACAGAATGATTAAATCGAGAAACAAGGTGCGATTCTTCACATAGTAAAGATCGTATTGCAGTTTCTGGATGGCGTCTTCGACCGTGGCCCCGTAGGGGTAGCGAATCTGCGCCCAACCGGTTATGCCGGGCTTCACGGTATGGCGTGATTGATAATACGGGATCTGCTTCGCGAGTTCATTCACAAAATGCGGCCGTTCCGGTCTTGGTCCGACGAAACTCATGTCCCCCTTCAGCACATTAAATATTTGCGGCAACTCGTCGATCCGTATCTTTCGGATCACACGGCCTACGCGCGTCACCCTGTCATCGTTGTGCTTGGCCCACTGCGGAATCCCGTCTCGTTCTGCGTCTTTGCGCATGCTGCGGAACTTCAGCACCTCGAATGTCGCACCGTGCTCACCCACGCGTTCCTGACGGTATAAGATCGGCATGCCACTTTCGAGGGCAATCAGCAGCGTCGTGATAAGCATGATCGGCAGCGTAATGAGCAGCAACAGGCTGCTGACGGCCACGTCAAATATACGTTTGGCCATATCACGAAGTGAGCCACGCTGGAATCCATCAGAAAATATCATCCAGCTCGGATTCAGGGATTCGACCTGGATCTGACCGGTCTCGCGCTCAAAAAAGGAAGGCAGGTCGATAACCTCAATCCCCGCCAGCTTGCATTGCAGCAACTGATCCGACGGCAAACCGCCATTACGCCGTTCGCGCACCCCGACCACGATTTCATCGATCCTGTATTTTCTGGCAATTGCCAGAATGGAACCCTGGTCA
>Ga0153916_10003811_pt1 | contig 11292 bp, 11 predicted proteins | sample Opewatmetagenome_FD_109642 | JGI IMG/M metagenome (GOLD analysis project Ga0153916, IMG submission 109642) | Freshwater wetland microbial communities from Ohio, USA - Open water 3 Core 3 Depth 4 metaG | ecosystem: Environmental > Aquatic > Freshwater > Wetlands | place: USA: Ohio, Lake Erie...
GGGTCCAGCCCGCTGGTCGGTTCGTCCATAATCAGCAGGTCGGGGTCGTGGATCATCGCCTGCGCGAGACCAACGCGCTGCCGGAATCCCTTGGACATCTCGCCGATGTCCTTGTGCCGGACACTCTCCAGGCCGCACACGTGCACCATCTCCTTCAGCCGGCCCGCGAGGTCGCTCTCCTTCATCCCCTGAAGCCGGGCGGAGTACTGGAGGTAGTCCAGGACGTTCATATCATAGTAGAGCGGGTTCATTTCGGGCAGGTACCCGATCCTGCGCCGGACCTGGACGGAGTTCTCGGCAATGTCGAGGCCGTCGACCTCCACCGTGCCCGAAGTGGGCGCCATGTAGCAGGTGAGGATCTTCATCGTGGTCGTCTTCCCGGCCCCGTTGGGGCCGAGGAAACCGAGGATCTCGCCGGTCTTGACATCAAAGGTGATGTCGTCAATCGCGGGCTGATCCCCGTACTTCTTCGTCAGATTGCGGACTGCAATGGCCATGAAACGTCGCGGAAATTGTTACGGGATAGGGAAAATGTCAGGCTCTCAAGTACGTTTGAGCGACACGAAATGTATCGAAAGAGGGGCTGAAAATCAAGAAGCCGGCTTTTTGGGAATGATAAACCAGGCGATCAGGTACCCGATCACGAGCGGAGCCACTCCCGTTATGACGGCAACCACAACGGTCGCGAGCCGCACGACGGTGGAGTCGACATCCAGGTACTCGGCGAGGCCGCCGCATACGCCGGCGATCTTTTTGTCCGCAGTTGAGAGATACAGGCGTTTCATCGTTGGGTCCCTCCTGTGAGTATATACGGAGGGGGGGTCGGAAAGATACGCCCCCCGTTGGAGTTTCCCCGGGGGATTTTGTATGTTGGAGCGCACAGGCGGAGGGGGTGAAACCATGCAAATACGCAAACAGATGGTGGTGGTGGGGGACCGGGTCCTCCTCCAGGTCGACGACGGTCAGGACAAGACAAAGAGCGGCCTCTACCTTCCCCCTTCGGTCCGTGAACGCGAGAAGGTGGCCACCGGGAAGGTCGTCAAGGTCGGTCCCGGATATCCCATACCCAACCCGAACTACACCGAGGATGAGCCCTGGTCACAGCCCAAAGACCCGATGCGCTACATCCCGCTTCAGGCGAAGGAAGGAGACTACGCCATCTTCCTGAGAGAACAGGGGATCGAGGTGGAGTTCGAGGAGGAGAAGTACATCATCGTCCCCCAGTCGGCGGTCCTCGTCTTGGTCCGGAACGAACTCGTGGAAGACTGACCGCCCTCCCCCGCGGGGGCGAATTTCACGCTCTTCTTCACCCGTCCTTGATCGTGCTCACACGGGAGGGGGAAATTCGGAAGTCACCTCTCTAGAAAGCGCGTGCTCCGTGGCCGCGTGAGGGGAGGTAGAAATTTCTCCTTGCCCGGGGGAGGCTCTACAAAGTGAATACGTTTCGAGACACCTCTGCGGCCCGAATTGCTCCATTCCGTAAAAAGAAGGGGAAACTTTCTGGCATGGTATTCGTTAAAGAAATTGGAGGAACTGATGGGAGTTTGTAGGGCAATAGGAATCGCGCGCCATGAGACTCCACTACTTCTTCCGATATCTGTCGAAGTCCGAGCGGGAGCTGATGGAACAGGTGCTTCTGGAGGAGATGCAGGTCCAGTCCTGGTACAGCCTCGTCTGGATCGACTTCCTCACGGGGGAGACCATCATTCCGCTACAGTAGGCTCAGGGTTCGTCCCCTGAAGAGAATCCCCTTGCTATTTCTTTTCAAATCTCCTATTATTTCGTCGAATTCGATGTACACCGTTTGTTTTGCGCTTTTAATGGTTCCGTTGTCGCGGGAGGATGTTCCTTTTCGGAACGTTCGGTGAAGCGAGGTCAGCGGTAGTTAAGACGCAACAAACCTGGTGCCCCAGTTGGGGGCGGCTTAGCCGTACGTAAGCGTATTCATTATTCCGAAAGGAGTCTTCCGATGGAGCAGGGTGTTGTGAAGTGGTTCAACGGAACGAAGGGCTGGGGGTTCATCCAGCGCGAGTCCGGTGAGGATGTGTTCGTGCATTACAAAGCAATCGTAGGAGAGGGCTACAGGACGCTGGCGGAAGGAGATAAAGTGCAGTTCGATGTCGAGCAGGGTCCGAAGGGTCTGCACGCGGCGAACGTTTCGAAAGTCTGACGGACGAACATTGATACTCAAAAGCCCCGGGCTGTCAACGGGGCTTTTTCCATTTGGGAAAGGCGCGCCCGCATGAGTACCTTGAGAATCGGACTCTCCAGCACGACCGACCTCCTCACGAGCGGGGCCGTCCGCCTGGAGCCGGCCTCACTCGACCTGCTCGTCTTTCCGGAACTTGTTGACGGAGGCTACGCCGCCTTGATGCGCGGCGAGGGACTCCACCGCCGCGGGGATCCCCTGTGGGAGGCGCTCCGGGAAGCATCCCGGTCTCTTTCCTGCTGTGTCGTCGGCGGAAGTATGGTGCTTCACGACATTCGCCCGGGCCGGTTCGTCAACTCAAGCCCCGTCTTCGCGCACGGGCGGCTTATCCACCACTACGAGAAGATCCACCTCTTCACCCCGGCCGGGGACGACCGGTTTTTCGAGCGCGGCCGGCGTGTTGCGACATTCTCCTTCGACGCGCGAACTGCGCGTGTGAAGGCCGGACTCATTCTCTGCTATGATCTCCGGTTCCCCGAGCTCGCGCGGGCGATGGCCATGCGGGGAATCCAGCTCCTCGTGGTGCCGGCACGGTGGCCCGCCGTGAGGGACCATGCCTGGAGAACGCTCCTCCAGGCGCGGGCGATCGAAAACCAGATCTTTGTCGTGGGATGCAACTCACGGGATGAGGAGGGGGGGACGTCCTACGTCGTTGACCCGCTGGGGAAGGTCGTGTATTCCAGCGCGGAGATGGGAGCCTCCGCGCTCGACTGCGTGACAGTGGATCTCCGGCAGATAGCCCAGGCGCAGTCGCTCCACAGGAACCTCGGTGATGCCGTCTTCCTCAGGTATTCTTGCCTGCCGGCCCTTCTGCCGGATCCCCGCGTCCTGAGGCACTCGCGCGCGCGAGGTAAATCAACGGGACGCTCACGACCGTCACGGCCATCTTGATCGCGTACTGACCGAGGATGAGGGGGATGAGGGGAAGGCTTCCGGCGAAGGCAAGAACGACAAAAAGCGCGCTGTCGACGGCGGTGGAGACGCCGTTTGATGCCATCACGCGCGCCCACGCATGGCTGCCGACGCGCCGTTTCCAGAAGGCGAACACCTCGATATCGACCATCGAGCTCACCAGGTAGGCCGCCAGGCTCGCGCCCACAATGCGGGGAGTGGCGACGAGTACGGTGGCGAAGGCTTCCTGACCGGCGAAGAAGGGGGGGGATGGAAGATGAATGATGAGCGTGGCGTAGAGGGCGAAGAGCAGATTGGCCATGAATGCGGAGTACACCACCGTGCGGGCCCCCTTTTTCCCGAGCCGTTCGTTCACGAGGTCTATGAGCGTGAAGGTGAGGGCATAGATGAAGACGCCCCCCGGCGCGCTCACTCCCAGTATCTCGACCGGCTTGTTCGCGGTGATGTTGGCGATCAGCTCGCAGGCGACATAGAGCGCAATGAGGAGGGTCGTGTTCATCGGGCGCTACTTCGTCCGGCGCACGTAGTCGCGGCTCACCACCGTGTGGATCCCCCCGCGGACCTTGTAGTCCGCGGTGACCTTCATCCGGCGTGGCTTCGAGGAGCGGACGAGGTCCTCCAGGATCCGGCACGTGGCGTGCTCCTGGTATATCCCGACAGTCCGGTAGGAGAGGAGATAGTACTTGAGGGACCGGAGCTCGATGCACACCCTGTCCGGGACGTAGTCGATGGTCACGGTGCCGAAGTCCGGTAGTCCGGACCAGGGACAGAGAGCGGTGAACTCGTCACTCGAGATGGTAACGGTGATATCCTTTCCCGGGTATTCGTAGGGAAACGTCTCCAGGAGGGCAGGATCGACCGTGCCCGTGTCCTGGACGGGGAGCCGTCTGTCGGGAACTTTGGCCATGGCAATCAAATCCACCAGTGGAAGGATGCGTCGCTATGAAAATCTCAGGTGAATATAGAAGATTCCCGCTCAAAACAAAAATAGCCCTCCTGTCGCTTTGCCTCGCCGGATGTTCCGCCGGGGAGTCCATGTACAGGACCGGCTGGGCGGACCGCGAGATCCTCCTCAGCACGCGGTATCCCACGTTCAAGGCGGTGTACGAGAAGGCGAGTGTCGGAGAGGAATTCACCGGCATGATCGCGAAGGTCAAAGGGGATATCGAGTATCTGGTGTTCTTCGGAAGCTGGTGTCCGGACAGTGAGCGGGAGGTGCCGCGATTCTTAAAAGTCGCCGACCTGGCGGGCATAGAGCGGGACCGGGTAAAACTGTACGCGCTGGACCGGACCAAGAGGAGCCCGGACGGATTGACGGACACCTATGCCATCAAGCGGATCCCGACATTCATCTTTCTCAAAGGGGGGAAGGAGGTGGGCCGGATCACCGAGGTCCCCAGCTCCACGCTCGAGGGGGACATGCTCACCATTCTGGCCGGCGCCCGGGAGAAGTGAAGGCTCAGGTGTGCTCGTACGCCATCGCCCGCAGGAGGGTGATCCGCTTCTCGATGGGGGGATGGGTGGCAAAGAGGTTTGCGAAGAAGCCCTCGTGCTCGTTGGCCTTCCGTCCGAGCGGATCGCCGATGCAGAGGTGCGCGCTTCCTTTCTTGATCGAACGCGTCGGCTCCTCGGCGGCGTCGATCTTGGCGAGGGCGTTGGCGAGCGCGTTGGGGTTCCGGGTGAGTTCCGCGCCCGACGCGTCCGCAAGATACTCGCGCTGACGGGAGACCGCCAGCGCGAGTATCTGGGAGAGCAGAGGCGCGAGCAGGAGCGCGAGCAGCCAGAAGACGAGGAAGATCGGCCCGGTGCTTCTGGAGGAACCCTTCGAACGTGCGCCGCCGAAACGGAATGAGCGGAGCCCGAACTCCGCCAGCAGCAGTATCGCCCCCATGAGCGCGGCGACCACGGTCATCAGCCGGATGTCGTAGTTCCGGATGTGACTCATCTCGTGCGCAATCACCCCCTGCAGTTCCTCCCTGTTGAGTCTCTCGACGAGGCCCTGCGTGACCGCGATCGAAGCGTTTGCGGGATCCTTTCCCGTGGCGAACGCATTGGGGTCTTGGTCGGGGATGACGTAGAGCGCGGGGCGTGGAACGCCAGAGGCGATAGACATCTCGTCCACGACGTTCGCCAGTTGCTGGAACTCCGGGTTCGCTTCACCGACGGGCCGGGCGCCCGTGGAGTGGAGGACCGACTGTGCCCCGGATTGGTAGCTGCTCCATGCGCGGAATCCCCCGTATGCGAGCGCGATCAGTGTGGCGGCGGGAAAGCCCAGACCGCGGTGAGGCGGGCCCCCGAACTGGAATCCGAGGAAGAAGGTGTCGAAACCGAGCCCGAGAACCGCGAAGAAGAGGACAAACGCCGTCATGACGAGCACGGTGTCGAGTCTATTGGCCGCCTGCTGCTCGTGTATGTTGCGCGGGAGTGACGTCATGGGCCCGGTGATCCTACTTCTTCAGCGAAAGGTCCACCTGCGGCACAGCCCGTTCCTCCGCTTCCGTGACCTCAAAGAGTTCGGAGCGCTGGAAACGGAAGATCCCGGCGATGATGTTTCCGGGAAACACCTGCTGCGCGATGTTGAACTTGGTGGCAATGTCGTTGTAGAACTGACGGGCGAAGCTCACCTTGTTCTCCGTGCTGGAGAGCTCCTCCTGGAGCTGCCTCACGTTCTCGTTTGCCTTCAGATTGGGATAGCTCTCGGCCAGCGCGAAGAGCTTGGACAGGGCCGCTGTGAGCGCCCCCTCCTTCTGAGCGGCGTCGGCGACCCCGGTGGCGGTGACGGCCGCGTTGCGGGCGGCGATCACCTTCTGGAGCGTCTCCTGCTCGTACTCCATATACCCCTTCACCGCGTTGACGAGATTCGGGATCAAATCATGCCGGCGTTTGAGCTGGATGTCAATCTGCTTCCATCCGTTCAGGACCTGGTTGCGGAGGGTGACGAGGCTGTTGTACTTCGCGACGGCCCACACGACCAGGATCACAACAGCGATCAGGAAAAGCACAAAGAACGACATCGGGACGTACCTCCTTCTCAAGAGTGGTTGGTCGAGTCTAACGTACCACAATCGCACGGGGAAGTCAAGACTCCCCCCGTTTGACATTCGCGGAGGATTTGGATATATTTTTCGCAGGCGCGCGAGCGCCACACCTATCACTGCCGATGCTTCTCTGACGGGGTATGGCCTCCGACGACAAGAGCACAGAGCAGGACAAACCCACTCCGAAGAATCTCCTTGAGGAAATCCGACGCCGGGCTGAGGAAGCCGAGCTGAGGAGGATCGAGGACGATGAAAAGGTGACCGGCGCCACCGAGACGCCCGGTGCCCCACCGCCGCCTCTCTCCGAAGAACCTCCCCCCGTAGCCGAACCGGCTCCCGTGATGAGTAAGGCCGTGCGGGAGCAGAAGATCCTTGTCCTTCGCGAGCGGCTCAACGTTGCGATCAGCCGGCGAAGGCTTGATAAGGCACGATCGTTGCTTGCCGACCTCGGTGTGCTTGTCCCGGGTGATCCCGGCCTTGTCGAGTTCGAGAAGCGAATCGCGCGCGCGGAGCCGAAGGCGCCGGCCGCGGAGGTGAGTGCGGTCCCTCCGGCGGAGGCCCCAAAGGTTGAAAGGAAAGTGCCGCGCGCGCCGAAGAAGCCGGGAGCGGTGGAAAAGTCCGTCCCCGAGCTCCTCGAGGAAGCGCACGAGCAGTACCAGCAGGAGAAGTACGAAAAGGCCAAGAAGTGCGTCCAGACAGTCCTCGCCCAGGATCCGGAAAACGAGGATGCGCTGAGGCTCGGGGAGCAGATCGAGAAAGCCGAGCAAATCGTCGAGCTGGTAAAGAAGGAGGAAGCCCGGCGCAAGGAGGCGGAGGCGGCGGAATTCGGGGAGGTCATCGCCACGCCGGTCCCCGCGGCCGCGGCCGACGACAAGGATCCGTGGGGGACGCAGACGAAGGGTCCCCCGCCTGCGGAACCCGGCCTTGACCTTCCGCCCGAAGAAGCGGGTCCCGTTGCGCCCCCCAAGCCGCCGGTCATGGCCCGGATACTGGAGAAGGCTTCCAGTGTCGCGATTCCCTGGAAGCCGATCGTCGCCGTCTTGGTCGTGGCGGCCGCCGCTGTGGCGGGGTATCTGGGCGTAAACTACATCAAGAACAAGGTTTCCCCTCCGCATGCATCGCTGCTCATCCTCCCGCCGGTCACGGCAGGCGGCGACAGCGCGCTTGCGTACACAGCCGACGGTTTTGCGGAGGACCTGATGTCGGATCTCGGCCTCGTGCCGGAGTTGCGGGTGATCGGTGCCGTTTCAGCCTTCTCCCTGCGGCGATCCTCCTCGAGCGGCGTGACGATGGCGAGGAACTTCGAGGCGTCCCACTATCTTCAGTGGAATTTCTCGCGTGTGGGCGACTGGGTGGTGATCTCCTCCACCCTCTATGACACGCTGAGCGGAAAATCCCTGATGGTGAACCGTCAGCAATCGTCCCTGCGTGAGCTGCCGGCGGCCCGGCAGGAGTTTGCCGCTCGCGTGCTGGCGGGACTCAAGCTCGTCCCGGACAATGAGCCGGCGATGCTCCTGCGCCGCGTGGGGGCCGGGAATGCCCCGGCCTACGACGCCTACCTGCATGGTCGCCACGCGCTCGCCCATCCTGCCGAGCACAGTCTCTCCGAGGCGATCGGTCTGTTCACGGCGGCCATACGGGCGGATTCGACCTTCCCCCAGGCCCACTCGGCGCTCGGGTGGGCGACCATCCTCGAGTACGAGTCGGAGGAGGAGCCGAATGGTGCTCTCCTCAACCAGGCGCTCTCGAGCGTTCAGCGTGCGATCGGTCTGGGGTGGCGGGTGCCGGAGACCTTCCGCGTCTGGGGCATGATCGAGATGTTCCGGCTGGAATTCGCGAAGGCCCTGGAGCGTTTTGATGACGCGACGCGTGTCGCGCCGAGCGATGCGGAGTCGCAGCGCCGGCTGGCCTGCGCCTATGTCGTGAACAGGAACTACGAAGCGGCTGAGGCCGCCGCGGAGCGTTCCGTGTCCGTGGACCCGGGGAACCCATCGTCGCATATCACGCTGGGCATCGTGAGGCAGTTCATCGGCCAGTACGTCCATGTCGGCGTCAACGAGGGGAAGGAGTCGCGCGACTACCTCAACGGTGCACTTCAGTCGTACGAGCGTGCGGTTCGCCTGATGCCCCCCGGGAGTGCTTTTGCCAGCGAGCTGTATGCCAACGTGCTGGCGTCGCTCCAGAAACACGACCGTGCGATGGATATCGTGAACGACCGGCTCGCCCGGGTGCGGGAAAGCTACGCCGACCTCTACAGACTGGCGCGCGTCCAGCAATCGGCCGGCGTCATGAAGGAGGAGTGGCAGAGCACTCTGGTGCGCGCGCGCGAGGCCGTCCAGGCGCAACTCTCGGCGGTCCCGGGCGACGCCCTGGCGTACTCGTTCCTCGCTCTCATCTCGACCCGCCTCGGCGAATTCAAAGAAGCGCAGGCCGCCAGCAAGCAGGCCCTCTCTCTCGGGCCGAGGAATGTCGATGTGCTCTACAATACCGCCCGCATGTACACCCTCCAGCTGGACAGGACCAAAGCCCTCGAGACGCTGAAGAGAGCCCTCGAGCGCCGGTACAGTCTTGCCCAGATCCTGGACCTGGATTTCTACAATTTGCGGTCTGAGGCAGGTTTTCTCCGCACCGTGACTCTCGGGCGGTAGTCTTTTCGCCCCCTTTCTCTCCTTCCCGTGCGCGTCAGCTCTCGGATGTGACACCCGTCAGAGGTTTCCCGTCGACGCGTTGACAATCCCACCCGCAATCGATATATTGAACCTCTAAAGGCACATTCGAAGACTTAATCCGCAGGAAACGGCATTCTGGTGGCGGAACTCGACGACGCGACACGGCAGGAACGGCGCAGGAAGGCCGGCGACTTCCTCAAGATGGCCGACAAGCAGTTCAAGGGCGGCGATCTTGAGGGAGCGATGGGGTACGTGCAGAAGGCGATGGAGACGGACCCGCAGAACCCCTACGCCGTCGCATACAAGGAACGGCTCCTCTTTGCGATCGAGCAGCGGGACCTGAAGAAGGAGGATCTCCGCCCGCTTGCGGACCGGCCCGCGGGTGCGAAAGCCGGCGGACCCCCTCCGGTGCGCGATGCCGAGCAGGCGAGGAGGGACGAAGCCGACCTGCAGCGCCGGGCTCTGGAGGAGGAGGCGCGGCGAAACGTCGTCTCCGAGGTGAAACGCAGGACCGAGGCCGAGCAGCGCCATGCCGCCGCCGAGGAGGCGCTCCACAAAGCCGAAGAGGAAGTACGGCGGAAGCTGGAAGAAGCCAACCGCCGGCTGGCGGAAGAAAAGCGGCGCATGGAGGAGGAGAACCGCAAACGGCTCGAGGCGGAAGAGAAACGGAAGCGGGAAGAGGAGGAACGGAGGAAGCGGGAGGAGGAGGAACGGAAGAAAGCGGAGCTGGAGGCCCGGAGGAAGATCCAGGAGGACGCCAAGAAACTCCTGGGCGAGGAACGGGCGCGCCTGGAGGCCGAAACCCGTGCGAAGTTCGAAGAGGAGAAGAAGCGCTACGAACAGGAGATGCTCTCCCGGTTGAACGAGGAGCGGCAGAAGCTGGAAGAGCTCCACAAGAAGGAAGCGGAGCGGGCGGAAGCGAAGCGGAGGGAAGAGGAACAGAAGCTCAGGGTGGTCGAAGAGGACACGCGCAAGCGTCTGGAAGCCGAGAAGAATCGGATCGAACAGGAGATCGAATCGCGGGCGCGGGAGGAAAGGACAAAACTCGAGGAACTCCGGAAGAAGGAGCTCCAGGAAACCGAAGAGCGGCGCAAGACCGAAGAGGAGCGCATCAGGGCTCTTGAAGCCGAACTTCAGCAGAAGCTGGAGCAGTCGCTCAAGAAAGAGCAGTCGGACGCCGAGGCGCGGCGGAAGCAGGACGAGATGAGAATCCGGGAGCTCGAAGAGGAGGCGCGCCGCAAGGTGGAGGAGCTCCACCAGAAGGAAGAGGAATCGGCGATCGCACTCCGCCGGGCGGAGGAGCAGAAATTCAAGGAGCTGGAGGAAGAGAAGAGCCGTCTGGCGACGGACCGCAAACGCCTGGAAGAGGAGATCGAGGCCAAGCTCGCCGACGAGCGCCGCCAGCTGCAGGAACTCCGGGAAAAAGAACTGAGCGATGCCGAGGAGGCGCGGCAGAAAGCGGACGAAGAAACCCGTCGGCAGATGGAAGAAGAGCTCCGCTCAAGGATGGTCGCGGAGCAGCAGAAGCTCGAAGAGAGGATCCAGAAGGAGCAGGAAGCGACCGAGGAACGCCGGCGCGAGGAGGAGCGGCGGCTGAAAGAGGCGGAGGACCTCCTTCGGCGCAACGTCGAGGAGGAGCGTGAGCGGCTCGGTGCGGAGCGGCAGCGGCTGGAGGCGGAGGCTGAGACGAAGATTGCGGAGGAGCGGGCCCGGCTGGAGGAGCTGCGGAAGAAAGAGCAGTACGAGGAGATGGAGGCCCGGCGCAAGGCGGAGGAAGAATCGCGCAGGCAGATCGAGGAGGAATACCGCCGGAAGCTCGCCGAGGAACAGGAGCGGCTGGCCGTGCAGCAGCGGGAGCAGTTCGAGCAGGAACGGGAGAAGATCGAACGGGAGGCGCTCGAGAAGGCGGAAGCCGAGCAGCAGAAACTCCACGAAGAGCAGCAGCGTGAGGTGGAAGAGGGGAAGGTCCGTGCCGAAGAGGAGAACCGGCGGCGGGAAGAGGAGCTTGCGGAGCAGCAGCGCCGGGAGGAGGAGGAGAAGAAGAAGTATGAAGAGGCCGTCCGCCAGGCGATCGAGGAAGGGCGGCGGCTCGCACAGGAGAAGAAGATCCACGGCTACCTGGACCAGGCAAAACAATTCGTTGCGGAGGACCACTACGAGGAAGCGCTGAAGGAGGTCACGAAGATTTTCCGCCTCGACCCGACCAACGTGGAAGCGAGGGAGTTCGAGCAGACGGTGTATGACGCGCGGGAAGAGCGCGCGCGGCGGCGGCAGGAAGAACGGAAGCTGCAGGAGGATCAGCAGCGCAAGGTGGAAGAGCTCCAGCGGAAGCTGGAAGAACAGGCGCGGAAGGAGGACGAGGAGGAGAAGCGGCGCGCCATCCGTGACACCAAGATCGCGGCGTGCATGGAGAAGGCCAGGAAGGCCCTCCGCAGCCGGAAGTACGAAGCCGCGCTGAACGAGA
>Ga0153916_10003812_pt1 | contig 11284 bp, 5 predicted proteins | sample Opewatmetagenome_FD_109642 | JGI IMG/M metagenome (GOLD analysis project Ga0153916, IMG submission 109642) | Freshwater wetland microbial communities from Ohio, USA - Open water 3 Core 3 Depth 4 metaG | ecosystem: Environmental > Aquatic > Freshwater > Wetlands | place: USA: Ohio, Lake Erie, Old...
CGGGGGGCGAAAATCGGGATGATCAAATTGGGCTCGCGGACGGAATTGATCCTGCCGGACGAGCCGGGGCTGCGGATCGAGGTCCGCCCCGGGGATCGCGTGCAGGCGGGCAGCCGCGTGGTGGCCCGCTACGAGTCGACGGGGCAAGAAGGGTAATCCAGCCATGAAACCGCTGCGAACCATTTCGGTGCTGCCGACCATGTTCACGCTGGGGAACCTGGTCTGCGGGTTCTTCGCGATCGTGGTGGCCTCGCGGGTGGCGGCCCCCGACGGGCTGAGCGTCGAGATGGTCAGTCCCACGGACCTGAAGAACGCGGCGGACGTGGGGTGGCTGACCTTCAAGTCGGACTTGCACAACGTGATGATCAGCGGCTGGCTGATCTTCGTGGGGATGCTGTTCGACGCCCTGGACGGGCATGTGGCGCGGCTCTCGCGGACCTCAAGCGACTTCGGGGCCCAGTTGGACAGCCTCGGCGATCTGGTCTCCTTCGGCGTGGCTCCGGCTTTCTTGCTGGTGAAGATGTGTCCCCGCTTCGCCTATCTCCACCGCGAGGCGGTGTGGATCATCGCGGCAAGCTACGCGGCCTGCGCGGCCCTGCGGCTGGCGCGGTTCAACGTGGAGACGAGCGACGAGGACGACCACCTCCACTTCAGCGGGCTGCCCAGTCCTGCCGCCGCCGGGGCGATCGCCGGGTTCGCGATCATCTTCTACACCCTGATGACCAAGGAAGAGGCCACGCCGCTGTACGCCGACCAGATCTACGCCACGTTGCAGCGGGTACTGCCGTTTTTCGCCCTGCTGGTCGGGCTGCTGATGGTCTCGCGAATCCCCTATCCGCACGTGACTAACCAGATCTTCCGCGGCCAGCGGAGCTTCAGCCACGTCGTAAAGCTGGTCTTCGCCCTGGTGGCCGTGATGGTGATCCACGGCTACGCGGTGCCGATCGTCTTCTGCGCGTTCGTGCTGGGGAGCCCGAGCCGCTTCGCCTGGGAGAGGATCGTCCAGCACCGGCACCAGGAGGAGCCGGTTTTTTGAAGGATGAAGGATGAAGGCTGAAGGATGAAGGATGAATGAGGGGAGGCAGGAAATGGGGCGTTTATTGATGCTCAGAAGACCAGCGGAGCTTCCGTTTAGCGGGGCCGCTTGCGGCCCGCGGTGTTCCGCCGGCCAAACGCGGCCACAGGCGGCCGGGCTGGACGACCCCGTCCGGCACTGCTCTTCTGAGGATCAATAGCGGGCGAGGGGAGCGAGGTGGGGTGATGTTTTCGGGAATTGTCGAAGCGCGGGGGACCGTGGCGGAGATCCGCCCGGAGCCGCCCGGCTGCCTGCTGGTCATCGGCGAGCCCAAGATCGCCGCCCAGACCAAGCTGGCCGACAGCATCTCGGTCAACGGCTGCTGCCTGACGGTGATTGCCGCGGACGAGCAGACGATGTCGTTCCAGGCGGGGCCGGAGACCCTCGCCCGGACCAACCTCGGCGAGCTGGTGCCCGGGAGCCTGGTGAACCTGGAGCGGGCGCTGGCGGTGGGCGACCGCCTGGGGGGGCACTTCGTGAGCGGACACGTGGACGCCGTGGGGACGCTCGAGTTGCGGGACGATCACGGCGACTGGTCGTTCTTCTGGTTCCGCACTGCCCGGCGGCTCAGCCGCCAGATGGCCTCCAAGGGATCGATCGCCGTGGACGGCGTCAGCCTCACGATCGTCGACAGCCAACCGGAGCGGTTCAGCGTCGCGCTGATCCCCTACACGCTGGCGGTCACCACATTGGGACCCTTGCAGGTCGGCGGCACGGTGAACCTGGAAACCGACATCCTCGCCAAGTACGTCGAGCGGCTGGTCGAGGCCCGGAACTGGTGAGAAGCTTGCAGCGATCAGCAGACAGCTATCAGCTTTCAGCTCTCAGCTTTCGGCCGGCGGAGCCTGGGGACCGGTGCGCGGATCGAGCAGTCAACCACAGGCTGATGGCTGAAAGCTGATAGCTGAAAGCTGAGAGGGTCGCCCATGCCCACCGGCTCCTCACGGAACCAGACCTTGTCGTTCATCGTCCGGCGGTTTGCCGAGGCGGGGATCCGGCCGCGGACCGGGCTCGGCCAGAACTTCCTCACCGACTTGAATCTCGTGCGGCTCCTCGTCCGCACGGCGGATCTCGGCCCGGACGACGTGGTCCTGGAGGTCGGCACCGGCACCGGCTCGCTGACGGCCCTGATGGCCCCCCAGGCGGCCGCCGTGGTCACGGTCGAGGTCGATCGCCACCTGTTCGAGCTGGCCGGTGAGAACCTCCACGCGCTGGGCAACGTGCGGATGCTCCAGGCCGACGTGCTGCGAAACAAGAACCGGCTCAATCCGGCGGTCCTGGCCGCGGTGAGTGAAGAGCTGGCCAGGGCCCCGGGGCGGCGGCTCAAGCTGGTGGCCAACCTCCCCTACAACGTTGCCACCCCCCTGGTCACCAACCTCCTGGCCCTCGATGCCCCGCCGCAGACCATGACCGTCACGATCCAGAAGGAGCTGGCCGACCGGATGACCGCCGCGCCGGGCACCAAGGACTACGGCGGACTGAGCATCTGGGTCCAGAGCCAGTGCCGGGTGGAGATCGTCCGGGTGATGCCCCCCTCCGTCTTCTGGCCCCGTCCCAAGGTCCATTCCGCGATCGTCCACCTGGCGCTCGACGAGGCGCTGCGCCGCCGGATCCCCGACCGGGCGTTCTTCCACGGGTTTGTCCGCGCGATGTTCTTCCACCGCCGCAAGTTCCTCCGCTCCGTCCTGCTCAGCGCGTTCAAAGATCGCCTGGACAAGCCCGCGGTCGACCGCATCCTCACCGCCCGCGGCCTGGACGGCCAGGTCCGGGCGGAGCAGCTCGGCGTCGACGCCATGCTCGCCCTCAGCGAGGCCGTCCGGGCCGCGGCGGCCGGTTGACGGCCGGCTGAATTCTGCTTAGGATAGGCGTTTGGAGGCAGGCCATGGAATTCATCGAGCTGACGGGCAAGGTCCTTTTCCGGCTGGCCGGGCAGGACGGGATGAACACCGAAGAACTCACCGAGATCGGTGTGGCCGACGACAGCATCGTCCGCGTCAACCGCCAGGGGGACATCGAGTTGCGCCGCGCCGACCGCTGGGACGTGATCGGCGGGCTGCTCGGCGACTTCGAGAGCCGGGTCAGGAAGGAAACCGGCTTGGATTGGGCCTGACCGCCCGAACGGCCTCAATCAGTTCACGATGTTCCTCAGCGGCAATCCGAGGATCGCGCGGCGGCAGGCCTCGGCCCCTTTGAGGCGCATGTCCAGCAGGCCGGCCTCGCTGTAGAAGGCGGAGTGGGGGTTGAGGATCAGGCGGTGATGGGCGGGATGCTGCGGGTCGCGCCAGGCGACCAACAGCGGGTCGTCGGGCCCCGGGGGCTCGTTTTCGTAAACGTCGATCCCAGCCCCCGCCAGGTGGCCTGAGGCAATCGCTTCGACCACCGCGCGGCTCTCGACGATCGGCCCCCGGGCCGTATTGACCAGGTACGAGCCCCGGGGCATCCGCGCGATCGCCGCGGCGTCGATCATGTGCCGGGTCTCGTCGGTGGCCGGGCAGTGGATGCTGGTGATCAGCGATTGGGCCAGGAGTTCTTGGAGCGTCTCCACCCGGCGGACTCCCACCGCCTTGTCGTAGCCGTCCGGCTTGTAGGGATCGTAGAAGACCACGTCCATCCCCAGGGCTTTTGCCCGAAGGGCTGCCGCGGTGCCGATCCGGCCCAGGCCGATCACGCCGAAGACGCTTCCCCTGAGCCGGGCCAGCGGCACGACCTGGAGGTACGACCACGGCCCCTCCTGGGCCCGGAGCCGGGAGTTGAGCAGGTGAACGCCCCGGGCCAGGGCCGTCGCCATGGCGATCGCCGTGTCGGCCACCTCTTCCGAGCCGTAGTCGGGGATGTTGCCCACCGGGATGCCGACCGATCGGGCGAAGAGGCGATCGACGTTGTCGAACCCCACCCCGGCGCGGACGATCAGCTTGCACCGCCTGAGCCGCTGGAGGGTCTTCCGCGTGAGCACCATCTCGTGGAAGAGGATGATTGCGTCGGCGTCTTCGATCCGGCCGACGAGCTCGTCCTCGACCCGGGCCCCGAGCGCCGTCACTTCGGCCAGCTCGCCCAGCACTCGCCGCTCCGGCTCGAGCTCGTCCCGGATGAAATCCGTCACCACCACCTGAAATCGCTCTGCCATCGCGCGAGCACCTCCTTGGGCATTACGCGGCTCCCACGAAGACCTCCAGGATACGCCAAAGCCGCTCCGACGCAAGGCTTGGGCGGGGCGGGAAAACCCGGAGAATGCCCGTGCGGGGCTTGCAAAACTCCCCGTTGCGGGGTAACATGAGGCCGGAACGGGGCAGGTGCGCCGAGGGGCGTTGCCATCCGGCATGTCGTGGCCTTTTCTGGCCGGGGTGGGGTGAGCGTCGGTGGCATGGTCCTCTGCCCGCAGGCGACCCTGCCCTATAGAGAAGAAGGAGCCCTTCCATGAACCCCTCCCGGTTCCCGTCTGTTGTCTTCTTTGTGCTCGTTGTCTTGACGGGCCCCTCGGCCGGCGGCGTCCCCGCGGCCGAGCCGTGGCCGCTCGACACGCCGCCGGTCGATCCCCGCGTGCGGCAGTTGATGCAGGACCGAAGCTACACGGAAGCGGCCCGGGCCATCGACCAGGCGCTTCAGGCCCCGGGGGCGCGGCGCGACTGGCTCCTGTATCTCAAAGGCCGGGCCTTCTACCTGGCCAAGCAGTACGACGCGGCCATCGCCGTGTTTGATGCGATGGAAAGGGAATCCGCCGAGGGTGCCCCCGGCAGCTCGCCTGCCCGTGGACCGGCTCCCTCGGCAGGCAAGCCGCCCGCCACGCCCGCGCCCAAGGCCGACGTGCCCGGCAAGCCGCCGGCCAAGCCGGCTTCTTTGAGCCCCTGGGTCCGCCGGGCACGGTTCGCCAAGGCGGTGGCCTTCGCGCGGAAGGGGGACTTCCGCAGCGCGGCGGCGATCTATCGTGCCGAAGCGGAGTCGTTGCTCTCGCCGGAGCGCCGGCAGGAGATTGCCGAGGTGTATCTCGGCTTCGCCGCCGCGTACTTCAAGCCGCCCCAGCAGGGGCAGCAGCCCGACTACGCGAAGGCCCTGGAGTTCTTCGGCCAGGCGTTGGCGGTCGGGCCGGGTCCGGAGAGGCAGCAGGAGGTCGAGTTTGCGGTGGCCGAGTGTTGCCGGAAGCTCGGCAATCCGGCCGAGGCGGCGACGCGCTACGCGCGGTTCATCAAGGACCACCCGGCGAGCCCGCTGGACGTTGAAGCCCGGTACCAGTTGGGCGAGTGTCAACTGGCCACGGGGAGCCCGGCGGGGGCCCGCCGCACCTGGCAGGACCTGTTGGCGAAGTACCCAGACGCCCGGTCGCCGCGGATCGCCGAGGCGGCCTACCACCTGGCCCGGACCTGGCACATCCCGCAGCCGCAGAACGACGAGCAGTTGAACCTGGGCACCGCCGCGCTGGAGGCGTTCGTCGAGCGGTTTCCGGCGCACGAGCTGGCGGGGCGGGCGCACCTGGACGTCGCCCAAAGCTTCGTCCACCGGAGGCGCTACGTGGACGCGGCGGCCCGGCTGGACCGGTTCCTCAAGGACGAGCGGATGAAGGGGCGCAAGGAGATCCCGGAGGCGTGGTTCCTCTTGGGGCAGGTACACCAGTTTCAGAAGAAGTTTGCCGAGGCGGTGGCGGCGTGGCGGGAGTACCTCGCCCGCTTCCCCGCCCACGAGCGCTGGAACGCCGCCCAGCAGGAGATCGTCAACACCGAGTACCTCGCCGGCCTGGAGAAATACAAGGCGAAGGACTACGCGGCCGCGGAGAAAGTGCTGGGGGATTTCCTGGCCAGGTATCCGCTGGACCCGCGCGGGCCGGACATCCTCCTCTTGTTCGGCCGGATGCGGCACGAGCAGGGTCAATTCGACGCCGCAATTGCCCAGTGGCGGCAGTTGATCTCCAAGCATCCGAACACCGAAGAGGCCTGCTTCGCACAGTTTCTCATCGCCCGGACCCTGGAACGCGACCTGGGCAAGCTCGACGAAGCATTGGAGGAGTACCGGCGGGTGGCCGGGGGGAGCTGCCAGGCCGACGCCCAGCAAAGCGTCGCGCGGCTGCTGGCCACGACGATGGCGGTCTGGAGCCCCCGGGCGTTCCGCTCCAACGAGGTCCCCAAGCTCACGCTCACCACGCGGAACGTCGAGTCGGTCACGGTCCGCGCGTACAAGCTCGACCTGGAGACGTATTTCCGCCGCGTGCACACGATCGGGCGGATCGAGACCCTCGACATCGGCCTGATCGACCCGGACTTCACGCTCGAGTTCAAGGTGCCCCACTACGCGAGGTACCGCCGGATCACCAGCGAGATCCCGCTGGCGATGCCGCAGCAAGCCCGCTCGGGCGTGATGGCGGTCACCGTCGGCGGCAAGGCCCTGGAGGCCACCGCGCTGGTGCTGCAAAGCGACCTCGAGGTGATCGTCAAGAGCTCGGCCGGCGAGGTCTTCGTGTTTGCCGAGAACATGGTGACGAAGCAGCCCTGGCCCGGCGTCCGCGTGCTGATCTCTGACGGCGGGAGGATCGTGGCCGAGTCGCAGACCGGCCAACAGGGCATCCTGAAGCAGCCGCTCCGGGAAGCCGGCAGCCCGGATCGCCTTGGGGTGTTTGCCGTGGCCGGCGGACACGTCGCTTCCACCCAGGGCCAGCTCCGGGGAATCACCGCGGTCCGGGGACTGGTCGACAAGGGCTACCTGTACACCGACCGGCCCGTGTACCGCGCCGGGCAAGAGGTCCGCGTCCGCGGCTGCCTCCGCCACGTGGCCGGCGACGCCTACGTCGTCAAGAAGGACGCGAAGTATGCGCTGGAGGTCTTCGACAGCCGCAACCGGCCGGTGCGGCAAGCGGAGATCGTGCTGGGCGCGTTCGGCACCTTCGCCGACGCGTTCACCCTGCCGGTGACGAGCCCCCAGGGGGCCTACCGCATCGTGGTCCGCACTAGCGCCGGGCAGAGCCACCAGGGAACCTTCCGCGTCCTGGAGCACCGGCAGGAGCTCGTCCGCCTTGCGATCGACGCGCCCCAGCGGGTCTACTACCGCGGGGAGACGATCGAGGGGACGATCCGGGCGTCGTTCTACGACGGCGCGCCGGTGGCCGGGCGGGAAGTCCGCTATCAAATGGCAAGGGGGGAAAGCCACACCGCCCGGACCGACGCCAAGGGCGAGGTCCCCTTCCGCTTCCCCACCCGCGAGTTCGACGAGAGCCAGACCTTGCCGCTCTCCGCTTCCCTGCCGGAACACAACCTCCAGGCGTCGGCCAATTTCTTCCTCGCCGTTCAGGGTTTCTCCCTCCAACTGAGCACGAGCCGGCCGGTTTACCTGGCCGGCGAGCCGTTCGAGCTGACGGTCAGGACGGCGGACGCGGCGGGCAAGCCGACCGCCGAGAAGCTCCAGGTGCAGGTGCTCGACACGTCCCCCGTCGGCGACAAGCCGGGGGAGCGGCTGGTGAAGGAGTTTTCGCTCCAGACCTCCCGGGACGATGGCCTCGCCCGGCACACGTTGACCCTGGAGAAGGGCGGCCCTTACGAGATTCGCGTCCAGGGGATCGACCGCTTCAAGAACCCGGTCTCCGCCGAGATCGCGCTGGCAGTCTCTGATGACCGCGACGACGAGCGCCTGCGGATCCTTGCCGACCGGCAGACCTTCAAGGCCGGCGAGACGGCCGAGCTCCAGCTCGTGTGGCGGGAGGAGCCGGCCCTGGCGCTGGTGACCCTGGAAGGGGCCCGGGTGCTCGACGCCCGGCTCCAGGAGCTGCGCAAAGGCGTCAACAAGCTCTCCATCCCGCTGGTGCTCGGGCTGGCGCCGAACTTCGAGCTGGCCGTGGCGGTGATGGCCGACCTGCCGCCGGCCAAAGACGGGGAAAAGGCCGCCCCGCGACGGCGTCTCCACCAGGCGTCCGTGGCCTTGAGCGTCGAGCGGGAGCTGAGCGTAAGGCTCGCGTTGCGGCGGAAGGCGGCAGCGGCCGGGCCGCTCCGCCCCGGCGAGGAGCTGGAAGTGCTCCTGGCCACGGCCGATCCGCTGGGCAAGCCGGTTCCCGCCGAACTCAGCCTGGCGATGATCGAGCAGTCGCTTGTCGATCGCGCGGGATCGGCGGCCGGACCGATCCAGGATTTCTTCCGCGGCCCGCGTCGCGAGGGTACCATCCCTACCACGGCCAGCATCACTTGGGCGGACGAGCCCAAGACCACCCCGCTCAACCCGCGGCTCGTGGCCGAGCGCGAGCGGCAGCAGATCGCCGAGGAGGAAGAGGCGAGCCGCCAGGCACCCCTGCCGGGCGTTCAGGCCGGGGCCGACCGCGGGCCTGAGGAGTTGTCGGACCTGCCGGCCGCGCCCCCCGGCAACCCCCAGCTCGCTCACCTGATCGACGTGGTGAGGGGGGTGGACGAAGAGGGCTTCGGGCCGGCCCAGGACCTCGCCGGCGGGAGGGCTCGTGGCACCAGACGCGGCAGGATGATGGGGCACGGCATGGGCGGCATGGCTGGCATGGGTGGTATGGGAGGCATGGCGGGCATGGCGGGATTCGCCGCACCGGGCCCCGTCAAGCTTCCCCCGGTTCCCTCAGCGGAACCCAGACCCCGACTGCCAGCCGCCTCCTCGGCCGCCACTGTCCCGCCGGGCGAGGCCCCCATCGAAGAAGCCGGCTACTGGAACCCCGCCGTAGTTACCGGCAAAGACGGCACCGCCCGCGTGCGGCTGGTGATCCCCGATCGGCCGGCCGCGTGGGCGCTGGTTGCCAAGGGGATCACCTTGGATACGCTTGCCGGGGAAGCGGTCGAGCGGCTGGTGGCCAAGAAGGACTTCTATGCCGAGCTGAAGCTCCCCCGGGCGTTCACCGAGGGGGACGAGGCCCTGGTTCCCGTCACCGTGCACAACGAGGCGATCGATCAAGGTCCGATCGAGGTCGCGCTGCGGACCAGCATCGGGGGCCGGACCATCGAGGAGAAGAAGACGGTCGAGGTGAAGTCCAAGGGGCGCTGCGAGGTGAGTTTCGCGGTCGTGCTTCGCTCGGCGGAGAAGCCGGAGGCCGGCCCGGCCGCGACGGCACCATCGCCCCGGGCGGTGTTCGACGTCGCCGTGGCGGGAAAGGGGGTCAGCGACGCGCTGCGCCGCACCGTCCCCCTCCTTCCGTTCGGCGCGCCGGTGTTTGCCGCCGCCGGCGGATCGGCCGAAGCCGACGCCACGGTCTGGGTGGAGAACCCGGGCACCAAGCTGCCGGCCAATCCGCGCCTGCAAATCCTCGTGGGCCCGACGGTCGAGGCGGGCTTGCTGGACGTGCTGTTCGGGCCGGCCTTTGCCTGCCGGCCGTGGTGCGAGCCGTTGGACTCCCCCGTCGAGACCGCCACCAGCAACCTGATGGCGTCGCTGGCCCTCCAGAAGATGCTCGCGGCGAGCCGCGATTCGGGCAATCCCCAGGCGGCCATGCTCGACGCCCGGGCCCGCGCCGCCCTGGGGGTGCTGATCCTCGCCGAGCGGGAGGACGGCGGCTGGAGCTGGTCCGGCAGCGGCGGGTCAAGCGATCCGTATGCGTCGGCCCGGGCCGTTTGGGCCATCCATCGTGCCCGGCAGGTAGGCTATCCCGTCGCCGAGGAGGCCTTCGGCAAGGCGATCCAATACCTTCGAGGACAGTTGACCGCCGCCGGTGCCAAGGACACCGAGAGCAAGGCCGTGCTGCTTTGCGCGCTGGCGGCGGCGGGCAAGGGCGACTTCACCCTGGCCAACCAGCTTCATCGCCAGCGGCTCCAGCTCTCGGCCGCGGCCCAGGTCCATCTTGCCTTGGCGCTGGTGGAAATGGACCGCAAGCCGATGGCCCAGGAGGTCCTTGACGCCGTGGCGAAGTCCGGCCTGGACGCGACCCCGATGGCCGGGGCGGCGCCCGGCGCAGCGGCCTCGGCCTTGTCGTCGACGGGTCAGTCGCCGATCGAGATCCGGGCCCTCTACGCGCTGGCCTCCCAGGCCGTCGCGCCGGGGGGACCGACGGCGAAACGCCTGGCCGACTGGCTTCTTGCCCATCGCACCGGGACCCGCTGGCTGCCGGACAAGGCGACCGGCCCGGCGACGACGGCACTCTGCGCCTGGTTCGGCGAGAGCCGGTTCCAGGGGGAGCGATACAAACTGGCGGTTTCGGTCAACGGCACCGCGGTGCAGGTGCTCGACGTGGACCGCGCGGCCTCCACCCGGGTGATCGACGTCCCCGCCGCGGTCCTGGCCAAGGACAAGCAGAAGGTGAGCTTTGAGTTGACCGGCCGCGGGCGGTACACCTATCAGTGCATCCTCAGCGGCTTCCTGCCGCCCGACCAACTCGGGGGCAGAAAGACCGACAGGTCGATCCGGCGAATCTACGAGCCGGCTCCGCGGGAGCTGGACGGCCGGGGGCTTCCCCGCGGCTTCGACATCGTGCGGGATTCCGCGCGGTTCCGCAACGCCATGAGTCAGTTGCCCGTCGGCCGCCGCGGGACGGTCGAGATCAGCTTCGACGGGGGAGGAGATCCCTTCAGCGAGACCGCCGAGGATTTGTGGGGCGCACGGAGCACATACCTCGTGATCACCGACCCGATTCCGTCGGGAGCCGAGGTGATCGAATCCTCGGTCCGCGGCGACTTCGATCGCTACGAGATCGGCTCGGGCACGATCACGTTTTACCTTGGCCGGCCTTGGGGGCGGGGAACGATCCACTACGACCTGCACGGCTACTTGCCGGGGAAGTACCGGGTAGGGCCGGCGGTCGCCCGCAACGCCTACCGCCCGGAGCAGATGGCGTTCTCCTCCCCCGGCTCGCTCCAGGTGCTCCCGCTGGGTGCGGCCACGACCGACCCGTACCGGCTCTCTCCCCGCGAGCTGCTGGAGCTGGGCAAGGCCCTGCTGGCCAAGGGCGACCGGAAGGCCGCCGCGGAACCCCTGACCGAGCTGGCGGAGAAGTGGAACCTTCACGCCGAGGCGTTCAAGGAAGTCGTGGGAATGCTGTTGGACATTCACCTCGAGCTCGGCCCGCCGGAAAAAGTCGTCCAGTACTTCGAGATCGTCAAGGACAAGTGGCCGGAGCAGGAAATCCCCTTCGCCAAGATTCTCAAGGTCGGGGCGGCCTACCAGGCGATGGGCGAATTCGAGCGGAGCTACCTCGTCTTCCGGGCGACGGCCGAAAGCAGCTTCACGCGGGACAGCGGCGTCGCCGGGTTCCTCGAAGGCCAGGGGGAATTCGTGCGGAGCGTGGCCTTCATGGAG
>Ga0153916_10003813_pt1 | contig 11283 bp, 9 predicted proteins | sample Opewatmetagenome_FD_109642 | JGI IMG/M metagenome (GOLD analysis project Ga0153916, IMG submission 109642) | Freshwater wetland microbial communities from Ohio, USA - Open water 3 Core 3 Depth 4 metaG | ecosystem: Environmental > Aquatic > Freshwater > Wetlands | place: USA: Ohio, Lake Erie, Old...
TGAACTTGTCGACGCTCAGTTGCTTGTCGAACATCAGTTGCCATTTCTGCGAAAGCGCTACGGCATCGCTGGACAGCTTGTCCTGGATCGGCCGCGCCACTTCGGTGGCATTCAACGCCCGTTCCGCGGCCTGTTCGGTCATGGTGGCGATGTAGGTCAGGCGGTCGCGGGCGTCGGGAATTGACGAGGCGGCGGATTCCAGCGCCTTGTCGTAACCCAGTTCGCGCAGGGTGTCGTGCAGGGACCGGGTCATCTGGCCGAGCTGCGAATAGACTTTGTCGTTGTTGCACATTCCGGCGCTCTCGACCTCGGCCGTGGCGGCTTCGGCGGCCGGCGCCGGAGCAGTTGCAGGCGCTGCAGCAGCCGGCGCGGCGGCCATGGCTATACTGTCGAACAGAGCCTCCAGATCTTCCGTATCTCGACTATCCTGGGTAGCGTTACTCACCGACACCTCCTGTTAAATCCCGTATTCCTGATTAAATATCTCGTTGCGCTTTCGGTGTTGCATGACGCTGCCGAAGTTCACATGTTCAGTTTTTCGAATATCTTGTTGAGTTTTTCTTCCAGCGTGGCAGCCGTGAATGGCTTGACGACATAGCCGCTGGCGCCTGCCTGTGCCGCTTCGATGATGTTTTCCTTCTTGGCCTCGGCGGTGACCATCAGCACCGGCAGGTGCTTGAGGTCGGCGTCGGCGCGTATCGCCTTGATCAGTTCCAGCCCGGTCATGTTGGGCATGTTCCAGTCGCTCACCACGAAGTCGAACTTGCTGTTGCGCAGCTTTTGCAGGGCGGCGACTCCGTCCTCGGCCTCGTCGGCATTGTTGAAGCCCAGCTCTTTTAGAAGATTGCGCACGATTCTTCGCATGGTGGAAAAATCGTCAACAACCAGGAATTTCATGTTCTTGTCAGCCATCAAGGACTCCACGAGAAATATTGTTTACGAGCTTTTGGGCCGCTTCCGGAATTCAGCAGTGTGCCGTTTTTCATCTTAGCAGCAGCGGGCGCAGGGTTTCGGAAAGCACCAGCGGGTCGAACTTGGCGACATAGGCGTCCACGCCCACGCTTTGCCCCATCGCCTTGTTCGCATCCGAGGACAGGGACGAGTGCATGACCACCGGTATGCCGCTGAAACGCTCATCGGCCTTGATGTTCTTGGTCAGCACATAGCCATCCATTTCGGGCATTTCGGCATCCACCAGAATGAGCTTGATCTGGTCGCGCAGCGCAATGCCTTCGTGCTTGGCGCGGGCGGCCAGGCTTTGCAGCTTTTCCCATGCTTCCAGGCCATTGTTGGACTGCTGGTATTTGACGCCGAGCTTGTCCAGAACCATCACGATTTCCTTGCGTGCCACGGCGGAGTCGTCGACGAAAAACACCGACGAGTCGTTGTCCATGTCGACGCGGACGAGTTCCGGCACCACGGTTTCGCCGATGGAGCTGGCAAGAATCTGCTCCACGTCGAGTATCGACACCAGCTTTCCGTCGGCCAGTTCGGTGATCGCGGTGATCTTGCTGTCGTTGCCGGCCAGCATGGATTCGGGCGGTTTGACCTTGTCCCAGTCGACGCGAATGATGCGGTCCACTTCGTGCACCAGAAAACCCTGCGTGCGGCGGCTGAATTCCGTCACGATCATGGTGTGGCCGGTGTCTTCCGGCGCGCCTTGCAGGTCGATGATCTTGGCCAGCGCGATCACCGGGATGATGTTGCCGCGTATCGAGATGACGCCCTCTACGCCGCGCGGCATGTTGGGCGTCTTGGTGACCGGCGGCGTCTGGCTGACTTCGCGCACCTTGAATACGTTGATGCCGAAGATCTCGCTGGTCCCCAGGGAAAATAGCAGGATCTCCATTTTGTTGGAGCCGGCGAGCTTTGCCCTGGCGTCGATCGCATCGATCAGATTTTGTTTGTCTGGCATATCCATGGTATCAATCCTAAATCCGGTTCGGCTTGTTCCAATCCAAGTTGCGACGAAGATTCCGGCGTGTCAGTCCAGAATGCGGGAGATTATTTCGGCAAGCCTTTCCGGTTCGAACTTGGGCACGTAGTCGTCCACTCCCACCGCCAAGCCGAGTTTCTGGTTGGCCGAGCTGCTCAGGGACGAGTGCATGATCACCGGGATGCCGTGAAAGCGCGCATCGCTCTTGATTTTCTTGGTGAGCACGTAGCCGTCCATTTCCGGCATTTCCACATCGGTCAGGATGAGCTGGATGATGTCGGTCACCGGGACATGGCTGGCTTCGGCCTGCGCGGCGATGCGCTGCAGGCTCTCCCACGCAGCCGCGCCATCGTTGGCGCTCGTGTAGCCGATTTGCAGGGCTTCCAGCGTGCGCGCTATCTGCTTGCGCGCAACCGTCGAGTCGTCCGCGAAGAAAACCGAGCGGTTCTTTTGCGGCAGCGGCTTGAGGTTGGCGAACAAATGACTGTCGTCAAAGTGGGTGGTTTCCGCCAGGATTTTTTCCACGTCCAGCATCATCACCAGGCGTCCGTCCTGGAGCTGGGTCACGGCCGTCACCAGGCCGCCCATTTGCGCGCCGAGCATCTGCGGCGGCACCTTCATGGCGGACCAGTCGAGCCGCAGTATGGTGTCCACCGCCTCGACCAGGAAACCCTGGGTGTGCACGTTGTATTCGGTGACGATCATGATCTCGGGTTTACGTTCGGTCTCGACGCCGGCGTACTTGGCCAAGTCCACCACCGGCACCAGGACGCCGCGCAGGCTCACCATGCCTTCCACCGACGAGGGCATGTCCGGGGCGCGGGTGATTTCCGGCACGCGCATTACTTCGCGGACCTTGAACACGTTGATGCCGAAGGTTTCCTTGCGGCCGGAGCGCATGTCGGTACCTAGCGTGAACAGCAGGATTTCAAGCTTGTTGGTGCCGGCGAGTTTGGTGCGGCCGTCGATATTTTTCAGCAAATTAGACATCGTGTTGACTCCAGTATTTCCTCAGACCTTGAACCGGCCCACCGCGTTGACCAGTCGGTCCGCCATATCGCGCAATTGGTGCGCGGCCGCCGAGGTTTCGCCAATCGCCGCCGCGTTGTTCTCCGTCATGTGCGCGATCTTTTCCACATTGCGCGCGATCTCGTTGCTGGCGCTGCTTTGCTCTTTTGCTGCAGTCGCGATCTGGTCCACGCTGGTGGTGACGTGATTGACCGACTGTTTGGTTTGCGCCAAGGTGTTGGCGAAATCTTCCACGAAATCCTGGGTTGTCGTCAGGTGTTGCAGACCCGCTTCGATGGATTTCTCCACGAGCACCGATTGCTGGGCGATGGATTGGGTGACGGCATCGATCTCGCTGGCGGAATGGCCGGATTTCTCGGCCAGTTTGCGCACTTCGTCGGCGACCACGGCGAAGCCACGCCCCTGTTCTCCGGCACGCGCTGCCTCGATGGCGGCGTTGAGCGCCAGCAGGTTGGTCTGGTCCGCGATGTCGCGCACCTCCTTGGTCATCGCGGTGATCTGGCTGGTGCTTTGAACGAACTCGCGCACCGCCAGGGCAATGGCCTGCACGGAAGTCTCGACGAGATCTATTTCGCCCACCATCTGGGATACGCCGACATTGCCCTTCACCGTATGCTCCAGGCTTTCATGCGAGGCCTGGCGAGTTTCCTCGACGCTGTCCGATACCGAGGCGATGCTCACGGTCACTTGCTCCACGGCGGCAGCGGTGGATGAGGCAGCTTCGCTCTGGCGGATGGAGTTTTCCTTTACCTGATCCGCCGCAGCGGAGAGTTGGGTCGCCGCTGTGGTGACGGCTGCGGTGCTGCGGCTTACTTCTCCGGCGATGCCGCGGAAATTCAGGACCAGGGCGTTGAAGGCCTTGGCTACCTGACCGATTTCGTTATCGCAGCAGACTGGAGCGCGCAGCGTCAGGTCGCCCGTGCCCTGGATGGCCAGCATGGTGGTGTAGAGTTGGTGCAGCGGACGTGTGATGGAGCGAACCAGGAGCGGTGTAAACACGAGGCCCAGGGCGACGTTGATCGACGCCGCATAGATGGGGCTGAGGCCGAGCCCAGCCGCGATCACAGGAACCAGGGCGAGCGTGCCGACAGCAGCCACGAGTGCGGTGCCTATGCCGATGTGTCTGAGGTGGTAAAGTGGCCCGCGCATGCGCTTTGTGTCGCCCGCTTTCATCTTCTGGTACAAGGCGGAAGCTTCGCTCACCTGGGTACGGGAGGGTTTGGTGCGCACCGAAATGTAACCGGTAGTCTTGCCGTTCTGCACGATGGGCGTGACGTTGGCTTCGACCCAATAGTAGTCGCCGTTCTTGCAGCGGTTCTTGACGATGCCGTTCCACAGCCGGCCTTTTTTCAGGGTATTCCACAGATCTGCAAAGGCCGCCGGCGGCATGTCGGGGTGACGCACGAGGTTATGGGACTTGCCCAGCAACTCCTCCTCCGTATAGCCGCTTACTTCGATGAAGCCCTTGTCGGCGAATGTGATGACGCCCTTGGTATCGGTTTCGGAAATGAGCACGGCGCCATTTCGGAAATTGTTTTCCACATTGGTGATGGGCAGATTAACTTTCAACTCTTGTCCTCGTGTGTCTTTCTAAGGCGTGATGCAACCGTGTTTTATATCGGCATGCAGCGGGAAAACTTGAAACTGGGCAAGCGGCGGAAAACGCCGGTCAGTCGCCGCCATCGCCGCTTTGCGCCAGGAGTTCCAGACTGTTCAGCACCTGCAGGCTGGCCTGCTCCATCTGCGCGATGGCATTGATGCCGCGCGAGGAATCCCCGGCGTAGAAACTCGTGACCGCGTCGATGCCGTGCTGGTGCACCGCCTTGTGCGGCGATTCCATTTCGCGGTAGCCATGCGCGTGGGAGAAGTGCTGCTTGCCGTCGCCCTCGTAATACCACTTGCCCAGGCGGCAGTGGGTATGCAGCGCGAAATCGCTCGCCGTCTTGGTGGACAGCCCCATGAACACCTTGTAGATCTCGAACTTGTAGATCAGGTGGTCGATCTTCGCGACTTCCACGAAGCTGCGCAGCGATGATGCGCTGATGGCGCTTTCCATCTTGTGCGACAGCGCGAGCAGGGTCTGCATGCTTTGCGTGGCCTCTTCGCCTTCCTTGCTGAAATTCTCGGATTGCTGGGCCCATTGTTCGATACGATTCTTGGCCTCCAGGGTTTCGTTCTGGATGGTGGACACCAGGCCCGATATCTCGCTGGTGGCATTGCTGGTGCGCTCGGCGAGCTTGCGCACCTCGTCCGCCACCACCGCAAAGCCGCGTCCCTGTTCGCCGGCGCGGGCCGCTTCGATGGCGGCGTTCAACGCCAGCAGGTTGGTCTGGTCGGCGATTTCCTTGATCAGGTTGACGATGCCCCCGATCTGGCTGGCGCGTTGGTTCAGGCTTTCGATGCTCTTGGCGGTGTCGCGGGTGTCGCTGGAGAGGCTTTGCAGGTTGGTCGATATTTTTTCCATTGCCGCCCGGTTCGTCACGGACACGCTGGAGGCGTCCATGGCATGCTGCTTTTCGTCTTTCATGGTGTTGGCCAGCGTGCCCAGGGACTTTTGCGATTCCGAGAAAGAGGCGCTGAAAACTTGCAGACTTTGAAACAGCTGGTTGTGCGCATCGTATTTTGCGGTGGTTTCGGCGCACGCCGATTCCGCGGCACTGCCTTGCGAGCGCGCCATGCCCAACTCGTCCTGCAGCCTCAGGTTCTCCCGCTCAAGTTCGTGGACTCGGGCGGCCAACGCCGCGGTTTGCTGCTTCTGCTTTGCGAAAAACATTTTCTGGAATCTCCTCTAACGACTTAAACTGCTTACATTCTGAAGTGGCTTATGACCTGCTGCAGGTGCAGCGATAGCTGCTGTAGACCGTGCGACGCCTGAGTCGTCTGGTTGATAGAGCCCCCGTTGTCGCGGGCCATTTGTGCAATGTGCTCGACGCGGGTGGTGATGACGTCGCTGGCTTCGCTTTGCGACCGCGTAGCCGCTGCGATTTGCTGGATCATGTCCACCACGTTGGTGACGCTGTCGTTGATCTGCTGCAACGACTGGACCGCCTGGTTGGCGAGTTCGACGCCCTGGCCCGCCTGTTTGCTGCCTCTTTCCATGGCGCCCACAGCGCTCTCCGTTTCCGACTGGATGGCGCTGATCATCGCCGAGATTTCAGAGGTGGCGCCGGTGGTGCGCTCGGCAAGTTTCCTGACCTCGTCGGCAACGACGGCGAAGCCACGTCCTTGCTCTCCGGCCCGGGCGGCCTCGATCGCGGCGTTCAAGGCGAGCAGGTTGGTCTGGTCGGCAATGTCCTTGATCACTCGGACAATCTGCCCGATCTGGTCGGAGCGCTGGCCCAGCGACGCGATCAGCTGGGCCGACTCGCCCACGGTCTGGGCCACCTGCTGGATGCCGCGCACGGCATTGTTGACCACCCCCTGTCCCTGGCTCGAAGCTGAACTTGCTTCGTTTGCGGCGGACACGACACGTTCCGCCTTTTGCGCGATTTCCTTCACCGCCGAGTTGAGTTCTTCAATGGCCGATGCGGCGCTGGCGGCTTGCTCCGTTTGCCCCCCGGAAATCCTGGCGACCTGTTCCGAGGTGTCCGACAGCGTTGCCGTTGCGCTGTTCACCTGATCGGCGGCCGTGCGCACTTGGGAGATAAGCGCAGAAAATTCCTCAGCCATTTTGTTGAATGCCCGCGCGAGTCCGCCCAGCTCATCCGTGCCGTGCAGTTCCGCGCGGGCAGTCAGGTCGCCATCAGCGAGCTTGGATGCGGCGTCTCCCAGCACGGCGACACCGCGGCTGATGGAGCGGGTGATGACGAAACCCAGCAATACGGAAAGGATCAGGCCGACGACGATGCTGACGATGGAAGCGATGCGGATTTTCTTGGTGCTGGCGTTGACGCGGTCGTACATCTGTTTGGCACTGTCCACTTGGAACTGGATCAGATCGTCGATGGCCTTGGAGGCTTTGAGGTAGGCGGGCTGCAGGGCTTCTGTGCGCAGCTTGTCGGCTTCCGCGAACTTTTCCCCCTGTAACAAGTCCATGGTGGGGACCACGCCATCGCGGCCGAATGCGAGGCGGGCGGCAAGGAACTCGTCCAGCAGCTTCTTTTCCTGTGGGGACCGGTGGCGCGCAGTGTAGGCGTTCAGGAGATTCTGGATCTGGAACATATGGCTGCGCGTCTTGTCGTTGATTGCCATGATTTCGAACGCATCGGTCTCTTCCCGTGCCGCACCCAGGTTGATGCGTATTTGCAACTGGTGGTTGCGCACTTCGTTGAGTTCGTTGATGGCGAGCAAGTGATCGTTGTAGACCGTGGACAAGGCGCCGTTCGCAGAATGGAGCCCGGCCAGGCCCGTGATACCGATGCCGACCAGCAGCAGCGCCAGAAAGACGATCAGGATGTTGAGCTTGGTGCGAATCTTTAGGTTGTCGAATGAGACCATATCGTGCCGTCCTTACTTTTCGCGCCGGGAGAGGGCTGTTCCCCCCCATCATCGGCAGACCTGTTGGAAACTTTAACGGTGGCAGCCCAGCGGGCCGCACCGTGGGCGCGTTTGGATGGGCCTTGAGATGCGGGTATGATGCTTTTGATCAAGGTGCGTGGCACCATGGAGACCAGGTCCTTGCCAGAAACCCTAAAACCCGTTAATCCCGTCGAACTGGAGCAGGCGTTCACCCTTTTTAGCCAGGCTTCGGCGGAGCTGACCAATGCCTACCAGGAGCTGCAGCAGCAAGTGGAGCGCCTTACCTCCGAGTTGGCGGTGGCGAACGGGGAGCTACGCCACCAGTTGCAGGAGAAGGAGGCGCTGTCGCAGCGTCTCGGACTGCTGCTGGAAGCATTGCCCGCCGGAGTGCTGGTGCTCGATAGCGACGGCTGCGTGGCGGAAACCAACCCCGCGGCGCGACTCATGCTGGGATTGTCGCTGCTGGGCGAGGCGTGGGAGGGCGTGGCGCAGCGCCGCTTGCGCCCAACCACTACCCCGCATGAGTGGGATCTCGTCCCAGTCGATGCGGCGACGGCGAGCGAGCGGCGCGTGAGCCTGGTGATCAGTTCGCTGGATGCGGCGGGGCGCCGCATCGTGCTGCTGCACGACATCACCGAAGCGCACCGCATGCAGCAACAACTGGAGCGCCACCAGCGCCTGTCCGCCATGGGCGAAATGGCCGCGGGGCTGGCGCACCAGTTGCGCACGCCGCTCGCCACGGCGCTGCTTTACACCGCCAACCTGGTCAAGCCCAACCTCGCGGAGAGCGATCGGATGCGCTTTGCAGAGAAGTCGCTGGCGCGGCTGCGGCATCTGGAGCGGTTGATCCAGGACATGCTGATGTTTGTCAAAGGCGAAAGCAGCGGCCAGGATTTCGTTCCCGTTGCTTCCCTGATCGCTGAGTTGCAGCAAGTGATGGAGCCACAAATGGCGCAGCATGGGCTGCTTTTCAGCGTCGCGGACCGCAGTAACGGCGCCGGCGTTTCCGGCAGCCGCAAGGCGCTCACGGGAGCGCTGCTGAATTTGTTGGAGAATGCCATGCAGGCTTGTCTTGCGGGGGGTAGCGTGAGCTTGCTTGCGGAAGAGGTGGACGGTAAGGTGCTGCTCAAGGTCGCGGACAACGGGCGCGGCATCGATGCCGCGCTGCAGGAGCGGCTGTTTGAGCCGTTCTTCACCACGCGGACGGAAGGCACCGGATTGGGGCTGGCCATCGTGCGCGGCGTGGTACAGGCGCACGGCGGCGAGGTGCGTCTGTCATCCGCGCCCGGCACCGGCAGTGAATTCGTTCTTACTCTGCCCGTGGCCGCGCATGCTGATGTGGCATAGATTGAATAACGATTGGAAGAGAGCATGACGCCACCGTTAAAAACGTTGCCCATCCTGATCGTGGAAGACGACCACGACCTGCGCGAGGCCCTGTGCGACACGCTGGCGCTGGCCGGATACCAGGCGCTGGCGGCGCAGGACGGCCCGGCAGCGCTGCAAATGCTGGCGCGGCAGCAGGTCGGGCTGGTGGTCAGCGACGTGCAAATGCAGCCCATGGACGGGCATGTTCTGCTGCGCGAGATCAAGGCGCACTATCCTTACGTGCCGGTGCTGCTGATGACCGCCTACGGCATGGTCGAGCGTGCCGTGCAGGCCATGCGCGACGGCGCGTGCGACTATCTGGTCAAGCCCTTCGAACCCGACCGCCTGCTGGCGGGCGTCGCACGCTACATGCTGCCGTCGTTCCCCGGCGAAGACGCCGAAGTCGTCGCGCACGATCCCGCCATGCGTGAAGCACTGCAGCTGGCACAGCGGGTCGCCGCCACCGACGCGACGGTTCTGATCAGCGGCGAGAGCGGCACCGGCAAGGAGGTGGTGGCGCGCTTCATCCACCGCCACTCGGCCCGCGCGGCCAAGCCTTTCATCGCCATCAACTGTGCGGCGATTCCGGAGAACCTGCTGGAATCCACGCTGTTCGGCCACGAGAAAGGCGCGTTTACCGGCGCCGCTGGCCCGCATGCCGGAAAATTCGAGCAGGCCCAGGGCGGCACTTTGCTGCTTGACGAGATATCGGAAATGCCCCTGCCGTTGCAGGCGAAGCTGTTGCGCGTTCTGCAGGAGAGGGAGGTGGAGCGCGTCGGCGGCCGGCACGCGATTGCGCTGGACATCCGCGTCATGGCGACATCCAACCGGGACATGGCAAAAGAGGTGGAGAAAGGCGCGTTTCGCGAGGATCTGTTCTACCGCCTCAATGTCTTTCCGCTGCACATGCCGCCGCTGCGCGAACGTCCCGGCGACATTGTGCCGCTGGCACGGCACTTTCTCAGCCGCCTCGGCGCACGCCTCGGACGCGGTCGATTGGTGCTGTCAGCCGCGGCGGAGCGTGAATTGACGGGCTATTCCTGGCCGGGTAACATCCGGGAAATGGAGAACGTCATGCAGCGCGCTGCCATCATGGCGCCGGCAGAAATCGTCGACGTCGAGCACCTGTATTTGCCGTCGTCCCGTTCCACGCCGGTCCAGACTGTGGCCCCCGTGGCGAGCGCGGGAGTGGACATGAAGTCCCTGGAGCGTGCCCATATCATGGAGACGTTGGCGGCGGTCAAGGGTTCGCGCAAGCTGGCGGCGCAGCGCTTGGGTATCAGCGAACGCACGCTCCGTTACCGGTTGCAGCAGTACCGCGAGGAAAACGACGCGGTCTAGCGAAGCGAATACGCTTGGCATGGAAATTGCTCTGGAATTGTTGACCTATTCGCAGCGAAGTTGGCTATAATTCCGGCTGGAGATCTGAACTTATGAATACACAAGGCATCGACCAATTGCTCAGCCAGTTGCGCGCCGCCTCTGCGCTGGCTGGCGCTGGAGCCGAGGCGCCGCCCGCAGCGGGAGGTCCTGATTTCGCGGCCTTGCTCAAGTCGTCTGTCGATCAGGTTAATAGCGGGCAGCAGGACGCATCGGCGCTGGTCAAGGAGTTCGAGCTGGGTAACCCCAACGCGAATCTGCAAGACGTCATGATGTCGCTGCAGAAAGCCAATCTTTCCTTTCAAACCATGGTTCAAGTACGCAATAAACTGGTGACTGCCTACCAGGAAATCATGAACATGCAAGTGTAACCAAACCTAGGCAGCGTTTATGGCAATTGCACCCCGGCAAGGTTTGTTCGCCCTGTTCCAGGGATTCAATCAGTTATCCAATAGCCAAAAACTCGGAATGATGCTCGGGCTGGCGGCTGTCATCGCGCTGGTTTCCGGGCTCTGGATGTGGTCCCAAACACCCGACTATCGGGTGCTCTACAGCAATCTCTCCGACCGCGACGGCGGCACCATTATCGCCTCATTGCAGACGATGAACGTTCCCTACAAGATGGCCGAGGGCGGCGGCGCCATCCTGGTGCCGGCGAGTCAGGTGTACGACGTGCGGCTGCGTCTGGCGTCCCAGGGCCTGCCACGCGGGGGTACGGTCGGCTTTGAGTTGATGGAAACGCAGAAACTGGGAACCAGCCAGTTCCTGGAACAGGTTAATTACCAGCGTGCGCTGGAGGGCGAGCTGGCGCGGTCGATCCAGTCGCTGTCCGCGGTCCAGGGCGCGCGGGTGCATCTGGCCATTCCCCGGCCTTCGGTGTTCGTGCGCGAGCAGCAAAAGCCCAGCGCTTCCATCCTGCTGAATTTGTACCCGGGCAGGGTGCTGGACGCGTCCCAGGTCAACGGCATCGTGCACATGGTTTCGAGCAGTGTTCCGGAGCTTGCGGTGAAAAACGTCACCGTGGTGGATCAGGCCGGCAACCTGCTGAGCCAGACGACGGAAGGAATTGCGCAGACCGGCCTGGATCCCAGCCAACTGGATTATTTGCGCCA
>Ga0153916_10003814_pt1 | contig 11282 bp, 13 predicted proteins | sample Opewatmetagenome_FD_109642 | JGI IMG/M metagenome (GOLD analysis project Ga0153916, IMG submission 109642) | Freshwater wetland microbial communities from Ohio, USA - Open water 3 Core 3 Depth 4 metaG | ecosystem: Environmental > Aquatic > Freshwater > Wetlands | place: USA: Ohio, Lake Erie...
GGTAAATTAAATATCTCATTTATATTATTCTTAGCTTCAATCAGAATGACATAAAAATGTCCTAGATTGCCACGCTTCGCTCGCAATGACACCGTGTATTCACTGCTTTCAGACCTCTATGTAGTATTTTTTCCATCCCGCCATGGCTTTGTTGAGGTTTTCCAGAAACAGCGTGCGGTTACCCGGGATGATATTTACTTTTAATCCATGTTTCCTGGTAATCTGTACAACATCATAGCCAGAAAACGGGTGGATAAAGTTAAGGTGAAACCCGAATAAAGCCTTTAGGTTGGCTTCCCTGACACTCTCTATATTGCTAAAGGGAATATCAAAGTGGAATATCAATAATACGGCTACTCTTATCCTATCTCTAAATATTTGGTTTTTGGTGGCCCATGTTCCAAAATAAAATAACACAATAATAATCGCGAAGACATAGATAAAGATTTGATATATCGTTTCCTGTTTGATTTGAGTATTGACTAGAAAGAGTAAGGCAAATAAAACCAGAAATACGGGCAACATTTGTATTGTCTGGGCTAGCTCTTTCATAAAATTTCCGCTGAAAGAGTATGAACCGAACTGTGGTCTATCTTCGTAAACCAGATTGTCCACCTGAATTAGCTCCCCACTCTTGATGCTCCACGTTTCCAGTCGTAGACGACTTTGTTGAGGTTCTCCAGGAACAGGTTACGGTTGTCCGGAGTTATGTTTACGGTCATGCCTTTTTTTCTTTTTATCTCCACGGCGTGCTCACTGAGGAAGGTAGTGGCGAAGTTGAGCCCCAGGCTTATTCCCTCAGGTTTTCCGGCGGATTCCACATTATCGAAGGGGATGTTGAAAGAGAACGGACCGCCGAGCACTATCTTTATTTTACTATCGAGTATCTGATATTTTCGTGGAAATATGGCCCAATAGATAGCACCCATAAGCAGGGCGAGTCCAAACAGGCTGACGGCGGATGCAATTTCTCTGATGAACAGATGATATATGCCAATGACGATGAAGAACACCGGCAGCATCATAATGCCTTTAAGCCAGACGTCGTAGTGCGGATTTTCTTCGTAAATCACCGATTCCATTTATTAGCCCCCTGCGTTTGCCATACATATTAAACCAAAATGGCTTCTATTTCTATATTTATTCACCCTCACCCTGCCCTCTCCCGTCAAGGGAGAGGGAGTAGAAGTTCTCCAAGAGGGGCGCAGCCCCTCTTGGACTCCCTGCTTTTTAGGGAGAAGTTCTCTACCATCCGCAGCCTCATTGATGTAAAATACAAAAAATATAATTATTGAATCAGGAGGGATAAGATGCCGACTGTGAACGCTAATGATATTAATATCTACTATGAAATTCACGGCGAAGGTGAGCCGCTGCTGATGATACAGGGCTACAGCTTCAACTCCGGCCACTGGATGACGCTGGCACCGGAAATGGCAAAGGACTACCGTGCCATTATTTTCGACAACCGCGGCACGGGACGCACCGATAAGCCGGAGCCGCCTTACACCATGAAGATGATGGCTGCCGATGCCAGTGGATTGCTCGACGCCATCGGCATCGACAAGGCTAACGTTTTCGGCGTTTCTATGGGCAGCATGATTGCCCAGGAGTTCGCGCTCAACTATCCCGATAAGGTAATCAACCTGATACTGGGCTGCTCCAACTGCGGTGGAAAGGAGTCCGTAATACCGACGCCGGAAGCACTGGCGTTTCTGTTTAATCCTGAGATGGCCAAGTTTTCCGTAGAAGAACGGGCCAGGGCAACTGCGCCATGGGTATGGACTCAAGATTTTGTCGATAGCCATCCTGAGGCCGTCGATGCTCTGGTTGCCGTTACAGCCAAATATCCAACGCCGACCAACGGCTTTAACGGCCATGCTACGGCCATTGCCAGCCATGATACCTGTGACCGGCTGCACCAGATAAAGGTGCCGACACTGGTCATCGTTGGCGACTCCGACAGGCTGATTCCGCCCGAAAACTCGAAGATTATAGCGTCTAAGATTCAGGGCGCTGAGCTCGTCGTCTTGAAAAACGCCGGCCACGCCTTCACTCAATCGCCGGATGCTGCCAAAACCATCATCGGTTTTCTGAAGCGGCACCCCGGGGGCAAGAGATAAACACTAGAAGCCCTAAATTCTAATTTCTAAATCCTAAATAAATTCAAATATCTAAATTAACAAAAGATTACGGAGATTCAGGAAGATTACAAAGATATCTCTGTAATCTATTAAAATCTATGTAATCTGTAATATATCACTTGAGAATCCGTTTGATGTAAAATAAAAAAGAACATTTGAAAAACAAGGGGGTTATGACATGCCTACGGTAAAAGCTAACGACATAAATATCTACTACGAGGTACATGGCAAAGGAGAGCCGCTGTTAATGATAATGGGCCTTAACAATTACTCCGGCCACTGGACGACTACGCTGCCTCCTTTTGCCAAGGAGTACCGTGCCATTATCTTCGACAACCGCGGCACAGGACGCACCGATAAGCCGGAGACGCCTTATACTATGAACATGATGGCTGCTGATGCCAAGGGAGTGCTTGATGCCGTCGGCGTAGATAAAGCTAACGTTTTCGGCGTCTCTATGGGCGGCATGATTGCCCAGGAGTTCGCGCTTAACTATCCCGATAGTGTCATCAACCTGATACTCGGCTGCACCAGTTGCGGTAGACAACATGGCATACCGCCCACCTCGGAATCCATAGCATTTCTTATGAACCCGGAAAGAGCCAAATTATCACTGGAACAGCGGGCCAGACAAACAGCGCCCTGGCTGTGGACTCAAGAATATATCGACAAGCATCCCGAGGCTGTTGACAGGTACGTCGCCATCACTGCGAAATACCCCACACCGCTTCACGGCCTTAACGGCCAGATGCAGGCGGTAGCCGGCGCTGATACCTATGAGCGGCTGCCCCAGATTAAGGCGCCGACACTGGTTATAGCCGGCGATGCCGACAGGCTGATCCCGTTCGAGAACTCAAGGATCATAGCTTCGAGGATACCCGGCGCCGAGCTGGTAATCATACCGAACGCCGGCCATGCCTTCACCGAAGCGCCGGAGGCTACCACGGCCATGCTTGATTTTCTAAAGCGGCACTCAAAGGGCAAGAAGTAAAACCGGAAGATAAGAATTTGACAAGAAGTGTATAATATATCTGTGTACTTGAACGATAGTCTTATCAAATAAAAGCTTATGAAGTCAGAGAATAAGTGACTATGAAAGATTCATCTAAAATATATAGAACTAGTGTGGAAGTAAATTAAATATATTTGTTCATAGTGGTCAAAATGGAGGTGTTACTATGGCGGAATTAGCTACTATAGAGACAATCGTTGGTGCTTTGAAGGTGTTACCTCAAGTAGTTGAAGTGGGTAAAGATATCTGGAAAGAAATAAAATCATTTAAAGAACCAAAAAGCGAAGATTTAAACGGCGTTGTTAAGAACACGTATTATTCCAGTCAATACAAATTTAATATATCAGTTCCAAATATGGATAGGTGGCGATTTTGGAAACCAACTCTTCCGTTCCTAATAACTCATGGACAGCTATTATTGGCTCCCGGTAAAGATTTTCCAATTTTAATACTCTCTAATGATTTTGTGAAGTTATGGAGGCCCACAGTGTCGGTGGTCATAGAGGAAATAGGAACTTATACGACGATAAATGACTTAGTAAACGTAAGTTTACTTTCCTATGCAGAAATGGGAGTAAAGGTCCTCAAAAAGAATATTCATATTTTTCCTGAGCAGAGCAGTGCAATAATAATATGCACTAAACCATATGTTTTTGAAACGACTCTATATAATGTTCAGCAATTTTATATCTATTCAGGACTCGCTTATTATATATCAGCAATGTATGTTCCTTTATCAGAAAGTTCCCCTGCTATGTTCCCTGATTTGCATGAAATAATGAACTCATTCACAATTATTAAGGATATCCCTGGCAAGAAGTAAGCCGGGAAGTAGAAAGCCTTAATCCTTTTTCCTGAGCCAGGGGATAAACATGGGCACCCTCTTCTTGTATTCCCGGTACTCTTCGCCGAATCTCATCTCCAGCTCCGGCTCTTCCACCGCTTTTATCTCCAGCGCATAGAGCACTAAGGGCAGCGGGGCGAAGAAAAAGATAAGCGACAGCGACCCGAAATAGAACCCCAGGCTTTCCAGTATGAGAAGCATGCCCAGCGCCATGGGGTTCCTGATCCAGGAGTAAAGGCCGGTGGTAATCAGCTTGGGCGGCGGGCTTAGCGGCACCGGCGTGCCCCTGGTGCTGAAGAACTTGGTTACGGTGGCTACGGCCAGAAAAAGACCGGCTATAAAGAAGACGCCGGCGATAGCATATCTCCACCAGCTGTCGGGCAGATGGGGCAGGTGGAGCCACCTGTCAACCCAGAAGGAGCAGTACACAAAGAAGGTGATGATGCCGAAGAAGATTATGGCGGCTATCGGCGTCAGTATTGCCCGTCGTTTTTTATCGCCGGTGGCTACACTGTATATAACCTGCGCCCACTTGTCCCAGATGCTCATATTTTCCTCCTTATCCTGGGGATGAACATAGGTACCCTTTTCTTGTATTCCAGATATTCCTGGCCGAACCTGAGCTCCAGCTCTCGTTCTTCAACAGCTTTGAGATAGAGAAAGCCGAACAGAGTCAGAATCGGTATAAAAATGATAATGAGCGAGAGCGAGCCGAACAAGAATCCCAGCCCTCCTCCGATTAGGAGCCCAGCGATAACCATTGGATTTCTGATATAGGCATATATACCGGTGGTGACGAGCTTGGCCGGTGGCTTGAAAGGCAGGGGTGTGCCGCTGGCTCTGCGAAAGATTACGATTATCCAGACATCGATGGCAAATCCAAGTATAAAAAGCAGAACCGATATCCCGATTCCCCACCAGGTGAAGCGGAAAACGGGCAGCCCCAGCCAATTGTCTACCCAGAAGGAAGCAATGATGCACAGCAAAATAAGGACATAGAGAAGAAGAGGCATTAACGCTTTTACAAAGTTACTGCGCCGCCTGTCCCCGGCGGCGACGGCCTGGATGGATTTTGCCACGCTATCCCAAAGGCTCATTATAGCTATCCCTCTAGTATTGTCTCGGTATGCAGTATAGGTTTGTTGGCCACTCTTGTCCAGTCAATTGGACGTCATTGCGAGGAGCCATTCTCGGGAAGTGCGACGTGGCAATCTCGTCCCAAGTGCCGGTCTTATCGCTGAGATCGCCACGGGGCTGCGCCCCTCGCGAAGACAAAGAACATGGCTTATAGTTTGACAGACATGAATCGCCGTCGTATTATCGGTAGGCTACAAAACGAGGAGGGAAAATGGCACGCGTTAAATTAGTTGAGAAAGAACAGGCCGACCTTATAATAAAAGAGATGTTTCAGAAACTGGAAGACCGCAAAGTTCCCGTACTCAATCTATTCAAGGCCATGGGCAATAGCCCCAAAGTTGGCCGCAATTTCGTCAGGCTGGGCAACTCAGTACTGAATCCCGAAATTCTTGACCCGAAGTTACGTGAGCTGGCAATCCTACGGGTCGGCACTCTGCTACGGTCGGAGTACGAGTTCACCAAGCACGTGGACATAGGCAAGGAAGCCGGCCTTACTATGGACCAGATCGACGACCTCTCCAACTGGACGTCTTCTAAGAAATTCACCGACATTGAGCGCGCCGTACTGCAGTATACCGACGAGGTCACGCTGAATGTTAAGGTCAGCGACAGTACCTTCGCCAATTTGAAGCGCTTTTTCGACGACCCGGCCATCGTCAAGCTTACGGCAGCCATCGGCTACTACGGTATGGTTTCCAGGATACTGGTGGCCTTGCAGATAGAGCTGGAGCCCGGCGAAAAGGCTTTTGTACCGAAATACTAGGTCGCGACGGAGGTTGATTCTATGTTCAGATTAAAGGATAAAGTAGCCATTGTCTCCGGCGCCGGCTCCTCCAGACCGGGCATAGGTAACGGAAAGGCAACGGCGATATTGTTTGCCCGGGAAGGGGCCAGGGTGATAGCCGTGGACAAGAATCTGGAGGCGGCTGAAGAAACCGTTAAATTGATATCCGGTGAAGGCGGCCAGGCAATAGCCGTAAAGGCCGACGTGACCAGAGAGTCGGAGGCTAAAAAGGTTGTCACTGCCGCAGTCGGCAATTACGGCAGGCTGGATATACTGTTTAATAACGTCGGTATCGGCCTGGGCGGCAGTGGGCTAAAGGTTTCGGAGGAAGAGTGGGATGCCGTTATGGACACCAACCTGAAGAGTATATTTTTTATGTGCAAATACGCCGTACCGGAGATGAAGAAAGTGGGGGGCGGCGCCATCGTCAATAACGCATCCATGGCGGCTTTTTACGGTCATCGCCTCTACGCCTACGCCGCCTCCAAGGCCGGCGTTACGGCACTGACCCGGTCGCTGGCAGTGGGACTGGCCAAAGATAATATCAGGGTGAACTGTGTGGCGCCCGGCTTTATTGCCACTCCGATGGTCCAGTCTATTATGAATGAGAAGCGTGAGCAGACTGTTAGAGAGCGGGTGCCGATGGGCAGACACGGTAAGGCAGAGGAAGTGGCTTATACTGTGCTCTTTCTGGCATCGGACGAAGCTTCGTTTATCACCGGCCAGACCATATGCGTAGATGGTGGCCTATCGGCAATGTAAGAGGAGATACGGGCTATTTCTTTTTCCTGATTTTTTCCAGAGATGCCTTGGCATGCGGCATGACGGCCATGAACCTGGTCAGCTTTTCGCAGCCATATTCATCACAGTAGGCGCAGTTTTCAACGTACTTTCCCTGGCCGCATTTTCTTATTTCGCAGATATTGCAGTAGCCGATAAGCCTTTTACCCTCGGACTTGCAGCCGTCGCAGTTTATGGTCTCCGGCTTAATTGGCATTTTGTACTGCTTGGACCACATCTCGGCGACCTCTTTCCTTTTAGCGTCGTCGTTTTTCTGGGTAGCTATGTATGCCGGGCACTCGGTGCAGACGAGTCCGCAATAGGCGATCATCTTGTCCATGGCTCCTCCTTTGCCTGTTGTTTTCAAACTCTGCTACAAGGAAAGGGCGGACCTTCAGGTCCGCCCGTGCATTTGACTTGTGCTAAGTTATTTTCTGGAAGACCTGGCTTTGCTGTGGCGCCAACGCGTGAAATAGAGTACCACAACCAGTATGATAATCCAAACCGGGCTGAATATCGCTATCCAGATAAGTATATCAGCCAGCACCTTGCCGAAGGATACCAGGCCGCGGGCTGCCGACTTCAATGTCTCCAGCGCGCTCCAGGCAGTCCCGCCGATAGGCTTTACTTTCTGCAGGTTTACATCGATGAGCGCCATGTCCGAGGTGCGCTCAATGTACAGGATACGTCCCTTAATCTGCTCTATTTGGCCGCGGACGTTAGACAGCTCCCGCTGAACGGCTAAAATATCCTCTACCTTCTCTGCCTTCTTCAGGATTTCCAAGTACTGAGCTTCGGTTGACTCGAGGTTGCGGAGCTGGGCCTGCAGGTCGGTATATTGCTCGGTTACGTCCTGGCTATTGGTGCTCTCGCTGGGCACATTGACCGCTATCTTGCGGAGCCTGTCGAAGGCTTCATCGAAGCGGTCGGACGGCACTCGAATTGAAATCTGGCCGGAGGTAACGTCTACGTCTCCCCACTTATTCGAGGAGACTACGTAGCCATCCAGTTCTTTGGCGACCTCAGCCACGGCGGTCAGGGCTGTAGTAATATCATTCACCTCGAGGACTATGGAGCCGTTTTTAACTATTTTGCGGTCAATTTCCGTCCCGTCGGATTCCGTATAAGCATAATTTGGTGTAGCTCTGTACGTATCCCCCTTGAAAAGCGCTAATGGCGATGGCGGTGCTGCTGCCGGCGCCGGTGCCGGTACAGCTCCGCCCTCGTATGGCGGCACTGTTACTGACGCTTGTTTAGTAGCGCAGCCAGCCGCCAGTACCAGCCCCAGGATGACGAGTACGGGTATCAGAATCTTAACCAGTTTATTCAATTTCTAACCTCCTTTTATCCGTGCTTCTGGTTAATATACGGATAATCCGGAAAAGTATTACAAAGACACTAGCTATGTCTAGCTGCCTAATTATACATCCAGTTAAGACAAGATAGAATACTTGGAGGTATTGACAACTTATTCCCAGAGTGTTATCGTAATCGACTATAGAGACTTATGGGAGGTGCCTGGTGAGACAACTGAGCCTGCTGTTCACTTTTATCATCATAAACTGTCTTGTTTTCTCCCTCTCCTGTATGAGCAAACAAACCGTGGTTACTGAAACCTATTACGAAACTGAGTACAAAACTGAGACCTATGTCGAGACTGGACAGGAGCAGAGCATGTATCTGGCACCAGCCTGGACACGGCATGCCTGGATATACTTCGGGTCATTAGAGTGGGCGAAGACAGGATCTGAGTCATATATTGTTGGATATGAGATCGACACCGCCAAGCTGTCAAAGAGCCGAATAAGACTTGTCCTCTCCAGCAGGCCGCAAGCTTCTCTCTGGGGTATAGCGGTTATCAACCTTACCGGCTTAGGGCCAATTACTGAACAGCCTCCAGAAAGCGGGTCAGGTGGGGAAACGGTAGTTGAAGGGGAAATAAAATATGTACCAAAGCCGGGAGAGCAGCGGTGGCTCGACGACTTTAATGCTATTGTGACGGATCCGAGTAAGGTTCTATCCTTCACCAGGTCTGACGAGTACTACGAGCGGGACATTACAGTTGATGTTACCGGAGTGGAGGAATTTGCGGTAATAAGTTGTGTTCCACCTTTGACTGGAGCTGTTGTGGAAAGGGTTCAGCTAATCTGGTCTGACGAAGTAACCGGAGACAGGCTGGTCCCGTACCAGGTAGAGAAGCAGAAGACCGTTACCAAAATAGAGAAGGTGCCTTTCTGGGAAGTCATTTTTAGCAAGTAACGGCTTTACCCGTACGCCTGCTAACCGTCATGGCTAACCTCTTCTCACAACGAATAGTGGGTTGTCAATGCCCTCTGTTGAATGACCGGTAATGTTCTGCTATCCTTTGTGTCTATCATACTGAACTATAAGCCTAAAAGGGAGATGTCAATGGTTCATTCTATAGTTGAAGACCTGGAGCCGTTATTCAATCCAAAGTCGGTGGCCGTCGTCGGAGCTACGAGCAACTGGAACAAATGGGGATATTCGACCTTTACTAGCGCGCTTAACGGTTTCCGCGGTCCGGTATACCCGGTGAATAATAAAGAGAGTGAAATCCTGAGCCATAAGGCCTTTACCCGGGTGACTGATATACCGGACCCCGTTGACCTGGTTATCGTGGTCGTGCCGTCGACCAGTGTGGCTTCGGTTATGGAAGACTGCGTAGCCAAGGGCGTGAAAGCAGGAGTGATTATTTCAGCCGGCTTTGCCGAGATTGGGAAGGAAGGTAAAAAGCTGCAGGACGAGGTCTTGAATATCGCCAGGAAAGGCAACATTCGTTTCATCGGCCCCAACTGTATGGGATTCTGGAGCGCTTCGTCCGAGTTGAGGGGATTTATGTTCCCGTTACCGGTTAAGGACGGGCCGCTGGCTCTGGTGTCGCAGGGTGGAAATGTCGGCGGCGCCGTGGTAACCTCCGGCTTTATGCGCGGAGTCGGCTTTCATCGCTACGTCAGCTGCGGTTGTGCCGCCGATATACAGATTGAAGACTATATCGAGTATTTCGGTGAGGACCCGGAGGTAAAGGTAATACTGGCATATATCGAAGGGCTGGTAGATGGCCGGAGGTTTTTGGATAAAGTTAAAAAGGTGACGCCGACGAAGCCCGTAATCGTATTGAAGCCAGGAAAAACGGATGCTGCTGCCAAGGCCATAACGTCACATTCCGGCGCGCTGGCCGGCTCCGATGAGGCTTACGAAGCGGCCTTCAAAAGTATCGGCATCACCCGGGTAGAGAGCCCCGAGGAACTGCTGGATGTGGCCATCGGCTTCCTAACACAGCCGCTGCCCGAAGGCAGGAACGTAGCCATACTAACTCCCGGCGGTAGCTACGGCATTCTGTGTGCTGAGGCCTGTGCTACAGAAGGCTTGGACGTGGTCAAACTGCCGGATAGGGTTGTGGCGTCGTTAGATAAAGTTTTCCCGCCGCGATGGAGCCACGGCAACCCGGTAGACCCGGCTGGAGACCGGAACTTGCTTACATATCTGACCGCACCGGGCAAGCTGCTGAAGGTGGACGAGATTGATTCCCTGATCTTTATGGGGTTCAGCGGTTTCTCAATATACACCTCGCTGTTCATCTCCAGAGAGTCAGGTGAAGGTGCTCCCTGGATTTCCTCACGCGAGGCGTTCCGCGAGATGGCGGCAGAATTTACTGCGGCGCTGCTTTCTAAAGATACCATTAAAATAGGCAAGACTGTACATCCTATCGTTGCCGGAATGGCTTCACGGATGGGGGTTTATCACGAAGAAGACGTGACCGAAATGACAGAGATAATCGCCGCTGCCATTGTCTCCGGACGGCTCAAGGTTCCATTCCTGGTTAGTGCTTTCCTGCCACCCGGCTCACAGGCTATCACTGAGTTGGGAGTAAAGGAGCCACCCACGGCTAATGAAGCCTCAGCCCATTTTTTGGTGGCGATGGCTGAGCAGTGGGTGGCCAGCTATAAGAAACCGGTGCTCACCACCACCTTTTTTACTTCGGACCAGCCCCGGCTCCAGGGAACTCACTACGCTTATCCCTCCGGCAGGCATGCCGCCAGGGTGCTGATTAAGATGGTTGAATACAAAGAATACCTGGACGAGTTAAATCATAACTACAGATAAAAACTAAGGGCGACCTTTTTAGGCCGCCCCGTTTATTAAGCTTTAGGCTCGGCAGCCTGCCGCAACCAGTGTTACAAAGTTCATTATGCCGGACGGCGGCTGAGCACCAGTACCATGATGGTGGCCAGTATGAGCACACCGGCGATGAGGAAGACAATCAGGCCGGCACTCACCGGTGCCCGGTGTTTGGTGGTATCAGGTATGGTGAAGCTGCCCGTCTGGCCGCCTATATCTACGGAATAGGTTCCGGGCTGAGCCCTGGTAACGGTGAATTTAATTGGCTGAGAGGCCTGAGGTCCGACGCTGATCATTCGGGTTTGTTCCACCTGGCCGTTTATCTTGAGGGCGACGCTGAGACTGCCGCCTTGATCGCCGGTATTGACCACGTTGGTTGAGATGGTTACCGGCTGGTTGGCAGTTACCTGTTTGGGGTTAATGCTTACGAACTGCACCGAC